>Ga0209390_10000204_pt1 | contig 108767 bp, 100 predicted proteins | sample BON01_FD_187212 | JGI IMG/M metagenome (GOLD analysis project Ga0209390, IMG submission 187212) | Freshwater microbial communities from Lake Bonney liftoff mats and glacier meltwater in Antarctica - BON-01 (SPAdes) (version 2) | ecosystem: Environmental > Aquatic > Freshwater > Ice > Glacier...
TACTCATGGCACAACCACGGGCGCAGCAACAACTGGAGTGCCTAAAATTTCACGATCTGAAAGCCGCAAAAATACTGGAGTTTGGGCAGGTACCATTCCCATGGCTGCGGCGCTATCCAGCAACATGCCTGGAGATTCCACAAGTGCGACCGTGCTTGAAATTGATTGTTCGAGCGCGGTCATTTGGCTTAACTGAATTTGTAATTCGTATTTTTGGAACGATGCTTGGGCAGCTAACGTGTTTATGTAAAGCAAAGTCATCATGCCAGTGATTATCATTCCAAGAATAATAAAAACGAATGTTCGCTTACTTGCTCGTCCTTGCGGAACTCCAACTGGAATAGCTTGGGCGATTGGGGAAACTATTGGCTTAAGCATTGGTTTAACAAGTGCCAGTTTTCGCATGGTGCGTGATTTACGTGGAATCGGACTTAGCGTTGGAGTTCTTGCTGGCATTGCGCTCATGCGGCAACTCCAATTCGCTGCGCAGCACGCAACCGAACTGAGGTAGCGCGCGAATTTTCCGCAATCTCGACATCACTTGCTGGCTCCGAACCACGAGTCAAAATCTTTAACCAAGGCTTATCTGTTTCTGGAACAAATGGCATATCAACTGGCGTTGTTGACATGGTGCCAACGCGCAATGCATTTTTTACAATTCGATCTTCTAGCGACTGGTAAGACAACACAACAATTCGACCATCAAGTGCAAGGCAATCAAGAGCGGCTGGGATGGCTCGCTCTAAAACCGCTAACTCATCGTTAACTTCAATTCGCAATGCTTGAAAAGTTCGCTTTGCTGGATTGCCGCCCGTGCGCCTGGTTGCTGCTGGAATCGCATCACGAACAACAGTTACTAGTTGGTCGCTGTTCGTGAACGGCTTAATTTGACGCTCCCGAATAATGGCATTAGCCACTCGACTTGCAAATCTTTCTTCGCCATACTCGCGCAAGATTCTGGCTAAGTTTGCGTAGTCGTAGGTGTTAACAACATCAGCTGCAGTTTGGCCGACTGTGCCATTCATGCGCATATCCAGCGGGGCATTTCGGGAGTAAGTAAAGCCACGTTCGTCTTTATCAAGTTGCATAGATGAAACACCAAGGTCAAACAAAATACCTTGCACCTGCTCAATGTTTAAATCTGCTATTACTTCGGAAATTTCGTCATACACTGCGAGGACAAAATCAATTCTTGGAGCAAACCGAGACAGCCGAGTTTTAGAAAGCTCTAGGGCTTCTGGGTCGCGATCAATTCCGATTACGCGCAAATTTGGAAACTCAGTCAAGGCAGATTCGGCGTGACCACCAAGACCCAAAGTTGCATCAATCAAGATTGCATTATCAACACTGATTGCCGGTGCTAATAAATCCAAACACCTCTGTTGCAGAACGGGGGTGTGAGTAAAAGTGGCCATTAGGCCACCTCTGGAGTTGCCGCTACCTCTAGTCCCTGGCCGTTGGAGAGCCTGGCACCGGGGAAGGTGCGCCAGGATCTAGCCAACGGCCAGAGGCCACAGGCAACATCATTTGAAGTTGACTCGATTAAGAGAAATTTTGAGGTCATGGCATGACGCCTTCATCCAAACTTGCAAAGCCAGGTTCTTGAACCGCAAGGTATTGACTCCAAGCCAAGGTGTCCCAAACTTCAATGCGAGTATCCGCGCCGACTACAACTAAGTCCCGATTAAGTCCGGCCCACTCGCGAAGTGGAGCTGGAATCGTGACTCGACCTTGCTTGTCTGCGCTGTCATCAAAAGCGGAGGAGAAAAAGACACGGGTGTAGGCACGGACTTTTTCATTATTTTGGGAACGTTGCCGCAGGCTTTCTGCGAACTCTTCAAATTGCTCGTTTGGCCAAATCACGACACAACGCTCTTGACCTTTAGTCATAACTAAGCCAGTGGTTAGTGGTTCACGGAATTTGGCGGGCAAAATTAAGCGGCCTTTTTCGTCAAGTTTGGGCGTATGGGTCCCTAAAAACACTGGTGCCACCAACCTCAAGCAATAGCGACCCAGCCCCAGGTCACCGCGTTGTCCCAGATTACTCCCTTTTACTCCACTGTCAACCCAATAGAAGTCACAATTTTCACATCTTTAACTGATATCGGTAAAAAACCTAATAAAACATGGGTGGAGTGAAGTGGGGGGGTGAACTAAGAAATAAATTATTTAGTGGGCGCAACTAGTCCAGTTGGATCAGCGCACATTATGTTTCGGTCTAAGGCAATGCCGTTAACTGTCCCAACAAATTGAACGATATCCGGAGTTTTTCCACCAAATGAGCCTTGTAAGCAGGCCGCTTTTGAATCAGCGACCCCAGCTGCAATGTCCGAATAAGGACCAAGTGCCAGCCAAGTTGGGATCGCTAGGTTTGCGTTGCCTGTTATTTCTAGCCAATGCGCTGGTGGGGCGTAAACACCAACAGGATATCCAGCTGCAGTTAAGTCAATTGCGAGTTCTGTTAACACTTGAACTGCGCGATCTGGGCTTGTCCAGGTGTTGTAAGTTTCAACATCCAACCAAACCGGCGTTCCCGGCTTAATGTCGTACTTGTCTAATCGCTTCAGGGTATCGTTAGCAATTTTCTTTCCGTAACGAATCGGTGATTCTTTTCCAGGATCTGCTGTGTTTATGTAAACCGCAACTGCGTCATAAGTTAAGGCCCACTCCCATTGCTTTGCAAAGCACTTATTTTCCGAAAATGGCTTGCCACCATTTAAGCCGACTATGACAAACCCAACGAATTTATCGGGCAATTCACCATTGCATTGCGGATAGCTAACGTCATACCCACTGTTGTCGAGTGTGCTAGAAAATGGAATAAGCGCAGGCTGTGTTGCTTTAATTAGCGCTCGGCCATCCACGGTTTCAATAGTTAGTGGTTCTGGATTTAACCAGGAAGTTACAACGGAATATCCAACTACCCCAGCAAGGGCAAGTGCTCCCGCTGTTACCCAAAAACCAAAAAACCTACGCAAACGTTATTCGATCGGACCAGTATTTGCTGCTGGGAAATAATCCTGGCCAATGCCCGAAGCTCTAGTTGGAATCATTACGGAGCGAACCCATGACAAAACTTCAGTACCGTCTTGGTTGATTCCTCGAGTACGCATAGTCAAAATTCCGAAATCAGGTCGCGAAGCGGAGCTACGCATCTCTAAAACTTTACTTTCGGCATACAAGGTGTCATCTACATAAACTGGCGCTTTTAATTTGATGTCAGTCCAGCCAAGGTTTGCAACGGCGTGCTGACTCATGTCAAGAACTGACATACCCAGTACTAAGGCAACAGTTAACCCGGAATTTACAATGATGCGGCCTTCGGCGATTGGATTCATCTTGGCGTAATGCTCATTGAAGTGATTTTGATTTGTGTTTACGGTCAAGAGTGTGAACCAAGTTGAGTCAGCTTCCGTAATGGTGCGACCAAGTGCATGTTGGTAAACATCCCCAACAATAAAGTCTTCGGCAAAATTTCCAATTTCAGCTTTGTGAATAGTCATAGATAAATAATGCCTTACCTACGTCACGCTCACCTAACTAGCCGTTGTCTTGACGACGATCCCAGCGATCTTCCAGGCCTTGCATAAATCCGCCATTACCTGCTGGCTTAGTCGGCGCGGCTGGAATTTGCCCACCTGCTAGGACATTGGTACCAAGTTGCGCGAAATAAAAGCCAGCAACAATCGCCAAAAAACCCAGTACACCAAGGGCTGGAATCGCCAAAGTAACGGCAGCGATCAAACTTCCAATGCCTATGACTACGCCTAAGACTGCGATTCCGATGCTCTTTGAGGCAGCCCGACTTGCCATCGGGACGCGAAGTGCGGACGCAAATTTTGGATCTTCACTAGCAAGCGCGCGCTCCATCTGCTCAAGAAGTGCTTGTTCGTGATCTGAAAGTGCCATGTTCGCCTCCTACTTAATTGGCAATTTGTCTTCTACTCTTAAGCCTACGTCTGGATTGGGAATCCGGAAACTTAAACAAGGGATTTAGCGCTTAATTCTCGGAATTTGTTCCCAAAATCACCTAATTGTCCGTCTCAATTAGCCGGGCTGGCTTAACAGCGGAATTACCAAATTTCGCAGCCACTTGATCCATGGCTGCCTCTGCCTCGCGCCAGCCAGCATCCCGATCCGAAATTTCTAGTTGAATCGCTGATTCGCTTGCTGGAATTAACCCAGTGGCTCGCACTCCCACAAGACGAATCCGAGCTCGCTGTAAATTCATGGCCTCAAACAAGTTTTTACTCGTTGCATAAACATCAGTGGCTAGGTCAGTGGCCGAGGTCAGCGACTTACTGCGAGTTACGGATGTGAAGTCAGAAAATCTAACTTTGATTGTGATGGTGCGCGCAAAAAAATTCGCATCCCGTAATCTTTTGGCCACTTTATTGCTCAAATCCAAGAACTGGGCTAACAGTAACTCTGGGTCATCAATATCTGCATCGAAAGTGCGCTCCGCGCCAATACTTTTCTCGGCTTGATTTGGCGTGACTTTGCGTGGATCACGCGCCCAAGCCAACTCATAAAGATGTTCAGCTGAGCTTTGTCCTATTACCCGAGTCAGAGTTTTTACTGGAGTGTTTGCGATATCTGCTACCGTCACCAAGCCAAGTCTAGAAAGCTGTTCTGCGGTTTTCTCGCCAACTCCCCAAAGGGCTCCAATTGGCAATGGATGCAAAAACTCGATTACTTTGTCGGCTGGGACTACGTGTAAGCCATCTGGTTTAGCAAAGTTAGTTGCAAGTTTTGCGATAAACATTGTGGAAGCCACACCTACCGAACAAGTGATCCCCTGCTCATCACTTACTCGAGCGCGGATAATTTCGCCAATTTGAGTTGGTGATCCCAATAACTTTTGGGCGCCTGAAATATCTAAGAATGCCTCATCAACTGAAAGTGGTTGAACTAGCGGAGTTATGGATTCAAAAATTGCCATTACATTTTCTGAGACTTCGGAATATTTGGAGTGATCAGGCTCAACAACTATGGCGTGCGGCGCTAAGCGAAGTGCGCGTGACATTGGCATTGCAGAATGTACGCCTAGTTTGCGAGCTTCATAAGTTGCCGAAAGTACTACGCCACGATTTCCGTCGTAACCAACTATGACTTGCTTGCCAGCAAGTTTGGGGTTCTCGCGTACTTCAACAGAGGCAAAGAATGCATCCATATCTATATGCAAAATATTGCAATTTGCATCATCACCTTTGGGGTTGCGCGCTGCGCTTCCTCGATTTAATTGGGAGCGGCTCATGGTGCCAACTTTGCAGCTGATCGCATAGCCCTAGCTAGGTCATTTCCAGCAGGTCGCACATCTGCAAAAGGTGAGGATCTAAAGCCACTGGCATGTTCCCAAATTTGAGTTGGCGCAACTGGATCTAATTGAGCTCTAGGAGCTACGCCAATTAATTCCTGCACTGCACGCACACCTCCAAATTTCCAATGTTGATAAATCTCAGATAGTTCCCAGCACCCATTAGCCAGAATAGATACCCCACGTGGTCCAGTTCGACGAACTGTGCCACTAACTAAAAGTAGCCAAGAATGAAACAACGTGGGTGCAAAATGATCTTGCGCCTCCTCGAAAAAAGTAGCGTCTACTGGTCCAGTTGAATCCTCCAAAGTAACGAATGCCACGCGCTTGCCAGATCGAATTGGTGGCGTCTGAGTGGCAACCTTAACTCCGGCGATTAAGACGTTGGATTGTGAACGCACCTGAAGTAAGTGATCAGCTGGCACAACATTTAACTCAGCTAACATCGTGCGATAAAAACTCATGATGTGTGCGCTGACATCAAGGCCCAGGACTTCAATTTCATGCTTGACTCGATCTGCTAGCGATAGTGCTGGCAAGCCAGTTGGCTCTGGAATCCATTCAACGTCTGTCATACCCAGAGTGATTTGAGCTGTAGCTGCTGCTCGCGCAGTTCGCGTTAATTTGAATTGAGCGCTTAACTCTGCAACATGAAATAGTAAATCTCGCCGCGAAACTAGTTGGCCATGCAACGCATCAAAGCCGCCAGCTAATACGATGCGCTCAATAATTGGCCGAGATGCCCGAGCGCGATAAACAAAGTCCGCTAGCGAGCGATAGGGCTTCGAAGAAATGATGTCGCTGACTTCTTGTTGACTAATGCCCTTGACTTCGGAAAGTGGAATCCGAATTCCCAAATTTTCAGCCACAGTACGTTCGACTAAGTAAGTATCACTTGAGATGTTGACATCAAGTCCTAAAATTTCTACCCCACAACTGCGAGCATCGTCAGCAATTAGTCGCTTTGGATACATACCTGGGTCATGTGTTAAAACTCCTGCAATAAATGCTGCTGGGTGGTGAGCCTTGAACCAAGCTGACTGATATGTAGGTAAGGCAAAAGCAGCAGCGTGGGCTTTACAGAATCCAAATGATGCAAAAGCTCGTAAAACTTCCCAGACTTGTTCAATTACGACTAGCTCATACTTCTTTTTGCGAAGTGCTAAATAAAACCATTCTCGAATTTCATCAAGTTGCTCATAGTCGCCCATGCGGCGGCGAATTAAGTCAGCCGCCTCCAGGGAGCAATCTGTCATGACTGCAAGAATCCGCATAACTTGTTCGTGGAAAACTACAACGCCACTGGTTTCCATTAAAATTGGCGCTAAGTCTTCGTGAATGTAATCAGTCATTGCCCAGCCTTGCCGAGCTCGCAGAAATGGTGTGATCATGTCGCTTTTAACTGGGCCGGGTCGAAATAGTGAAATGTCGGTAATCAAATCGCCAAAAGAAACAGGCGCAAACTTTCCAATTAATTCCCGCTGTCCTGGTGACTCAATTTGAAAACAGCCCAGAGTTTTAGTGCTTTGAATTAGTTCAAAAGTTTTTGGGTCATCACGTGGCACAGTTTCTAAATTGATAAATCCAGTGTGGTCTGTGCCATGTGCACTTGGGCCTTGCACTTTATGCACTTGCTTGATGGCATAAGCCAAAGCAGATTGCATCCGAACGCCAAGTACATCTAATTTGAGTAATCCCATGTGCTCAACATCGTCTTTATCAAATTGGGACATTGGGAACTCTTGCGCACTTGGTTGCACTGGCGTGCGCTCTAGTAGCGATAAATCAGAAAGCACTATGCCGCATGGATGTAACGAAGTATGTCGAGGTAAGCCGTCTAAACCTTCAACTAAATCTAAGAATTGATCAAGGTCCCCGCGCGCAGCCCTGATGCCGATGCCACTTCGACGCAATTCTGGCAATTCCGCTAAAGCACTTCGGATATGCCGAGCTCGGATGTGCGGAAAGGATTTAGCAAAAGTATTTATTTCACCTGGTGGCATGCCTAGCGCAGCCCCAACATCTCGAATTGCGTGACGAACTCGATACGTTTCGCGCATTGAAACACAAGTTGTGCGCTTATCTCCAAATCTGACAAAAATTGCTTGGTAGATTTCGATTCGTCGATCTGACTCTACGTCGATGTCTATATCTGGTAACCCTGGTCGAAGCGTAGATACAAATCGTTCCATTAATAAATTGTGCGCAATTGGATCAACGCCAGAAATTCCAAGTAAATGATTAATAAAACTTCCAGCTCCAGAACCACGAGCTGCAACTCGGACTTTCATTTGGCGAATCATGTCAACGACTTGCGCCACAGTTAGGACGTATCCAGCTAAACCCATTTGGGCAATGATTGCTAACTCAGAATCTAAACGTGCTCTGCTGCTGCGTTTATCATCAGATCGAGTAACTGCGTTGTCCGTGAGGTAATTAGTAAATCCAATTTCACAACGTTCCTGCAATATGACATCAGCGCTGCGCGATTCACCCGGAAGTAACTTTGCTAACTCAGGTACGTAAACCTGATTCATTCCTAAGTCAGCTTGCGGATCAATAATGCATTCCAGACCTAGCGACACAGTTTGATTCAAAAGTATTCGACTTATGTCACGTGGATCCCCCACCATGCCTGCAATCCGTTGTGCAATCGCGCTCATGTGCGCTGTGGATGCAAGAAATGCTTGATTTGTTGGACCACTATTTGTCTTTGCGGATAACGCCATTTGTCGACGTGAGGCATCAAGCACATCAGCAATGCGAGAATCCTGTTGTTCTAGATATCGCACCATGTTTGTTAGCACCGCAGGAACTTTATGCACGATAGCCCACTGCAACATTCGGGCTGCAAAAGTATCAGACAAATTATCAGCATCTGGACTTTGGCAGTGTGTGGCAATTTCTAAATAAGTACGAACACCATGATCTTGCCAAGTGCGCAAATGATCTAGCGCTCGATCAGGTCGGCGATTAAGAATGTTGTAACCAATATCTGAGCGTGGGCCCAGCAAAGCAACCAGTCCATGTTCACCAGCAAGTTGCAGTAATTCTTGTCTATTTATTTCTGGATCTTCGCGCGAATCCAGATGAGCCCTAGATATGATCGCGCATAATCCAGCCCAACTTTGTTTATCGTGAGCTAACAAAGTTATGCGTGGTCGCTCTGGTTTAACCCACTTGCCACCATGAGCTGGGGTCGGTAAATAAGGTTGGGGAGTTTCTAGTGCGATATCTACCCCAAGAATTGGGGAAACTTGCGCACTTGCGCACGCTTGAATGAAACTAACTGCGCCCGCTACGGTATCTCGATCTGTTAATGCCAGTGCGCTTTGACCATATTCCCTGGCACGATTCACTAAGTTTTGTGGCGTGGTTGTGCCATAACGCATCGATAATGCTGATGCCACATGAAGGTGAATAAATCCTGGTGCCATAACTTACTTAGCAGCCGCCTAGTTAGAACTTGATATAGTGCGACGCTTAAGCGGAACAACATTGTTTGGAATCACATTTTGGGCAGCGACATTAGTTGGCAAAGTTAATTGCCGTGAGACTCCAAGTTTTTCGGCCACTAAATCAATGAACTCATGAGAATCTCGCACTAAGTCATCAGCCTCGCGCGGAGTAACGGCTCCCCCTAGTCCAACTTCAGCAGCAGCGCGCTTACCTGCGCCAGCTGAAAAATACTGCGCCCACTCAGTGAATTCCGGAGCGACCTTACAAACTAAAGTCCACACACTAGTTGGTCTACCTCGGTTTGGCTTGGTGTAAGCCGCAAGCAAAGCGGCCGCAGCGCGCAACGCAGCTAAGTGCGCAGCAACATATTTTTCACCTGCGCGCGATGCAATGATCGCAGTATCTAAACTTCGCAATGCGCCAGCTAATAAATCGATGCTGGCTACTGTGACTTGAATTTCGTGTGTTGGTTGTGCACTCATTATTTCTCCTGTTAGTTATTTTTATTAAGTAGTTTTTGTATCAATCAGTGCTTACTGCTTGATTAATCTGCTCCGCGTATCAATCAGTGCTTACTGCTTGATTAATCTGCTCCGCGTATCAATCAAGTAAGCGAGAGACAAACCAGCGTTCATCACTTGTTGCAATGTCATAAATTCCAAAATTGTCTTTTGAATTTTGCGAAGTTGCCTCAACTCGCCACACTTGCCATTCCCGCGCTTGGCGAGTGCACCACCACGGAGCGCACTCCAGCCAAGTGAACAAAATTGTGATAGCTAAATAGCTGTGGCCACGCCAACTAAAGGACTTTGGTAACCCACCAGCATTAGTGCGCACTTGGGCCAGGGATCTAGTGCTAACGCCATAGTTTCGGGACATAACAAGCCTTTCGAACATTTGTTCGAACAGCATAAGGCTAGCGCCCGACAAGTTTCCAATCTTTGGAAAAAGAGGCTAAAAATCCATTACTTAATGGGAAAACTATAGTTTGTGTATCTTGACGGCTTCGCTAATGCGCTGGCTTTGAGCGCTATTTAACACCTGATCTGGCAACCGGTCATAACCTTCGCCAAATGGGTCTGGCACACCAGTTTTAATGCCAGACATGGTTTCAAGAACTGCCAAACCGCAATACGGAACATAAATCGGTGAGTAACCACCTTCGTGCGTCATCATCAACTTACCTTCACAAACTTCGTCAGCCACATTAAGTAATAGCTCAGTTAGTTGGCGGTAACCCTGCGATGTGACCAACATGCGACCAAGTGGATCAGCTGCGCTGGCATCGAATCCAGATGCCACCACAATCACATCAGGTGAGAAATTACGGATTGCCGGCAAGACAACTTTTTCTAACGCTTCAACGTAAGCGCCATTACCCGAACCAGCAGGTAACGGAATGTTAATTACTGAACCGGATGCAGACGAGTCGCCAACGTCATCAATTAAACCACTGTCAGCTGGATACAAATTGTCTTGATGAATTGAAATACACAAAACGTTTGGGTCTGCGTAAAAGATTTCTTGGGTGCCATTTCCGTGGTGCACATCCCAGTCAACAACTACTACGCGCTGCACGTCCATAGTTTCTCGAACATTTTGAATGGCGATAGCCGCATTAGCAAAAATGCAATAACCCATTCCTGTTGATGGTCGGGCGTGGTGTCCAGGTGGACGCACTAATGCATAAGCATTGTTAACTGTGCCATTCACAACTGCGCGCAATGCTTCGATCGCTCCGCCAGCAGCAAGTGCTGCAATTTCGTAACCGCCATTACCAAATGGCGACTCACCATCTCCCGCGTCGCCACCCTTTGGCAGCAAACTTTCGGCTTTAATTCGATCAACATATTCTTTAGCGTGAATTCGCAAGATGTCAGCTTCAGTTGCTTGGATTGCTGGAATTTTAACTAACTGCTGACCTAGACCAGAAACTTCAATTAACGAAGCGAACCGAGTTTTGGTTTCGCTGCTTTCGTAATGCTGATACGGCTGCACTTTAGTACTTGCAAATGCATGACCAGCCGCAGTTCCAGTATCGTGCCAGCCATAAAGTTCATTCCAAACAAAACCAGTTTTCATGACGCTCACACTACAACGCAGGAACTAACTAATTCTGGAAAATCAAAGTTCCGTTACTTACTAAGAATCAAATCCCATGCCAAGACGATCAAGGGAGCGCAACCAAATATTTCGTTTCCCTTTATTGCGATCCGCTTGATCTAATGACCAGCGCGTGAAGTTAATACCCGCTGCCCGAAATGGTTCTGGTGGAAATGGAATTGGCAAAGTATTAGTCATCTCCAGTTCCCGGCGATCGGTTTCACGGTCCAATAATTTATCGATAGCGACTTGCGCACCAAACCGCGACGCCCCGACACCAAGGCCGGTATAGCCAGCGACGTAAACAACTTTGTCTGACATTGCGCTACCCCAAAATGCACTAAATCGCGAGCAAGTATCGATTGCCCCACTCCAGGCATATTCAAAACGTAGACCTTCTAATTGCGGGAACGTGGAAAAGAAATGATCCGCCAATTTGGGCCAAGATTTTGCGGAACTTTCGTGTTGTGGACCAAAGCCGCTGCGGTAATGATAAGTCGCGTCGTAGCCACCCCAAAGAATTCGACCGTCTGCGGTTGGCCGGTAGTAATGGAATTGATTTCCAGTATCACTAACGCCTTCATTGCCAGCCCAGCCAATATCACTTTGTTGTTGGGGATTCAACGGCTCAGTTACTAACACTGAGTCATAAACCGGAACCACTAAATATTTCAGGCGTCGCAAAAGTGGTGGAAACGCATTTGTTGCAAGTAGTACTTTCGGCGCAGTTACACTTCCAAATTGGGTTTCAGCTCTAACGCGATCAGATTTTTCTTCTAAATTTTTAACGAGACTATGTTCATAAATTCGAACCCCAAGGGACATCGCTACATCGCGCAAACCCCAGGCAAGTCTGGCGGGATCACAAATTGCAACGCTGTCTGGATCAAATAGTGCGCCCAAATAAGTTGGTGAATTGACTCGGCTACGGACTTGAGCTTGATCTAGCCAAACAAGTTCCTCGCCATATGGTTTTGCAATATCAACGAACTCTTGCAACCCTTCAATTTGGTATTCCTCAGTTGCTACATCTAGTTCGCCAACGCGCATCCAGTCACAGTCAATGTTGTTGGCTGTTATAAAGCTCTCAATGCCATTTAAATTTTCTTGACCGAGTTGCGTGAGCTTGGCTATGTCATTTGGCCAGCGAGCTAAGCCGTTTGCAAACCCATGAGTTAGTGATGCAGAAACAAATCCGCCATTTTGCCCAGTTGCGCCGCGCGCCACCGCGTTACCTTCAACTAACACCACATCCAGATCTGGATTGTGTTGTTTCGCTTCGATAGCTGCCCAAAGTCCAGTGAAGCCGCCGCCGATAATTAACAAATCAGCAGTTACGTTTCCAACTACGCGCGATGCGTCATTAGGTGGTTCGACTTCGTCATCAAGCCAATAGGAGCCTTCCCAAACATCAGCTAGGGACGGCAGAACATGAGAGGAAGGAACGTGTGAAAAAACCATTGCAAAAGTCCAAACGATTGGGTGAGAGGGATTCTCACTGGTGATCAGATGTGTCTGGCAAAATTGCCAGCATTAGTGTCTGTCGGAGGTCCGCTGATTCGCGAATCCGGATCCCACCAGTCCCTTTCTCTATGTTTCACTAGGCCTTGATTTCCTAGTGCCAATCGGCCGTCTCTACAGACGATCCCCTTGCCTTTTTAGTTAAGCACAAGATTTTTTGAATTGCCTGATTTGGACAAACAAAATGGGCACCTCAATTATGAGGCGCCCATTTTTAGGTTGTTAATTAACCATTAATACGGATGAGCTTCTTGTTTAGGAATTCTTCGATTCCTAGTGGTCCAAGTTCCCGGCCGAAACCAGAGCGCTTAGTGCCACCAAAAGGAAGTTCTGGAGCGTCCATACCAACACCATTGACATAGACCATTCCGGTATCTAAGGCATCAGCAACGCGAAGAGCTTGCTTGGAATCAGTAGTAAATAAGTACGATCCCAAACCAAACGGTGAATCGTTAGCAATGCTTATTGCACTAGCTTCATCTTTGGCACGATGAATTTGGGCAACTGGCCCAAAAAGTTCTTCGCGGTAAATGTCGTTATCTGAAGTAACCTCAGTAAGTACACCAGCTCGGAAGAATGCGCCATCGCGGGAGCCAGCGCTAACTAACTTGGCGCCTTGCTTTACTGCGCGATTAACTTGCTCTTCAAGAATTTCGGCTGCGCGCACTGAACTAAGTGGGCTTGAAATTTCAGCTGACAACATTGCGGCGCTGAACTTTTCTACGAATTCGTTGTAAAGTCCATCAATTACGATCATGCGCTTAGCTGCGTTACATGCTTGTCCAGTGTTATCAATGCGAGCAAAGACTGCCGATTCAACTACAGCGTCCATGTCATCGGTACTCAAAAGAATGAATGCATCAGAACCACCAAGTTCAAGTACGCACTTCTTTAGATGGCGCCCAGCAATTTCGGCAACTGCTGCGCCAGCGCGCTCGGAACCAGTAAGTGATACTCCGCGAATCGCTGGATGTGGAATCATGTCTGCGATTTGTTCGTTAGATGCGAAGAGGTTTACGTAAACGCCAGTTGGTGCCCCTGCATCAGCGAAGATCTTTGCAATGGCCAAAGCTGATTCTGGACACTGTGGTGCGTGCTTCAAAATTACGGTGTTACCTGCAACAAGGTTTGGTCCAGCAAATCGGGCAACTTGGTAAGCCGGGAAATTCCACGGCATGATTCCAAGAATCGTTCCTACCGATGACTTACGAATTACAGCTGTTCCTTCGCCGCCTGATAATTCGATTGGCATATCAGCAAGAAGTGATTCGGCATTGTCCGCGTAGTACTGGTAAATGAAACCAGAAAATTCAACTTCGCCTGCAGCGTCCGCTAATGGCTTGCCCATTTCACGATTAATGATTGCGGCAAGTTCATCTTGGCGATCAATGTGTAGTTGGCCAATGCGATGCACAATTGCGGCGCGCTCTTTAATTGCAACTTTGCTCCAAGCTTGGTGCGCGCTGTCTGAGGCAGAAATTGCCGCCAGGCACTCGGCGTCAGTTGCAGTTGCGAATTCTTGTTCAACGACGCCTGTTGCAGGGTTGAGGACTTGATATTGACTCATGGAATTTTCCTTTTTTGACAGCGGCGAAGAGTGCCTCATTTTTTTCCACAATACCCAAAAAAATCCTCGGACACTTAGTCAATTACGGGTTTTTAACGAATTAGTGCCCAAAATACGGGGTTTAGTGCGATTTCTGAAGTTTTTTTGGATTTTTAACACGGATTTCGTATCTATTTTTGAAAAATCCTGCGTTTTCACTTGATATTACGACGAAAACCATTGAAACTGGGTATATGTCAAAAGCTGCTGTTATCGATGATGTCTCTAAAGCCATCATTGAACAACTTCAGCAAGATGGCCGCCGCCCCTACGCAACTATCGGTAAGGCCGTTGGGTTATCTGAAGCTGCAGTTCGCCAGCGCGTGAGCAAACTCCTGGAAACCGGAGTAATGCAAATCGTTGCTGTTACTGATCCACTTCAAGTTGGATTTAATCGTGAAGCGATGATTGGAATTGAAGTAGATGGTGACATGGAAGCAGTCGCAGACTTGCTTTCAAATATGGATGAGATCAGTTACATCATCCTGACAGCAGGAAGCTTCGACATAATTCTCGAAGTTGTCTGTGAAGACGATGAGGCACTTCTTGAAGTGATTAATCGTAAAATTCGTGCGATTCCTGGGGTCCGGCGCACGGAAACTTTCATGTATTTAAAACTGCGCAAGCAGAGCTATACCTGGGGAACCCGCTAACTAAAACATTGGAAACCTAATGACTGCATTAGAAGAACGTACAACAAATTCCGCAATGTCAGACCTAGCGCGAGATCGGCTATGGATGCACTTCACTCGCCATTCAACATTTGAAAATGGCGGCGAAGTTCCCATTATTACTCGCGGCGAAGGTGCATATCTTTACGATGAGCACGGCAAAAAGTACCTTGATGGACTTGCCGGATTATTCACCGTTCAATTAGGCCACGGTCGCCGCGAACTTGCCGAAGCTGCAGCCAAGCAAATGCAGGAGCTGGCGTTCTTCCCGCTTTGGTCCTACGCACATCCAAAAGCAATCGAACTTGCAGATCGCTTAATTAGTTATGCGCCAGCATCACTCAATCGTGTTTTCTTCACAACTGGTGGTGGCGAAGCAGTTGAGTCTGCATGGAAAGCCGCAAAGATGTATTACAAGTTAATTGGCAAGCCAATGAAACATAAAGTCATTAGTCGCGCCGTTGCTTATCACGGCACACCGCAAGGCGCCCTAGCAATCACTGGTATCCCAGATGCAAAAAAATATTTTGAACCGCTAACTCCTGGCGGCTTCCGTGTTCCTAATACCAATTTCTACCGCGCCGAATATCACCAAGATGACATCAAGGCATTTGGCCGCTGGGCGGCAAATCGGATTGAAGAAGCAATTCTTTTTGAAGGTGCTGACACAGTTGCTGCAGTATTCCTGGAACCAGTTCAAAACTCAGGCGGTTGTTTCCCACCACCACCGGGTTACTTAGAGCGCGTTCGCGAAATTTGCGACGAGTACGACGTGTTGATGGTTGCAGATGAAACCATTACGGCATTTGGTCGCATCGGCGACATGTTTGCCATGAAGCGCTTTGGTGTTGATCCAGACATCATTACTTGTGCAAAAGGCATGACTTCGGGTTACTCCCCAATTGGCGCAATGCTTGTTGGCGACAAGGTATTTGAGCCATTCAAGAAGGGCAATACTTACTTTGCACATGGCTACACCTTTGGTGGTCACCCAGTTTCAGCTGCAGTCGCTCTTGCCAACTTAGATATCTTTGATAAAGAAGGCATCAATCAACATGTGCGCGATAACGAAAATCAATTCCGAAAGACTTTGGAGAAGCTAAACAATCTTGACATCGTTGGCGATGTTCGAGGCGAAGGCTTCTTCTACGGAATCGAGTTGGTTAAGGACAAGGCCACTAAGGAATCCTTTAACGAAGAAGAGTCAGAGCGCTTGCTTCGTGGCTACCTATCCAAAGCACTGTTTGAGAATGGCTTGTACTGTCGCGCCGATGACCGTGGCGACCCGGTAATTCAGTTAGCTCCCCCACTGATTATTGGTCAGCCAGAGTTCGATGAAATCGAACAAATTCTGCGCCACGTATTAACTGAAGGTCAAAAGATCATCTAATGCAAAATCCAGTTGGCGCGACGAGCCGCACAAAGGTTCGTCGCGCACCTGAGAAAACCGTAGTTGATCGCGAGATTGTGAACGCAATTCTTGATGCTGGACTTGTTGCGCACGTAGCTTGTTTAGTCGATGGGCAACCGTTCGTGATGCCAGTTGGCTACGCGCGCGATGGTGACCGCGTTTTAATTCATGGCTCGGCCGCTTCGCGAGTTTTTAAAGCTTTAGCTGCCGGGCAACCAACTTGCCTGACAGTGACAATTCTTGATGGCATTGTGCTGGCTCGCAGCGCTTTCGAATCAAGCATGAATTATCGATGTGTTATTGCACTTGGGGTTTGTGAAGTACTCGAAGGTGACGAAAAAGAAGTGGCCCTGCTTCGCATAACTGACTACTTACTTCCTGGACGAACCGCGCATGCTCGAGTGTCTGCGCCAAAAGAATCTAAAGCCACATTGATGTTGGCGCTGCCGCTTACTGAGGTTTCCTGCAAGGTAAGTGAAAATTTTTCCGAAGATGATCCGGATGACTTAGTTGATCCCATTTATTCAAACATCTGGGCGGGCTATGTTCCGCTTAAAGAAGTTCTGGGCGAACCAGTTCCAGATCCATTGACGCTGGAAAAGGGTCTGCCAGTTCCGGAATACATCAAGGGTTGGAGTCGCTGAAATGACCGATTACCGCGCAAAGTCACTTTGGTGGAACACCTTGCCCGAGGAACTTGCGACCTCAACTCGTTATGCACTGCATTCTGATATTGATGTTGATGTGGCAATAATTGGTGCGGGGTACACCGGGCTATGGACTGCTTATTACTTGCTCAAGCAGGATCCGAATTTGAACATTGCAATTTTGGAAGCAGAAGTTGCAGGTTACGGTGCCTCTGGCCGAAACGGTGGCTGGTGTTCGGCTTACTTCCCCACCGAAATCGACAAACTGGGCCGAGTTCATGGCAGGGCTGCTGCTCGGGCAATGCAAGATGCCATGCATGACACCGTCACTGAAGTTGAGAACGTAGTTCGAAGCGAAGGACTGGAATGTGAATGGCAGCGAGGTGGCACTATTACGTTTGCTCGCACTCCCTTGCAATGGCAGCGAGCTCAAGAATATATTCAGCATTGGGAACAGTGGGGTTATAACGCTAGTCACTACGCACTATTAAGCGCCGGCGAAGCTAAGGAGCGCGCTAACGCAACTAATTTATTTGGCGCCACTTACACACCTCATGTAGGCGCAATCAATCCAGCCAAGCTAGTTCGCTCGCTGGCTAACTTAGTTGAAAAACTTGGCGCCACAATTTATGAACACACTGCAGCTACTCAAATAGAGCAAGGCGCTGTAACAACTACTAACGGAGTAGTTAGGGCGCGTTACATAGTGCGCGCGACTGAAGGCTACACAAGATCTCTTGCTGGTCAGAAGCGTAAAATTGTTCCAATTTATTCCCTCATGATGGCAACCGAGCCACTGAGTGATCAAGTATGGGATCAAATAGGACTTGCTCAGCGCGAAACGTTTAGTGATTTTCGAAACTTAATCATTTACGGACAACGTACTGCTGATAACCGGTTTGCTTTTGGTGGTCGCGGCGCGCCGTATCACTTTGGCTCAACAATCAAAGATGAGTACGACCAGCATGAAAAAGTTCATCCTGCCCTGTTGGGAGTACTTGCCGAAATCTTTCCAGCCGTGGCTGGCGCAACGGTGACACACACTTGGGGTGGACCACTTGGAGTGGCGCGCGACTGGATGGCTTCGGCCGGACTTGATCGCGACACTGGCCTTGCTTGGGCTGGCGGTTACGTTGGTGATGGTGTTGGAACTTCAAATCTTTCGGGTCGAACATTAGCTGACTTAATAACAAGTCAGGATACCGCCATCACGAAATTGCCATGGGTAAATCACAAGTCGCCAAATTGGGAAGTTGAGCCACTTCGCTGGATTGGGGCAAACGCTGGATTACAAGTGATGACTCGAGCGGACCACTCTGAAGATAAGTCTGGAAGACCTTCGAAACTTGCTGGCGTTGTTTCAAAACTGTTAGGACAATAACTCGACATGTCTGCACTTCTGCTAGCTCTTATTTGCGCCGTTAGTTATGGCGTTGCTGATTTTTGGGGTGGTCTTGCGACTCGCCGCGGCTCAATCTGGAAGGTACTCCCTGTAATTGTTGCCGCTGGTATCGGAACGTTGTTAATTGCGATTCCATTTTTTGGGGTGGACTTTAGTGCTGGTGCGATTAAAGCAGGCGTTGCAGCGGGCTTAGCTGGAACTATTGGCTACATATTTATTATGTACGGCTTAGCACTTGGACCCATGGGTGTTGTGGCGCCCATCTCGGCAGTCATAGGCGCCATGATTCCATTTGCAGTTGGATTCTTCCGCGGTGAAACGTTATCAACTGTTGGCTTCATTGGCGCCGGACTTGCATTTATTTCGATTGTGCTCGTGAGTAGATCTACCGAAGATGCAAGCCACCCAGTAACTACTAAAGCCGTCATTGTGGCAATCATTGCAGGACTTGGTATTGCTGGTTATTTATTGGGTATTAGCAGTGGACCAGATGACAGCGGCCTAGCACCTGTCATGGTTGGTCGACTTGTTACCGGCGGAATATTTATTTTTATTTTCATCGCAAAGTGGAAAGCTATTCGTAACGGAAAAATTGATTACCGACTTGCCTTAGCTTCCGGATCACTGGATGTTGTTGGTGGCGCAACTTTTATGCTGGCTACTCGCGCGGGTGATTTGATACTTGTTGCCGTAGTGGCTGCGCTTTATCCTGCATTTACAGTGTTGCTTGCCAGACTCGTTCTGCATGAGCGCATGGAACGTCATCAACTTTTCGGACTATTTGGCGCGGGCGCTGCTGTGTTATTGCTTGCGACAAGCTAGCCGCTAAAGTTAAACCCTTATGTCCGCCATACTCCTTGCCTTTGCTTGCGCATTCTCATATGGCTTTGGAGATTACTTCGGTGGACTCGCTACCCGCAAGAGTCCACTTTTTAAAGTTTTGCCAATCACAGTTGGTACTGGGTTAGTTACCCTCTTGATTGCCACACCATTTCTGGGTGCGGACTTTAATCGGCAAGCGGTAATTTCTGGCTTATCCGCCGGAGTATGTGGGATAGTCGGCTACATATTCGTGCTGAAATCCCTTGGACTTGGTCCGATGGGAGCGGTGGCTCCAATCACTGCGGTGGTTGCGGTAATTATTCCGTTTAGCGTTGGATTATTTCGAGGTGAAAGATTGGCTTTCACTGGTTCAATCGGTGCACTAATCGCTATGGCATCAATTGTGTTGGTTAGTAGATCAACAGTTGATGCAACGCATCCACTTTCTAGAATGGCGGCAATTTTTGCAGTTTTGGGTGGCTTTGGATTTGCTGGATTTTTGCTGAGCGTAGCCAGTGCTCCAGTTGGTTCAATGCTGGCACCGGTAATCACGGCTCGCGTAGTGACGCTGGTCGTTTTCTGTGTTGTGGCGATTGTGACTTGGAAATCTCTAGTTGGCAGGCCAGTGGACTATAAGCGCGCTATGGCTTCCGGCGCATTAGATGTTTGGGGTGGCACCACGTTTATGCTCGCGGCCCAGCGCGGGCAGTTGGTTGTGATCTCAGTGATTGCCGCGCTGTATCCAGCAATCACTGTGCTGTTAGCGCGAGTTTTCCTTAAGGAACGCCTTGAGCGCCACCAAGTGGTTGGCCTTTTTGGAGCGGGCCTGGCTATCGTTTTACTCACAACTTCCTAGTTTTACGCGAATTTCGCCTAGAAACACTGGATTTTTGATACTTGCAGATTGGATCCAATCCTGTTATTTTGTGAGTAATTGCAATTTTGCACTTGGGACAGGAAACCACCATGGCCGCACCACAACATCCATTTGATCTCTACGAGATTGACAGCTTGTTCACTGATGAACAACTTGCGATCCGCGACTCGGTTCGTAAATTTGTGGATGATCGCGTAAAGCCTCACGTTGGTAAATGGTTTGAAGACGGTGAATTCCCAGCGCGCGAATTGGCTAAAGAAATCGGTCAGATGGGCATGTTTGGCATGCACCTTGAAGGTTACGGCTGCGCTGGCACTGATGCCACTTCCTACGGCCTTGCTTGCTTAGAACTTGAAGCCGGCGATTCTGGGTTGCGCTCTTTTGTTTCAGTGCAGGGATCACTTGCGATGTTTGCTATTTGGAAGTTTGGTTCAGAAGAACAAAAGCAAGAATGGTTACCGCGTTTAGCATCTGGCGACGCTCTTGGTTGTTTTGGTTTGACCGAAGCCGATGCTGGCTCAAACCCTGGCGAGATGCGCACTAACGCCAAGCGTGATGGCGATGACTGGATTCTTAATGGCTCAAAGATGTGGATCACAAACGGAAACATTGCGGATGTTGCAATTGTTTGGGCACACACCGATAACGGCATTGAAGGTTTTGTGGTTCCAACTAACACCCCAGGTTTCAAGGCCAACTTAATTAAGCACAAGATGTCATTACGCGCGTCAGTAACAAGTGAGTTAGTTTTTGAAAATGTTCGCTTGCCGGCTTCTGCAGTGTTGCCAGAAGTGCAAACACTTCGTGGCCCATTGTCGTGCCTTTCGGAAGCGCGCTTTGGAATTTTGTTCGGAGTTGTTGGCGCAGCTCGAGATTGCCTTGAGACTGCAATTGACTACACCATGACCCGCCACCAGTTTGGCCGGCCACTTGCAGCTTTCCAGTTATCACAGCAAAAACTTGCTGACATGGCCATTGCAACTGGTAACGGCATGTTGCTGGCTTCGCACTTAGGAAAACTAAAAGATCAGCACTTACTTCGCTCGGAGCAAGTAAGCATTGGCAAGAAGAGCAATGTGCGCATGGCCCTTGAAGTAGCGCGCGAATCTCGCTCGATGCTTGGTGGCTCCGGAATCACACTGGAATACCCAATCATCCGTCACATGAACAACCTCGAAAGTGTTTACACCTACGAAGGCACAAACGAAGTTCACACTTTGGTTGTTGGCCAAGCGCTTACTGGAATCGCAGCATATGCGGACTACCAAGCGTAGTAAGAGCAGTTAGCTAAGCTTGATTTTTTGAACTGCACGAGGATTATCCAAGTGCTAACTGCGAGTCACGAAACATCCTGTTAAGGCACTGCCTGGGTAATTACTTGCCTAGCTATCGCTTAACATGTTGGTGCGCATGCTCAATTGCCTCGGGAGTAGTTGCAAAGATGTGATTTTCATGGGCAAGATGCTGATAAACGCCAAGCACCTTGAAAATATTGTGATGTGCATCCTTGATGCCGGAGAGAATGACAGTTACTCCTCGGTGTTCAAGTGCCTTGATCGTATCCCCAAGAACGCTTGCACCCGTGGCATCAAGGCTATGGACGCGAGACAAGCGCAGAATAACTACGCGCACCTCACTTATTTCGGTAACTTCAAGTAAGAATTTGTGAGCCGCGCCAAAGAACAAGGGTCCGTCTAGTCGAAATGCAACCACATGTTCACCAAGCAGTTGCTGTTGGGTGCTCGACTGTTCCGGACTAAGAACGGATGGCCGATCAACGTTGGCTGATTTGGAAACTTGATTAAGGGCATATATACCTGCGACCACCATCCCCATCATGACTGCAGTGACGAGGTCGAAAATAACGGTTGCTAGCGCCGTGGTGATTAGAATCGCTGCATCACCTCGAGTTGCTCGCAAGATGGCAACTAAACTGGAAACCTTGACCATCTGCACCGTCGTGGCTAGTAAAACACCAGCTAGGGCCGCCATCGGAATCATCCCAACCCAATGTGACGCTATGAGAATCACAATGAAAAGAAAGATGGATTGCGTAATAGCGGCCAGGCGTGATTGCGCGCCACTTCGAACATTAACTGCCGTCCGCGCAATCGCCGCAGTTGCGGGAACTCCACCAAATAATGGCGCAGCTAGATTGGCTAGACCCTGACCGAATAGTTCTCGATTTGCATTATGGCGTTCGCCCTCACTCATTGCATCAGCAACAGTTGCGGAGAGCAAGCTCTCCAACGCGGCCAGCATGGCCACAGCAATTGCAGGAAAAATGAGCGATGAATACTCATGAACGGGAATGCTTGGGATTGAGGGAAATGGCAATCCTGCAGGAAGGTTTCCAATAACTTTGATTGCGATCCCCCCTGTGGATGTTAGAAACGTTGCCACAATTACGCAAACTAGCGCAACTGGCATACCTGGACGATAGCGAGCGCCGATTAAAATCAGAGCAGCCACCACGAGCGCCAGCAAAATTGCAGGCCACTGCGGATCGCTAAGCCAGCTATTAAAAGCAGATGCTGCAATGCGGTAAACCTTCTCACCTTCACCAGGAGTACCCAGTGCCGATGGAACTTGCTGGAGGGCAATGATCACAGCGATACCCAAAGTAAATCCTTCAACTACCGGCAATGGGAGGTACGCCATAGCGCGCCCTGCTCTTGAAATCGCAAGAATAATTAGAAAAACGCCGGCCATGAGAGCAACCACCAGAACGCCAGCTGCCCCAAATTTGGCGAAAATCGGAATGAGCACGACAGTCATTGCACCAGTTGGTCCACTGACTTGAAGATTGCTCCCACCAAATATGGCGGCTACCACGCCGGCAACAATTGCCGTCACAATTCCAGCGCCAGCTCCCATGCCTGAGGAAATGCCAAAGGCAAGTGCAAGCGGTAACGCGACAAAACCTACCGTTACCCCGGCGATCACATCACGCCTTGGATTACGGCGCATCGCCGTGTAATCCGACTTCTGAGGTAACAAATCACGAATCCGCAGGAAGAAGTTGGTAATAACAATTTTTAGGCGTGCCTCAGATGAGAGCCCCCCAAGTGGCTCCTCGTTCGTTTTTGAACCTAGGTTCGACACGTCCAGCTCATATTTATTTGCATAGCCAAAGTCTACTCGTGTTCCTAATTTGGCTAATCAGAATATTGTTGTATCGCCAGTCACGTTAAGCAAGCACGCACCTTGGATCACTATGCATTAGTTTGCCAAATGAAGAAACTTAAATTGTGGTTTTTATTTCTTCGTGAAAACTTTATCGATTGCCCAATAAAGGGCAGCAACGATGATGGACGCCATTAGGATCCCCATCACGAAAATAATTACATTTGCATAGCCATACATAACAACATCAAAGAAGTCATACGGGTATTTATCAATGATTGCTCCGCGGAATAATGTGTAGAACACGTAAACAATTGGCAGCACGAGCGCTGCCAAAACGTTCTTTAAGTTAAACCAACCACGTGGACCAGCTATCACAAAAATTAGAACAGTAATCAGTGGAGTAATGGTGTGCTGAATTGGACTCGAGATCTGATTCAAACCCTGCGGTGGATAATTCGGTCCCAGAAGTAAGTTGTAAACAACGCCAGTAACTGTGATCATCAAAACCGTATCGATTCGCATAATGCGGAAGATTTTGCCATCACGGGCTGGGTTTAAGTAAAGCAAAGTCATCACGATGCCCACTGCAATCTGGCTCCAAATTGTGAAGTAGCTAAACAGGTCAACTAATCGCTCCGGCGCACCCGCCAACCCATTTGCATAGTCGCCGACGTGACCAAATAGTGAGGTGATTGGTGGTTCCCCATTGTCTGGGGTCTTAACAAGTCCAAATAGTTCAATCAGGAAAGACATGCCGAACCCGAGCCAAGCGCTCGCAGCATTGATGCCGAATAAATTGCGTTTTGTTTTAGTGGATAAGGCCATAACTTGACTTTATTGCTTTACCCCACTCAAATGTTACTTATTTGCTCGCTTAATTTATTCACTTCGAAGTAGTGGGCGCAAAATGTCCAGAATTGAGACATCTTCGATTGTGCTTGGGATGTCAACGTCTTTGCCATCAGCGATACCGCGCATAGTTTTACGCAATACTTTGCCGGATCGGGTCTTGGGTAATCCCGGCACGACTACGACTTCGTTGAGCGCTGCGACTGGGCCAACTTCTTTTCGAACTAAAGCCACAATTTCTTTACGTAAAACTTCAGCGTCAACTTGCGCGCCAGATTTAAGAACCACGAATGCTTTAGGGATCTGACCCTTGATTGCATCGGCTACTCCGATAACAGCGCACTCTGCAACTAGCTCGTGGGTTGCCACAACTGCTTCAAGTGAGCCAGTGCTTAATCTGTGGCCCGCAACATTTATCACATCATCCGTTCGACCCATGATGTAGACGTAACCATCTTCATCTAAGTAACCACCATCACCACTGGCATACATTCCAGGGAAAATGCTCAAGTACGAATCAATGTAACGCTGGTCATCACCCCAAAGTGTTGGCAATGTCCCAGGCGGTAGTGGCAAGGTGATCGCAATATTTCCCTCAGTGCCAATTGGAAGTTCATTTCCAGCTTCATCTAAAACTTTTATGTTGTAACCGGGTATCGGAACTGATGGCGAACCTGGCTTAATTGGCATTGGTTCTAGGCCACGCAAATTTGAAGCAATTGGCCAACCTGTTTCAGTTTGCCACCAGTTATCAATAACTGGGACTCCCAAGTGCTCGGTAGCCCAATGATAGGTATCTGGATCCAGGCGCTCACCAGCTAAAAATAGATTTTCAAACTTTGATAAATCAGTTTTCTTAATGAACTCTCCGGTGTAATCCTCTTTACGAATTGCCCGAATGGCAGTTGGCGCTGTGAATAATCCTTTTACGCCGTACTTTTCAATCACTCGCCAGAAAGTTCCAGCATCAGGGGTACCAACGGGCTTACCTTCAAACACAATTGTGGTAGCTCCAGCAAAAAGTGGTGCGTAAACAATGTAGGAATGTCCAACTACCCACCCGACGTCGGAGGCTGACCACCACATGTCGCCAGCTTCAATGTTGTAAACATTTTTCATCGACCAAGTGAGCGCAACTGCGTGGCCACCGTTGTCGCGCACAATTCCTTTGGGTTTGCCAGTCGTGCCAGAGGTATACAAAATGTAAAGCGGATCAGTTGCTGCCACTGAAACGCATTCGGCGGGTTCTGCCATAGCCATTGCGTCTTTCCAGTCCATGTCAGATGGCCTAAGTTCAACCACATGTTGCTCACGCTGCAAGATGATGCAGCGATCTGGCTTGTGATTAGCAAGTTGAATTGATTCATCAAGCATTGGTTTGTATTCGACAATTCGCGTTGGCTCTAGACCACATGAAGCCGAAACAATTACTTTTGGTTTGGCATCATCAATGCGAGCGGCTAATTCGGCAGGGGCAAAGCCGCCAAAAACTACGGAATGAACTGCGCCTAATCTTGCTGTGGCAAGCATGGCGATTAGTGCTTCTGGCACCATTGGCATATAAATAACAACACGATCGCCTTTTTCCACCCCTGCCATCCGCAGTGCGCCAGCGAACCGAGCAACTTTCTCCAGCATTTGGGCGTAAGTCAAAGTTAAAGATTTTCCAGTTATTGCGCTTTCGTGAATCACTGCTGGTTGATCAGCTCGGCCATCAACGACATGTCGGTCCAATGCGTTGTAGCAAGTGTTGAGCATGCCATCAGAAAACCATCGATACAGTGGCGGATTGCTCTCATCCAAGATTATTTTTGGAGTCTTATCCCATTTAACTAATTTCGCTGCGTTACCCCAAAATTCATTTGGGTCAGACATGCTTTGCGCGTAAGCATTCTGGTAATTAGTCATAGGTATGTCTACCACGATCTAACTTTAAAGAGTGCAGAACGTGGTTTGAACTTACACGATTTTCTAGTTTTTAGTAGCAGCTGCGAGTTGGCCACAAGCGCCATCAATGTCGCGGCCGCGGGTGTCGCGCACAGTTACAGGCACACCGTGAGACTTTAGGCGATAAACAAATTCTTCTTCATCTTCGCGCCGGGACGCAGTCCACTTAGACCCAGGAGTTGGATTGAGTGGAATCAAATTAACGTGCACTAAATTTCCAGCAAGTTTTTCACCCAGTAAATCAGCGCGCCAAGCTTGATCGTTAATATCTTTGATCATGGCGTATTCAATTGATACTCGGCGACCTGTTTGATCTGCGTAATACCAAGCAGCATCTAATACTTCTTGAACTTTATAGCGAGTATTAATTGGAACTAAAGTGTCGCGTAATTCATCATCTGGAGCGTGCAAGGAAACTGCCAACGTAACGGGAATACCTTCTTCAGCAAGTTGGCGCATCCGAGGAACTAAACCAACGGTAGAAACGGTGATGCCACGTGCTGACATTCCAAAACCTGCAGGTGCTGGCTCAGTTAACCGGCGAATCGCGCCGATCACGCTGTTGTAGTTAGCCATAGGTTCGCCCATGCCCATGAAAACTAAATTATTAACGCGACCAATGCCACCGGCGACTTCATCATTTGCAAGTGCCCGAGCGCCAGCTAATACTTGCTCTACGATTTCGCCCGTTGAAAGATTTCGAGTTAAGCCACTTTGCCCCGTTGCACAAAATGGGCAGTTCATGCCACAACCTGCTTGCGAGGAAATACACATAGTTACGCGATCGGTGTAGCGCATCAAAACGCTTTCGACTAACACACCATCGAACAATTTCCATACTTGCTTGACGGTCGTGCCGTTATCGCATTTAAGTTCGCGGATACTTGTCATTAAGTCTGGGAACAATAAATCTTTAACAGCTTCGCGCATGTCAGCTGGCACATCAGTCCAGGAAGCAGTGTCATTATTTAGTCGCTGGTACCACTGGCGTGAGAACTGATCGGCGCGAAAACCAGGTAAACCAAGTTCAATAACTTGGGCCTTGCGCTCTTCAACGGTCCAATCCGACCAATGCTTAGGCGGTTTTGGGCGCTTAGGCTCGATCATGATTAACTCACCGGGTGCAGGCATACCGTAAGCCTACGGGCGAATCGCTAGTTAGAGAAAAATGCCGAATAGGACCCAGGCAACGAATGCATTAATCACCAGAGAGTCGAGTCGATCCATAACTCCCCCATGACCTGGCAACAACTTACCCATGTCTTTCACACCAAGGTCGCGCTTAATCATTGATTCGATCAGATCACCCAAAGTGGCCGTCAACATCATGGCAAAGCCAATTAGTGCGCCCTCCCACCAAGGTTGCTCAAAGATGAAAATCCACAAGAGAGCGCCAACTGCAAGCTGGAGTACTAGAGCGCCAGCAAAACCTTCCCAAGACTTTTTTGGAGAAATCTTTGGAGCCATTGGATGTTTACCAAATAGGGCGCCAGCAATGTATCCGCCAAGATCGGTAGCTGCCGTTAGCAATACAAATGCTAAAACTTTCCAAGCACCATCAGTTTGCGTTGAGAGCAGTACTGCAAAACTCGCTAATACCGGTGCGTAAATTAAGGCGAAAATCGAACGAGTTACGTGATGAACGTATGCTTCTTCGCCATCCAATAGCCGAACTGACAACACTAAGACTGAACTTGCGATAAACGCTATTACTAAGCCATCGACTCCCTCAAGGGCTGCGGCGACCACAATTATGGGCGCGAGAATTTGAAGCAGGATTACCATTCGCTGTGACAGGCCAATGACTAAAGTTTGGGATAACTCGCGCGTTGCTAGCACTATTGCAAACGCAACTAAAATTGCAAAGAACCGCACATCGGCAAACAACGAGATTATTAAAGTGACAAATAATCCAAGACCAACGGCAATAGCAGCTGGCAAATTGCGCCCAGCTTTGCCGTAATCCGTTTGGTTTGTGGTCATGAACTAGACCTCGAGTAGTTCGGCTTCTTTATGCTTGAGCATTTCGTCAATGTGAGTTACTGCCTTAGTAGTTAAGTCCTCAAGTGCTTTTTCAGCGCGGGCTACTTCATCTTTACCAGCGTCGCCATCTTTAGCCATTTTTTCTAAAGTTTCTTTTGCGCTGCGACGAATGTTTCGAATTGCTATCCGAGCATCTTCAGCTTTGACTTTTGCCACTTTGATAAATTCTTTGCGACGATCTTCGGTCAATTGCGGGAATGGCACTCGAATAATCACACCATCATTGGATGGGTTAACACCAAGATCAGAATCACGAATTGCGCGCTCAATTGCGCCAAGTGCAGTTTTATCAAATGGATTGATCGTGGCAACGCGTGGTTCAGGCGTTTGAATTGAAGCAACCTGCTGCAATGGCGTTGGAGTTCCGTAGTAATCCACCATGATCTTTGAGAACAGCGCAGCAGAAGCGCGGCCCGCGCGGATCGTAGTGAAATCTTCTCTTGTTACCTCGGTTGCCTTTGACATCTTGGTTTCGGCATCTTTTAAAGTTTCGTTAATCATATTTTTTCAAATCTCCTAGTAAACAGTTCTTATTAAAGTTCCGATTTTTTCGCCACGAACAGCGCGCGCAATGTTGCCATCTGTTAGCAAGTTGAAAACTACGATTGGCAAATCATTGTCACGGCACAGACTGATCGCGGTGGCATCTGCAACCTTGAGATTCTGGGTTAACACATCGTCGTGGCTCAAATTTTCATAGCGCTTGGCTGCTGGATTTGTCCGAGGATCATCATCATAAACGCCGTCAACACCCTTGGCCATCAAAACTACTTCGCAAGCGATCTCAAGCGCACGCTGCGCAGCGCAACTATCAGTGCTGAAGTATGGCGTTCCAAGGCCAGCGCCAAAAATTACTACACGGCCTTTTTCTAAGTGGCGAAGCGCACGACCAGGAATGTATGGCTCAGCTACTTGACTCATTGGAATTGCGGTTTGTACCCGAGTTGCAATTCCTTGTTTTTCTAGAAAATCCTGCAGGGCGAGGCAGTTCATAACCGTGCCGAGCATACCCATGTAGTCAGCGCGCGCTCGGTCCATGCCACGTTCAGCTAGCTGGGCGCCACGGAAATAGTTACCGCCACCAATTACGACCGCAACTTCAGCGCCACTTCGGACAACTTCAGCAATTTGTCGAGCAATGTCATTGACTACATCGGGGTCAACGCCAAGTTTTCCTTCACCTGCAAATGCTTCACCAGAAAGCTTAAGTAAAACCCGCTTCCAGCCACCGGTTGGAACTCCAGGCCAGATATCCTTGGATTTATCAGATGCGCCCACGTCCTTAATCTTGCCGTATCCGCAACCGATTGTCTGCAATGCCCCCGCAAAAATACTTTTGGCACTCACCCTTGTGAGGTAAGTGCCAAAAGAGCCTAGATTCTTGCGATCAAGCGAATTCAGTGGCAATAAATTGCCTACCGGCTATCACTGCTGCGCAATTGATCGCAAGCGATCAAGCGAATAGAGCCGGCAATAAATTGCCTACCGGCTATCTCTGCTCTGCAATTGATCGCAAGCGATCAAGCGAATAGAGCCGGCAATAAATTGCCTACCGGCTATCTCTGCTCTGCAATTGATCGCAAGCGATCAAGCAGAGCCTATTTCGATCCGGATGAAGCCAGTGACAGTAGTTCCAGCATCTGCCAGAACTTGCTTTACTGTCTTTTTGTTATCGATAACTGAGGACTGCTCAAGTAAGCAACTGTCCTTGAAGAATCCATTAACGCGACCCTCAACGATCATTGGCAAGGAAGCTTTTGGCTTACCTTCCTCTTTCGCAGTTTCAAGAGCAATGTGCTTTTCATTTTCTACAACATCAGCAGGAACTTCATCGCGAGTTAAGTAAGTTGGACGCATAGCGGCAACTTGCATTGCAGCGCTACGAGCGGCTTCTTCACTGCCTGAGTAAGAAACCAGCACACCAACTGCAGGTGGCAGATCAGCTGCGCGACGGTGCAAGTAGATTGCAACATCGCCATCTGGGTTTGCCACGCGGCCAAGTTCAATTTTTTCGCCAATGATTGCTGCCATGTCGGCAACATTCTGCTCAACTGTTTTGCCGTTAGCCAAAGTTAGGGCGGCGGCTGCGGCTGAATCTTTAGCGCCTGCAGCTTTTACAGCGGCTGCGATTTCATTACCTAGCTTTAAAAAGTCATCACTCTTTGCTACGAAATCGGTTTCACACAAAAGTTCAATTAGTGCTCCAGCATCGTGCGAAACGATGCCAGCTGAAGTTTCGCGCTCAGCGCCACGCTTTGCAGCTTTGGCAGCGCCAGAAATTCGAAGAATCTCTACGGCCTTATCAAAGTCACCAGCAGATTCTTCAAGTGCTTTTTTGCACTCCATCATTCCGGCTGAGGTAATGTCGCGAAGTTTCTTTACTTCGGCGGCTGAAATAGACATGAATTAGTTCCTTAATGTATTTGATTTTGGTATGAAAGTTTTTTGAAAATTGCGGGCAACTTTTAGCTGCCCGCAATTTTCAATAAATTATTCGGCAGCAGGTGCTTCGGCAGCAGGTGCTTCGGCGGCAGGTGCTTCGGCGGCAGGTGCTTCAGCAGGAGTTGCCGCAACGCTTTCGCCAGTTAGAAGTTCCTTTTCCCAGTCAGCAAGTGGTTCAACGCCAGCTTCAATCGGAGTTCCAGCAACAGCGCCACCAGCGCGTGCCATCAATCCTTCAGCAATTGCATCGCCAATCATGTGAGTAAGTAAACCAACGGCGCGCAAGGCATCGTCGTTTCCTGGAATTGGGTAGTCCACAACATCTGGATCACAGTTGGTGTCAAGAATCCCAACAACTGGAATGTTCAGCTTGCGAGCTTCGCCGACTGCAATGTGTTCTTTGTTGGTATCTACTACCCAAATTGCACTTGGAAGTTTCTGCATATTGCGAATACCCGTAAGTACAAGTTCTAATTTTTCTTTCTCGCGGCGAAGTACCAAAAGTTCTTTCTTGGTAAGTCCGGAGCCAGCAACGTCATCAAAGTTGATCTGCTCTAGTTCCTTCATGCGCGAAATACGCTTGGACACAGTCTGGAAGTTAGTGAGCATGCCACCTAACCAGCGGTGATTTACGTATGGCATACCAACGCGAGCAGCTTCAGTTGCGATTGCTTCCTGTGCCTGCTTCTTGGTGCCAACGAAAAGTACAGTGCCACCGTGCGCAACTGTTTCGCGAACGAATTCGTATGCGCGATCAATGTATGCAAGTGACTGCTGTAAGTCAATGATGTAGATGCCATTGCGCTCAGTAAAAATAAAGCGCTTCATCTTTGGATTCCAGCGGCGGGTCTGGTGTCCGAAGTGAACACCGTTTTCCAGCAGCTGTCGCGTCGAAATGACGGCCATGGTTGTACTCCTATTTCTTAGGTTGGGGTGAACCAACCTCATTGCGGTTTGTGTGATCTCGGTTGAGATCACCCTTGGTTCTGGTGTTGGAGACCGCCTGTTTCCAGGACCGATGGTCTTTCAAATCACTTTTAATGAACCTGTGATGTCACTTATTTCTAAGTGCGAGTCCTAGTTTACGGGGTTTTTGAGGGGCTAAAACCACAGCCACTGCCTCTCCCCAGGTGCCCTGACTTGTTTCGCCAAGGTCGCCTGAGAAGGGAATCTGGAGCTATGCCTAGTTCGTATCGCAAGTTTTGGTCTGCCTTGCTGGTCGCGCTGCTCTGGGGAGTTGTAGGCGCTCCAGCTCAAGGGGCTAATTCGTGGGTCTGGCCCATGGACCCCCACGAACTAAGCGTGGGTTTTGATCGGCCGGCCCAAAACTGGCTACCAGGCCATCGCGGCATTGACTTAGTTGGTTCTGCTGGGACGCAAGTTCATGCTGCGGGAAGTGGGATCATATTTTTTGCTGGACAAGTTGGTGGCAAAGGCGTGGTCGTGGTCAAACATGGCGTACTTCGCACGACTTACGAACCAGTTGTAGCCAGCGTGACATTAGGTACGCGCGTTCGCGCCGGCGATGTACTTGGCACTTTGCAACCAGGAAACAGTCACTGTGCCAGCGCAACTACTGTAACGTGTTTACATTGGGGACTAATTCGAGGCACGACTTACTTGAATCCACTCGCGCTAGTTCAAAAGCGAGTTAGGTTACTTCCACAATTTGAGAAGAATTAAAATCTTTAGTGTTTTAGGCTCTCGGCATTGCTTATGCATCCAAGAGCTACGCTCTCGGATGGGCCTGCTCGAATACAGCGCGCAACCGATCCATTGATACGTGAGTGTAAAGCTGCGTAGTTGCCAAACTGGCGTGACCTAAAATCTCTTGCACAGTTCGAATGTCAGCGCCTCCTTCGATCAGATGAGTAGCTGCGGAATGACGTAAGCCATGAGGTCCAAGATCTGGCATGCCTGCCAAACTTGAGAGCACTTCGTGAACCATGGAGCGAACTACGCGTTGATCAATTCGCTTACCGCGTTGGCCTAAAAATAATGCGGCGCCACTTTCCTGCGTTGCAAGTGCGGTCCGAGAATTTGCTAGATAGCTTGAAACAGTTTTTTCCGCAATTGCGCCATAGGGCACTACTCGCTCTTTAGATCCTTTTCCAAGTACTCGAATTGTGCGACGAGATTGGTCTATGTCGTGAATGTCCAGACCGACAAGTTCCCCGACTCGAATGCCAGTTGCATAGAGCAGTTCCAAGATTGCTAAATCACGTATGTGTGTTGGCGAATTATCATCAGCGCGAAGCGTGGCTCGATCCATAACTTCTTCTGCTTGTTGGCGCTGTAAAACTTGCGGTAAGCGTTTACTTACTTTTGGAATCACTAATGCGCTAGCCGGATCTTCCGCAATCAACTTAGTGTGGGTAGCCCAAGCAAAAAACATTCGGATTGCAGTGGCTCGTCTGGCTATTGTTGCTGAGGACAATTCGGCGATTCGTTGCTTTGCCAACCAGCCGCGCAATTCCACAATTCCAATATCTTGGAGTTGTTCGCAACCCACGCTTTGGGCAAAAATAAATAAATTGGTGAGATCTTTGCGATAAGCCATTACAGTGTTGGCGCTTCGCCCAAGCTCTAACTCGACATACTGAATAAACCGATCGGTGGCGGCAGTAAATGTTGAGTTAGTTAACTCCATAGTTCTAGAGTTTCAATGGCAAGGCTAAATTGCAAGGACATTGACGGTGTTATGTCATTGTCCTGATAAGTAAAGACATTGACGGTGTTATGTCATTGTCCTGATAAGTAAAGACACTGTTGTGTCATTGTCCTGATAAGTAGAGACATTGACGGTGTTGTGTCATTGTCCTGATAAGTAGAGACATTGACGGTGTTATGCGTTAGCGAAGTTGCCAGCCATTAGTTGTTAGCGAGATAACTTGGCGAACTTCTAGTAATGCAAGTGCTGCTTGCAATTCATAGAAATCCAAGTTCGTTCCAAGTAATTGAATTAGGGCTTGGAATATGCCGTGTGTGTCGTTTGGTCCAAGTTCAAGTTCGCCAATTATGGCGCCATCGATTAAGCCAAGTTGTGCTGCTTGTTCTTGGATTTTGTATCCACTGAAGATGTCCTGCGAACTGGCGGCCAGAGTCATTACATTATTGCGAATAGCAGTGTGTACCCCTGCGGAAGAAGCACTTGTGATCGGACCAGGTATTCCCCAAACCTCTCGGCCCAAAGTGTGCGCCCAATTTGAAGTCGACAGTGAACCAGAGCGCAGCGCAGCTTCAACAACTAAAGTCCCTTGCGCCAAGGCAGCGATTAGTCGATTCCTAATCAAGAAACGATGTTTATGTGGTTTCGCACCTGGCGGGGCCTCGCTAACCACAACTCCCCCTTCACTAATTCGGGTGAGCAAACCCCGGTGCGAAACTGGATAAGCAACATCCACGCCGCAGGCAAGAACTGCGATTGTTTTTCCCGCTGCAAGCAATACGCCGCGATGGGCTGCCGCATCAATTCCGTATGCCGCTCCGGAAACAACTGTTACGGATTCTTGTGCTGCTTGCGCGGCGATATCGGTGGCAACTCGTTCGCCATAAGCAGTGGCTGCGCGAGCGCCAACTATTGCCAGGCTTCGGTTAGCTAACTCGCCAAGATCCCCAGAACCCACGCACCACAACCCAACAGGTGTTGCCAGATCTAAATCATCAAGTGCGACCGGCCACTCCGCGTCTTGGGGTGTAATGAATCTGCCTTGTACTGAATTTAGGGATTTAACGGCCTGCTCAATGGCGCGAGATTCTAAAACTTGGGTAATCGAATTAATCATCGCTTTTGCGCCAATTCCCCGCTGCCAAATTTGTACTGCCTCAATTGCGCCAAACTCAGCTACTGCCCTTCCGACGCGTTCATCACCAGGCTCACCAGCAATAGAAATTACAAGTCGCGCTTGTCGTTGTGTTAACTGGCTTGCCACGAGCCATTCCCATCTCGATACATCAGCGCCGCAGCAACATCGATTTCAGTTGGAATGTCATGCCCACGTAGATCGGCAATCGTCCATGACACCCGCAGCACGCGATCAACGCCGCGTGCTGACAATTCCGAAGTATCTCGATAAAGCAAACTCTGGCCTTTTTCGGAAACGGGGTACCGCTTTCGCATCACTGGGCCAGGCACTTGGGAATTGACGGACCAAACTTCACCAGCAAATCTTTTAGTAGCGCGCGCTCGCGCTTCCTGTACGCGATTGGCTACTACCTCGGTACTTTCTGGATCTCCGGAACTTGGATCTAGCTCAGACATACTTGGCCGCTCCAAAGTCACGCGCAAATCAATGCGATCAAGTAGTGGGCCAGAAAGCCGAGAAAAATATCGGCGGCGCACTTGCGAGGAGCAACTGCAGTCTGCTCCGATACCCACAAACTTTCCGCATGGACAAGGGTTAGATGCTAAGACAAGTTGGAAACGAGCGGGCAACACAGTGCTAAAACCGGAGCGCGCAATTGCAACAAGTCCGGACTCCATTGGTTGACGCAGGGCATCAAGTACTGAACGCTCGAACTCAGCTGCTTCATCCAGGCACAGCACACCATGGTTAGCCAGCGTGACCATACCTACTCGCACCGTATTGCTGCCGCCGCCGATTAACGCTGCTTTAGTTGTAGTGTGATGCGGTCCTTGAAATGGTGGCGTACGTATTAGTCCTTGCCCTACCGGCAACAATCCTGCTGCAGAGTAAATTGCGGTAACTTCAACCGCTTGATCATCAGTTAGTTGTGGCAATAGTCCAGGAAGGCGCTGCGCCAACATAGTTTTGCCAACTCCTGGTGAGCCCAAGAAAGCTAAATGGTGGCCACCAGCAGCTGCGATTTCTAGTGCATGCCGAGCGTTACTTTGTCCTCGAACATCACTTAAATCTGGAACCACATGCTCAGGGTTAAGTAGGGGAGGTGCCTGCGGTAAGTCGAGTAGCTCCCCGCGTAAATATGAAACGGCATCAAGCAAAGTTCGAACCCCAATGACAGTAAGTCCTAGAACTAACTGTGCTTCACTGACTTGGGAAAGTGGCACGATCAATGTTTCGTAACCTCGCTGATAAGCCGCCAGCGCAGCTACTAAAACTCCTCGCACTGGTCGAACTTGTCCATCCAGTGCAAGTTCGCCGACCGCAATAGTGTTAGAAATTTCTGGAACTTGGGAGTGCGCTGACAAAATCGCCAAGGCAATTCCTAAATCAAGGGAAGCGCCTCGCTTGTGGATGGAAGCGGGTGAGAGCCCGACTGTGATCCGGCGCTCAGCAGGCCAAGCTAATTTGCTATTTAATACTGCCGCTCGAACTCGATCTCTAGATTCGCCAACTGAAGTGTCAGGCAACCCAACAATTGTCATGCCAGGAAGGCCTTGACTTAGGTAGGCCTCGATGTCGACTACTAAGCCTTCGACACCATTGACAACAACACCACAGGCTCGAGCAAGTGTCATTAATCTAGGCCCTTGATGTGGGTGATCTTGGATTTTTCATTGGAACCATAAAGCACGCTAACTACATCGAAGCGAACACCAGAATATTTTTTTCGATTGTGAGTAAGCCAATGAAGTGCAGCGGTTCTGATGTGGGCTAACTTAATGGCCGTGATGGCTTCACTTGGATAGCCATAACTTATAGATCGCCTCGTTTTTACTTCACAAAACACCAAAGTATTTTTGTCATGCGCGATTATGTCCAGCTCAACTCTTGCACTTCGCCAATTGCGACCCAAGATCACATAGCCACAACCTTGCAGGTAATCGGCGGCTAAATCTTCACCAATTTTTCCAAGTTCAATGTTTGTTAAGTGCACTCAGTCATGTTGGACTAAGAACGAACTCAGCTTTGCTTGCAAGATTTAGCTGTGAGTTGAGCGCTGGTGTGGAAAAGCCTAAGTGACTTCCATGTCAGGCTTGGAAAGTTCTTCAACATTGATGTCTTTAAAAGTTAGCACCCGAGCTTTTTTAACAAAGCGGGCTTGACCATACATATCCCAAATCCAAGCGTCAGTAAGTGTGGCCTCGAAGTAAACATCGCCCGCATCATTAGTGCGCACTTGGACATCAACACCATTAGCTAAATACATTCGTCGCTCAGTGTGAACTATGTAACTAAATAGATGAACTAAGTCGCGATATTCGCGGTAGAGCTCCAGTTCCATCTCAGATTCATAGCGCTCTAGTTCATCAGCCGACATGGCAATAGCCTATGCGCAGTGACTTGCTGGCATTCATCTGACACAACCTTTGACCATCAGCGCAGTACTTAAATTTGATTTGGCCCAAGGGGTAAGTTCCAGGATTTGCGATGTAAGTCAGTAGCTCCAAGTTGGGCTATCGCGGACATATGTTGCGCTGAGCCATAACCAACATTGCCCTCCCAACCAAAGTCTGGATAAATCAAAGCTGCTTCTCGCATCAAATTATCTCGTTCAACTTTTGCCAAAACACTGGCTGCCGAAACACTGGCACATGAGGCATCCGCTTTAATTTTCATAGTTACCGGTAGCACGATGTCAGAAATTGGAGTTGTAAATAAGTCATTTTCTGGTTCTAGTAGCCAGTTGTGCTTGCCATCCAAAATTACGTGGTCTGGTTTAGTTGTTAGTTGTTGATGTGCGCGCACCCAAGCTAGGCGAAGCGCTGGAACGATTCCGATTTCATCAATCTCAATTGCAGCAACATGTCCGACTGCGTAATCAAGAACCCAAGCCGCTACTGGCGCAATCAATTTTTCGCGAGCAACTCGACTGATTTGTTTACTATCACGAAGCCCAGTTGGAACTGGCAGTGTTTGTTCACACACAATTGCGACACCAACGCTGACGGGACCCGCTAATGCGCCTCGACCAACTTCATCTACGCCAGCAACAAATTTTGCACCCGAACTAAAGAGTTCACGTTCAAGCTCCAGTGTGGGTGGCAGTGAACTAATTTTCAATCCCGCCGATTCGACTAATCGGCCAGATGCGCATGGAAACTCGCCCAATTATTTCCTCAACTGGAACCATGCCATTGTTTTTATCTAAGTGAAACCGGGAGTCTTCGGAATTGCCTCGGTTATCTCCCATAACAAACACATAGCCCTCTGGCACAAGCACGCTGAAAGTTACTTGATCTGAAGCGACGCCATCCTTAATGTAAGAATCTGCGATTGCGACACCATTTACCGTAACTTGACCTTGCGCATCACAGCACTCAATTTTGTCATTAGCAACGCCGATCACTCGCTTAACTAAATCGTTACCTGAATTCGAAGGCACGATCCCGACGGCCTGTAGCACTCTGCCAACTGGTGTGTCATATGGATTGGGAAAACCCTCGCCCAGCCAACCGCCTGGATCATGAAAAACTATTACGTTACTGCGATCAATTCCGGTAAATCTTGTTGAAATTTTAGAAACTATTATTCGATCATTTTCCTGCAAGGTATCTTCCATAGACGCACTCGGTACATAGAACGCTTGAACTAAAAAAGTTCGAACCAAAATAGAAAGAATTAGTGCCATGCCGACTACCGTTGCAAGTTCGCGAGCAAGACTTGGTCGCTTTTTATTTCTATCTTTTCTGTGGCCCATGGTGCTCTAATCCTATGCTTTGACTTTAAATTTATTTCTTTGCAAATAACAAAGGACCCACCAACTGGTGAGTCCTTTGTTATTAAAAGGTTTATGCGTTGTCGCGTAGTTCCTTGATCTTTGCCTTCTTGCCGCGTAGATCGCGTAAATAGTAAAGCTTGGCACGGCGCACATCGCCACGACTTACCAATTCGATTAATTCAACAATTGGTGAGTGCAATGGGAAGGTGCGCTCTACGCCAGTTCCAAAACTAACTTTACGAACGGTGAATGTCTCACGTAGTCCGCCGCCATGTCGACGTATTACTACGCCTTGAAAAATCTGAATACGAGAACGGGTACCTTCAACAACTCGAACGTGAACTTTTACGTTGTCGCCAGCGCGAAAAGTTGGAATACCGGTACGCAACGAGGCTGCGTCTACTTCGTCTAGAAAATGCATAATTACTCCGCGAGGACATGTCGCCACAGGTCGAAAGCCCAATAAATGATTCTTGCCGGGTTTTGTTAAGAACTTAATGTTTAAGCTTCCCTGAGGCGGAGCTCTCACGTTCCAACAGATTTGAGTGTGCCATAACTAAAGGGATTCGAGCAAATCTGCGAGAGAATGCCACGATATCGTGGGGTCATATATATGCTTAGAGCGTTCCCTATCGAAAGTTTTCGCATGCCAAGGCCGCCAGCCATCTCTCCTAAACCTCGATTGGGTAATCCACGAGTAACTGGCAAAGAACAGTTCTATACCCCACCTGCAACAGCCGAAAGCATTGTTAAAAATGTTAAGAAGCGCATGGGAAATCTTTCGGGCTACACGCTACTCGAACCAGCTGGGGGAACTGGTTCATTTATCGAAGCAGCTAAAGTACACGGCTTAACTAAAGTCCTAAGTTTTGATATCGAGCCGCATCATAAAAAAATTACACTTGGTGATTTCCTGGAACAAGATATTTTTCGAAAAGGTTTAATAACTATCTCGAATCCACCTTTTGGAAGAAACAATTCACTTTCTATCCCGTTTTTTAATAAGGCAGCGCAAGTTTCTGACTTGATCGTGTTCATAGTGCCGCGCTCGTGGCGAAAATGGTCCGTGCAAAATCGGCTTGATCAAAATTTTCACTTAGTAAAGGATGACGACTTAGCCATCAACTACGTTGATGTCAATGGTGAGGATTCGCACGCTAAAGATCGACTGCGAACTTGTGTTCAATACTGGGAACGAAGAGACACCATTAGACCTTTGATTAAGGTGCAAGACATGGGAATCATTGAGCGCACCACTCCAGATCAGGCCGATGCAGCGCTAACCATGTTTGGTTACAACTGTGGCAGTCTCACCACGGACTTTGAACGCCGAAAAATCACGACGCGAATGTATTTAAAATTCACTCACCCAAAAGCTAAAAAGGCTATTGAGAATTCAGATTTTTCAAAGTTCTACCTGAACACCGCCTACACCGAGGCTTTAGCGTTGCCAGAGATTAACTATGTTCTCAACGAGTACATTTTTGGTGATCCCAAAGTTTTATTAATTAAGTAACTCTGGTCGATTCTGGGCAGTGCGCTGGATTGCTTGCTCGTGTTTCCAAGCAGAAATTTTTGCGTGATCGCCAGATGTTAGAACCTGGGGAACTTCTAAGTCCCGCCAAATTGGTGGCCGGGTGTAAACCGGACCTTCAAGTAAATTTTCCATGTCACCTGTAGCAAAAGAGTCATCGGCAAAACTTTCCTTGTTTCCCAGCACTCCTGGAACTAGTCGAGCAATTGCTTCCACGATAACGAGGACAGCAACCTCGCCGCCAGCAAGCACGTAGTCACCAATTGAAATTTCTTCCACGCGAATCCGAGATTTGTAATGCTCGGCAACGCGAGAATCAATACCTTCATAGCGGCCACACGCAAAAACAATGTGCTTGGCAGTTGAAAGTTCCTGCGCCAGGCTTTGCGTAAATGGCACGCCTGATGGTGTTGGAATTATTAAAATCGTTTCTTCAGTGACTAACTCATCAAGCGCGCTTCCCCAGGGCTCTGGCTTCATAACCATGCCAGGTCCTCCGCCATATGGAGAATCATCTACCGTCTGGTGTTTGTCATGAGCTTGATCCCGCAAGTCATGAACGGCAACTGACAAAAGTCCATCTTCAATTGCTTTGCCCATAAGAGAAAGTTGAAGTGGTTCTAGGTATGCAGGAAACACTGTTACGACGTCAAATTTCAACATTAGATTTCCTCACCTCGCACAACTATTGCGTCAAGTTCATTTAAAAGTCCTGGTGGTGGCGTGATCGTGACAGTCTTTGTCGCCAGATTAATGTCTGGCACAAACTCAGTGACAAATGGGATGAGCGCCTCGCTCTCACCTTCGCGTAAGACCGTAAGTAGATCTTGACTAGGCAAATGGATAACTTCGCCAACGGTGCCAACAAAAGTTCCGTCAGCAAGTACCACGTTCAAACCAACTAATTGGTGATCATAAAACTCATCTGGATCTTCGGGAGAAACTGCTGGATCAACTTCAATTGAAAGTGTTAAGCCGCGAAGCGTCTCGGCAGCATCTCGATCATCAAATCCTGCGAAGTGAACAACAAAACGCCCACTATGCCATTTTGATGTGGCAACAGTGAGCGCTGTGTTATCAGAAGCTGTTAAAACCGAACCAGTTGAATATCTATGATCTGGTTCATCAGTCATTGGTTCAACGAAAAGGTCGCCGCGCACGCCATGTGCTCGGCCAATGCGCCCGATAACGAGCTGCATTAGTTACCTTCCGTCGACGTCAAGAATGTCGATTCGCACATTGCCCTTATCGGACAGTGCGTTTACGACGGTGCGAAGCGCTGTAGCAGTGCGCCCGGCTTTACCGATAACACGCCCCATGTCTTCAGGATTAAGTTTTACCTCAAGAGTTGCGCCTTTGCGATTGTTTTCGCGAACTACAACATCTTCTGGATGATCAACTATTCCTTTGACCAAGTGTTCTAAAGTTTCGTCGAGCATGAATTATGCCTCTTCAGTAACTTCAACTGGAGTTTGCTGCGCTGCATCAGCAACAACTTCAGCATTTTCTACTGCTTCTGCTACTTCAACTGGTGCTTCTGCTGCTTCAACTGGTGCTTCTGCTGCAGCCTCTTCGCTGGCGACAATAACTTCAGCAGTTTCAACTGGAGCTTCACTAACAGCTACTTCAGCTACCTTCACTTCTTCAACAACTGCCTTTGGGCGAATTGTTGGTACGCGAGGTTCGTTTGCAACAGCTGCAACAGTCTGGGCAAAGATGTCGTTCTTAGTTACCTTTGCTTCTTTAACGCGAAGAGTTCCTTCGGCGCCAGGCAGACCTTTAAATTTTTGCCAATCACCTGTGATCTTTAATAGCACCATGACTGGTTCAGTTGGCTGAGCGCCAACGCCTAGCCAGTACTGCACGCGATCAGAGTTGATCTTGATAAGACTTGGTTCTTCTTTTGGATGGTACAAACCGATTTCTTCGATGGCACGGCCATCACGAGCGGTGCGGGCATCAGCAATTACTACACGATATTGCGGGTTGCGGATGCTTCCCATGCGCTTAAGTTTGATCTTTACGGCCACGAGTTTTATTTCTCCTGATAATTGGTGTGACACAAAACTGTTATTGCAGCGGGGGCGCAATTAGTAAGTGTCTATGAATCCAACAAGGTTGCGGGTAGAGGGCCGGCTACCAAGTCGGGATTACTCGTTAAATCATGCCAGACAAGGCAAAAATCAGGAAATTGAGGGCTTAAACCTGTAATTAAGTGCCGTTTATGACGTTGGGCACCCCAAGTGCTGAACCAAAATGCCTAAGTGACTAAAAGGACCGAATTGGCCGCACCGCAAACTTGCCATCTTTATTGCCGTCAAAAGCTTCACCTTCACTAAAAGGCTGGTTCCAAGCGCGACCATATTCATAAGCACTTGAACTCCAGTAATAACCAGAAGTGAACGCTCCGATTTCCTTCTTAGCTAAATTCTCGTACATGAGTTCCAGTTCTGCTTTTGCAGGAACAAACCAATCTGACTGTTCGCCGCAATCCAGTGTGCTTGCATATCCCGTTGCCGTCCCGATGTCATTGAACCCAACTGCAACCTCAAGCAAAGCCGCACTATTTGATGAACCTTGTCCAATGGAATTTTCTTTCCAGTCTGTTACAACTTTTAATCCTGAACTTAAGTCATCTGCATCTAGGGCCCAAGCTAAGTCGACACCTTCGCAACCAACGGGTGCGGACTCTAGGTAATCAAAGTCTTTGTGCTCAGAAAATTCATCAATGTAAAAAATGTTTCCACCGGCTGGACCAACATCTCCAATTTGATAAGTTGCAACAAAATCTGAATCTGAATCTGATGTAAGTAAGCCTGAGTTAGGAATTAGTAGCGCAACACCCAAGATGACAACTACTGCAATTGTGAGGCGCGTTTTTGACATTGCCACTTTTAGACTCCCACAATTTTGAGATTGACGATTCTTGACGTTAGCACCGAAATTTAATTCCAGCCATTGCTAGGACTACTTTAAGAAATCTCGAAATGCTGAGGGAATCTCAGTAAGAGTTTCACTTGGCGCCGGAAGTTCTACTCCAGCTTCTTGTCCAGCACGCTTAGCAGGGTTACCAGATTTCTTTGCGCCCTTACCTGGCTTCTGAACTTTCTTTTGCTGCGGAGCACGCATTCCTGGCATCGGCGGCATACCGGGTATTGATCCGCCAGCTGCCATTTGCCTCATCATTTTTTGGGCAAGCACGAATCGATCCATTAGTGAGTTAACGTCACTTACCTGCATTCCAGAACCCGTAGCAATCCGAGCGCGACGAGAGCCATTAAGTAACTTTGGATTTTCGCGTTCAGTTGGAGTCATCGAAGAAATGATTGCTTCGACTCGATCAATTTCTTTTTCATCAACATTTTCAATTTGCTTTTTTATGTCAGCCATGCCGGGCAACATGCCAAGCATTTTCGTCATTGATCCCATCTTGCGCAGTTGCTGCATTTGTTGCATGAAGTCAGTCAGCGTGAAATCTTCGCCCGCTTTAACTTTCTTCGCAAACTTTTCAGTTTGATCTTTATCCAGGTTTTGTTCGGCTTGTTCGATCAGAGTTAACAAATCACCAAGATCAAGAATGCGCGAAGCCATTCGATCTGGATGGAAAATTTCAAAGTCAGTTAGTTTTTCACCCGTTGAGGCAAACATAATCGGCTTGCCAGTAATTGTTGCTACCGAAAGCGCAGCGCCACCGCGAGCATCGCCATCAAGTTTTGTCAGTACGACTGCGTCAATTCCAATGTCACGCGCAAATGTCTCCGCAGTATTTACTGCGTCTTGTCCCGTCATTGCATCTATGACTAGCAGAGTTTCATCTGGCTTTGCTTCGGCTTTTACTTTTGCAAGTTGATCCATAAGTTCGGAATCAATTGCTAAGCGTCCAGAAGTGTCGACTATGACAATGTCGTGTTGCTTGTCTTTGGCAAACTTCATTGCCTCGCGCGTGACTTTGACGGGATCGCCAACACCGTTTCCAGGTTCTGGAGCAAAAACTACGGTGTTCGCTTGCTGTCCTACGATCTTTAACTGATCAACAGCGTTTGGGCGCTGTAAGTCAGCGGCGACCAACATGGGTTGATGACCCTGCGCCCGCAGGTGTACCGCGAGTTTTCCAGCAAGCGTAGTTTTACCCGCGCCCTGCAAACCAGCAAGCAGGATCACAGTTGGTGGATTTTTAGCTAACTTAAGTCGACGAGTTTCCCCACCTAAGATTCCAATTAATTCTTCATTAACAATCTTGATGATTTGCTGCGCAGGGTTTAGTGCTGCGGAAACTTCTGACCCAAGTGCGCGCTCTTTAATGCGGGCGCAGAAGTCTCGGACTACGGGTAGCGCGACATCGGCGTCAAGTAACGCGATTCGAATCTCTCGAACGGTTTCATCGATGTCCGTCTCAGTTAGTCGACCTTTGCCGCGTAACTGTTTAAAAGTTACAGACAGTCGATCAGATAAGGACGCAAACATGGGACAAGTCTAATCAGTGGCTGGATTTAACTGCTCAGGGCAATTGTTACTCCAGTAATTACTAGGCTTGAGTTATGCGATCAATTGCCGGTACTGAGTTATCCCGAGAAACCTACATTTCATATTTAACGGTGGACTATGCCCGCTTATTAGAGTGCTTGCCTGATGAGCCAGTGGCTGTGCCGAGTTGTCCGGGATGGACTACCAATGACCTAGCAAAGCACATGGCACATGTTTACTTAGGCCAAGCATTTGTAGTTGAGACTGGTCACAAAGCTGAAGCGAAGGAACACTTAGCTCCGTATCCACGTACCGAAGACTTCGTTGAATTTATGGACTGGGGATTTACCGCCATCATTAAAGCACTTGATGTCTCGCGTCCAGAACGTAAAACCTGGTCTTGGCATCACAGCGACAACACAGTTGATTTTTGGTTTCGCCGCATGGCCCATGAAACTGTGATCCATCGCATTGATGCTGAACTTGCTTGCGGACAAGTCACTGCCATCCCAGAGGACTTGGCACTTGATGGTGTCGATGAGGTGCTGGATTTTCTGCCCCTGTTGGGCTCATGGGATGGCGCTCCAAATATTCCATTTGGCATTGTGTCTGTTACAGCTAAAACTTCGAAGGGCGAAATTCATTGGGATTTAGAATTCTCGGCCAACATGGCAACCGTCAAGCAAGCATCAAGTGTTAATCCAAACGCTCGATTAACTATTTCTGGAAGCGCTGAAGCGATGGATCTTTATTTATGGGGACGTATTGAAAGCACGGATGCCCGAATAACAATTGTTGGCGAGGGAGAAGAAACTTTCAAGCAACTTATGCAAGTTGCTGTTCTTTAATTAACTTTTGTATGCAGCTGGATTTGAAGAGTAAGCCTTCAAGCAACCAGGAGCGCAGAACCAAATTGTTTCGCCTTCAATTTCGGCATGAATGGATTCTGGCAACATTGCAACCGTCATGTTGCAAACAGGATCAATAGCAGTTTCAAAAGTTGGTTTAGGGGCTGGATCAACTGATTGATTTGCAGCTGCTTGCACCATTTCTGCCATGATTGATATCGCAATGTGATCAGGTGTGCGAGCACCGATGTCTAAACCTGCTGGGTAGTAAATAGAAGACTTTTGATCTGGCGTTAAATTCAACATATCAACAACAGATGCGCCGCGCTTGCGACTTGCAACTAGTCCTACGTACGGAACACCAGCTAGAACTGCAGCCTCAAGCAACATAGTTTCATCTTCGCGGCCATGCGCGGCAACAATAACTGCAAAAGTTTTTGTTAGGTCGACCTCTGCGCTCCATTCGACTAATTCATAGCCGGCAGTTGGTCCTTGCTTAAGTAATGCGCCAGAAATTGGGCTATCGCCATAAATTGCAACTAGTGGTGCGGGCATAATTGGCTCCAAAAAAATCTCTAGTGTTCCGCCGGATAAGCACGGATTATGAACGGTTAACTTGCCAACCTGATTATCAATTTCGGGCATTGGCGCGATTCGAAGTAATAATGCATTTCCGTTGTTTAATACGGAAACACTTTGGGATCGAACCGTGGAATCAGCGCAGGATCCCCCGACAAAACCCTCCATGGATCCATCGGAAAAAATAATGGCTTCATCTCCAGGCTTTGCAGATGTTGGCTTTTCGGCTAGAACAACTCGGGCATGAACATATGGTGTGCGCGATCTTTGTAGATCAGCAATTCGTGTTGCAAGAATCTTTGGCACTGGACACCTCCCTAGTTAGTCCCTCAATTATGCGCTGATTTATTCAGTAAAGCGAGATTGCACAAATCAAGCGCTAAAAAAGTCCCAAGTTGCGTGCGATTACTTGCCTGAAAGTGAACTGGAGATTCGTGATTGCAGACTTGTTAAAAAATCCTTGATGAATCGATTGCACACTTCGGCAACTACACCTTGACCAAATGCTGCTGGCTTACCCGTAACTTCAACATCTATTGAAATTCGAACCAGAGTGAGTGCTGGTTCAGTGGCCTCAAGTTTTACATCAGCTACTGCCTTCAAGCTTGAGGTCTCTGCTGTGTCAAAACCACGGACGCTTAGTTTCAAGAAATGATTTGTTTCATCTTGGTCTGAGATCGAAGCCAGCCCATTTAATGTCATGCTCATCGGACCAAGCTTTACTTTTACTTCCCCAGTGGCAACACCATTTTCAATTTTAATAACTTTAGAATTCTGCGCACTTAAGGAAAGTAGATCAACTTTAGTTAATGCATTCCAGGCACTTGAAATGTCTGCTGGAATCGTGAACTCATGTTCGAGTTTCAAGATTGATTACCCACCAGCAAATGGGGGTAAGACATCTAACGTCGAACCATCAGGAACTTGAACATCAAAATCATGTAACGCAACTTCATCTAATAGAAAACTGCACTGGGGTAAGACGTCAAGCAATTTTGGATGCGCCGCAACTGCTTGATCTAAAAGATGTAACACAACTGAAGGCTCTAACATCATTTCGCTAGTTCCAGTTGCCTTGCGCGCCGCTGCATAAAAACGCAGTGTCACAGCCACTTGCTAACCGCCAATCGCTACGCGCGGGCAGCGCTTATTCATGTCCGCCATTGGCTAACCGCCAATCGCTACGCGCGGGCAGCGCTTATTCATGTCCGCCATTGGCTAACCGCCAATCGCTACGCGCGGGCAGCGCTTATTCATGTCCGCCATTGGCTAACCGCCAATGGCGGACATTGGCCTTGCCGGCTGAATAAAGCTTGGGTCATTAATTCCATGACCCGGCAACTTACTTAAAACTGTTTTTCCAAATCGCGATGCAATTTCAGCGCGCTTAACTTCATCGCTTTCTTGTGATTCGCGAAGTACGGAACGTAAATCTGTTTCACTGGTTGCAAATAAGCATGATCGCAATTGACCATCTGAAGTTAAGCGGAGTCGATCGCACGCGCCACAGAACGGTCGAGTCACACTTGCGATAATTCCAACTGTCTCTGGACCGCCGTTAACTAAGAATTCCTCAGCTGGGGCTGAGCCACGAGCTTCTACGGGAGTTAAAGCAAAAACTGGATTCAATGCGTGAAATACATCATCGGCAGTAACCATGGTGTTGCGATCCCAAACACCACCTGCATCAAGTGGCATCTGTTCAATAATGCGAAGTTTGAAACCTTCATCAAGTGCCCACTTAAGTAAGGCAACTGCTTCATCATCGTTGACACCCGGCATTAAGACAGTGTTGATTTTAATTGGTGTTAAGTCCGCATCACGGGCTGCTTGTAAACCTTTTATGACATCGTCAAAACGATCGCGATACGTCATTGCCTTAAACCGCTCTTTACTTAGCGTGTCCAGCGAAACATTCACGCGCTCTAGGCCCGCATCCTTTAGAGGTTGCGCAAGTGCGGCAAGGCGAATGCCATTTGTAGTTAACGAAAGTTTTGGTGGATTGGGCAGACTATTAATTCGCGTAACTATATCGACAATGTCTGGACGAAGTAATGGTTCGCCACCAGTTAGTCGAACTTCATCAATTCCTGCGTCAATTCCAATTTCAAGAATCGTCATTAATTCATCAGTGGTTAACAAATCCTCAGTTGGCATCCACGCAGCAAAATCATGCGGCATGCAATATGTGCAACGAAGGTTGCAGCGATCAGTTAGCGAGACTCGAATATCGCGATGAACTCGACCAAAGGTGTCAATTAATGTACTCATGCGCAGTTAACCCACTCGTCTGTTCCGTCAGTGAACACTTGATGTTTCCAGATTGGAATTTGTGCCTTAACTTCATCTACTAATTCGGTGCAAGCAGCAAAAGCAGATTGGCGATGTTTCGAAGCAACCGCAGCAACCAAAGCGGACTCTCCGATTGGAATTGGTCCATGGCGATGAGCAACAGCGACGCTGATGACATCGTGACGCGAGGCTACTTCCTGAGCAACTTTTTCAAGTAATTTTTGGGCAGTTGGATGCGCTTCGTATTCAAGTGATGCGACAGCCCGGCCATTATCGTTATCGCGCACATCGCCAGAAAATGTCACTACTGCTCCAGAAACTTTGGAACGAACGGAGGCGGCAAGCTCGGAAACGGAAATTACATCGGTAGTCACAAATGCACCGGCAACAATTGTCATAACTTCATTATCGTTGGCTTTTTGCCGAAATTACCGATGGGACCTAAAATCCTGATTTTTAGTCCATTTGTGTCTCACATCGTGGAAATCTAGAAGAATAGAGAAGTGATCGATAATCCTGCGTTTGAAGTGACCTGGCAGCAAGCCCGCGAGCTTGCTCATGGCGCTGCTAAAATTTCTGAGGTTATCGAGGTGTCTCTGGCGCAAGCAGGTGGCAAAGTTTTAGCGAAGGATCTTTGTGCGCTTGGAGATATGCCTCCTTTCGCAGCTTCGCGTATTGATGGCTGGGCAGTGAGCGGTCCTGGGCCATGGCAACGTGTTGGCAACGCGCTTGCTGGCCATGAATTTGTTACCAAACTAAATTCTGGAGAATGTGTTCACACTGCAACAGGCGCAGTCATGCCCGAAGGCGCAACAGCTTCGCTCAAAGATGAAGAGAGTCGATTTGAATCCGCTTACGTTTATGCAATCGATGGCGCAGCCGGGCTCCTTGACGAAGAAGGCGCACTCCCTTACTTCCACGACGTGCGGCCAAGTGGTTACGAAGCGAAATCAGGCGAGGTATTAATACCGAGTGGAACGAAATTGACCCCAGCAATAATTGGTGTTGCTGCTGGCGCTGGACATGATGTGCTACCAGTATTTAAAAAAATAATCGTGGATGTTTTGATTTTTGGAGATGAGTTACTTCTAACTGGTCCTTCTCGTGATGGAAAAGTTCGCGACTCACTAGGACCACAGCTTCCGTATTGGATTGAAGAAATCGGAGCGGAACTAAATCTTGTAACACATGTCGCCGATACTTTGGCAGACCATGTCGCTGCAATTTCTAATTCAAAAGCTGATCTGGTGATTACAACTGGGGGCACCGCATCAGGCCCGGTAGATCATTTACATAATGCGATCGTTGATGTCGGCGGCGAATTCATAATCGACGCAGTTTTAGTTCGGCCGGGATATCACCAGTTGATGGCGCACATAGGAAACCAGATTTTGATTGGACTTCCTGGAAATCCACAGTCAGCAGTAATTGGATTGCTTACTTTGGCGGTTCCATTAATTTCTGGTGCAAACGCACAACCGCTGCCGAACTTAGAAGTTCGAACAATCAACGCTGACATGAATGGGCCAAGTCGCGAATCCCGTTTAGTGCTGTGTACTGACGAGTCAGGATCAATAAAGCCAATTGAGTATCTTGACTCCTCCATGCTGCGAGGCTTCGTTTGCGCAACTGGATACGCGGCACTCCCTGCTGGTGGCGCTAAGTCTGGGGAGCAAGTTCAGTGGATCGCTCTGCCATAGAGTTAACTGACGCCGACTTAAGGACAAGTTTGTGAAAGAAGTACTTGACGAATTAATTGCTGCTTATTCCACAGGTAACACCACTGCAATGGCAACCGTAGTTCGTACTTGGCGCTCGGCCCCACGGCCCCCTGGTGCATCCATGATGGTTACTGCAGGCGGCGAAGCAGTTGGCTCAGTTAGTGGTGGTTGTATCGAGGGCGCAGTCTATGAAATGGCTGGCGAAGTTATTTCCAGTGGCACACCACAATTCGAAAAATATGGAATTAGCAATGATGATGCTTTTGCGGTTGGTTTAACTTGTGGCGGAATTCTAGAAGTTTTTGTTGAACAGATTTCGAAGGAAACTTGGCCAGAACTACCTGACCTTTTTGCCAGTGTGCAAGCAGATCAGCCCGTTGCTGTTGCGACAGTGGTGAACGGCCCAGTTCACGTTGGCAAGCATTTAGTCGTGTGGCCAGATCGTGTGGCTGGAGATTTAGGCAGTGCCCGGCTTAACTCGGCAGTAAGTACAGACGTTCTGGGATTACTGGAATCTGGAACAACTGGCTTCTTGCATTACGGCGCTGACGGCGAACGCCTTGAAGGCGAATTAGAAATCTTCGTTTCTACATTTGCACCGAAGCCTCGAATGTTAGTTTTTGGAGCAATTGATTTCGCAGCAGCAGTTGCCAAAGCTGGAAAGTTTTTAGGATTCCACGTTACGGTCTGTGACGCGCGCGAAATATTTGCGACAAAGAAGCGTTTTCCAGATGCTGACGAAGTAATTAATGACTGGCCACATCGCTGGCTAGCAACTCAAGAAGTTGATTCCCGAACGGTTATCTGCATCTTGACGCATGATCCTAAGTTCGACGTGCCGGTCATAATTGAGGCCCTTAAAACGCGAGCTTCCTATATCGGAGCCATGGGTTCGCGTAAAACCCACGATGATCGAGTCGCTCGGCTAATTGATGCTGGGGTAAATCCAGATGACTTAGCTCGCGTTAAATCACCAATCGGACTTGATCTGGGCGCCCGCACCCCAGAGGAAACAGCAATTTCGATTCTGGCGGAAATTATTCAGGATCGCTGGGGCGGCTCAGGTAAAAACTTGGCTAGTACGCAAGGAACTATTCACCCCGGCGCTCCGCGATGACAACTGCTGGACTTGTTCTTGCAGCCGGTGAAGGAAAGCGCTTTGGCGGACCCAAAGCTCCCTATGTCCATGACGGTAAACGCTTAATTGATAGCGCCGTTGAAATACTTACCGAAGCTGGGTGCGCGCCAGTATTCGTCGTGCTTGGGGCTTGGATTGGCGATGTTCCAAATGCTGAAATTCTCGTTAACGAAAATTGGGCAAGTGGCATGGGATCCTCACTGCAAACTGGACTTGCTCATTTGAATTCCAAGGCAGACATCGAGGAAGTAGTAATTAGCCTTGTTGACCTTCCAGGATTAACAAGTGCGGCAGTATTGCGTGTTGTGCAATCCCCAGGCGAAATTGTCGTGGCTAGTTACGACGGAACTCGCGGTCACCCAGTTAAGTTTGCGCGAGATACTTGGCCAGAACTTTTAACCAGTGCAAGTGGCGACCAAGGTGCGCGGGCATACATATCAGAGCATCCAGAAGACATTGTTCTTATTGAAGTTGGCGATGTGGCTACTGGTGAAGATATGGATGAACGTCCACAGGTTTAGCGATATGGTCTAAGTACGCAAAATTCTTTGAGAAAGTAGATTGCAATGAAAGATGACTCCTTACCTCGGCTACTAACTGGCGACGTTGTCGGACAAGTCGATGCAACCCAAATTCCGCGCTATGCCGGACTTGGCACATTTGCTCGCCTTCCTTTTATCGATGAAGTATCCGATGTTGATGTCGCTTTAGTTGGCATTCCATTTGATACTGGCGTCAGCTACCGCCCTGGCGCTCGATTTGGACCAAGTCATGTGCGCGAATCATCTCGATTGTTGCGTCCATTTAATCCAGCGGGAAGTAAGTCGCCCTTTGCTTCACAACAAGTTGCCGATGCTGGCGACATTGCTGCAAATCCATTCCATATTGAGGAAGCGATCAAGCAAATCGAAGATGGCAGCCGGGCGTTGCATGAGCGAGCTAAAAGAATTATCACCATAGGTGGCGACCACACCATTGCGTTGCCATTACTTCGAACTATGGCTGCAAAGCATGGACCTATCAGCGTGGTGCACTTTGATGCGCACTTAGATACTTGGGATTCCTATTTTGGTGAGGACTACACACACGGCACACCATTTCGCCGAGCATCTGAGGAAGGTTTGATCGATCGCGAAGGCTCAATACATGTTGGAATTCGTGGCCCTCTTTATTCAGCGAAAGATTTAGATCAAGATAAAAGTCTTGGGTTTGAAATTTTTTCAAGTATTGAATTTGAAGACATTGGCGCGCAAGGCGCAATTGATAAAATTAGAGACCGTGTTCAAAATCGTCCAATGTATGTTTCAATCGACATTGATGTTTTGGATCCATCCCATGCACCCGGTACCGGAACTCCAGAAGCCGGCGGGCTAACAAGTCGAGAATTACTAAAAGTAATTCGCTCCTTTGGCGCCATGAACATCGTGGGAGCCGACGTAGTTGAAGTTGCTCCTGCCTACGATCACGCGCAAATGACTGGAATCGCCGCGTCGCATGTAATTTACGACTTACTAAGTGTTATGGCGCCTAGCTAAAAAGTAGTTAACTAGGCATCTAAGAAGGAATCAAAAGCGTCATAACCCGTTGCAACTAATTGCCAAGCATGAATGCTTTCCCAAACTTGCGCAATGTCTAAAAGTAAGTCATCGCGGAATCTACTTGCAGTAACTTGTAGCGCACCTGGTAATCCATTGCTAAGTGGTGGCAGAGGTAAAGAAATTGCTGGGTGACCAGTTATGTTTTGCAGCGCGGTGGAAAAAACTTCAGGTGGCGATAACGAGCCAGGTTTATCTGTTGCCAGAATGCGGCCATCAGCAAACCAGCCAGTTTCTGCCACTGTTGGGGTAAGCAAAACTGCAGCCCCAGTTAATAATTCATCCATCACGCGAATGTAATTAAACCTGCGCCTACGAGCCTGGATGTATTCCGCAACATCAACATTCATGCCTTGCGTGAAAAAATCCTGACTAGAGGCGTGCAAAGCGTCAAAGTTTTTAACAACCCAATCACGTCCAAGTGAAGTTAAGTGTTCAGTCGTTGCCATTGTGAACCAATCAAGATCTGGGTCATCGCTGCCAAAAAGTGAACCAGGTTCAATCCAAGAAACAGGTAACTTAAAGATTTTTGAAAATTCCGAAACAGAATCGCGAAACACTTGATCCAGTTCTACTGGGAGTTGGCCAAAATCTGAAGTGCGCGTGGCTGCATAAATCTTTGTTGGCAGTTGTTGTTGATTTTGCAAGTAGGCAGCTGGTTTAAGGCCAACTGCTCCGGCTGGATCACCCGCTACTGGTCCGGCAATGACCGACAGCAAAAGTCGTAAGTCAGAAACTGTGGTCGCAAACGGGCCTTCTGTCGACAGGTCTATCCAATCTTGAATTGGCCATCTACCGATTACGCCATTTGATGGCTTCAAACCAACCAGTCCACAAAATGCAGCTGGGATTCGAATTGATCCCCCACCATCTGTTGCCGTTGCGATTGGTACCGCGCCAGCGCTAATCGCAGCAGCCGAGCCGCCACTTGAGCCGCCGGGGGAAAGTTCTAAGTTCCAAGGATTTCGAGTAACCCCAGTTGCCAAGTTTGCGGTGTAGCCTTCAATTGCAAATTCCGGCATAGTACTTTTGCCAACCACAATTGCGCCAGCTGCCTTTAAGCGCGAGACAACCGTTCCATCAAAAGTTTCTAGTGGTGCATTTGCCAGCGCAACACTTCCCTTGCGCGTTGGCATTCCAATAACTTGCTCAAGATCTTTAACTAAAACCGGAACCCCAGAAAGTACACCCTGACCCGTACTTGCCTTTGCATCACTTAGGGCTTGATCAGCGCAATGTTGCGCAATGAAATTCAATTTGTCATTAGCTTTATCGATGTTTTCCAGCGCTCGAGTTGTAACTTGCGTGGCCGAAATCTTGTTGCTTGAAACCGCATGTGCCACTCGCGAAATTGGACCAGAATTCATGACCATTTCCTTTCCAGGTATGCCTCTGACATTAGTGCAAACTTTTATACCTTGAAATAAGGGACAACCTTAAGCGAAAAAAATTTTGGCATAATGAAGATATGAAACGGGTCATTGCTGGATTCCTGCTAACCGCGACCACAGTTACTGGCTGTGGTGCACAAAGCGCGAATCGTTCGGATGCACCAGTGACCACGACCGCTTTACCTACCCCCATGGAATCAGGCCCTGAAATGGAATTTGCCCCCTCAGATACCGCACAAGCTGTCGCTGCCGAAGTTATTGGGATGAGCGAAGCGAAAGCTATTGAAACTATCGAATCAAATGAAGGTGAAGTGTTAATCGCGCGTGTTCTGCGCCGGGATGACGAAAGTTTTATCGCAACTATGGATTACCGATTAGACCGAATTAATCTTGAAATCGATGACGGTATCGTCACTACCGCAAATATTGGCTAACTAAGTAAGCCCGTCACAAAGTCCTTGGCATTAAATGGCGCTAAGTCATCGGGACCTTCACCCAGTCCCACTAACTTCACAGGCACACCGAGTGCTTCTTGGATTGCAATAATGATGCCGCCCTTTGCAGTGCCATCTAACTTGCTCAATACAACGCCCGTCACTGGGACTACTTCGCTAAATACTTTTGCTTGCGTTAATCCGTTTTGCCCTGTTGTGGCATCAATGACTAATAGCACTTCGGTGATCGGTGCTGATTTACTCGCAACTCGATAAACCTTGCCAAGTTCATCCATAAGTCCTTGCTTAGTGTGCAACCGGCCTGCCGTATCAATCAAGACAACATCGACTTCTTGTTCAATTCCTGCAGCAACTGATTCAAATGCCACGCTGGCTGGATCGCTTCCTTCCGCGCCACTAACTACTGGTACGCCAACTCGCTCGCCCCAGGTCATCAATTGCTGCGCTGCCGCCGCGCGAAACGTATCAGCAGCGCCGAGCAGGACATCTTTATCTTGCGCAGAAAGTAACCGGGCTAGCTTTCCAGTCGTAGTTGTTTTTCCGGTGCCATTCACGCCAACCGTTAGCACGATGGCTGGATTCGAACCAGTGCGAGTGATGTTCAAGCTGCGATCAAAGCCGCCATCTACTTGCTGAGTTAATTCCTGCGAAGCTAGTTCTAATAGTTCTTGCGGCGAATTTGAACCTGATTTTCTAACAGCGACTTTCAAGTTTTGAACTATTTCAGATGCAGCTTTAACACCAAGGTCAGCCATGATCAAGGTGTCTTCCAAATCTTGCCAAGCTGCATCATCAATTTGTGAACCCGAAAACACATTTTTAAAAACTTTTCCAAGTGAACCTTGGGAACGCCCTAAGCGATCACGTAACTTGGCTGACCTTTGCTCCATAGATAACGGCGTATCTTGCGGAACGTAATTTGATTCAGTTGTTCCTTCAATTTGGGCCAGGGTTACTTCAAGATCAGGCTCAGATTTTAGCGTGGAAACAGATTGACTGGTCGATGCTGTTGCAAGTTTTTGGGCTTTTGATTTTTGTATATTCGTGCGAACCAAAAATCCCACTACAAGTAGCACGACCAGTAGTACTGGAATTAAATAAGACAAACCTGAATTCACCGATCAACCCTCAATTCTAGGAATTGGTCGCCATTTGAGCGTCGGCAACTTGTTCGGGGTTGTCGTGGTCGCCATGTGTGATGCGCTGGCTAATTACCTGCGTGACACCATCACCGCGCATCGAGACGCCGTAAAGCGCATCTGCAATTTCCATAGTGCGCTTTTGGTGAGTGATGATCAAAAGTTGAGAGTTAGCGCGTAACTCAGCCAAAATTTCAAGTAAGCGACCTAAGTTCACATCATCAAGTGCGGCTTCAACTTCATCGAGAATGTAGAACGGACTTGGACGTGATTTGAACAGTGCAATCAAGAAGGCAACGGCAGTAAGTGCCTGCTCCCCTCCGGACAATAACGACAGGCGCTTATAAGTTTTGCCAGGTGGTCGAGCTTCGATTTCTACACCTGAGTTAAGTAAGTCATTTGGCTCAGTCAAAATCATGCGAGCCTCACCACCAGGGAATAGGCGAGCAAATACCACGGAGAATTCTCTGGATGTATCTTCATATGCTTCTGCGAAAACTGCTTGCACTCGAGCATCGACATCGCGAATTACGCTCATTAAGTCATTGCGCGACTTACGAAGATCTTCTAGTTGCTCACCCAAGAACTTATGGCGTTCTTCAAGTGCGGAGAATTCTTCCAATGCAAGTGGATTAACGCGACCAAGTAGCGCAAGGGATCGCTCGGCGGCAGCAAGTCGGGATTCTTGTTGAGTTCGCACATAAGGGTATGCAACTGGTTCAGGGTCGTTCGGATTTACTTCATCTCCAGGAGCTGGCGGAGATGGTGGGACTAATACCTCTGGACCATACTCAGTCAGAAGTTCATCTGGACCAACACCGTAATCTTCAATTGACTTATTTTCCATGGCCTCGATGCGCAGGCGTTGCTCAGCGCGGGCAACTTCATCGCGGTGAACCGAGTCCGTCAAGATCTCAAGTTGAGCAATTAATTCTCGGATGCGTTCGCGAATTTTGCGAACTTCGACTTCTTGAGTTTGCCGAGTTGCTACTGCTTGCTCCCGCTCAAATTGGGCAAGTGCGACCGATTGCGCCAACAGTTCAAGCGCAGTTTGGGCGGCTACAACAACAGCTCTGGCAATTTGTGCTTGTCGGCGGCGGCGTTCACGCAGTTCAATCGCACGCGCCCGAGAAGTTCGCTCTAGATTTGCCGAATGCTCAAGCTGTTCAGCTTGAGTTCCAAGTGCGCGCACTCGCTCTTCGCCGGTGCGAACGGTTAGGCGGACATTTAACTCGGCTTGGCGAATCTCTCCAAGTTTCTTGATTAATTCTTCCCGGTCAGTTTCGCTTAACTCAGATTCTGAGATCTGATCATTTTCCGCTGCGGTATATCTGGTTTCAAGTTCTTGCACACTGCGCAAATCGTCTTCGCGCGCCTTGCTTGCAGCGGCAATTGCAGCGGCAACTCGATCAGCTTCCCCAGTTGCGCTTCTAACTACAGATTGCAAGCTGCCTAACTGGACTGCAATAGCAGCCATGCTGGCATCAGATTCATGAAGTCGTTCAAGTGAATTACTTACTAAAACTAGAGCGGCTTCCTGACTTTGGGTTACCGCAATTACTGCAAAACGAGCTCGATCCACACGGTGCGATGATGCTTCAAGGCGCACGCGCGCTTCATCAACTGCAGCCTGGATTTCTACCAAACTTTGCGTACCTTTTGAACCACCTTGAACGAAACCGTATCCAAGAACATCACCATCACGCGTGACTGCGCGCAATTCTTGATTGCTTGCTACAACTTGACGAGCTTCTTCAAGAGAATTCGTGATTACAACTCGCTGCAAAATTCCTGAAAGTGAATTGCGAAGTTCAGTATCGCAAGTTATTAAATCAATGGCGTAGCGCTCGCCAGAAACAAGCGCAGGCCATCGGCTCTGGTCACTTGAGTTTTGTCCAACCACAACGAGAGCAGCACGGCCAGCATCATCCCGACGTAGCATCCGTACTGCATTTTCTGCGGCGTCAGTGGAAGCTACTGCAATTGCATCAGCTGCCGAACCTAAGGCTGCAGCAATTGCTGTTTCCCAACCTGATTCAATCTGCATCAATGCAGCAACTGAACCCAGGATGCCAGAAACAGAACCAGATGCAGCAAGGACAGCAGCGCCACCATCTCGGCGGGCCATACCTTGCTCGAGTGCCTCTAGTCGAGCAATTGCCCCAGCACGTTCCCGCTCGGCTTCTTGCTCCTCGAGTTTTGTTGCTTGCAATTCCTTTTCCGCTTTTGCAAGTGCGCTCGCGGCCTCGTCGTGTTCACTGTCAAGGCCAAGTTCGCCAGCATCCATGCCTGCAACTTGGCTTTCCAGTGCAGTAAATTCTTGGGTGGCTTGATCTGCGCGCTCTTTGGCTTCTCGGAAGCGTTCGTCTAGGCGCTCAATTTCAGCGCTTCGTGCTTCTAACCTTGATTCAGCGGCAGCAACTTGTCCGGCAATGCGGGCAAGACCTTCGCGCCGATCGGCTACCGCTCGCGTTGCTGCTTGCAACCTGGCATCTTCAGCAGCTAACGCGGATTCTGCAGAAATTCGTTCACTGATTGCGGCGTTTAGTGCCATCCGATCAGAATCAACTTGACCAGCAAGTTCAGATTCTTGAACTCGTAATGCATGTGCTTCCCGATCAATTTCTTCTGGGTCGCGCCCGCGCTGCACTTCCTCCTCTTCGCTTTCACCCAAACGCACCCGCTCTTTTGCCAGCGCCATTGTCGAGCGAATTCGTTCCTGCTGGGCGCCAAGGCCATAAAAAGTATTTTGAGAGCGGTCAACTATTGGCGCAGATTCTGCAATCGCGGCATCAAGAATTGCTTCGCGCGCTTTTGCTGCAGTCAGTTCACTTTCAACTTCACTGCGACGTTCCCGCAATGCTGTTTCATCCGCGATTTCAGCAGCCAGCGCTAATTTCATTTGCGTTAAATCATCAGCCAGTAGGCGCAGTCGTGAGTCGCGAACATCTGACTGAATAACGTTTGCTCGCCTGGCTACTTCAGCTTGGCGGCCCAGTGGTTTTAATTGGCGGCGAAGTTCATTTGTTAAATCCTCAACTCTGGTGAGGTTGACTTCCATTGCTTCAAGTTTGCGCAATGCCTTTTCTTTGCGCTTGCGATGTTTGAGTACGCCTGCAGCTTCCTCGATGTATCCACGCCTTTGCTCCGGTGTTGCAAGCAAGATGTCACGTAGTTGACCTTGACCAACGATAACGTGCATTTCACGACCAATACCTGAGTCGCTTAGCAGCTCTTGAATATCAAGTAATCGTGAAGCTGTTCCGTTGATTGCATATTCAGATCCACCATTACGAAACATGGTTCGCGAAATTGTTACTTCGGAATAATCAATTGGTAAGACGCCATCAGTGTTGTCGATAGTTAATAAAACTTCAGCGCGACCAAGTGGCGCTCGGCCAGAGGAGCCAGCGAAAATAACATCTTCCATTTTTCCGCCGCGCAAACTCTTTGCGCCCTGCTCACCCATAACCCAAGCGATCGCGTCAACCACATTCGATTTACCAGATCCGTTAGGTCCCACGACTGCGGTGATTCCCCGTTCGAAATTAAGAGTCGTTGAGGATGCGAACGACTTAAAGCCGCGGATCGTCAGACTCTTGAGGTACACGCGAATCTCTCTGGTTTTCGCTGGTCGGGGAAGTGGACACAGCTGGCTAAAGCAACAAACCACAGTCTATCTTTTACCCTTGCAAACATTAGATTTGGGCAGGTAATTTAGGCCTGCGACCAGGCCTGCAGATCATTGAGAATTCTGGCCCAGCCCTTGTAATCCGCAGTTTGCTGGGAAGCGCCCGCAATTGTGGCGCCAATGTTTTTTCGAAAATCTGGAAACCGCTCAATTACCTCGGCAAAAGTGTTGGAATAAGTGCGAATTGTGAACAGGATATCCCCTGATTCAGGTAGTTTACGAAGGGTCTGGCGTTCCCGACGGAAATGAAGAGTCTGCTCAATATTTTCGGGCGAAACTTGCATCGCATCGGGATCGCGCACTGCAGTTGGTTGATGAAGCTCGCCGCTATCCATAACTGTCCAATTCACTCGCCAAATTGGGCGTTCCAAAGTCAGCTTGTCGAAAATATTTTGCGTGGCCGTTCCAATTTTTTCTTCATAGTGCGGAACTGGGGCATGGATACCCAATAGATTTTTCCCAATCTTCTCTCGCACGTCCCAGCGGCTTGGGAAACACAAGCTTGCGGCAGAAAGTATCCATTCGTTTCCTACTTGTGTCATGACACACAAGTCTTCTTGAACTAATAGTGAAGCTGCTTCTAGCGGATGCCTAGCCTCATCATTAGTTACGCCAGCTGGCCAGAATTCAGGAAATATGCGGGGCAAATGTTCGCTCAGTAATGCATAAACTTCACGCGAGCCATGATCACCAAGTGGTAGCGAAACAAAAACTTCATTATGTTTATCGCCAAGCAACGATCGTTTATAAGCCACATCTGCTTCGTAATTTTCATTGATCTCAATCCAACTATCTAGATTGAGGGCGCGCGCGCCAACATGAATGCGATCAGGTGTGCCATCAACGGGCATGTAGGTCATGGCAAATCACACACATCGCATGACGCGCAGGTTAATACTTCCCACAGCGATTAGTTTGTCAGACTCGGGGCTTGCGTTGGCATCGTGGGCACCGAAACGATGAGCGATTTGCGAATGCCTCGCGAAGCATGATGCTGCCACAGCGATCACACGGCTCGCCTTCGCGGCCATAGGCATTTAGTGCTCGTGAGAAATACCCGCTTTCCCCGTTCACATTTACATAGAGCGAATCAAAAGAAGTGCCGCCTTGCTCCAACGCCTCGGCCATAACTTCAGTGGCGTGTTTGAGCAATGTGGTTGCTTGAACTTTTGTTAAACGATTGGTGGGTGTTGCCCAGTGAATCTTTGAACGCCAAAGTGATTCATCCGCATAGATATTTCCAATTCCGCTGATCAAAGTTTGATCCAAAATGGCGCGCTTAACTTGGGTATTTTTCTTTCGAATTCCAGTCACAAATGATTCCGGTTCAAAAAAAGGATCAAGTGGGTCGCGTGCTATATGAACTACTGGTTCGGGCACCCACTGGCCATGATCAACTGCGACCAACTCTTCAATTGCCATGCCACCAAAAGTGCGTTGATCAACAAAGTGCATCGCGCGCCCGCCATCAGTAAAGGTGCAACGAACTCTCATATGTTTTTCTGGCTCAGCATCCAGCGGCTGCACTAAAACCTGACCACTCATTCCAAGATGGGTCACTAGCGCGTGATCATCATCCAGGCTTAGCCACATAAACTTTCCTCGACGATTTACCGAAGTTATAGTGCGGCCTTTTAAGCGCCTTGCAAAATCTTTTGGTCCAGCAATGTGATTGCGCACTGCTCGAGAATGTAGAACTTGCGTTGTTTCAATGGTTCGCCCACTAACCCAGGTCGCAATACCCCGACGCACAACTTCTACTTCTGGTAATTCCGGCATGGCTACTGCTTATTTTAATCAACTTCGGCTTCGCGATCGGCCAATAGTTCGGCGTACGCGCTAGCGGCAGATTCTTGCTCTGCTTCTTTTTTATTACTTCCCGTGCCATGGCCATATTTACGTTCGGCAATTACAACTTGGGCAACGAATTGCTTGGCATGATCCGGGCCAGATTCAGTAATTGCATAAACCGGAACACCGATTCCCAGTTCTGCCGTTAATTCTTGGAGTGAAGTTTTCCAATCCAACCCAGCGCCAAGTTCGGCAGCTTCAGTAAGTTGATCATCTAGTAGGCGAAGAATTAATTCACGCGATACTTCAATCCCTAAGTCAATGTAAACGGCGCCAAGTATCGCTTCAAAAGTGTCCGCCAAGATTGAAGACTTATCGCGCCCGCCAGTTGTTTCCTCGCCGCGACCTAGTCGAATGAATTCGCCAAGCCCTAGCCGGCGCGCTTGAACCGCTAATGCGCGAGCACTAACAACAGCGGAGCGCAGTTTTGCGAGATTGCCTTCGGGTAAATCCGGATGCCGATGGTACAGGGCATCAGTAACCACGACGCCAAGAACAGAATCCCCTAAGAACTCAAGTCGCTCATTAGTTGGTAACCCGCCTGACTCGTAGGCGAATGACCTGTGGGTTAGAGCTAATTCGAGTAACTGGGCGTCAAAAACTAAACCCAGTCGGTCAAAAAGCAGATCGTTCGATGTGGACTTGGCCACGACGATTAAACGCTAAGGACCTGGCGCTTGTCGTATGTGCCACAAGTTGGGCAAGCAGTGTGCTGCAACTTTGGCGCACGGCAACGATCGCAAGTTGCAAGGTTTGCGGCAGTTGCCTTCCATGCGGAACGACGGTGACGAGTGTTGCTACGAGAAGTCTTACGCTTGGGAACGGCCACGGTCTGCCATCCTTTCGGTAGTTCGATTCAAACTCTTTAGTTCAAAACGTCGATCTTATTCTTCGATTAAATCCTTAAGATTCGCAAGGCTAGCCCAACGCGGATCATTTTCTTCATGTGCATGATCGCTCACATCATTGAGGTTTTCACCACAAGTGATGCACAAGCCTGCGCAATCAGGTTGGCACAGTGGCGCTAGCGGCATAGCTAGCAATACTGCGTCCCGAATAACCGGCTCTAGATCGATTAGATCATCATCTAGCTTCGGTTGTTCATCGTCATCGTTACCAGATTCAATCTGGCGACCTCGAGAATCAGTGGCGGGATATTCAAAAAGTTCTTGAAGGTCGACTTCCGTATCGAAAGACAATGGCTCCAAGCACCGCGAACATTCCCCCGCTACCGTTAATAAAGCACTACCGGTGACGAGCACCCCATCAATGACTGATTCAAGCCTGAGATCAAACTCAATTTCAGATCCTGGTGGGACTGCGATCAATCCGACGCCGAGATCAGCCGGGGCTGCCACCGAAAAATCTAGTTTCTTCATCGATCCTGCACGTCGCCCTAAAGTTCTAGCATCTAGAACTAGCGGCGAGCTTGGATCGAGGGTAGACACAGTATTCCTCGCTGGAAGTATGGCTCATTCGGCCTCGTTAAAGACCAATGGCTAGATTAGCGCGTTTTTAGTGGCTCTCCCAAATCGAGACAATCGCTAAACTCGCACAAAATCAGGATTTTCTTGGAAATTGGGCTTTCAGTGCCTGATGGACGTTTTCTGGAACTAATCCGGCAACATCTCCGCCAAATTTGGCGATTTCCTTAACGATGCTTGAGGACAAGAAACTGTACTCCGGATTAGTGGCCACAAATAAGGTGTCCACTCCGAGACGAGAGTTCATTTGGGCCATTTGAAGTTCGTAATCAAAATCCGATACTGCGCGAAGTCCCTTGAAAATTGCATTGATTCCATGGTCGCGGCAGTAATCAACTAGCAAGCCATTGAAAGTGTCCACCACGATGTTTGGATATGGCTTAACGCATTCAGTGATCATTTCAATGCGCTGTTCCATAGTAAACAGACCAGCCTTGGTGCTGTTTTGCAGAACTGCAACAGTGACATGATCAAATTGTTCGGCTGCGCGAGCAAAAACATCAAGGTGCCCAAAAGTTACTGGATCAAAAGATCCAGGGCATACTGCGTTTCGAATTTTCTCTTTTGACACTTCACTCACCTTCATCATTTGCTACTGCTTCTTCTAGGTACTGACCGTACCAAATAGTTGTATCACCATAAAACTTTTGCCTAAGTTCTTCCACTGTTTTCGGCCAAATCACCTTTGATTTTGCGCCACGCTCTACAACTAAAAGGGCAAAATCAGCAAGCCAACCATTCTTGACTAGCTGTCCAAGCAGGACGTCTACTTGCTCGTCAACTAATTCATACGGCGGGTCAATAAAGACCACATCGAATTTTCCACGGCTTGAAGATTTGCTCGTTTCCTCGATCGCATCCGTAATTACAACTCGAGCAGTTTTCAATCCAAGCGATTCAATATTTGAATGAAGCGTGTCAGCGGCTCGCAAATCCTTTTCAATTAATACTGCCTCGGCGGCCCCGCGCGAAATTGATTCAATGCCAAGTGCTCCGGAGCCAGCGAATAGATCCAAAACTCGCAAATCACTTAATCCACTAACAGCATGTTCGACTGAGGAAAAAATCGCTTCTCGCACTCGACTTGAAGTTGGCCGAGTTTGAACCTCTGGAACTTTTAACTTTCGGCCTCTTAAGTCGCCACCTATAATTCGTGTCATGACTTTTTCACAAACTGCGCTCGCGAATTATCAATCAGTGATTGCACTGCGCGAGCTAATGCTGGTTGAGATGTTAACTCTGGGTCACTAGAAATAATTGCCACAGCAGCAAGTCTTGCTTGCTCCAAAATTTCCTCATCACGCAGTATGCTTACGAGCTTCAAACTTGAACGCACACCGGACTGATTCCGACCCAAGACATCACCCTCGCGACGTTGCAATAAGTCCAGGGCAGCTAACTCAAAACCATCAGTTGTGGAGGCCACTGCCGCAAGGCGTTCGCGTGCTGGCGAAAACTGTGGAGCTTCCGTAACTAACAGACATAAGCCAGGTGCGCTGCCTCGACCTACCCGACCACGCAATTGATGTAACTGACTTATTCCAAAACGATCAGCGTCCATAATTACCATCATTGTTGCGTTCGCAACATCCACGCCAACTTCAATAACAGTGGTTGAAATCAAAACATCAACACCGTCGGAATTCGCTGGCCCATTTGCAAAGCGCTGCATTACGTCATCTTTGTCTGCGCCTGACATTTGGCCATGCATTAAATCCACCCGAACACTTGCTAATGGTCCCGAAATCAACTGTGGCGCTAAATCTTCTAGCGCAATTGCCTGACGTTGTCCGGGAAGTAATTCTTTATCTTCCTGGCTTGCAATGCGTGGCACGACAACGTAAGCCTGATGACCGGCTTGAACTTCTTCAACTACTCGCGCCCAGGTTCGCGCTAAATGGGAAGGTTGCTCGGCGGAGAGTACGACATGTGTAGTTATTGGCGATCTTCCAGCCGGTAACTCACTCAGTGTTGAAATATCAAGTGCGCCAAAAGCAGTCATGGCAACTGTGCGCGGGATCGGTGTTGCTGTCATGACCAAAACATGTGGACGTCGATCACTTCCAGCCTTGGCAACTAATGTGGCGCGCTGCTCAACACCAAAGCGATGTTGTTCGTCAATCACAACTAGTCCTAGATCAAAAAAGTCCACACGATCTTCTAGCAGGGCGTGCGTCCCAATCACAATTCCCGCCTGACCTGAAGTGATGTCTAGTAGCGCTTGCCGGCGAGCTGCTGTCGTCATTGAACCCGTTAAGAGCGTGACGCCAGTACCTTCATCGTGGGCGCCAAGTCGGCCACGCTGCGCTAGTGGTCCAAGTAAATTCGTGATTGCCCGAAAATGCTGGGCTGCCAATACTTCTGTTGGCGCCAGCAGCGCTGCTTGACCGCCAGAATCAACAACTGTGAGCATGGCGCGAACTGCAACAACAGTTTTTCCACTGCCAACTTCGCCCTGCAGTAATCGGTGCATTGGGTGACCCGCTGTCATTTCGCCAGCAATTGTCTGGGCAACGTCCTGTTGGCCTTGCGTCAAGGTAAAAGGCAGCCTGGCATCAAAAGCGGCTAATAAGCCATCGGGTTTTTCAGTACGGGAAATGGCCGGCCAAGATTGTTCCTCGTGGCGCTGGATTGCTAATACGACTTGCAGTGCGAGCGCCTCATCCCATTTAAGTCGCAATCTGCTGGCCTCGAGTGATTCCAGCGAGGTAGGTTTATGTATTTCCCGCAATGCCAAAGTCAGATCCATTAAGTTTTGCGAGTTGCGAATTTCAACTGGGAGGGAATCTTCCACTTCCCCAAGTCCAGCTAAAACTAAGTCAATACTTCGTTCAATCGTCCATGTCTGCAGTTTCTTTGTGGCTGGATACACCGGCAAGAAGGCTTCGGCGTAATCATCCGCATTCACTTCAGCGAACTCGGCGAGTAACTCATAATCTGGATGCGTTAATTGGCGCTTATTGTTGAAAATGGAAACTTGGCCAGCAAATAAACCTTGGCGCCCTGGCGCTAAATCTTTTTCTCGCCAATGTTGATTGAAAAACATTAAAGTTAGTGAGCCCGTGCCATCGCTAATTACAACTTCCTGCCGAGTGCCACCCTTGGCATTCTTTAAATTCTTGAAACTCTTTACTTGCGCCTGCACTGTGACATGGTCACCAATTTCTAAACTGCCTAAGTCAGTTAGTGCACCGCGCTGTTCATAACGGCGCGGATAGTGGCGAAGTAGATCTTCGACTGATTCAATTTCGAATTCAGACTTTAGAAGTGCCCCCATCTTGGCGCCAACCACGGTAACAATCGGCGTACTTAAGTCAGTCATGTCAGTACCTGCATTACGGCGCCTAGCTTTCGAATTCAATTACTTGAATGTCGGCTAGTTCAACTAAGCGTTCACTAGATTCAATAATTGCTGCCGGGTCATTGCTATGGACGTGTATTTTAAAATTTGGTTGCGTGCCAGAAATCGCAATCGAATCACCAAGTGTTGATAACGTTTTTTCCAACGCGTTCTTAGTGTCCAAATTACAACTAACTGAAAACATAACTTCAAATTTTGTCCCGTCATACCTAGCAATCGTTCCAGTTCGCGGAGTGATCGAAAGCGGATTCGTTGTCACTCCAATTGCTTGCGCAAAACTGTCATGCAACAGCGCAATAACTACCCCGCCAGCATCAACAACTTTGGCAAGCTTTAAAGCTGGGAGCATTTCTTGCGTGCTGGCTAGTGCTGCTCGCGCCTCAAATTGAATTTGCTGAAAATAGTTTTCAAAGTTTTCACTTGGCAGTACAACACTTGCGGCATGGGCAACCGTTAACATCGTGCCTTCTTCTGGAGTAAGTACTGCGGTACGCGCAGCTATAGCCGCTGCTTTCAAGGCTGCAGCCCAATCTTGTTGAGATGCTTGGTCAGGTAATTCGCTCGCAAAGCCAACTAAGTACTGCGCCAAGATCACGCCTGAATTTCCCATGGCGCCAGAGCTTGCCTGCATTGCAATTTGTGAAGCCGCATTTCCTAAACCCATTTCTGGTGTTAAGTGCGCCGCTAGTCCCGCTCTAATCGTGAGTAATGAATTTGTTCCAGTGTCAGAGTCTGGGACTGGATAGACATTCAGATCATTAATGACTTGCTCGTGACTAGCCAATAAATCGGCAAAATTAGCCAGTGCTTCAAGGAAATGCGCAGTTTGCAAGAACTGGGTGGCACTGTGCCCATTAGTTTGCATTTTTGCCACACCCATAGATTACCTGTGCAAATTGCCGTGAGTCCGAGAAGTTCTTGCCATACGCACTGCCATGTAATGACCCAGTCCTGAAGCAGGAAATTGGCCAGCAGTTGGTCGGAATTGGAATTTCTGAGCAATCGCAGGTAGTCTGGCAAGGCTTAACCAAGCAAATACCTCAACTTTTCAAGGAGTCAAAGTGGCTGCTGTATGTGATGTCTGTGGCAAAGGCCCAGGCTTTGGCCACGCCATTTCCCACTCACACCGTCGTACCAAGCGACGTTTCAACCCAAACATTCAAACCGTGCACGCGGTTGTGAACAATTCACCAAAGCGCCTTAACGTATGCACCTCTTGCATCAAGGCTGGCAAGGTGTCTCGCGTTTGAGTTAGAAATCATCTTTTGATCCCCGCGACTTTTTGTTGCGGGGATTTTTAGTTTCCGGCGAAATGATCCCAGCCACGAATTAAATATTCTGCGCCATCAACACTTACTCCTGGCATACCTGAATTAACCGTGCCAACGATTGTCCAACCATTCGGTACCGCACTAGCTGTTGCAAAAGTTGCCGCAAAAGCGTGGTCTTCGCCCCCAGACAAAATCCATTCCATGGCATTGCCATTAAACGCGGAAGCTGCTGCGGCTAATGCTTCTGGAATTTCAAACTTATTTGACTCGATGTCTATTTGCACATTCGAGGCTTGCGCGATGTGTCCTAAATCTGAAACTAAGCCATCACTGATATCGATCATTGATGTGGCATGCGTAGCTAACTTTGCTAATTCATACGGAGGCTCTGGAACCCGATGCGCACCAACTAAAACTTTTGGTGACCTAAATCCGCGTGAGAGCATTAACAATCCAGCTTGCGCAAATCCAAGTCGACCAGCAATTGCCAGTACGTCCCCTAGTTTAGCGCCACTACGCAAAATAGCTTTGGCAGTTCCAAGTTCACCTAAAGCAGTAACACTGATAACTATGGAACCACTGCGAACTATGTCGCCACCAACTACTGTGACTCCAACCTGCGCTGCTTCTTGACTTAAGCCATCTGCTAATCCCATGACCCAAGCAACTGGAGTTTCTTGTGGGAGCGCGAGTCCGACAAGTAAGGCAGTTGGTCTGGCGCCCATCGCAAAAATATCAGCAAGATTTTGCGCTGCAGCTTTGCGACCAATGTCATTCGGCTCGGACCAATCGAGGCGAAAATGTACACCTTGCGCAAGCAAGTCCATGCAGGCAACGACGTTGCCGCCTTTAGCTGAGACAACTGCGGAATCATCACCAATACCAACGGGAACCGCAGTTGCTGAAGTTGTTTCCAAGCGAGCAGCAATTGCGTCAATTAGCGCGAACTCACCTAGTTCGCCGACTGTTTGTTCGCTCATGTATTACACGTTAACGATTAGCGCAGGCCAACGCCACGGCGAAGTGCGTCTTGCACCAATGCATCAACTAATGCTGGGTAATCCAAACCTGTTTGAGCCCACATTTGTGGGTACATCGAGATCGGAGTAAATCCTGGCATGGTATTAATCTCATTGATGACGACATCTGTGCCTGTTACAAACATGTCTACGCGAGCCAAGCCTTCCCCAGCCATTGCAAGGAAAGCAGAGACCGCTAGTGCACGAAGTTTTTCATGCAATTCTGGATCGAGCTTAGCTGGAACTGATAGTTCAACTGAGTCATCCACGTACTTCGCTTCAAAATCATAGAATTCGTGACCATCGCGCACAATGATTTCGGCGCACACACTTGCCTTCGGACCAGTTTCGCTATCTAAAACGCCACATTCAATTTCTCGGGCGTTTTCAATGCTTGCTTCGACAATAATTTTTGGATCGTGCTGGCGAGCTAACTCAATTGCAGCAATCAGATCGCCTTGGGTTTTCACTTTAGAAATTCCAACGCTTGATCCCGCGCGACTTGGTTTCACAAATACTGGAAAACCTAACGATGCAATACGCGCCAAACTAGCTTCGCGCTGCGCGGTCCATTGGGCATTTGTTACAACTTCATATGGGCCAACTGGAAGTCCAGCAGATTGCATCATGGCCTTGAGGTGAGCTTTGTCCATTGCCGCGGCGCTGGCAAAAACACCGGAGCCAACATACGCAATACCTGCAAGTTCGAATAATCCTTGAATCGTGCCGTCCTCGCCCCACGGACCGTGAAGTACTGGGAAGGCCACATCAACATTGGCAATAAATTCTGGGTTAGCCCCCTGAACTTGAATTTGAGTTGCTGTGACATTTGGTGTGAATAGCAGAGTAGGATTTTTTTCATCTACTTGCGGGAATACGCCATCTTTTACGGTGAGGCGCTCGGCGTCATCTGCTTCAAGTACCCAATTTCCAGCTTTGGTAATTCCAATCGGAACAACTTCGTATCTAGTGCGATCTAATGCTCGAAGCACGCTGCCTGCCGAGATACAGGAAATTGCGTGTTCGCTGCTGCGTCCGCCAAAGATTACGGCGACTCGGATTTTCTTACTCACTTGCACAACGCTACCGAATCCTTGGGAAAACCTTTGGCACTAGTGTTTTCCCTATGAGCGCGCCGCATAATTCAAATCCGAATCAGTCACCCAACCACGCCAGTTTCACAAACATCGAAACTGCAGTAGTGCAAGCTGGTCGACCGCCAGTAACGCCGGATGGTCCTGTGAATCCTCCAATCGTGCTCTCCAGCACATTGCATGCTGGCGGACCGTATGGCTACATGCGCGATTGGAATGCAACACTGGAATCTCTTGAAATTGCAATCGGCGCACTTGAAGGCGGTCAGTGCACGACGTTTTCAAGTGGCATGGCAGCGGCAAACGCGATTTTTGATTTATTCCCGCAAGGCAGCGCCGTTGTAGCAAGTCAATACTCTTACACCGGAGTTGCCGTGCGGCTATCTGAACTTCATGAATTAGGGCGAATCGAATTGCGCCTGGTTGATGTTACTGATGAAGCAGCTGTTTCAACTGCAATTGCCGGCGCAGGTAATCCTGCAACTTGGGTTTGGATTGAAACTCCAACTAACCCAATGATGGAAATTTGTGACATCGAAGCAACAGCAATAGTTGCTCGAAGTCATGGCGCGTACCTAGCTGTTGATAACACCTTCATGACTCCAATACGGCAACGGCCACTGGAACTTGGTGCGCATTTAGTTATGCATAGTGCCACTAAAGGCATCTCAGGTCACTCGGATTTATTGATGGGCGCACTTGTCACAAATGATGCTGACTTAGCTGAAAAGATCATCAGTCGAAGAGTTTTACTGGGAGCAGTTCCAAGTGCATTTGATTCTTACTTAGCCCTGCGCGGTCTGCGCACACTTGCGGTTCGAGTGGATCGCGCCGAAAGTAACGCGCAAATTATTGCTGAGCGCCTGGCTGCTCACAGCAAAGTCGAAGCTGTCTACTACCCCGGTCTTGGTGGCTCAAAAAATTCTGATGTTGCTAAGCGACAAACAGATGGCCCAGGCTTCATGCTGTCCTTCTTGGTTGCGGGTGATGCGCAAGATGCAGAGCGAGTTTGCCAATCCGTGAAACTAATTACTTACGCCACTTCACTTGGTGGAGTGGAGACTTTGCTCGAACGTCGCCGCCGTTGGCCAAAAGAAAATTCGGCAGTACCAGAAAATTTAATACGAGTTTCAATCGGAATTGAAAACGTAAATGATATTTGGTCTGACTTAGAGCAAGCACTTAATGCAACTGGTGAAGTAACCAGTCAAACCCAACCGAAGATGGGTTATTAGTACCTACATGTGCTCCATCTGCTCATGACCTTCTTCAGCTGTTGTTGGCCTAGACATAAAAGTCTTCAAAACTTTTTCCGCGCTCGATCCATGATGAATCACATTTACGACTTGCTGGGTAATTGGCATTTCAACGCCGTGACGAGTTGCTAAATCCAAAATGGATTGACAACTTTGCACACCTTCTGAAGTTGTTTTTGTCAGAGTCTGGGCTTGCGCAATTGTTTTGCCTTCACCAAGGTAAACACCAATCGTGCGATTTCGCGAAAGTGGCGATTGGCAAGTAGCGATTAAGTCGCCCACCCCAGCAAGGCCTGCAAACGTTAGTGGGTTCGCGCCCAGTGCGACGCCAAGACGGGACATTTCGGCCAAACCTCGGGTCATCAATGCGGACTGCGAGTTTTCGCCATAGCCAAGTCCTACGGCCATGCCGTTTGCCAATGCAATAACGTTCTTGACTGCGCCAGCAATTTCTACCCCAACAACATCTGTTGTGTAATAAGGGCGAAAATAATCGGTTGTGCAGGCATCCTGAATGCGCCTAGCAAAAGTTTCGTTTGCACAGGCCACAGTTGTAGCGGCTGGCTCTTTTGCTGCAATTTCGTGTGCCAAATTTGGCCCCGAAACTACCGCGACTTGATCCGATGAGACTTTGGCAACTTCAGCAATAACTTCCGTCATCCGCTCAGCGGTACCGAGTTCGACGCCCTTGATGAGTGAAACAATTACCGCTTGGCTTGGAATCGAAGTACTCCAGGAAGACAAATTGCTTCGAAGCGTTTGGGCTGGCATTGCTAAGACAACTAAGTCCGCACCAGAAAGCGCTTGATCTGGATTCGCAGTCGCAACTACATTTGCCGGAAAAATTAAATCTGGTTGATAGGCATGATTAATGTGAGTTGAATTTATGTCATCAGCTATGGCGCTGTTGCGAGCCCAGAGTGTCACATCACAACCGGCATCCGAAAGAATCATCGCGAACACGGAGCCCCAAGAACCCGCTCCCATTACTGCTACGCGCATTACGAGTCTTCTTTCTTTGGTGGTGCGCTTCGGCGATCCATTGGAGTTGCGGGAGGGACTTCGCCCCGCTGTTCTGCCAAAATCTTTGTGATGTCCCGCATGATGCGTTCCGTTGCTTCGCGCAGCGTTACAGAGCTAACTGGCAGAGCGCGAAGATCGTCTAGATCCACTTCTGGACCAGCCCAAACGTGCATGGTCTTTCGCGGGAATAATCGAAGGCGCTTGCTGTAAGGAGCAAGCACTTCTTGTGGACCCCATTGCGCTGCTGGGATAACAGGTGCTCCAGTCATAAGCGCAATTCGCGCAGCCCCCGTCTTTGCGGTCATAGGCCATAACTGTGGATCGCAAGTTAAAGTTCCCTCTGGATAGATGACAACACATTGATTATCTTCAACTGCCGTGAAGGCGGCGCGAAGTGATCCAGCTGCCGCATCCGAGTTGCCGCGTTGAACTGGAATTTGTCCAGCACTTTTTAAAATTGAACCAAGTAATGGAATTTTAAATATTTCCGCTTTAGCCAAAAACCGAACTGGCCGACCATTGTCATTAACAAAATGTGCAGCAACTAGTGGGTCATACCAAGACAGATGATTCATGGCCACAACAATCCCGCGATCTACTCGCAAGTATTGTCCACCGCGCCAATCTCGCGCAGTGGCAGCTAACAAAATAGGGCGCAAAATTCCAGAGATAAATCGGTACCAAAAGCCGCGAGGTGACTGTGCGGGGAATTTTCTCATAACTTCATTATCCTGACACAAAAATGAATCGGACTCGTTGGTTTCCCAACGAGTCCGATTCGCTAAATGTTTGAAGGCTTACTTGCCTGAAACTTTTTTCTTGAACTCAGCACCTGCGCGGAACTTAGGTACAGATGTTGCTGCAATCTGAACTGGCGCGCCAGTCTGTGGATTGCGACCAACACGTGCTGCGCGGTCTGACTTCTCGAAGATGCCAAAGCCAGTTAGGGAAACTTTGTCACCCTTGGCTACAGCGCGGGAAATGCTATCAAATACTGCATCTACAGCTACTGTTGCATCTTTTTTGCTCAAGCCTGCTGCTTCAGCTACACCATCAATTAGTTCTGCCTTGTTCACTTTGGATCCTCCATAGTTTTCCGACTTCCAATGACGAATGCCGGCGATCTTTTGTTTCTCATTAACTCTTGCGAATTAACGAACCTTTGAGTTGTTCCAGGCTTCCCCGCCTGGCTCACTTGTGACTTTACGGCTCAAAATCAAGGGTTTTTAGCCTGACACGCCCAAAAACCGCAAAAAATCCCAATTTCTTGGGATTTTTTGCGGTTTTCCTTGAGATTAGACCGTAGTTGGCTTAAAACTTGGGCGTTTTGCTTCGAAGGCAGTGATCTCGTCCACGTGCTTAAGTGTTAAGCCAATGTCGTCTAGCCCCTCTATTAGGCGCCATTTCATGTAGCTATCAACTTCAAACTTCGCAGTAAACCCAGCTGCGGTAACTACTTGGGCTGCTAAGTCAACTGTTACGGGAGTTGCGGGGTCTTCTTCAATAATTTTCCACAATTGCTCAACGCAACTCTGTTCAACAACCGCAGTGAGTAAGCCGCCTTTGCCAGAGTTTCCACGAAAGATATCTGCAAATCGCGAGGAAATTACAACCTTGAATCCATAATCCATAAGCGCCCATACGGCATGCTCGCGACTTGAGCCAGTTCCAAAATCTGGTCCAGCAACTAAAACACTGACACCCTGGTATTCCGGACGGTTCAGGACAAAGTTGGCATCTTTGCGCCAAGAGTTAAATAACCCATCTTCGAACCCATGACGAGTGATTCGCTTTAAATACTCGGCTGGAACAATTTGATCGGTATCTACATTGCTTGCCCGAAGTGGCGCTGCAGTGCCGGTGTGAACTGTGAACTTATCCATTAGTTTGAGCTCCCTACTAGGTCTGCTGGCGAGGACAATGTGCCGCGAATTGCAGTTGCTGCTGCAACCTGCGGAGAAACTAAATGCGTTCGGCCACCTGGGCCTTGGCGTCCTTCAAAGTTTCGATTAGATGTTGACGCGCTTCGCTCACCAGGTGCCAACTTGTCTGGATTCATACCAAGACACATTGAGCAGCCTGCCTCGCGCCACTCAGCGCCAGCCTCTACAAAGACTTTGTCGAGACCTTCGGCCATTGCTTCAAGGCGAACTCGAACTGAACCTGGGACAACCATCATGCGTAATCCACTTGCAATTTTTTTACCCTTTAAGATTTCCGCAACTGCGCGCAGATCTTCAATTCGACCGTTAGTGCAAGAACCAACGAAAACCGTATCGATCTTGATGTCTCGGATCGGCATGCCCGCAGTTAGATCCATATAGGCAAGCGCTTTTTCGGTTGCTGTCTTATCAACTGGATCGGTGTAGTCATCTGGACTTGGCACGTTTGCCGAAAGCGGCGCACCCTGGCCTGGATTAGTACCCCAAGTGACAAATGGGCTGAGCTTAGTTGCATCGATAATTACTTCTCGATCAAAAACTGCGTCCGCATCAGTTGGCAGAGTTTTCCAATACGCGACCGCGTCGTCCCAGTCCGAGCCCTTTGGTGCGTGTTCGCGGCCTTGCACATACGCAAATGTAGTTTCATCTGGCGCAATCATGCCCGCGCGAGCGCCAGCTTCAATGCTCATGTTGCACATTGTCATGCGACCTTCCATGGAAAGTTCGCGAATTGCTTCGCCGCGGTATTCCAAAATGTAACCCTGGCCACCACCTGTTCCAATTTCAGCAATGATTGCCAAAATTAAATCTTTTGCAGTTACTCCAACTGGAAGTTTTCCAGTCACTGTTATCGCCATCGTCTTAAATGGCTTAAGTGGAAGAGTTTGAGTAGCAAGTACATGCTCAACTTCACTGGTTCCAATACCCATGCCAATGGAACCAAAAGCGCCATGCGTTGAAGTATGCGAGTCGCCACAAACAATCGTCATACCAGGCTGAGTTAAGCCAGACTGTGGCGCGATGATGTGGACGATTCCTTGTTCTTTATTTCCTAATTCGTAATTCTCAATTCCAAACTCTTTAGTGTTAATGCGCAACGCCTCAATCTGAGCGCGACTAATTGGATCCGCAATTGGTTTGTCAATGTCCGTTGTTGGCACGTTGTGATCTTCGGTCGCAATAGTTAAGTCTTTGCGTCGAACTGTGCGTCCAGCAGCGCGCAATCCATCAAAAGCCTGTGGGCTGGTGACTTCATGAGTTAAGTGCAAATCAATGTATAGCAAGTCTGGTTCGCCATCAGCGCGACGAACAACATGGTCATCCCACACTTTTTGTGCCAATGTCCGGCCCATAACTTCCTCCTATGACTCTGGATTTTGACATCTCATCATGCGAGATAGCAATATCACTATATGAAAGATAGTAGTAGCGGTGTTGGGGTTCTGGATAAAGCTGCCCACATTCTGGACGCTTTGGAATCCGGACCTTTGACTTTGGCTGGTTTAGTGGCTGCCACTGGTTTCGCGCGACCGACTACACATAGGTTGGCCACTGCCCTTGAACACCACCGCTTAGTTGCTCGGGATTTAAATGGTCGCTTCATACTTGGACCTCGCGTCAGCGAATTAGCTGACGCAGCGGGCGAAGATAAATTGCTTTCCATAGCAAATCCAATCTTGATTGCATTGCGGGATGCCACAAAGGAAAGTGCGCAACTTTATCGCCGACAGGGTGACCAAAGAATTTGTGTAGGGGCAGCGGAGCGCATGACTGGATTGCGCGATACCGTCCCAGTTGGAGTGGGCCTAACTATGGGCGCAGGATCTGCTGCCCAAATTTTACTGGCCTGGGAAGAGCCAGATCGACTACACCGCGGGCTACAAGATGCAAAATTCACTGCAACAGATTTATCTGGTGTGCGCAGACGCGGTTGGGCGCAATCACTTGGCGAACGTGAGCCCGGAGTTGCGTCTGTTAGCGCTCCCATTCGGGGAACAAATGGAAAAATTATTGCTGCGGTTTCAATTTCTGGTCCGATTGAACGGCTAACTCGTGCGCCAGGTCGGTTACATAGTTTGGCTGTTGTGACGGCAGCTAATCGCATCAGTGAATTACTAAAAGCACGTGGCTAGGCGATACTTGCGCATTTAGAACTTAGGCGCATTTACGTTATTGTGATCAAGTGCGGCCCCGTTGTGTAGCGGCCTAGCACGCCGCCCTCTCAAGGCGGTAGCGCGGGTTCGAATCCCGTCGGGGCTACAAATGAATCAGACCCTAAGGGGTCTTTTTTATTTTGTAATCATTTTTTAGTTAGTTGCTTGCTTGCGAAATCTCACCATGTCAGGTGTGAGTTCTGTCATCGAGGTAATGCCCATTAAGCGCATAGTTTGCTCCACCTCTGCCTGCAGAATTTGCGCAACCCTTCGAACACCGGCTTCGCCACCAGCCATAATTCCATACAGGTAAGCCCGGCCTACCAACACAGCGTCAGCGCCAAGTCCGATACCGCCAACAATGTCAGATCCAGAAAGTGCGCCGCCATCTATAAACAGCTGTGTGCTTGTTCCGGAAATAGCCGACTTAACAGTAGGCAGTAACTCCAGTGGCACTACTGATCGATCGAGTTGTCGCCCACCATGGTTAGAAAGCACGACTGCGTCCACACCCGCATCAGCAAGCATTTTCGCGTCCGCAACATTTTGCACGCCCTTTACGATTAATTTCCCTGGCCAGTTTTGCTTTAGCCAATCAACATCCTTCATGGTGATTGAGGGATCAAAAACACTATTCATAAGTTCTGCTACCGTGCCACCTGTTGATTTCAAGGATGCGAACTCAAGTGGGGCACTCGTTAGCAAATTTCCCCACCATTTTGGGTAGCGGGCCATGTCAGCCATAGTTTTAATTGTCAATTGTGGCGGAATCGTTAGGCCATTATTAACATCACGTACTCGCATACCGCCAACGACTGTGTCAACAGTTAACATGATCGCTTCATAATCGGCTGCTGCTGCTCGTTCCACTAATTCATAACGAGTTGTCTTGTCGCGCCACAAGTAAAGCTGAAACCACTTACGAGTATTCGGCGCAGCTGCCGCCAAATCTTCAATGGATGTTGTTCCCAAGGTTGAGAGAGTGTATGGAATTCCAAATTCTGCTGCAACTTTAGCAACGGATACCTCGCCGTGATAGTGCATCATTCGAGTAAAACCGGTTGGACTAAAAATGAAAGGTAGCGCAGAACTGGTCCCAAAAATATTTATCGAAGTGTCAACAGTTGAAACGTCTCTTAAGACTCTCGGGTGAAATTCCAATTGCCGATATGCCTCGTAAGCTCGGGCATAACTTAATTCTTCACCGGCAGCGCCATCGGTGTAATCAAATACTGCGCGCGGCGTTTTCGCTTTTCCAATGCTGCGCAATTGGGAAATTGTGACGGCTCTGGCTACTTCATCAGTGCGAGAAAATGGTGATTTAAATCCAATAATTGGTTTGAGATCTGACCATCGCGGAAACTGACGCTTACCCATGCGATAACTATTGCAGATTTGGCTGGGATACCTGGACTCGAACCAAGACTAACTGAACCAGAATCAGTTGGGCTGCCAATTACCCCATATCCCAAACGGCATTACGCTTGGAAATTCTATCTCAGGGCGCGCTTTAGAGCGAAATGCTTAGTTGATAGCCGAAGTGATGCGAGCTAACGAACGTTCCCGTCCAAGAATTTGTAAGGATTCAAAAAGTGGCGGCGAAACTCGGCGACCAGTTACTGCGACCCGAACTGGACCAAATGCAACCTTGGGTTTTAGTTCCATTCCCTCAATCAAAGCAACTCGTAGTGTCTCTTCAATATTTTCTGTTGTCCAGTCGTTGATTGCCGTGAGTGCATCTCTAGCAGCCACAAGGACGGGTTGCGCATCTAGCGTCAAAACTTTCTGCGCTTCTGTTGGATCAACTTCAAAGCTTGGGCTTCCTGGTTGGTCAGCGAACAAGAAGCCGAGCATGCCAACACCTTGGTGAAGTGTTTCCATGCGTTCTCGGATTAAGGGAATCGCCTGGAGTAGAACCTCTAACTGATCGCTTGCTGGTTCTGCTGAAAGGACGCCTTCCTTAATTAAGTAAGGCGTGAGTCGAGTTACTAAATCCTGGGGCGCCAAAGTTCTAATCCAGTCGCCATTAATTGAAGTGCACTTCTTTAAATCAAAGCGAGCTGGATTTGCATTCACCCGAGCTACGTCAAAAACTGTTGCCATCTCTTCTTTGGAAAAGAACTCAATATCATTTCCAAAAGCCCAACCTAAAAGGGCCAAGTAGTTGAGAAGTCCTTCCGGTAAGTAACCTTCTTCGCGGTACATCAGCAAACTAGATTCTGGATCTCGTTTGGAAAGTTTTTTATTTCCCTCACCCATGACATATGGCAAGTGACCATAGAGTGGGCGTTCACCTTTGGCAACACCAATTTCATTGAGTGCGTCGTAAAGCGCAAGTTGTCTTGGAGTACTGCTTAATAAATCTTCGCCGCGAAGTACGTGCGTGATTTCCATAAGGACGTCATCTACTGGATTTACTAATGTGTAAAGAGGTTCACCCGTTGCTCTGACGATTACATAGTCAGGGACATGCTCAGCAGCAAAAGTTACGTCACCTCGAACTAAGTCGGTCCAAGTGAAGTCAGTGTCTGGCATCCGGAACCTGACCACTGGTGCGCGATCTTGCGCTTTAAACGCAGCTACCTGTTCCTTGGAAAGTGCGCGACAAGCGCCGTCATAACCAGGTGTTTGGCTAGCCGCGCGCGCAGCTTCGCGACGTTCTTCAAGTTCCTCTTGCGAGCAGTAGCAATGGTAAGCATGACCAGAAGCTAATAACTTGTCAGCAATTTCTCGATAGATATCCATGCGTTCAGATTGGCGATATGGGCCATGCGGTCCGCCAATTTCTGGGCCTTCATCCCAATCAAGGCCTAACCAGCGAAGTGCATCGAGTAAATCCGTGTAGGACTGTTCAGAGTCTCGAGCAATATCTGTATCTTCAATTCGAAATACAAAGGTTCCGCCAGTGTGACGAGCGTAGGCCCAATTAAATAATGCAGTTCGAATCATTCCAACATGCGGGTTGCCTGTCGGGGATGGACAGAACCTAACTCGAACGCTTGACACAGCTTCTCCTGGCGTTTGCAATTTGGGTAATTAACGAACTACGACTGGATTAATAAGAGTACCAATGTCTTGAATTGTTACTGCTACCGAATCACCGTTCACAATTTGGCTCACGCCTGCAGGCGTTCCCGTCAAAATTACATCTCCTGGCAAAAGTGTCATCATATGCGAAATCCACGAAACCATTTCGCGAGCACTGCGCACTAAGTCACTGGTGTTTCCATTTTGTCGCGTCTCATCATTTACCACACATGAGATTGCTAGATCTTCGGGATCAAGATCAGTTTCAATCCAGGGACCTAGTGGGCAGAACGTGTCGAAACTCTTTGCCCGCGTCCACTGCACATCGCTATTTTGTAAATCACGAGCTGTTACGTCATTGGCACAGGTGTATCCAAAAATTACTTCATCGGCGCGATCTACTGCTACGTTCTTGGCCAATGCGCCAATCACAATTGCCAGCTCAGCTTCATGATGCACATTCTTTGACTGTGACGGCAAGACTATGAAGTCGCCTTCGCCAATAACTGTGGTGTTTGGCTTAATAAAAATCACGGGCTCAACTGGAATATCGCCGCCCATTTCCTTAGCATGATCGGCATAGTTCTTTCCGACACAAACAACTTTGCTCGGGATAACCGGAGCCAAAATTTTCACATCCGCCAGATTTAAGGCAGCCACGGGATCACTAATTTCAGGCCAAGGCAATCCGGTGATTAATTCAATTTTGTCGCCGGTAATTACTCCGTAAACCGGAAACTCCACACCAGGGACGGACACTCGAGCAATTCGCATTACCTAAGACTATCGGCTTTGAGTTAGTTGCCTTTTCCTAACAGCCCGTATGAAATCGCATCTTCCAGCGCTAACCACGAAGCCGCTATGACGTTCGCACTGACACCAACTGTGGTCCAGCGGCGACCTTTTTGCGCAGTTTCGATAAGTACGCGCGTCACTGCGCCAGTTCCCATACCACCATCGAGAATTCGAACTTTGTAGTCAACTAACTCCAGCTCGCCAATTTGTGGGAAGTGCTGAATCAATGCGGAGCGCAATGCGTTATCTAAAGCGTTAACTGGACCATTACCTTCACCAGTTGCAACAATACGATTTCCATCAGCGTGAACCTTGACGGTTGCTTCGCTAACTATCTGGCCATCTTCGCGCTGCTCGACAATTGTGCGCCAAGACTCAACTGTGAACTTTTTAGTTGACTTACCTGCCAAGGCATCTTGCAGCAACAACTCAAAGGAAGCATCTGCTGCTTCAAAGGACCAGCCATGTGCTTCTAGGTCTTTTACTTGCGCTACAACTTTTGTTACTGCATCTGGTTCTTTTGAAAGGTCATAGCCAAGCTCTTGACCCTTCATCTCGATAGAAGCGCGACCTGCCATCTCTGTAACAAGTATTCGCATATCGTTGCCGACAACAGAAGCATCAATATGGTTATACAGTTCATGATTGATTTTTAAAGCACTGGCATGTAAGCCAGCTTTATGTGCAAAAGATGAAACGCCAACATAGGGTTGATGGGTATTCGGCGGTAAATTTGCAATTTCGGCAAGTGCATGTGAAACCCGCATCATGTCTTTGAGTGCGCCATCAGGTAGGCACTTAAGACCAAGTTTTAATTCTAAATTTGCCGCAACACTAAACAAGTCAGCATTTCCAGTTCTTTCGCCGTAACCATTCGCAGTGCATTGCACATGCGTTGCGCCTGCTTCTACTGCGGCAATGCTGTTAGCAATTGCGCACCCAGTGTCATCCTGGCAATGAATGCCAATGCGGGCATTAGTTTTTGCTAAAACATCAGAAACGATTTTGCTGATTCCACTTGGCAACATGCCGCCATTGGTGTCACACAAAACTGCAACGTCAGCTCCAGCTTTCATTGCGACGTTAACTGCTTGAATGCCATATTCAGAATCATGCTTGTAGCCATCAAAGAAGTGTTCGAAATCGACAAACACTCGACGGCCATTTGCAACTAAATACTCAACTGTGTCGCTGATCATGGCTAAGTTTTCTTCTTTAGTTGTCTTTAGCGCTTGCTCTACGTGCCAAACGTCACTCTTCGCCACCAAGGTAATGACAGGCGCCTGCGAATCCAACAATGCTTTTACTTGCGCGTCCTCTTCAGCTTTCACGCCCGCCTTGCGAGTTGCGCCGAATGCTACAAGCTTGGCATTTTTCAAAACTAATTCGCCAGCAGCGATCCGAGCAAAAAATTCCGTATCTTTTGGCAAAGCGCCTGGCCAGCCACCTTCAATGAAACCAACGCCAAAATTATCAAGAATTTTTGCAACGGTTAACTTGTCTTCTACTGAATATGTAATACCTTCGCGCTGGGCACCATCGCGCAGAGTTGTGTCGTATAAATGGAATTCGTCAGCAACTGGGGAAGTTTTTGTCATTAGACCAACCGATGTAACCAGTTATGAGTATCCGGTGCACGACCAGTTTGGATGTCAACTAAGGCAGTGCGCAGCTCCATCGTTACATCCCCCGAACCATCATCAGCAATTGTCCAAGCTCCACTGTTCTTACTGTCAACGCGACCAACTGGAGTTATGACCGCTGCAGTTCCGCAAGCAAATGTTTCTGTTATCTCACCTGAAGCGCAACCTTCGCGCCATTGTTCAACTGAGATGGTGCCTTCTTCAACTTCGTAACCTAGATCGCGAGCCAAAGTTAAAACCGAGTCGCGAGTGACGCCAGGTAGTAAAGTTCCAGTTAGTTTTGGCGTTACTAGACGAGCCGAGTCGCCTGAGCCATAAACAAAGAACATGTTCATGCCACCCATTTCTTCAATGTATTTGCGCTCAGTTGCATCAATCCAAACCACTTGATCGCAACCATTTTCAGTTGCTTCGGCTTGGGCCACCAGACTTGCCGCATAGTTACCAGCGCACTTAGCCTCACCAGTTCCACCCGGCGCGGCGCGAACATAGTCATCACTTAACCAAACTGAAACTGGCTTCACGCCCTGTGGGAAGTAGGCACCCACTGGGCACGCCATCAATACATATGTAACTTCAAGTGCTGGCCTAACACCAAGAGCATTCTCAGAGCCAAATTCCAATGGGCGCAAGTAAAGCGACTTATCTGGATCGTTTGGCACCCATGCTTGATCTTGGCGAACTAACGCTTCGATTGCTCCAATAAATAAATCTGTTGGAACTGGCGGCAAGGCAAGGCGCGTTGCGGATCGTTGGAATCTCAGTGCATTAGCTTCTGGGCGGAAGCTATAAATACTGCCATCTTCGTGGCGGTAAGCCTTTAAGCCTTCGAATATGGATTGCCCATAATGTAACGCGTTCATCCCGAAACCACCAGCACTTGTTGCCGAAGAAATTAATTCCCCAGACGCCCAGCCTTGCGCCTTATTCCAAGTTGCGCGCACTACGTTGTCGGAAAAAAACTGACCAAAACCTGGGTTGTCTAAAATCTTTGTGCGATCAGCTTCAGACATGGGTGAAGTGTTTGGGTGTAACGCAATCGCTGCTGCTGCGCTCGATCGGGCTTCAGCTGGATAAAGCGCCTGGCCAGAAGCCACAACTTTGGCAGCAGATACGTCAAGGTCAGAGTGAACAAATGTTGTCATGGCTATACCTTCTACTAAATCGAGTTATCCCGCGACTGCTGCCGCTAGTGCATCGCCAACTTGAGTGGTTGAGCGTGTTCCACTTCTAGTTGCCAAATCTGCAGCCACTGCGTCATCCACCTTTTTGGCGGCATCTGAGTAACCTAAGTGATCGAGCAACATGGCAATACTTAAAACGGTCGCTGTTGGATCAGCTTTCCCTTGGCCCGCAATATCTGGGGCGCTGCCATGCACTGGCTCGAACATACTTGGATTAGTTCTACTTGGATCAATGTTTCCACTTGCGGCAAGTCCGATGCCACCTGCAATCGCGGCTCCGATGTCCGTCAAAATATCGCCAAATAAGTTGTCAGTAACAATTACGTCAAAGCGCTCTGGCGAAGTTAAGAAATACATACTTGCAGCATCTACGTGACAGTAATCAGTTTCTATATTTGGGTACTCCGCTGCTACATCATTAAAAGCTCGCTGCCAGAGGTCACCGGCATAAACCACAACGTTGGTTTTGTGAACTAACGTTACTTTTTCGCGACGTCGGCCAGCGCGCTCAAAAGCATCACGAATAATTCGTTCCGCGCCAAAGCGAGTATTGATACTCACTTCAGTTGCAACTTCGTGCTTGGTGCCTTGTCGTAAAAATCCACCTGCACCTACATACGGACCTTCCGTGCCTTCGCGGCAAACTACAAAATCAATATCCTTTGGGCCTTTGCCATCAAGCGGTGAAGTAACACCTGGGTACAGTTTTACTGGACGCAAATTTAAATGATGATCTAACTGAAAGCGCAGTGGTAACAAAACTCCGCGCTCTAAAATGCCTGGCTTAACCGAAGGATCACCAATGGCTCCTAGCAATATCGCGTCGTGTTCTTTTAACTCAGCAACAACGCTCTCCGGCAGAGTTTCGCCCGTTGCGTTGTATCGGCGCGCGCCTAAGTCATAGTCAGTGGTTGCGATGTTCAAGCCCGCACTTGGAGCAATAGCAGCTAGGACTTTTAGCCCTTCAGCTACTACCTCCACACCAATGCCATCACCGGGTATTACTGCCAATTTAATGTTGCTAGCCATGGGGTCAAGGGTAGTGGGATAGGGCAGGAATCGAAAAAACGAGATGTTGCACCTTTGGTGCCAGGTTGCGCCAAGTTGCTGGCTTTTTCCTTAAGCATTCCCAGTGCTAAACTTGAGTCAATGTTGGTGAACCTGCTCCTTTCGCGCCGCAACGAGGCCTAGCCCGGCCTACTCGTTGCGGAGACTTCGCACGCGCCGGACGCCCTTTTCCCAAACATTCCCAAACATTCCCAGACTTTCGGAGACACTAAATGACTGCTTCAAATTACGATCAGCGCAATTCCCAAAAACCATCAGGTATGCCGTTTGAGCGCTACACGCCTTACGCCCCGATTGACCTAAAAGATCGAACTTGGCCAAACAATGAAATTAAAGTGGCACCTCGTTGGTGCGCTGTGGATTTACGAGATGGCAATCAAGCGCTGATTGACCCAATGACTCCCGAACGCAAAAAACGTATGTTCGAACTTTTAGTAAAAATGGGTTACAAAGAAATCGAAGTTGGATTTCCTTCTGCTAGTCAAACAGATTTTGATTTTGTGCGAATGCTAATTGATGAGAACTTAATTCCAGATGATGTGGTAATCCAAGTATTAACTCAAGCACGTGAGCATTTAATTGAACGTACTTTTGAAGCTATTGAAGGTGCGCCGCAGGCAATCGTTCACCTTTACAACTCAACATCAACACTTCAGCGTCGTGTGGTTTTTGATTTAGATAAAGATGGCATCAAAGAAATCGCAGTTCGTGGCGCCGAACTTTGCTTAAAGTACGCCGAACAAATTCAAGGTACTGAAATTTACTTTGAGTACTCCCCTGAATCATTTACTGGAACCGAACTTGATTACGCAATTGAAGTTGTCAATGCTGTGAACGATGTTTGGCAGCCAACTCCAGAACGTAAAGTAATTGTTAATTTGCCGGCAACCGTTGAAATGGCCACGCCAAATGTTTATGCCGACAGCATTGAATACATGGGGCGCAAATTAAATTACCGCGATTCAATTGTTATTTCGCTTCATCCACATAATGATCGTGGCACCGGAGTAGCTGCCGCGGAACTTGGTTACATGGCAGGCGCTGATCGAATTGAAGGTTGCCTATTTGGTAATGGTGAGCGAACTGGAAATGTTTGCCTCGTTACTTTAGGTATGAATTTGTTTAGCCAGGGTATCGACCCGCAAATTGATTTCAGCAACATTGATGAGATTCGTCGCACTGTCGAACACTGCAATCAACTTCAGGTTCCTGAACGTCATCCATATGGTGGAGATTTAGTATTCACTGCTTTTTCAGGTTCACATCAAGATGCGATCAATAAGGGCTTGAACGTCATGAAGCAAGATGCTAAGGCCGCCGGCGTAGAAGTTGATGCCTTTACTTGGAACGTTCCGTACCTACCAATTGATCCCAAGGATGTTGGCCGTAGTTATGAAGCAGTAATTCGTGTTAACTCGCAGTCTGGCAAGGGTGGCGTGGCATACATAATGCGCACGGAAAACAAACTTGAGCTGCCGCGAAGACTGCAAATCGAATTCAGCCAAGTCATCCAACAGCACACTGAAGAGGATGGCGGCGAAGTAACAGCTGCCCAAATGTGGGAATTCTTTCAAGATGAATATTTGCCAAATGCCACCAGTCCTTGGGGTCGCTTCAAACTCAAGACGGTAGCAGTTGATAGCGACGTCGACGGTGACACCAGAGTGAAAGTTTCCATGACTGATCGCACAACCGGCGATGTCGATGTCGAAGGACTTGGAAATGGTCCAATCGCGGCATTTTGCAACGCCATGGTTCAAGTTGGTGTTGATGTGAGAGTTTTGGATTACCACGAGCATGCAATGAGTAGCGGAGGCGATGCCCAGGCTGCTTCATATGTTGAATGCGCAGTAGCGGGGCAAATACTTTGGGGTGTCGGCATTGACTCCTCGATAGTTACTTCTTCACTGAAGGCGGTAGTCTCAGCAGTAAACCGAGCACAACGTGAGCAGGAGAAGAGCAATGACTAGTCGCCACCTTCGATTAACTTTTCCAGAGGCCCAAGTTGCGCAGCCGGTTATCTATCACGTTGTAAAAGACTTCAACGTGATACCAAGTATTCGTCGCGCTGCGATCGAGAATCACTTTGGTTGGATGATTGTTGAATTCAAGGGCGAAGTTGCTGATCTTGATGCAGCGCAGGCTTACCTTGAAAGTATCGGCGTAGAAATTTCCCAAGCAGAGGGCGACATTCTCGCCGGTTAATTTCTGCGGAGAATTACTACTCTTCGATTTTTACATTCGGAAATTTAGAAAATACAACAGAGTTGGTCTGCGATCCATCGCGCTTTGTCATGGCATCGCGCAACAGAGTTTCCATTTCAAATCCAGCCTTAATAAGTGTTTTTTGGGAAGCAGTATTTTCCGGCAAGGTAAGCGCGCTTACTCTTCGAAAGCCAATCCCAAATGCAAAATTAGACAACATTGCAACTGCGTGAGTAGCCAGTCCTTCACCGCGGGCAGTTGGGCTAACCCAATAACCAATTTCGCCGATGTGACCGAATTCCTTGATGTTGTGCAAACTCACGGATAGCACCAACTCACCGTTTCGAATACCGGCTAACGAGATCGCGCTACGTTCTTGGAAACTCTTTGACCTAGACCTAATCCAAAAATCTGCAATCTCGCGGGTATACGGAAGTGGAACTGTGGTAAACTCTTGGATGGCTGGGTCTTGGCAGATTTGCGTAACTTGGCTAGCGTCTTGGATGTCCCACGGCCGCAGCATCAAGGTTTGATCAACCAAAACTGGCTCGCTTATTGGCCAAGAAATCATGTTGTAACTATGGCATAAGCAACGTTCGAATCGATAGTCTGGAGTCACTTCAAAGGAGTGAATATGGCTAACGCTTTCTGGCATGGATTTGCTGACATGCATGCGATTTCTAAGAATGGTCCACTTGTTATGACTAAAGGTGAGGGCTCTTGGGTTTGGGATGAAAAAGGCAAAAAGTATTTCGACGCAGCTGGCGCACTTTGGTACATGAATGTTGGACATGGCCGAAAAGAAATTGGCGAAGCCATGGCAGCGCAAGCTGGAAACATCGCCTCTTACTCCTCCTTTGGTGAGTGCACTACTGCGCCAACAATTGAATTAGCTGATTTAGTAGCATCAATTTCGCCCGTTCCAGACTCCAAAGTCTTTTTCACATCTGGTGGTAGCGACAGTATTGATACTGCATTAAAGATGTCGCGACGCTTTTGGACCTTGCAAGGTAAGCCAAGCAAGAAAGTAATCGTTTTCCGCGAAAACGGTTACCACGGAATGCATGCCGGTGGCACTTCTATCGCAGGCATTGGCCCAAACAACGATGGCTACTCAGAATTAATTGAAGATGTTGTTCAAGTTCCTTGGGATGACGCCGAAGAAATGATTGCAACAATCGATCGCATTGGCGAAGATAACATTGCAGCATTCTTCTGTGAGCCGATTCAAGGCGCCGGTGGCGTTCGAATCCCACCTGATCTTTACTTGCAAACGGTTCGTAAGGCATGTGCGGAACGAAACATCTTGTTCGTTGCTGATGAGGTAATCAATGGCTTTGGTCGCTGTGGTGATTGGTTTGCTTCATCGCGCTATGGCTTACAGCCTGATCTGATCGCAGTCGCAAAAGGATTGACTTCTGGTTACGCCCCAATGGGAGCCGTTATCGCGGCGCCTTCAGTTTGGGAAACTTTTTACTCCGAAACTGCTGGTGTGTTTCGCCATGGTTACACATATGGCGGTCACGCAACTGCTGCAGCAGCAGGTATTGCAAACATAAACATTTTGAAGCGCGAACAACTTCCTTCACGTGTTGCTGCGCTTGAGGACAAGTTCGCCACTGCGCTTCGTAGCCTGGAAGACATAGATGTTGTAAGTGAAGTTCGAACTGGTGTTGGGTTCCTCGGCGGAATTCAAATGGCAGATCCAACTATGGCTCCCGCAATGTACGCAAAATGTCGAGATGTCGGAGTTATTTCTCGCGCCATCTGGGGTGGGGCAATGCAAGTTGCTCCCCCACTAACAACCACCGAAGATGAAATTGATCAGATGGTTGCGCTATTCCGCGTGGGTCTAACTAGTTAATTAAAAACTTGCGCTGCATTAACTGCGCCAGGCACTTCTAGGCCAGCGAACGCTGCGACTACGGACTGCGCTACTGCTATTCCCGCTTTTTCTTGAGCTTCTTCGGTTGATGCGCCAAGGTGAGGCGTCGCAACTACGTTGTTAAGTGCAAACAGTGGCGAATCCGTGCAAGGTTCCGTTGCGTAAACATCTAGACCTGCACCCGCAATAGTTCCAGCCGTTAGGGCCTGGAATAAATCTGCCTCATCAAGCACACCGCCACGCGCAGCATTAATCACAAACGCAGTTGGCTTCATTTTTGAAAGTGCTGCGGCGTTTATCAATCCAGAAGTTTCTGGAGTTTTTGGAATGTGAATTGTTACAAAATCAGATTGGCCTAATAATTCGTCTAACGAAACCATGTTTATTGATGGGCCGCCGCTGGGAGCGACCTTTACATAAGGATCATAAGCAACAAACTTCATGTCAAAGCCTGCTAGCCGTTGGGCAACTAGTAAACCAATTTTGCCCATTCCGATGATGCCAACAGTTTTACCTTGTAGCTCAACGCCGCCGAATTTGGAGCGCAGCCACTTGCCTTCCTGCAGTGCCAGATTCGCAGGCACAACATTTCGGGCAACTGCCAATAATAAAGCAACGGCTAGTTCAGCAGCAGAAACTATATTGCTGGTCGGTGCATTTACAACTAGTACGCCTGCGTTCGTGGCGGCCGGGATGTCCACGTTATCCAGACCAACGCCAGCGCGCGCGATAATCTTTAGATTTGGCGCGGCAGCAATTGCTTGCGCATCTAACTTCGTCGCGGAGCGAACGAGAACCGCATTTGCCTGCGCTAGTGCTGGAAGTAATTCATCTCGATTCGCGCCATCACAATGCCTAATTTCAAAGCCATCACCAAGAACTGCAATTGTTGCAGGGGATAACTCTTCAGCAATGAGAACAATTGGCTTAGACATGCTCACATTCTAATTGAACCTAAACAAATGAGTCTGCAAAGATGTTGCAGGCACGATTACCAGAAGTCTGGCTCTTCATCAGTTGCTCGCCAGCAGTGCCAAGCAACCACACTTCGATATGGCGATAAGTGATCGGTAACACCAATAACTTCTTTTTCAGTCGGAGTGTAGCCAAGACCTTGAATGATTCCCCACCCGCGCCTGACGCCAAGGTCGCCAATCGGCCAAACGTCCATGCGTCCGAGGCGAAACATCATAAACATTTCAACAGTCCAGCGACCGATCCCCCAAAATTGCGTAAGTTGCTTAACAACTTCTTCATCTGGCAATTCACCTACTGATTCCAAATCGAAGCCCTCAATAATTGCTTGACTCAGTTCCAGGATTGTTCGCGCTTTTGCGTTGCTTAATCCAATTTCGCGCAACTTTAAGTGACCTAGCTTTAGAAGCTTTGCTGGCTTTACCGGTGACCCACTTTTAGCAATCAACCTATGAGTTATGGTGTCCGCGGCTTTGCCAGAAACTTGCTGGCCAATAACTGCAAAAATGATCGTTTCAAAATGCGACGCATGTGCTGGTTGATTTGCAACAGGATAGAGCGGAGCGCCTTCTAAGAATCGGCCCAGTCGCTTATCTTGCGTTGCTAGGTAAGCCTGAATTGATTTAATAGATTTCAATTTTGGCGCTGAAGATCCGACTTTTTTAGTTGTCATGGGTAGCGGAACTAGCTATTAACGCAATGAAAATCATCGTTGAGTCAGTTAATCTTTTCCGATCCGAGGCCACGTATCACTAACTATGTACCCAAGTGGATATGGATCAGTTGGATCAAGCATGTGCTGGTGCGTTCCGGTTATCCAGGCCTGGCCAGCAATCGAAGGAATAATTCCAGGCTTCTCCCCGATCATGACTTCCTTTTCAATCCGGCCTTCAAAGTGGGAACCAATTATTGAACGCCCCCGCAATCTATCGCCAAGTTTCATCACACCTCGAGCGTGTAGGACGGCCATCCGCGCTGAAACTCCAGTCCCAGTTGGAGAGCGATCAATTTTGCCAGGCTGAACTGCGACTGCATTGTGACTGATAAGCATGCCGTCTTCTTCAAAAACCGGCATTGCAAGTTGGCAAAATGAAAAATGCGACCAGCCAATGTTTGTTGGATGAGTAAACGTAAGTTGTTCGTTTGCTGCCTTTGTGATTCCAATACCCATCACTGCAAGGTCGCGAGCTTCACTTGGGTCAAGTGAGAATCCAAGTTCCTTGGCATTCACAATTACAAACGTGTCGCCGCCCCACGCGGTATCAACGGTTAAAGTTCCTAGGCCTGGAACTTCTAGTTTGGCATCAAGAGTGGCCGCAAATGATGGGACATTGTGAACCTTGATCTGGAGGGCTTTGCCGTCTTTGCAAGTTGCAAAGACTTCAACCAAGCCAGCAGGTGCTTCCATAAAGAAATGCGTTTCAGGTTCAACTATTGGGACAATGCCAGTTTCCAAAACAACAGTGGCTACACACATTGAGTTGGAGCCCGACATTAATGGGGTGTCTTCGGGTTCCATAATTATGAATCCAACGGCAGCTTTTGGATCCTTTGGTGGCACCAACATATTTACATGGCGAAATACGCCACCGCGAGGTTCGTTCAAAACAAACTGTCTAAGTTCGTTATCTGAGGCAATAAATCTGGACTGCTCATACAGCGTTGCACCAGGTGGTGGATTTACCCCACCTACGATTACATCGCCGACTTCACCTTCGGCATGACAACTGACAACATGAATTGTTTTTACAGAACGCATATTCGCAAGTTTAGGGTGTTGAACTTACAGAAAAGTAATGAACCTTAGAATTAGTGGGTATGAAAATCAAACGCTTGTGCCATGGCTGCATCAATTGCATCTAGTGCAATAGTTACTCGGGTTTCAACGCTTCCATCAAGTGCCATCCATGCGCGCCCAGTACTGATTAAGTCATCTTCGAATTCTCGTGTCATAGATTCTCGAAGTCCTTCTGAGTTTCTAATCTTGTCTTGAACGAAAGGTACTCCGTCTGGTTGGGTTACAAAATAGATACGATTCTGCGAATCAGCTGGCATTGGAAGCGAGGCTTTTCCGCCAAGATAGCGTCGCTCCCAAATAATGGTTGCAAAGACATCGGTATCGCAGCAAACTACTGGGCCACCAGTGCGGGCAGCAACATCTTCAAGTTGTTGCTGCACGATTGCAATTTCCACAAAGTCATTTATCGTCCAGGGAACTTCATACTCTGGAAGTCCCATGGCTTGCGCTTGCTCAGCTTTTCGCATAGTCAAGTCGCGACCATACTCTCGAATCCAATTTGTGCTTAGGAAGTTACCGCCACGCTTAATCAATTCTGCTTGAACAGCCAAAGTGGTTGTCGTAGTGCCAGTTGATTCAGCACCAATGAATACGGCTCGAATCGCGAGAAGTTCGCGAGATCCAGGACCCAGCAGATGCCAATTCTTGGCAAGATCATCACGAATTTGAGTAGATGACACTGGAACTTGGGTTCGCTCTGGATCAAAACTGTAACTATGAAGTCCGAGGAGTTGCGCGAACTGCTCACCATTAATTTCTGATGTAACCAACAGATCAACCGGTGGGGTGTGACGCAAATGCGCTTCGATTACTCGAGCATTTGATTTTGCAACATCGGGATTATCGGGCTTATAAGGCGTTGATTCATAACCATGAACAATCGTCATGGCCGATTCAGCTACACCTTCTGCGACGCAGTCTTGCATTAAAGCGCGGGCTCGATCGTTCGCAGCTAACCGATCGTGCGGCTGAGCAAGTACCACAACGACAACATGATTGCGCTTTTCGATTGCCGCTTTAACAAGTTTTACGTGACCCATATGAGGCGGGTTAAAAGTCCCGGTCACTAATGCTGCTGGCATGTCGCAAGCCTATCTCGAAATTTATTATCCAAAAATACCCAGAAGGCACTCATCAAAGATCATGGAACGAGTAGAAGTTTTCCAGTTGTTTTGCGCGCAGCTAAGTCACTGTGAGCTGACATTGCATCTGCCAAGTCATACGTTTGCCCAATAGCAAAATCTAGTTTGCCAGCGCTATGGGCAGAAAATATTTCATCTGCGCGCCATTGCATCTCCCCGGGAGCGGCAATGTAGTCCGCCAATGTTGGGCGAGTGACAAATAGTGATCCCATTCGGCTTAAAGACTGTAAGTCAAAATCTGGAACCATTCCACTGGCACCACCAAAAAGTGCCATCATGCCACGGCGCTTCAGTGAGGCAAGGCTTGCTTCGAAAGTAGATTTACCCACCCCGTCGTAAACCACATCAACACCGAGTCCGCCGACAAGTTCTTTAACTTTTGCCGCTACGTCGTCTTTGTCATATCTAATGATGTGCTTTGCGCCCGCTTTTGTTGCAATGTCTGCTTTCGCATCAGTGGAAACCGTAGCTATTGCAGTAGCGCCGCGAGCAGTAATCATTTGGCATAGAAGTTGTCCGACGCCACCCGCACCCGCATGAACAAGGGCAAAATCACCAGGCTTGATTTCGTAAAGTGAAGCGACCAAATAATGAGCAGTCATACCTTGCAACATCGCAGCACAAGCAGTATCTAAGGCCACATCTTTTGGAACTTTAACTACCGAGCTAGCATTTACGGCATGAGTTTGGGAGTAACTTCCAAGACTTGATGGCCAAGCGACTTGGTCGCCAACTGAAAACCCTGAAACGTTTGTGCCAACTTCAATAACTACCCCAGAACCTTCAAGACCTGGCGTATACGGACTTGGCATTGGATAAATGCCTTCGCGTTGATAAATATCAATAAAGTTAACGCCACTGAAAGCCAGATCAACTAGAAGTTGGTCTGGACCACATACGGGTACAGGTAACTCAACTACCGAGAGGACTTCTGGTCCACCGGGCTGAACTACCTGTATCGCACGCATAAGTAATTGAATCGATTAACGACCGGCAGTGCCCTCAACATAGTCGCTGTCATCGGTCTTAACCCATGACATCAACTTACGAAGATCGCGACCGACAGCTTCAATTGGATGAACTTCTGCTTTTGCCCGCAGTGCCTTGAACTCTGGTGCGCCAGCATCTTGATCATCAATAAAGCGTTGCGCAAACTTACCTTGCTGAATGTCCGTTAGAACTTCCTTCATAACCGCTTTGACGTTTGCATTGATGATTCGGGGGCCTGATACATAGTCGCCGTACTCAGCAGTATCAGATACGCTCCAGCGCTGCTTTGCAATGCCGCCTTCGTACATCAAGTCAACAATTAGCTTAAGTTCGTGCAAGCACTCAAAGTAAGCAACTTCTGGCTGGTAACCGGCTTCGACTAAAGTTTCAAATCCAGCTTGCACTAGCGCAGAGGCGCCACCACAAAGTACTGCTTGCTCGCCAAAAAGATCTGTTTCCGTTTCTTCAGTGAAGGTAGTTTTGATGCCACCTGCGCGAAGTGCGCCAATTCCAGCAGCGTAAGAAAGTGCTAATGCCCAAGCGCTACCTGTGGCATCTGATTCAACGGCAACGATCGCAGGAACACCGCGGCCAGCGACGTACTCACGACGTACTAGGTGGCCAGGACCTTTTGGCGCAACCATGCACACGTCAACATTTGAAGGTGGCGCAATGTAGCCAAAGCGAATATTGAAACCGTGCGCAAAGAACAAAGCGTCGCCCGCTTTTAGATTTGGTTCTACCGATTCGGCGTAAACTTTACGAGCTACGTGATCTGGAACCAACATCATGATGACATCTGCTTCAGCAGCAGCGGTTGCAGGATCTACTACGCGAAGGCCTTCTGATTCGGCTTTTGCCTTGCTCTTTGAACCGGCCGCTAGACCTACTCGGACATCTGCGCCGCTATCGCGCAAGCTCAATGCATGTGCATGACCTTGGCTACCGTAACCAATAACGGCTACTTTGCGACCCTGAATAATTGACAAGTCTGCATCATCTTCGTAAAACAATTCGGCCACTGGGCTCTCCTATTTCGCTCGTTTGGTTAGTCTGTCAGATTCTTGACAAGGTGTGAATTTGGGTTAGTTGCGGTCGGGATTCTTAGCGGAACGATCAGCAATTGAACGTCCACCTCGAGCTAGCGCGACAACACCTGACTGCACAATTTCCTTTATTCCGTGAGGTGCTAATACATCCAGGAATGCCTCAAGCTTGTCGCGTGATCCAGTTGCCTCGATTGTGACTGCGTCGCTGCTTACGTCGACAACTTTGGCTCTAAAAAGCTCAACGAACTCCAAAACCTTGCTTCGAGAGGCATCATCAGCTTTGACTTTGATGAGCATTAACTCCCGCGAAATTGCGGAGCTGTCATCAAGTTCAACAATTTTTAACACATTTATCAGCTTGTTGAGCTGCTTAGTAACTTGTTCCAGGGCATGCTCATCCACATTCACCACAACGGTCATGCGGGATACGCTTTCAGTTTCGGTTGTGCCTACTGCTAAAGACTCAATGTTGTATCCACGGCGGGAAAACATTGATGAAATTCGGGCTAATACGCCCGGTTGATCCTGAACCAAGATGGAAAGTGTATGTCGAGCCACGACTAGTCATCGCCTCGTTCCCAAGTTGGCGCAAGATCGCGAGCAAATTGAATTTCATCGTTTCCTGTGCCCGCGGCAACCATTGGCCAAACCATGGCATCACGATGTACTTGAAAATCAATAACTACTGGAGCGTCATTTAATTCCATTGACTTTTCAATAGCCTTATCAACATCTTCAGCTTTAGTTACCCGAATTCCATGGCAACCGTATGCATCAGCAAGTTTCACGAAGTCGGGAATGGAATGCGAATTCAAATCGGTATTGCTGTAGCGCTCGTTATAAAACAAGTTCTGCCACTGTCGCACCATGCCAAGGGATGCATTATTGATCAGGGCAACCTTGATTTGGATGTCGTTAATGGTGCAAGTGGCAAGTTCCTGGTTAGTCATCTGGAAACAACCATCACCATCGATAGCCCAAACTGTTTTATCTGGACAGCCAACTTTGGCGCCCATTGCTGCAGGAATTGAGTAACCCATAGTTCCTAGGCCACCACTATTAAGCCAAGTGTTTGGGTGTTCATAGCCAATAAATTGCGCAGCCCACATTTGGTGCTGGCCCACGCCGGCAGTGTAAATCGTTTCAGGGCCAGAAATCTTGCCAAGGCGTTCAATTACATATTGTGGGGAGAGCGTGCCATCAGAGGGTGTGTCATATCCGAGTGGATAAGTTTCGCGCCAATGGTTCAAAGTTATCCACCACGCTGTTAAATCTGCGCGATTTCCAGAATCAAATTCACTTGTTACTGCTGGAATTAATTGCGCAATAGCTTCGCGCAAGTCTGCAACGATTGGGATATCAGCATGACGATTCTTACCAATTTCGGCAGGATCAATATCGATGTGAATAACTTTGGATTTTGGTGAAAAGGATTCAAGCTTGCCTGTTACTCGATCATCAAACCTGGCGCCTAGAACAATAAGTAGATCAGCTTTTTGCAGTGCGCCAACTGCGCCTACTATGCCATGCATACCTGGCATACCCATGTGCTGAACATGCGAATCTGGAAATGCGCCACGAGCCATCAGTGTTGTAACAACTGGAATACCAGTTAGTTCAGCAAGTTGTCGAAGTTCTTTATCTGCTTTAGAGCGAATAACTCCGCCACCTACATAAAAGACGGGACGGTGAGCTTCCACGATCATGCGGGCAGCATCTTTTATCTGGCGGGCATGTGGCTTAGTAGTTGGCTTGTAACCAGGTAGGTCAATCGATGTTGGCCAAACGAAATCTGCACTTGCTTGCAATGCATCTTTTGTGATGTCAACAAGAACTGGACCAGGACGACCAGAACTTGCTAAGTGAAATGCTTCTTTGATGGCGCGAGGAATATCCTCGACTCGAGTAACTAAGTAATTGTGCTTGGTTATCGGCATCGTGATGCCACGAATGTCTGCTTCTTGAAATGCATCTGAGCCAATGAACTGACTTGGCACTTGACCCGTGATAGCAACCATAGGAACTGAGTCCATGTGTGCATCCGCAATCGGCGTTACTAAGTTAGTTGCGCCTGGTCCACTTGTTGCCATGCAAACACCAACACGATTACTTGCCGATGCATAGCCTTCAGCTGCGTGACCTGCGCCTTGTTCATGGCGAACCAAGATATGTCGAACTGTTGGGGAATCCATTAATGGGTCATAGACCGGAAGGATTGCGCCACCTGGGATACCGAAAACTACTTCGACATCTGCGTGTTCCAGAGATTTAACTAGGCTCTCGGCGCCGGTAATTCGTTTTGACATGCTGTAACTCCTTGTTCTACCGAAGGATCGCTTCGATTTAGCTTCGTAGTTAGCTGGCTTCTGGTGACATACCCGCTGCGCCGAATGGCTTGTAACAACTGGTTGCGCCTGATTCGCTGGTAGCTCCTCAATCGCGTCACCACCAACTACGAAATGTTGATAGTTGTTCCACTGTAACGCCCGCAAGTCACAGGAGTCACATCTGGTGAGATGGATGTCCACATATTGAGACATCGAAATCTCGTGTATCAGGGATCCCCACTTCGCGATTTACCCCTAAGGGCAATAGCGTGGACTCCAGAGAAAGCCAGCAATGACAATGGTTTGTAGACAGGGGCGGCATTCGAAATGACGCAATACGTTTATGACTTTTCGCAAGGCGATAAGGATCAAAAAGATCTCCTTGGCGGCAAAGGTGCCAACCTGGCAGAAATGACCCGGCTTGGATTGCCAGTACCTCCCGGCTTCACAATCTCAACGCAAGCTTGTCGCGAATACTTAGTGACTGGAGCTGAGCCAGCCGCACTTCGAGTCGAAGTGACCATGGCCCTTCGCCGCCTCGAAGATGCACTTGGAAAACGACTTGGCGATATAAATGATCCACTGTTAGTTAGCGTTCGATCTGGCGCAAAGTACTCCATGCCCGGAATGATGGACACGGTTCTAAACGTTGGCTTAAATGACTACTCAGTTCAAGGGTTAATAAAAGCAAGTAACAACGAAAGATTCGCCTGGGATTCCTACCGCAGACTAATTCAGATGTTTGGTAAGACAGTTTTAGGAATCGAAGGTGAAGTTTTTGCTGACGCGCTCCAGGAAGCAAACGATAAGGCTAGGGTAAGTACCGAAGTTGATTTAACTCCTGCGCAACTTCAAGAAGTTGTGGAAAGTTTTAAGTTGATTGTGCGCGAACATAGCGGAGCCGATTTTCCACAAGACCCTCGACAGCAATTAGATCTAGCCACGCGCGCAGTATTTGATTCTTGGAATACCTCTCGTGCACGTTTGTACCGCAGGCGGGAACGAATTCCAGAAAATCTTGGTACTGCAGTAAACATCTGCTCAATGGTTTTTGGAAACCTTGGCGAGACTTCAGGTACTGGTGTTGCCTTTACGCGAGATCCAGCTTCTGGAAAAACTGGTGCTTACGGCGATTACTTGCCTAATGCCCAAGGTGAAGATGTTGTGGCTGGAATTCGTAATACTTTTAGCCTCGATGAATTAAATCGCACAGATCCAACTTCCTACAAAGAATTAATGCAAATCATGCGAAAACTTGAAACACATTACCGCGACTTATGCGACATCGAATTCACGGTAGAAAATGGCAAACTTTGGATGCTACAAACCCGTGTTGGAAAACGCACGGCCGCAGCAGCTTTTCGAATTGCTACCCAACTAGTCGATGAAAGCCTCATCACAATGGATGAAGCATTAATTCGAGTGACTGGCACGCAACTTGCTCAACTTATGTTCCCGCAATTTGATGCTGCCACCACAGAAAATGTCGTGGCAACTGGAATGGCTGCATCCCCTGGGGCCGCAGTTGGTAAGGCAGTATTTGATTCAGCGACTGCAGTTAAATGGGCAGAAGCTGGCGAGCGAGTCGTATTAGTTCGCCGCGAAACTAACCCAGATGACCTTGAAGGCATGATTGCTGCGAACGGAATTCTTACTGCGCGTGGCGGCAAAACATCGCACGCCGCAGTGGTTGCGCGAGGTATGGGAAAAACTTGCGTCTGTGGCGCTGATGCCATTGAAGTTTCCCACGCTGATCGCACAGCTACTATCGGCGATGTTGTAGTTCGAGAAGGCGACATGATTTCCATTGATGGTTCAACTGGGAATGTTTATCTTGGTGAACTTGAAGTGGTGCCGTCTCCAGTTTCCAATTATCTGGAAAATGGCTTAGAAATCGCTATCGCCACTGAAAATAATGAGATCTCTGCGCTCGTGAAAGCAGTGGATCGAATTCTTAAGCATGCAGATTCGGTGCGACGACTTAAAGTGCGAACCAATGCAGACACTGCCGAAGACTCCAAGTGGGCAAGAAATCTTGGCGCAGAAGGCATTGGGCTTTGCCGAACTGAACATATGTTCTTGGGTGATCGTCGCGTGCTGATCGAGCGTGTGATTTTGGCTGACAATAATTTGGATCGAACTGCCGCTCTTGACGCACTTCTTCCGATGCAGCAAAAAGATTTTGAAGAAATTTTTGACGCTATGGACAATCTGCCAGTTACCGTTCGCTTGCTTGATCCCCCACTTCATGAATTCTTGCCAGACCGCGCAGACTTGATGGTTGAAGTTGCTTTAGGTAAAGCGCGCAAAGAAGATGTCTCGAAGCAGGAATTATTACTAACAGCCGTTGATCGGTTACATGAATCAAATCCGATGCTCGGACTTCGCGGGGTACGTCTTGGCCTTGTTGTTCCTGGCTTATTCAGTATGCAAGTTCGCGCAATTGCGAACGCAGCCATTACGCGCATGCGAGCAGGCGGAAATCCAAAAGTTGAAATTATGATTCCACTTGTTGGTTCCGTTATGGAGTTGCACTTAATTCGAGACGAAATGGATGTCTTGCTTGCCCAAATCGCGCAAGATGAAAACATCAACTTGCCGTTCGCAATTGGCACCATGATTGAATTACCGCGAGCCGCTTTAACCGCGCAACGAATTGCAGAAGCCGCTGAATTCTTCTCTTTTGGAACTAATGACCTAACGCAAACAACGTGGGGCTTTAGTCGCGATGATGTGGAGGCCTCATTCTTCGCAACATACCTAGACCGAGGAATCTTCACAGTTTCGCCTTTTGAGTCTCTAGATGTTGACGGTGTTGGCGCCTTAATAAAGATTGCAGTAGATAAAGGCCGCTCTACTCGGCCAGATCTAAAACTAGGAATTTGTGGCGAGCATGGTGGCGATCCGGAATCAATTAGATTCTTCCACGATGTTGGTTTGGATTACGTTTCTTGCTCACCATTTAGAGTGCCAGTTGCGCGACTAGAAGCGGGACGCGTCAGCATTTCTTAAGTGAGTAACTGTTGAAACTAGTTTTAACGGTCTTGCTTGGCAATCTTTACTGCAAACCAAGCAGCACAGGCAGTAGTAATTGGAGTACTTAGAGCTAGGGCGATCGAGCCCACCATTATTAACGCTAACTCTTGCGCAACTACTTCGTCATTAATCAGCCTTGCTAACGGTGGACTCGAAGCGACGATCAGCATCAGGATAACTAAGGCCGATCCAACGTAGGCAAACGCAATTGTATAAATAGAGGATGCAATGTGATCGCGACCAATTCGCATGCCACCTAAAAATAGCTGTCGCCAATTTGGTTTTTCACTGGTGCTTGCTAATTCCCACACAGCTGAACTTTGCGTAACAGTCACATCGTTCAACGCGCCAAAGCCCGCAATAACCATGCTTGCTATTAGCAAATTGGACAACTTAACTTGTGAGGCGATTGAGGAGAGTATTAAGTCTTCATCACCGGTAATGCCGGTTAAGCGCAGAGCTCCAGTGGACCAGAGCGCACCAATTATGGCAATGATGGAGCCAGTTAAAGTTCCAACGATTGCTGCGCCGGTTTTAAGACTGAAGCCATGAACTAGATAGAGCACGAAGGCCGTTATTGAAAGGACGACACCGCCAACTACATAGATGACTTGCTGACCTTGGATTAGTGCTGGAATCAAATAAATAATTAAAAGCCCAAACGTTAGGCCAAGTCCGACTAACGCTCTAAGCCCACCGATACCCGCGGTCACTACTAGCACCACTAGAAATACCCCGAAGAGAATATAAATACCATTTGTTCGCTCAAAGTCATTGAATATATATTCTGTTCCTGAATCAGTTGGAATGGACGCCACTGAAACTTTGTCGCCAGAATGAATGCCAAAGTCGACAATTGTCGGTTGCACATCAAATAAAACAATTTGCCCAGCATCTGGACCAGTTAAAAGTTTTGCTGAGATATTTGCGCATGGCGCAGTCGTAAAATTTCCAGATGCATCCTGAGTTGCCCCGTTAGCGATGCAGTCAAATCTTTGAATTGTCTGCACTTCTACCGTCTGAAACTCAGACTGGTCAACGTAGCCAAAAATACTCTTATCGATAGTCAAATTACTATCGGGCCAAGATGAAAAAATTGTAAATACCCCGAGGAACGTTAGTGGGAGCAAAATCGCTAATAAGAATTTATGAAGAATCTTTTCCCGATTTGGATCAATCCAAGACCGATCAATGTCACTCGCTCGCTTGTGCGAGTGACTGTGCTTCGTCAAAATTAATCGCAGACTGCGCCATGGCTGGCAGAGCCAACAAGCTTTACGTATTTCGCCAAAACTCCACGGTCGTACTTGTGCGGAACTGGCTTAAAGTGCTTACGACGCTCAACTAATACTGATTCATCGACCAATAGATCCAACTTGCGTTCGCTGATATTGATGCGAACTTTATCGCCATTTTCTACGAATGCAATTGGTCCACCATCAACCGCTTCAGGTGCCACGTGGCCAATACACAAACCGGTCGTGCCACCGCTAAAGCGACCATCGGTAATTAGCATTACCTCTTTACCAAGTTCGGCGCCTTTAATTGCGCCAGTAATCATTAACATCTCGCGCATACCAGGGCCACCCTTTGGCCCTTCGTATCGGATGATGACAACATCGCCCGCTTGGATGTCACCGCTTTCCAGGGCGTCCATCGCAGCTCGCTCACGTTCGTAGACCTTGGCAGGACCCTCAAATACATCCACTGGAATTCCCGCGGTTTTTACAACGGCGCCTTCTGGCGATAGCGATCCACTCAGAATTGAAATTCCACCAGTGCCGCCCATTGGGTTATTCATGGCGTGCACAATGTCGCCATCTGGATCTGGGGAATCTAAGTCAGCGAGATTTTCAGCCATTGTCTTGCCAGTCACAGTTAAGCAATCGCCGTGCATGAGGCCGGCATCTAAAAGCGCTCGCATAACTACGGGCACGCCGCCAACTCGATCCACGTCGCTCATTACATATCGGCCAAATGGCTTAACGTCAGCGAGTAGTGGAACTTTTGAGCCGATGCGATGAAAATCGTCCAGGTGTAAATCAACATGTGCTTCATGAGCAATTGCTAGTAAGTGCAGTACTGCATTCGTCGAGCCACCAAATGCCATCAAGATTGCGATTGCATTTTCCAATGACTGCTTTGTGATGATGTCTCTAGCTGTGATTCCTTGCGCAATTAAATTAACAACTGCTTCACCTGATGCAATTGCAAAACCATCGCGCCGGCGATCAACAGCAGGAGGCGCAGCTGATCCTGGGAGTGACATTCCCATTGCTTCAGCAGCTGAGGCCATGGTGTTCGCGGTGTACATGCCACCGCAAGCACCTTCACCTGGACAAATTGCGCGTTCAATTCGATCGACATCTTCTTCGCTCATAAGGCCACGAGCGCAAGCTCCCACTGCTTCAAAAGCATCAATGATCGTGACATCGCGGTTACTGCCATCGGTTAACGTAACATTGCCGGGCAGAATCGAACCAGCATAAACAAACACACTTGCTACATCAAGGCGAGCAGCTGCCATCAACATTCCAGGAAGCGATTTATCGCAACCAGCAAAGTTGACCATGCCATCAAATCGTTCAGCTTGCATAACTGCTTCAACTGAGTCAGCAATAATTTCGCGACTCACGAGAGAAAAGTGCATACCTTCGTGGCCCATTGAGATTCCATCAGAAACCGAGATTGTGCCAAATTGCATTGGGAAGCCGCCAGCTTTAAAGACACCTTCTTTAGATGCTTTAGCCAGACGTTCTAGGGAAAGATTGCACGGTGTGATTTCATTCCACGAGGAAGCAATGCCAATTTGTGGCTTAACCCAATCGTCGTCACCCATGCCAACTGCGCGGAGCATTCCGCGCGCTGGGGATCGCTCAAGTCCGTCGGTTACATCATGGCTACGAGGCTTCATATTAGGCATGTAGTAAATCTAACTCACAATTTTAGTAATTGCGCACTCCAGTGGCTTTCCAGCAAACCATAGATCAAACTGACTATGGATTCGGGTCCGTGCACGATCCCAAAAAACATCACCCTCACCGCCATTATGCGAAGTAATAATGACATTGGGCAAATCCCAAAGTTCATGATCTGGTGGCAATGGCTCTGGGTCGGTGACGTCCAAGGCCGCATTGATACGGCCAGATTTAAGTTCCGCAACTAGTGCAGCCGTATCGACTACTACCCCACGAGCTACGTTTACCAATAGTGAACCAGTTTTCATGCTCGCCAAAAACTTGGCATCAACTAAATTGGTGGTTCCCGCATTTCCAGGCACTATGAGCATGATCACATCAGCACTTGGAATTAGCTCAGGTAAGTCTTGCACTGCGCGCACATGATCACGCGCACTTTGGGCAACTGGAATAACGGAACAACCAAATGCAAGTAATCGCTTTTCTGCAGCTTTTCCCACATTTCCATATCCAATTAGTAGAACGGTTTTGTCAGCAAGGGAACGTGAAAAATAAGTTTCCCAATGATGTTCTTGTTGAGCCTTGAAGGATCTGGGCATATCTCGAAGCAAACTTAATGTAAGTAAGACTGCAAGTTCGGAAGTTGCGTCATCATGAACTCCAGCAGCATTACATAAAGTCACACCACTTGGTATAAATGGTAGGACGTTATCAAAACCTGCTGTCAAAGTTTGAATTACTTTTACTGATTTAAGACGGGACATAGCTTCTGGGATAGAAACAGTGGAGCCCTCGTACGGCATCACCACAAAATCAGCAGTTGAAATTAGTTCTAGATCTAGCGAGCCCAAGTCGTCGCAGATAGTTACTTGCACTTCGGGTGGGAATTTATATCCCTCGACAATCCAATCAGGAGCAATGATGTGCGAACTCATGGCTCTATTCTGGCAACTTATTGGGAACTGCCGCACTGCGCACTGCCTTGTGCCACGATGGAGTCGTGACTGATCCAGATGTAGATACTGCCGAAATCGGATACACCTCGGCTTTTGACCTTGTGGAAAGCAGGCGTGCAGGAGATTTCACTAGCGTTGAATTAGTTAGCACTTTGCTGCACCGCATTCAACAAATAGATGATTGTGTTGGCGGAATTCAATCAGTCTTGGCGATCAGTTCTGACGTGATGGAAATGGCTAAGAAACTGGATGCTTCACCAGCAGCAGGACCACTACATGGAGTCCCCGTATTAATAAAGGACAACATTCAAGCAGTCGGATTACCAGCAACCGCGGGGTCACTGGCATTAGCTGGTCGCACAGTTAATCAAGACGCCCAACTTGTTTCTAAATTACGAAGTGCAGGCGCAATTATTCTAGGAAGCACAAATCTTTCCGAATGGGCCAACATCAGGTCTACTCAGTCAACTAGCGGGTGGTCAGCAGTTGGTGGCTTAACTGCGAATCCATGGAGTTACAAACACAGCGCAGGTGGTTCTTCTTCTGGCTCAGGCGCAGCAGTAGCCGCGGGGCTAATTCCATTTGCAGTTGGCACTGAAACCGATGGTTCAATTGTTTGCCCGGCATCACTAAACGGGATCGTTGGCATCAAACCAACAGTTGGCACCGTATCCACTCGTGGTGTGATTCCAGTGAGCTTAAGTCAAGATGTCCCTGGTCCCCTTGCGCGAAATGTCGAGGACGCCGCGATGTTACTTGAAGTCTTAATGGGTCAGTCAGGTTTAGTTGATCTATGCAATAACGATCAGCCGCTGCGCGTAGGTGTGGCTCGAAACTGGCTTACTGGCAATGATGGTGCTAACAACCTTTTTGATGACACTGTGACGCTGCTGGCAAAGTCAGGGATCCAAATTTCCGAAGTACTGCTTCCAGACATGTCGGAGCAAGCAGGCGATGATGAAGGAATCGTTTTACTTCATGAATTAGTCGAAGACTTGTCTGCTTACTTAAGTAATAGACCAGGACCGGGCGTTAAATCACTTGCTGATGTGATTGCGTTCAATAATGAAAATGCAGAATCTGAGTTGACTCATTTTCATCAAGATTATTTTGATCAAGCGCTAGCCTCTGGTGGTCGAAATGAGATCTACCACCAAGCGCGGGAGCGAAATCTAGAGTGGGCAATCAATGACGTTTTGTCCCCTGCACTTTATGAAGTTGATGTCTTAATCGGGGTGCCATACGCACCGGCTTGGCTCTCAAGTTTAGGAAAGGGCGATGACTTTGCAGATGCTGGCTGGATGACTCATGCCCCAGCAATTGCAGGTTGGCCCCTTGGGTCGCTACCAATGGGATTAGTTAATGGGTTACCTGTTGGCCTCGGCATTGCAGCGCGAGTAAATGATGAACCCGGTTTAGTCCGCGCTATGGCAATTATTGAACGCGTACTAGATCTTGGTGTTTTGCGTCCAACTTTTATTCGTTAAATTTACGTGCGAATTATTCTGAGACGCCGAGTTTTTCAAATAGTAATTCTCGAACGCGAGCCGCGTCTGCTTGGCCACGAGTTGCTTTCATAACTGCGCCAACTACTGAACCAGCCGCTGCTAATTTTCCAGACTTAATGGTTTCTGCTACTGCTGGATCTGCTGCTAGTGCTTCATCAATTGCAGCTAAAAGTGGTCCATCATCAGAAACAACAGCTAAGCCACGTACTTTAACAATCGCGTCAATGTCTCCCTCGCCCGCAACAAGTCCCTCAAGTGCTTGCCTAGCTAACTTGTCATTCAAGGCGCCACTGGAAATCAGTTCTTCTAGTCGCTTTAAATCTGCTGGAGTTACTGGAACATCATCTATTTCAAGGCCACGATCATTTGCGATTCTGGAAAGTTCACCAGTCCACCATTTACGCGCAGCAGCTGGTTCAACACCGGCAGCAACTGCTTCAACAATTAAGTTAAGCGCGCCGGAATTAACCACAGTGTTCATGTCGATCTCGCTTAATCCCCAATCGGCAACTAAGCGGGCTCGACGAACCACAGGGTTTTCGGGCAGCGTCGCGCGCAACTCTTCAACCCATTCGCGCGATGGCGCAATTGGTAATAAATCTGGCTCTGGAAAATATCGGTAATCTTCAGCATCAGATTTAATGCGACCAGAAGTTGAAATCCCAGTGTCTTCATGCCAGTGCCGAGTTTCTTGAATTACGGTATCCCCCGCTGCTAACCGCGCAGCATGTCGAGAAACTTCAAATCTAACAGCGCGCTCAACAGAGCGAAGTGAGTTCACATTCTTAGTTTCCGAGCGGGTTCCTAATTTAGATTCTGGAGTATCACGAAGCGATAAGTTCACATCACAACGAAGCGAACCTTGCTCCATTTTTACGTCCGATACCCCAAGCCCGCGAAGAATTTCGCGAAGCGCAGCAACATAAGCCTTAGCAACTTCTGGAGCATACTTTCCCGTGCCCGTGATTGGTTTTGTGACGATTTCAATTAATGGAATACCGGCTCGGTTGTAATCAACGAGCGAGTAATCTGCGCCGTGAATTCTTCCAGCAGCGCCACCTACGTGAGAATTCTTGCCAGTATCTTCTTCCATGTGGGCGCGTTCAATTGGCACTCGGAATGTTTTGCGGCCTTCATCGGTTTCAATGTCGACATCTAAGTAACCCTCAAAGGCAATTGGTTCGTCGTATTGCGAAGTTTGAAAGTTCTTCGGCATGTCAGGATAAAAGTAGTTTTTACGAGCGAAACGACACCACGTCGCAATTTCGCAGTTAAGCGCAAGCCCAATCCGAATTGCTGACTCCACACCAATTTTATTTAGTGCTGGAAGTGCGCCAGGCAAACCAAGGCACACCGGGCAAACTTGGGTATTTGGTTGCGCACCGAAAACTGTTGAACAACCACAGAACATTTTAGTATTTGTGCCAAGTTCAACGTGAACTTCTAGTCCAAGGACTGGATCGAATTTGGAAATGGCTTCGTCGTAATTCATTACTGCTTCAGCCATTACGCACCTGCCAACTCTGGTGCTAGACCCAGAATTGGGCCACCCCACTTAACTAGCAATTCGCGTTCAATTGCAGCGCCCACGTTGTACAACCGATCATCTGCCATAGCAGGGGCAATAATTTGCAAGCCAACTGGCAAATTATCTTCCGGAGCTAAACCAATTGGAAGTGACATACCCGGCAAACCAGCCATGTTGACTGGAATTGTTGCCACGTCATTTAAGTACATAGCAAGTGGATCGTCTAATTTTTCGCCAATTTTAAAAGCGGTAGTAGGCGCAGTTGGCGAAATCAAAACATCTACTTTTGCAAAAGCTGCTGCGAAGTCGCGCGCAATCAGAGTGCGAACTTTTTGGGCTTGGCCGTAGTACGCATCGTAATAACCAGCAGAAAGTGCGTAAGTTCCAAGAATGATGCGGCGGATAACTTCATCACCAAAACCAGCAGCGCGCGTTTCACTCATAACTTGCTCAACTGACTTTGTGCCATCATCGCCTACCCGAAGTCCAAAGCGGATGCCATCAAATTTAGCTAAATTGCTAGAAGCTTCACTTGGCAAAATTAAGTAATAAGCCGCAAGTGCTGCTGGAAAACTTGGGCATGAAACTTCCACAACATTCGCGCCTAAACTTTGGATCAATTCCACAGTTTCAGTGAATCGAGATTGCACACCAGCTTGGTAACCCTCGCCGCCCAATTCCTTAACTACACCGATAGTCATTCCTTTGATGTCGCCACGCTTTGCAGCGCTCACAACATCAGGTGTTGGTTCATTTATCGAAGTTGAATCCTTCGGATCATGGCCAGCAATCACACTATGTAGTAGCGCAGTATCAAGTACATTTCGCGCACAAGGCCCTGCTTGATCAAGTGAGGAAGCAAGTGCAACCAATCCGTATCGACTAACTGCGCCGTAAGTTGGTTTAACTCCAACAGTTCCAGTTACTGCTGCTGGCTGGCGAATCGAACCGCCGGTGTCAGTACCGATTGCAAGTGGCGCTTCAAATGCAGCAATGCAAGCTGATGAACCGCCACCTGAGCCACCAGGTATGCGTTCAAGATCCCAAGGATTATGTGTTGGTCCGTATGCCGAATGTTCGGTCGAGGATCCCATGGCAAATTCATCCATGTTTGTTTTTCCAAGAATTACTACGCCAGCATTTCGCAGATTCGTAACCACTGTTGCGTCATATGGCGGAATCCAACCTTCAAGCATGCGAGAGCCACAGGTAGTTGGTAAGCCTTTTGAAGCCACAATATCTTTGAGTCCAAGTGGTACACCAGCAAGTGCTGATTGCTTTTCGCCGGCTTTAATTTTGGCATCCACATCGGCAGCTGCGCTTAGTGCGCCTGCAGTATCAATGTGAAGGAAGGCGTGAACATCGCCATCAACTGCGGCAATTCGATCAAGGTGTGCTTGGGTCACTTCAACCGAAGAGATTTCCCGAGATGCAATTAGCTCTGCAAGCTCACTAGCATTTTTTCGAATTAAATCAGACATGCTTACTCCTGATCCAAAATACGTGGCACGCGAAATCTTTCATCTTCTACAGCTGGTGCGCCCGCAAGTGCGGCGCCTGGTGGCAGCGATGCAATTGGAGTATCTTCGCGAAAAACATTTGTCATTGGAACGGGGTGACTCATAGCCGGAACGTCTTCGGTATCAAGACTGGAAACCACGGCAACTGCGTTCAAAATCGCATCTAGTTGTGATGCATAGTGGGCCAGCTCTGAGGCCGGGATATCAATTCGCGCTAATTGTGCAAGATGCGCAACATCATCTTGGGAGATTCCGGACATAGCCCAATTCTATTGGAAACTGAGTTGATTCAAATTTCGATAATGAATCGCGATGAGTACGAGAAACTAACTGACGCCGATGTAATTCAGGGCTGCTTGTGGACCCTGGTCAAGTAGGACTTTGAAGCCAGCTTCATCCAAAATCGCTCGCCCAAGTTCGATTGCTTTCGCTTCTTTGGATCCAGCGCCTGGTCCGATCACGACAAAGTCAGTATTTTTGGAAACTGAGCCAGATGCTTTACCGCCGCGGCTGGTAATTTCTAGGGCCGCACCATCACGAGTGAAGTCCACCAAAGTTCCAGTCACCACGATTGTTAAGCCAGCAAGCGGTTGCGGTCCAGATTCAACCTGGTCCTGCTCGAGTACAACCCCAGATTTTTTCCACTTCTTAATAATGTCCAAGTGCCAGTCTTGCGCAAACCACTGCTCGATAGTTTCAGCAATTGTTTGTCCGATTCCTTCTACTTGAGCAAGTTGGGATGCTGGCGCTTTTGAAATTTGATCCAAACTATTGAATTCCCGCGTGAGTGCTTGCGCAGTAGGTGGTCCAATGTGACGCATCGAAAGTGCACAGATAAATCGCCAAAGCGGCTTTGTTTTTGCAATTTCAAGTTGGGCAAGAAGTAGTTTTGCATTCTCGCCAAGTTCTCGATTTGCACCTTTGACAAAGAAATCACTTCGCTGCAGATCTTGCGCAGTTAACGCAAACAAATCTCCTTCGTCAGAAATAATTTTGTCTTCAAGGAGAGCCCGTGCTGCTTTTTCGCCAAGTCCTTCGATATCTAGCACGCTTCGAGAACCCAAGTGCTCTAACCTTCCGCGAAGTTGCGCCGGGCAACTTCGGGTATTTAAGCACCGTAGATCTTTATCGTCTTGTTTCTCAGTGGCTAGCTTGCTGCCGCACTCTGGGCACTTAGTTGGCATTTTGAATGCGCGTTCCGAGCCATCACGCAATTCCACGACAGGACCCAGAATTTCTGGAATTACATCCCCTGCTTTACGTAAGAAGATCATGTCGCCAAGTAACAAACCCTTTCGGGTGACCTCGAATCCATTATGCAAAGTTGCAAACGAAACCGTTGATCCCGCAACCAGAACTGGTTCAACCGCAGCTCGTGGCGTAATTCGCCCGGTGCGTCCAACTTGTACTCCAATGTCTAGTAGTCGAGTGCGAACAACAGTAGGTGGATACTTAAATGCAATTGCCCATCTCGGTGCGCGCGCAGTAAATCCAAGTTGGTTTTGTTCAGCCAAACTGTCGACTTTGATAACAACACCGTCAATGTCGTGTTCGATATCATGGCGATGTTCGCCGTGATATGCGATGTAGTCCTTCACATCAGCAATCGACTTAACAACTTTTACTCGATCTGAAGTTGGTAGTCCCCAGCTCTTGAGTAATTCATAAGCATGAGATTGCGCAGAAATTTCTAGGCCCTCATGAGCGCCGATGCCATGCACAATTAAGCCAAGTCGAGACAACGCACTTGTCGCCCGATTTAATTCCTCAACATGTTTTGCAAGCGATATTGCTTGCTTGGAATCTGCTGCCTTTCCTTCGGCCCGTTTAGTCGCATCAGCAACTGCCTCAATGCGTTTATCAATTAGTTGACGCAGAGTTCCAGCTGCCGCATTTCTTGGATTGGCAAATGCAGTTCTACCTGTTGCAGTTACTTCTAAATTTATTTGATCAAACTCTGCAAGGGAAAAATATACTTCACCACGCACTTCAAGTAATTCTGGAAACACCGTGCCTTTAGTCGGTTTAAGTTTCTTTGGGATACAAATTAAATACGCCAGACTTGCTGTGACATTTTCGCC
>Ga0209390_10000205_pt1 | contig 108753 bp, 73 predicted proteins | sample BON01_FD_187212 | JGI IMG/M metagenome (GOLD analysis project Ga0209390, IMG submission 187212) | Freshwater microbial communities from Lake Bonney liftoff mats and glacier meltwater in Antarctica - BON-01 (SPAdes) (version 2) | ecosystem: Environmental > Aquatic > Freshwater > Ice > Glacier...
CGCGCATCATGACGCTCACGGGACTGGCTTCGACAAAGCGTTCAAACGGGCCGTTGAGTAACATCCATGTCCCCCTCGTCAAAAATTTGCACTGGTCAGGATCACGATCTCGATCAGCCCGCTATCTTCTCTCACCTCCGCCAATGCTCATACACCAGTTCCTAAATAACATTTTCACACCTTCAAAGGGCTGGCCATTACAGCCAACACCAGCGTGGCGAAAAACTCGAAGGCCAAACCCACGATTCATCTGACAACGACGACAGACATCAGTTGAAAAACTCTGACAACGATGGCCAGTCACTTGACTACAGCACAACCAATGAACTGCTGTCTGCAGATGTTTGGTTTCCCGAAACCAACGCCTCAGACACTACGCCAGATAAGACCTTGGTCACAACGGACGCAATTCCGAGCCTCCCAGTGGATGATTCCGTTGAGCAGGAAACGCTGACCGACAACGACAACCGTGACCGTGAGAACTGCAATTCAGACACAACAGACGTCCACACCGAAGCAGATCCATCTTCAAACAGCGGCCCGAATGCACAGGACGACAGCCACAGCACGTTTCAGGACGTGGCGGTAAGCGGCAGCGTTGCCGGTAACGACAACGATTCCGCTGGTGACACTCTGATGTACTTCGTTAAGCAGGGGCCAGCCCATGGCTCAATAGATTTCAACCAGAACGGCAGCTATACCTACACGCCGGCCCTGGGCTTTTCCGGACAGGATACGTTTACTTACGAGGCCAACGAGGCCAACGATGGCAACGATGGCAACGGTGGCACGGACATCGCAACTGTCACCATAGATATCGCGCCGTCGCCTAATCAGAACCCGGACGCCATACAGGACGTTAACGCGACCGATTACAACACTTCCGTCAGTGGTCGAGTTCTCTGCAACGATGTGGACCCGGATGGTGACGCCCTATCGGTAAGTATGAATTCAGATCCAGCCAACGGCGCAGTGTCGGTGACTCCGAACGGACATTATACCTACACTCCCAACGAAGGATTCAGTGGGCAGGATTCATTCAAATACACAGTCAGCAATGGCAAGGGCGGCTGCGACACCGCTACGGTGACGATTACTGTCGGCTGCGTTCCGGAACCGCCACCAGTTGTCAACGATACCCCTGTCGCATCCGATGATGTAAACTACAGAGACTACGAGACAACAGTCAGCGGCAACGTGCTGCCTAACGACAGCGACTCAGATGGCGATGCTCCGACAACAACGTTGCTTCAGGCAACAACTGAAGGAACAGTCATTCTGAATACTGACGGCAGCTATTTGTACACTCCCAACGACGGATTCAGCGGTCAGAATACTTTCGGTTATCAAGTCGACGACAGCAATGGTGGCAGTGATACGGCAACGGTCAATGTCGATGCTGTTCCGAATACCATCAGCGCCAGCGACGACGCCTATTCAACCAACTTTAACGACGACTTTTCCGGAAACGTGCTGGACAACGACGTTGATCCTGACGGAGACGCACTTGCAGCAACAGAAATGACGGATGTCCGCACATCAGAAGGTGGTACTGTCACTTTGTATGCTGACGGTTCATTCGTTTTCACACCGGCTCTTGACTTTTTCGGAGTGGATTCGTTTGTCTACGAATCTGCGGACGGCAATGGAAACGTAACAACGGCCAACGTCACGATTACGGTTTCGGACGCTCAGGAACTGCCAGTTGACGACAACTACACGAGCCAATCAAATTCGGCAATCAAAGGCAACGTCGTCCTGAACGATAGTATCGCCGACGAAGATGTTCGAGTTGTCTTAGTTGAAGGACCAGCCAATGGTACATTGCAGCTAAACAGCGATGGAACATTCTGTTACCAGGCAAATGATGGATTCAGTGGCGATGACACATTCAGCTATTCTCTGGTTAGAGGATGTCCTGTATCGCAGGCTGCTGAAGTAAAACTGGTTCTCGCCGAAGTGCAATACGATACAACTTACATTGGCAGCGGGCAGGACGGATTGATCTGGGGCGATCCTCACTTCCGAGGTGACGATGGCGGCCTGTTTGACGTTCAGGGCGAAGCGGACCATGTGTACAACCTGCTGAGTGATCATAATCTGCAGGTGAATGCGAAATTCGTTTATTGGAATGGTATTGAAAGCGACGGTACGGTCATCGGCGAATTGGGTGCCACGGTTGGGCAGGACAGGCTTCATGTTGGTGCCGATGAGACAACGCTAAACGGAAATACTCTGGCAGTCGGCAGTTCGATAGCAATAGACGGCGGTACGCTGGAATTCGATGGCACGGTCACCACGCTGATAACCGGCGAATATCAGTTCCAGTTCATTAAACAGGATGGTCTGTTTTCTGTACGCATTAAAGTCATAAACCCGTTCAGCGATCTGGTTGCCCCACATGGTTTGTGGGGTCAAACAATTGACGGAGATACGGTTGCTCGAACCGGAGACTTCTACAAAGAAAATTACGATTACGGCCTGCAGGGCGGTGGAGCACTCGACAGCGTTGATGCTGGCGGCAGCATTGTTCGCACAGAACAAGGCGACCAGACCAGTTATCAACTGTACGAAACGGCCGACTTGTTTTCGACGCAAGCATTGTACGCCGACGGAGAAATCTTCTTCCGCTACGACGCTGCGCAGGGAACCGGTCTCGCAACACTGTAGTCGGCTGACCTCAGTTTATTCAAAACTATTCAAACAGTCAGCCCGGCAGATATTATCTGCCGGGCTGACTGTTTGCTTTGGAATTCATTGGGCCAACTGTAGTGCTTCAAAACGCTACCAAGGCTTCCACCACGCTTTCTTTTTTTGAGCCGATTGTTGTGGTTGACGGCCTCCCGGTGGATCAATGCCGGAAGTGATCACGACGTTTTCGGGTAGCAGCACGCAGCTCAGATCACCCTGCACTCCTCCCGTTGTGTCGGTGCCGATAACTCGCTGACCAAAACGAACCTGCGGCAGGGGAACGTGCCCCACAACAACCGTCACCGGGCAATCCTGAGCCGGACCGTTATGTACAAACGCCTTGTCGTAAAGCCAGGCGGGATGAGCCAGCGAATAGTCGCGCTGCCGTAAAATGTTTACCTGCATATTAAACGGAAGATTGTTGTCCAGTCCGGCGTGCACAAACAAATACTTAGCATGCTCGACGCTCCACGGCAGGTCCGACATTAAGCGAGCATGTTCAGTTGGCAGCGCTTCGCGCAACCCCTGTAGATCTCCGTGCTCCACGCCATACGACGCAAATGTCGTATCAGAATCGTAATGAGGCAACCAACGACTCGGCCAGTCGACAAAATCGGGAACATCAATCAGACCGATTGAACCCGCCATTGCCAGTTCGTGATTTCCGCAAACCCAGGTTACTCTTTTGTGCTGTGCCGCCAGCTCACAGTAAATATCTATTGCGCCTTTCGGATCTGAACCGCGATCGACAAGGTCGCCGATAAACACAATCCACCGGTTAGCCATTCCGGGAACCTTTGAAAGTTTCTCCAGAATAACGCGTAGCTTGTCCACCTGGCCATGAACGTCACCAATAACGGCTACTGGCCCGTCAATCCGAGTCGGCACGGATGGCATTGTCTGAATAATCCTGTGAGCAAATTGTTGTCATCGAAAATCGGAACAGCACCAAAGATAACGACAAACGCCCGTCACTGACAAGGCGTCTCGCATGCAATCACTTCTCACAGCGGATGCTCTCGGACCATTTCAGAGACCCGATGCGCACCATCAACATCGTCGTTGCAAACACATCTAAAACAAACCACAGCTACCGGAACATGGTCACACAAGACCTAACCTTCAGAATCCAAAGGGGTGTCACTGGCAATCGTTGTCGATGCCGGCGACACCCCTTGGATACCCGAATCAAGCTGCCTTGGCCGGGTTTGTGGCTTTGTCCCGTGTCATCAGCGAAACCAAAATTAACGTCAAAAAACCCAACGGGATTGTCACAATGCCTGGTTGGCTGAATGGCGTGTAACCCGGGTGATCCACAATCTTGTAGACTTCCGTGAACGTATCGGCGCTCAGCAGAATCCATCCGAGAGAACTAACCATCCCGACGACCAGCGCTGAAATAACGCCTTCTTTTGTGACGCCTTTCCAGAACAGGATCATTACCAGCGACGGCAGGTTTGCGGATGCCGCCACGCTGAACGCCCAGCCAACAAGAAAGCTGACGTTCATGCCTTCAAACAGAATTCCCAGAATGATGGCGATCACGCCAACAACGACTGAGGAAATTTTCGCGATGCGAACCTTCTCCTGATCCGTCATTTCCCAACCCAGATAATTACTCAGCAGGTCATGAGTCACAGCTCCTGCTGATGCAAGAATTAACCCACTGACGGTGCCCAGAACGGTTGTGAATGCGATGGCAGAAATCGCGGCAAACAGCCACAGATTCATACTGCGAGCTAACAGTGGAGCCGCCATATTGCTGTTGGTCAGGTCCAGAGCACCACTAGTCATGGCTCCCAGTCCCAGATACAGAGTCAGCACATAGAAGAACCCGATTGCGGCGATACCGACGATCGTACTTTTGCGAGCACTGCTTTCATCCTTGACCGTGTAGTAACGAATCAGGATGTGAGGCAATGAAGCTGTGCCGCAGAACAAAGCCAGCATCAGTGAAAGAAAGTTCAGCTTACCGATGAAACTGTCTTTGCGAATGCCGGCAAACTTTGGGTGTTCTCCTGGACGAAGTACCTGGCTGCCCAGCGTCGGCTTCTGGTAGTAGACCCGCGTGTCCGCTTCGCCTTCGGTCTTCAGATCAAAATGATTCCACAAAACAATTTCACTGTTTTGCAGCGTGCTAAAAAATGAAGCCAGCCCCAGCGGACCGGTGCTTGTCTGTCCATTTGGTAATTTCGAAATATAGCCAACCGGATGAAGTTCGGGTTCCCCTTTTTTTGAACCCAAAAGTTCGCCGTTAACAAGTTCGCCTTCCGCGACGACTCGACGAGTCTGTGTTTCCAAAAGATTAACAGTGCCATCCTCGTTGTCACGAATGGTCCAGTATGTTTCAGCTTCCTGTTCGTGACTGACGCGCACGAATGGCACGGCTGCAGATTCCATATTGACCTGCGTGTCGGTAACTTCAGATTCGACTTTCCCAACTGCCTCTGCAATATCGCCCATTTCAATTGGGCCAAGCGTCTGAAATTGATGGCCATCGATTCCGCCGGTCTTTACTTCAAAACCGCGTTCCAGAATCATCCATGTCAGAATTGCACTGAAAATAACCAGCAGTGAACCCTTCAGGAACTGAACCCAGGTGGTCGACACCATTCCAGCGGTCACAACCACAAGAATGACAACCATCCCAACAATCACAACGCCGACCCAGTGATCGAAACCAAGCAGCGGTTGCACCAGAACCCCAGCACCCACCATTTGCGGAATCAGGTAAAAAATGCTGACGGCCAACGTGCTGATCCCAGCTGCCAGTTTGATCCCTTTACTGTTGAACTTTGAATCCAGAGCATCGGCAAACGTAAACTTGCCCAATCGCTTCATCGGTTCGGCAACGACAAACAACGCGACAATCCAGCCCGCCAGGTAGCCGATCGAATATAGGAATCCGTCGTATCCGTAAAAGGCAATCATGCCACAGATGCCAAGAAACGACGCTGCAGAAAGATAGTCACCGGCAAACGCAATTCCGTTCACAAACCAAGGAATCTGCCCGTGAGCGGCGAAGTAACCTTCCGACGACTGGCCCTTGCGCCCCAGCCAGAAACTCAGGCCCAGAGTAAACCCAACAAACAACAAAAACAGGATGACGGCTTCAGAACTCGCTTCGTAAATCACAGTGAGTCCTCCCCGGATTTGCCTTTGTTGCTGCCCGCGTACGCAGTGTCCTGTGAACCGTCGTGTGGCTCTGGATCTTCGCCCTTGCAGATCGCTCCATAAATCAACGCCAGCACTAACGCGGCGATAATCAGTCCAAAGCCATACAGGATCGCCAGATTGATTCCGGCGATTGGAGTGATTTCCATCCACTCAGCCCGAAATGCGCTAATAAACACAAATCCGCCATAGAACAGCAGATAGACAGAAAACAGCTGTAGCCCCAAACGGGCATTCTTCGATTCCATTTTGACCTCGCCTGTAGTAGCAAAGCCGAACGGAATTCGCACATTTTGGCGAGTATTCGTTCGGCTCGTATCGCAGAGGGACAAAGATAATCATTTGTCAGTTGCAGCGATAGCGAGCAACCGTGAATCGACGTGGGGTGGACAGTCGTCACCCCAGCCAAAACACAAGTCAAATTCAATTCCATCGCAAAGTCAAAACAGGCGGAATTGACGAAGACGTAACTTTCGTGCCCTGAAAATTAAACGCAAACAATTCAGAATCAATTGAACGTGCAACTGCGACTTCTCGCTTCGGAAAGTTCCATGAACATATAGCTCCAGCGGAATGATCGACTTCGTTGTTAAGCTTAATTCCAATCAAAATTCGGCTATCAAAAAACTTCGGAATCTACCATGACACAACTTTAGAGGGCGAGGGCGAGGAGTTCGCTGATACAATGCCTGCGCCGTATTTCCGCATCTTTTGCCAGGAGCAACGATGAAGGATAATTCCCAACGGAAGATTGAACGCCCACCGTTTCCAGCAAGCGACACCCCGTCTAAGACAATCATTTGGGCTCAACAGGATGGGTTTATGCCGCTTGTCGATCCACCGGATCTTGGTTTGCAACGCTATCGACTTTGCAAAGAAATCGAACGCGGTGGCATGGGCACAATCTTTCTCGCTCGCGATCTGCAGTTGTCTCGCGACGTTGCCGTCAAAGTGTTGCGAATAGACCCTGCGGCCAATCCGGAAGCGATTACCGCGTATGCCAACGAAGCTCGCATTATGAGCTATCTTTCGCATCCCGGCGTGGCCCCGATCTACGACAGCGGGTTCACAGAAGCGGGGCGTCCGTTCACTGTGATGAAACTTGTGCATGGCGAAACGCTGCTTGAAATGCTGGAGTCCCAAAACCCAAAACACGCCGAACTTTTATCAGTCTTTGCCGACATTTGTCAGACAATGGCGTTTGCTCATTCCTACGGCGTGCTGCATCTGGATTTGAAGCCCGCCAACGTCATGGTCGGGGCATTTGGTGAGGTCTTTGTGATGGATTGGGGGCTTGCGAAATTCGAAGGCAGTCCCCCCGAAGAACTGGGCGACTGGGTCAAGACGTGTGGTTCCGCCATCAAATCGGGTGGTGTTGCCGGAACGCCCGAATACATGTCACCAGAACAGGCAAGCGGTAAAATCCTGGATGCTCGCGCCGACGTGTTCAGTCTCGGTGCAATTCTTTGTAAAATACTTACAGGGCAGGCTCCATATGCCGGTCGCAGTCTTCGCGAGGCCTATCAAAAAGCGCTGGGAGCATCCATTGGTGACGCTTTGCAGAAGCTTGAAGCCTGCGATACCGACCGAGCGTTGGTGCGACTGACAAAACGTTGCCTGTGCCCGAAGCGAAAAAATCGTCCTCAAAATGCTCTTGAAGTATCGCGAGAACTGGCGGCTTATCAGGAGACAGCTCTGCAGCGTGCTGAGAGTGACATGAATCGTTTCTTTGATCTGTCACTTGACCTATTCTGCATTGCCGACTTCGAAGGCTATTTTCGTCGCATCAATTCGAATTTCTCACGGGTCCTTGGTTATTCCAACCAAGAGTTACTTGCTCGGCCCTTTTTGGATTTTGTGCACCCCGAAGACGTCGAGCAGACAGTTCGCCAAATGAGCGTCATGAAAGAAGGTCAGCCGGTTGTGCGATTCAGCAACCGTTACAAAACAGCAAACGGTCGATATGTAACGCTGGAATGGATGGCAAAAGCTGATGCACAGGAAAACGTAATTTTCGCAGTTGCTCGAGACATTACCGAATCATAATCCTGCGTTGCCAGTGGCCGCACCATCCGGCGTAGTGCCGATCGCCAGCCGTTTCCCGGGCGCAAAACGCCCCAACAAAGCGGGCAGAAAAACCAAGTCGCCAAACAACGCCGAAGCGATCGTTAATGCTCCCATTGTCGCAAATATTTTGTGGTCCCGTGATTCACTGAAGATCACTGTCGTGAAGCCGGCAACAAGTACCGTGGTTGTCATAATTAAAGCCGTTCCAACACCGGTAAATGCCTTGCGAATCGCTTCATCCTGTGAGTCTGTTTTCTCGCGTTCTTCCAGATAGCGAGTCAAAAAGTGAATCGTGTCATCCACTGCGATTCCCAGGCAAACGGTGAAGTTGCAAACCATTACGATCTCAAGGTTGTAGCCTGCCAGAGCCAGATAGGCTCCCGTCAACACCAAGGGAAACATGTTGGGGATAACAGAAATAAGTCCGATACGAACGGAACGATAAACTACCGACAGCACCAGAAAAATAATGACCGAAGCAGTGCCAAGACTCTTCGCAAGGTCAACCACAATCTGGTACAGATTTCTCCAACGCCAGACGGCTCTGCCTGTCAATTCAAACTTAAATTCAGGGTGTTGGCTGTTGATTGCCGCCAGGCCATTCTCAATGCGTTGAAAAACCGGGCCATAGGCTGCAATACCCAAATCCTGAACTCGAAAGTTGACCACCGCACTATTGTGTTCAGGCGTGTAAAATGCTCGCTTCAGAGGCGGTGGCAGCAGTTCCATTAGCGACATCCGTTCCTCGGCCGGACCGCTGCCAGGTTGAGCATCAATTAGATTGCGAATTGAAAGCGGATGCCCGATTAACGTCTCTGTCTTTAACAGTTCATCCACAGTGGAGATCACAATCAGCACATCTGCCGAATCGGATAGCACAGCGTCGGACCACGTTACTTCAATTCTTGAAAACTCAAGCCCGCCGAAGGCTTCGTCCATGTGATGCAGAGCAATTGTCGCTTCTGCGTTTTCGGGCAAACCGTCGCTCTGACGTTGATCAGGGGTCAGTGTCATCGAAACAGCAAACAGGCACGCAGTACAAATAACCGCAAGAACACTTACCACCGATCTTCGCTTTAGTACCGCGTCAATAATCACGGTGATGCGGCTGAGATTCTTATCGATCAGGCTGTTCTCAAGCCCTACGTGAATTTTTCTTCCCAGCCATGTGGAACATAAGAATGGAATCACTGTCACGACAGAAAGGAACGTAAGGCAAACGCCAATCACGCTGCACGTACCAAACTGCTGCACCCATTCTGAATCGGCCATGGTCAGCGACCCGAATCCAATGGCGGTGGTTAACGATGTAAGAAAACAGGCCATACCCACCTGTTGAATACCGGTGCGAGCCGCGTCTTTTTCAGACATACCACCGCCACGCAACTTCCGAATCTGCACCATCAGATGCACACCATCCGTGAGCCCCACCAGGCTAATCAGCACCGGCAGAATCACGTCAATTAGCGGATTTTGGTTGTATTCAAAAAAGCGAATAATTCCCAGCGTCCAGAACACTCCCAGTATCGGAGCCAGTGCAACAATCATGACCGCTCGAATGCCGCGAAACAGAATTATGGTCATCAATAGAATCACGCCATAACCAATCAGTTGGTACTTCAACTGATTGGCTTCATGAGCTTCAATGGCCGCCAGAGTTGCTGGAACAGAACCGGTCACCTGAAACGTCAACTTCGCATTTGGGAACCTACTGGCCGCGTCTTCAGATGTCGTTCGCAGCAACGTGGTTGCTTCAGCATCGCTCAACACGTGGTAGAAATCGAAACTGACCAGCATCAGCAGCGTCTTGCCGTCATCGCTTAGCATATGACCACCCACCAACGGATGGCTCATTGCTTTTTTTCGGGCCGCAGCGAAACGAGTTTCTGACGCTTCTGATCGTGGAAACAAAGGTTCCGGCAGACCGAATATGTTTAACGGCGGAACCCGATCCATCCAGATGACGCTTTTAACCTGATCCAGAGCTTCCAGGTCAACAACGACCTGCCGTAGTGCCTTCGCGCAATCGGCCGTGAAGAAATTGTTCCCATCGACAACAATCACAGCGTCCGATCGCGACAATGAAAACGGACTTACGTTGGGCACTTCACGTTTTCTTGAATCGCCTGAGTCAGCGTTGTTCACTTCCTCGCCGATCGCCACCTCAGCGGGTTTGTCAAACAGTTGCAGAACCAATCGTGGATTGATGTAACCAACCAAGGCAAATGCTGTGATGACCGCAATCAATATCAAAACGGCCCAGCGTTGATCGACTGTCCACCTGGCAAGTGTGTTGAACGTCCTGCTCATAGCGTTCGTCGCGTCTGATTTGTGTGACTCATGTTGGAAACTTCTGGCAACACTGACTTAGAAAACGTTTCGATTCGCGAGAACAATTGACACCGCGACTTCGACTTCAATGCAGGAATTGTCCTACAGCGAACCAACCAGAAACTTATGGAAAAATGTCCTCAGCGACTCTGACAACTTCTGCCTTTGTGGCGACATCGTCTCCATTCAGGTCATAGGTGCTGAATTCTGTAAACCGGCGCACAACAATCGGCGCCTCGGCCTGAGTGATACGCCCATCACCGTTCGCGTCCATTTTTTCAAATACACGATCCACGTAGGCATCGATTTTTCTCTGTCGCGAAGTTTTCACTGCCGGTGTCTGGTGCGTGATTGAACGCGTAGCAAGTTTTGATTTTCCGCGCGGCTCTGAAACCACAAAAAACGCAACGGCCATTTCTTCCCAGGTCTGATCGCCCCACGTCACCCATTCCCTGGGATCCGGGTTGAATGGATTTTCCGAAGAATTATCGAACGTTGCCTCAAACCGTAAAGCGCCCAGGTTGGCCACAGGAATTGGTTCTGTGAGAAAATAGGTGTGCTGCCAGTTGAAGTCGTACTCAGGCACGTTCAGCAATGTTTGAGAATCGTCTTCCGCACCAAACAGCCGAAACGACTTGCCTCGGTAATGCATATGTGGAGTCACTGCCAGCAGTTCAACATGTGGCGGCAACTTCGGAACGCGGGCCTTCACGATATGTGATGAGGCATTGGGCGGAATTTCGAATTCCTGATTCAGTGCGATCAGAGTATAGATTTCGTGAGTGACTTCTTCTTCTCGACAAAACTGCAGGCCAATACTTGTGATGTCTTCCGCTTCTGTTCCGTTGGGAGTGTAGTGCATTTGAAAAACGAGTTTTGAGCCCGCAGGAATTTTTCTTGCTCGACCGGAAGGTAACGAAATCATACGTTGCCCCGGAACATAGGCGCTCAGCCAGCTGACACCGCGAAATTCAGAGCCATCCGGTGGCCGGACAAACACAATCGCATGATGCACAATGGAACGATCGCCGGGAATTACCTGAGCCGCTGTGATCCATTTGTCTTCTGTAAAACCGGGATCAACAACAAAGTATTGATACTCAACAGTTCCACTGCGTGGAACAACATACGGCCGCTCTCGCATCTCAACAATCTGATCGGGCTGCTTGTCCAACTGCCAGCCTTCGATATATTCCGCAGGCGTTGGTGACAACGAAGAATCGCCCTCCTTTAAACCTCCGGCAATCCAATCACGGATAATTTGTTTGTCCACTTCCGGCATGTGGCGACTGTTTGCGAAGTCGCCATGGTTGGAATCCGCGTGCCATGGCGGCATACGACCGTTGTTAATTGTCTCTATGATTGTCTCTGACCAGCCAGCAACCTCGCCGTAATTGTCCATAGAGAATGGACCAATCTCGCCGTTGCGATGGCACTCAACGCAATGTTTTTGAAGTACTCGGGAAACGTGCTGGTTGAATGTGATATCGTTCTCAACCACCTTTCGATCTGCCTGTGGTGATATTTTTCCAATGATGCAGCCCAAGGCCGTGGTTTTCGCAACCGTAACCGTTTGCTCTGCCAGCACTTCTGTTATTGCAATTCGCAAATCCTGCCGCGTCGCTGTGGTTCGAACAATTCCCGGAGCATACTGGTCGTCAATTCGCCCCTGATAACGCAGCTGCATTTTTGAATCAACAACGAAGACTTCCGGCGTGCGAACCGCTCCGTAGTTGTCAGCAATAATGTTATTCCTGTCGTGAACAACTGGAAAAGACACCGACAGAGAATCGGCGTACTCTCTTATGTCAGCGATCGAATCCTGTCGATTGCTGTTCACACCGATGAACCGAACGCCCTGTAATTCGAATTCCTCCGCCATCTGCGAAAGCCGCACCGCGTACGATCGCGCCATGGGGCATTCGGCGCCCAGAAAACAGACTACTGACAGCGTGACTGCTGAATCGCCGGGAACGATGACAGGCTTTCCATCGATTGAACGCGTTTTAATTTGATAGTCCGCCGCATTAATGGCCGTGACCGACACACAACACGCCAACAGCAAAGTGACCAAACATTTCATATGAACGATTTGCGTAATAAAAAGGGCGATCGGTCGAACGTTTAAAACTGTTGATTGCGGCTGTTTTGATTTCTCGATATTTGTAGACCACGGCATCATCGATCCCATTGCCATTCGCATTCGAAGCCGAAATCTTTGACGCAGTCTATGTCTATGCAACCGCACGCGGACGTTTTATGTAACAAGCCTGTTGCAGCGCAGTGTCACACGAATGTGGCTGTCCGGCAACGGAAGATGACGCATTGGGTCAGGTGAAAAACGGATGTACGCCGCGAAGCTAATGAAACAAACGCTCGCCTTCGAATAATGCCGGACGCATCAAACCCTTTGCTAACAACCGTGACCGGAACATCCTGCCTGGCTTTACATATCGAAGTGTAATACGACCACGTCCGCTTCCCACAACTGAGAAATAAACGCAACTGAACTCGCCATGCGATGGAAGTCTAACCGCGGTTGTGAATCGCATAAGTGGTTGGTTGCAGAGCACTTTTCGTTTTGTCATAGTCCCTCGCTGTCTTTCCCGGAGCGATGTTCGCAACGTGACGGGGGTTGTTAACACTTCGCTGCAGGTTCACGATCGCCGATAGGGCTCGTGGGTTGAGAAATATGAGCATCACTCTGGCAGCTAATTCAATCGCTGAGGCTCTGGACGGATTCACAGTCCCGATCGTCGGTTGGGAAATTCCAACCGGAATTGCTCTGTCGATTGCAGCCATCATTCATGCCGTTCTGTTGTTTCACGTCTTCGCTGTTTGCCCAGCCGCATTCATTTGGCTGGAACGAAAGGGTTCGGCGCGAATTCAGGACCGGCTCGGCCCAACTCGTGTTGGTGGCCGGTTCGGCTGGCTGCAGTCTCTGGCTGACGGCATTAAGCTAATTCAAAAAGAAGATCTGTGCCCTCCGGTTGCAGACGCATTTCTGTTCAAGACAGCTCCTTATGTGGTGTGTCTGTCTTCCTTTGCAGCGTTTACTTTTCTGCCGTTCAGTCATGGCTGGGTGGCAGTTTCTGCAGACTGCGGCTTGTTTGTCATGCTGGCCGTGTTGTCGCTGGAAGTGTTCGGCATCATTATGGCGGGCTACTCCAGTGGCTCTAAGTGGTCACTGTTCGGCGGCATGCGAGAAGCCGCTCAGATGGTCAGCTATGAAATCCCATTGGCAATTTGTGCGTTGATTCCGGTTGTTGCAGCAGGATCCCTGAATCTTGGTGAAATCGGTGACATGCAGGGCGGCCACTTTGGTAACTGGTTTATGTTTCATGATCCATTCACCTTTGTAGCTTTCTTTGTGTTCTTCATTGTGGCAACAGCCAGTTGTAAGCGTGCTCCGTTCGACCTTGCAGAAGCAGAGAGCGAACTGGTGGGAGGCTTCCACACAGAGTACAGCGGAATGCGTTGGTCGTATTTCTTTATGGGTGAATATGCCAGCATGTTTGCCGTCTGCGGAGTTGCTTCGATTCTGTTTCTCGGCGGATGGCACACCGGCATTCTCGGCCTGGATGGTGCCCTCGAAGGCCTGCGTGCGGAGGGTGCTGCAAGTGCCGGCTTCAGTATTTATGGCTACTTGGCAAATGTTATCGGAGCCGTTGTTTTCGCGTCAAAGGCTTCAGCTCTTGTGTTCGTGCAGATCTGGGTTCGCTGGACTCTGCCTCGACTGCGTATCGACCAGGTGATGATTACCTGCCTGAAATACCTTGTCCCGATCAGCTGTTTTCTATTCCTTGGAGCCGTTGTGTGGCCGTTGGTTCTTGTTTTGACTACAGACGAGTCGACTTTGTGGCCTGAACCACTTGGTGCTCGCGTTGCAGTCGGAATGGCATCTGAGACTGAAGTTAAGTCAGCACCAGTTCCGGTTGAGTTACCTGACTGGTCTATTCATGAACCCGCCGCTGAAGTGAGTGCCCCCGATGTTGAACGTGAGTCGCTGACTGTTGGGTTGAATAATGTTGAGGTGCGGCAATGAATTCCATGTTCACCATCTTCGCGCTGGCAGCCTGTCTTGGTGCGGTTGCTGTTGTTGTAAGTCAGAGCATCGCAAGAATGGCGTTCTGGTTGATTGTTTCTCTGGGAAGTGTAGCCGGCCTGTTCTTTTTGGCGGACGCTGACTTTGTTGGAGCAACCCAGCTATTGATCTATGTTGGCGGAACTTTGGTTCTGCTCGTTTTTGGGATCATGCTGACAGCCAGCGGCCCCTATATGAAAATCGAAACATCACCGGCAGAAACAATGGTTGCCGGACTGATTGGTCTGTTGTTTCTGTTTATGGTGTTCTCCACCATTAGCGGTGTTGACTGGGAAGTATCAAAGCAGCAGATTCTGGCAGCGACCGGTCGGCCGGATCCGGATCAGGTTGTGGGCTTTAATGATAATTCAGAAGGCAACACTCTAAGACCATTGGGTTTTGCCGTACTGGGACTGCGTCCGGACCGTGACCTCGCCTCAGGACAGAACACAAGTCCGGGCTACTTGCTGCCGTTCGAAATCGCGTCGGTTCACTTGTTGGTGGTTTTGATTGGTGCTGCTTATCTCGCACGAGCTAAGCGACGCCGTGATGTAGCTTAAATAGCGTTTATTAGCAGGCCCTGAAATGCAGCCTTCACTTGAGAATTATTTGCTCGTCGGAGCAGTTCTGTTTGTTTGCGGCGTCGTATGTATGGCGACAAAGCGAAACGGAATTGGCGTATTGATGGGTGTTGAATTGGTGCTGAATGGTGCCAACGTCAACTTTGTAGCGTTTTCGAAGTACTCTGCACTTGGCTTGGATGGTCAGGTGTTTTCGTTGTTTGTGATTGTTCTGGCGGCGGCTGAAGCAGCCGTTGCTCTGGCAATTGCTCTAAACTTCTATAACAACCATCTGACAATCGATGTGGATCGCGGCAACAAGCTGAAGGGCTAGTGCAACGTCGCGTTCGATTAAGTGCTTGTTTGAATTTGTGTTTGATCTCTGTCTGGAATACCGATGGTCGGCGAAACTCTCAGAAACTATCTCATGATAGCCTGGCTACTTCCCCTTGCGGGGTTTGTGGTCGAGATCTTCTTCGGCTTCTATAGCAAGAACCCTCGCCATAGCAAAGCGGCCGCCTGGTGTGCTGTCGGCTGTATTGGTGTTGGCTTTCTGTGTAGCTGTGCCGCTGTGGTGACATGGGGCAACGCCAATAACTGGTGCGTCATGGAACCCCATGATGCCCACGCCTTACATTCTGGTGAGGCTGCCCACGCGGAAGAACCCCAAGAAGAGAATGGTCACGTTGAAGACTCACACGGTGAGGCAGCTCATTCCGAAGCTGACGCACACAACCATGATTACGCTGTTGCAGCGGGCGGCGAAGGTCATGACGATCACGAAACTGCCGCCAAGGGGCAGACTGTTTATTCTGGCGTGCTTTATACGCTGGGCAAGTTCGGCAGCCTTGAACTTTCGATCGACTACTACATCGACAGCCTGACGCTGGTGATGTTCACCATGGTAACGCTGATAGCCACGTGTATTCACCTGTTTGCGATGGGCTACATGAGCGATGAGTTGACGGATGAATACGTCGACCATTTTGCTCACACTTCGGACGGCAAACACGTCCACCGTCCTGGGCGTTTCTATCGTTTCTTTGCGTTTATGTCGCTGTTCTGCTTTGCGATGCTCGGCCTTGTTTTGGCTGGCAATATTTTTCAGGTGTTTATCTTCTGGGAACTGGTCGGAATCTGTAGCTTCCTGCTGATCGGTTTCTACACAGAACGTAAGTCTGCCAGCAATGCCGCGAATAAAGCATTCATCATGAACCGAGTCGGAGACTTTGGGTTTCTGATTGGTTTGATGGTTCTGTGGACCTTCTTTGGTACGTTTCGCTTCGGCGATTCGATTCAACAGGACGGCGTTACTGAACAGGGTCTGTTCAGTATGGTTCACCGCGATGAAACCGGAAATTTCGCTCAAAATGAGATTACTGGCGATGTCTTAATCACTGACACTCAAGGTCATGTTCTCCAAAAGGATGGCCAGGACAGAACGATTCCTTATTATCTACTTGTCGTTGCCGGGCTTGGCGTTTTCGCCGGCTGTGTTGGCAAGAGTGCTCAGTTTCCACTTCAGACCTGGCTGCCTGACGCGATGGAAGGGCCAACTCCGGTTTCAGCTCTGGTGCACTCTGCGACCATGGTTGCGGCGGGCGTCTATTTGACGGGACGGTTTTTTCCGATGTTCGTCCAGGAAGTCCTGCTGACGATTGCTTACATTGGTTGTATAACCCTGTTTGTCGCTGCGACGATTGCAGTTGTGGCAACCGACATTAAGAAAGTCCTGGCCTACTCAACAATCAGCCAGCTAGGCTACATGATGCTGGGACTAGGCGTCTTTGGTTGGGGTGCGGGGCTGTTTCACCTGATTACCCATGCGTTTTTCAAGTCGCTGATGTTCCTGTGTTCAGGTAGTGTGATTCACGGATGTCACCACGAACAGGAGATGCCCAAAATGGGTGGCCTGTTGAAGAAAATGCCGATTACTGCAATCACCATGCTGGTTGGTGTGTGTGCAATTGCTGGCTTTCCAATGTTGCTCGGCCTGCACTTCTCCGGATATCATTCCAAGGATGCCATCGTCGCTTCGGCCCTGGCGTTCGTAGAAGCGAATCCGTCGCATTTCCTGCTGTTCTTTTTTCCGCTGATTACAGCTGGAATCACCGCGTTTTACATGTTCCGATTGTGGTTCTTCACATTCTGGGGAAAACCTCGCGATCAGCACGTCTATGATCACGCTCATGAATCACCATGGATCATGACTGTGCCACTTCTGATTCTGGCTCCGCTTGCGTGGCTATGTGCCATCGGTGGCGAACAGGGTCCGTTGTACCTGATGATCACTGGAGACGCTCCACAGCACCTGCATGCTGGAGTGACTGCAGCAACTGCTGGCGGAATCGTTCTGCCCGGCCATGAAGCAGTTCATGCTGTACATAGTCAAGCTGGCTTACTGGCTTTGACGGCCGCCTTTTCCGGAGCGTTAATCGCTTATCTGCTGTACGGAACGAACCTTGTGAATGTCGAGCAGATGAAGAAGCAGATGTCGGGAGTTCATGGATTTCTGTTGAACAAATGGCACTTCGATGAACTCTACGACGCTCTATTCATGAAGCCAGCTCATAAAGTGGCTCAGTTCTGTGCCTGGTTCGACAAGACTGTCTTTGACAGTATTCTGCACGGTTCTGCCAAAGCAGCACTGATTGTGGCTCAATGGGATCGTGTGTTTGATGAAAAAGTGGTTGACGGATTCGTCAACCTGATTGGTAGTTCCACGCAGTCAATCGGTCGTTCCCTAAAAGTGGTTCAGACCGGTCGGCTTCGACAATACGTAATGTTTATCGTGCTGGGTGTCGTCGCCCTGTTTGCCGTCGTGTTTACAACCTTTCCGGGTTAAGAACAACGCCGAAGAACGTGACTCCATTTCAACTAAGTTGGTCCAGCTCTTTCGCTGTGGTTAAACAATGACTCCAGAATTCCTTCTCACCGCTATTATTTTCCTACCCGCGATCGGCGCGCTGGTCTTATCCATCATCGATGGCAAGGCAGTAGACGCAATTCGCTTTATGTCGCTGGGAGTGACTATTGCGACGTTTGTACTGACGCTGATGCTGTGGATGCAGTTCGACTATGGAGTTGCCGGAATTCAGTTTCCCGTCACTAAAAGCTGGATACCCAACTGGAACATTTTCTACCGACTGGGTGTCGATGGCATCAGTCTGCCTTTGGTCATCCTGACAAGCCTTGTCAGTATGCTGGCCTGCGTTGCTTCATGGAGCATCAATAAGCTGCACAAAGGTTACTTCATTCTGTTTCTGCTTCTGGAAACCGGCATGATGGGTGTCTTTTTATCGCTCGACTTCTTTCTGTTCTTCGTATTCTGGGAAGTCATGCTGCTGCCGATGTACTTCCTAATCGGAGTCTGGGGCGGACCTCGCAAAGAATACGCTGCTTTGAAGTTCTTTCTGTACACGCTCGCCGGCGGGGTACTGATGCTGATCGCCATGCTAATGTTCTACTTCACCAGCGGCGGAACCGAACACAGCTTTAATCTGGTAGAACTTGCCAAAGCTGCCAGCGGAACAAGCGAACACCTAACAACTGCCATGAACCCCAGCATGCAGATTACTGCGTTCGTTTTGCTGTTCATCGGGTTTGCGATCAAGCTTCCAGCGTTTCCAGTTCACACCTGGTTGCCTGACGCTCACGTAGAAGCCCCCACGCCGATTAGTATGATTCTGGCCGGTGTTTTGTTGAAACTTGGTGGATACGGCATCATTCGTATCGCGTTCCCGCTGTGCCCGTATGGTGCTGCCTACGCCGCTTATGCTTTGGTGGCAATCGGTGTTATCAGTCTTATTTACGGTGCGTTTGCGGCTTTGGCCCAGACCGACTTCAAACGCCTGGTTGCATACAGTTCTGTCAGTCACATGGGATATGTGCTGATCGGCCTCGGTGTGTGGAAGATTTCTGAAACAACCGGCAAGACAGTGAACCCGGACATGTGGCTGATGGGTATCAATGGAGCTATGTTCCAGATGGTTGCCCACGGCATTTCATCTGCCGGGATGTTCTTTATGGTGGGCGTAATCTACGATCGCGTTCACCACAGAGACCTGAACAAATTTGGCGGTCTGATGGCAAAAATGCCACTGTACAGCGGCTTGGCCGCCGGCCTGTTTTTCGCTGGACTGGGACTACCTGGTTTGTGCGGTTTCATCGGTGAAATCTTTGTGGTGCTGAGCACGTGGAACTATAGTCCAATTCTGGCAGTGGTCGCGGCAAGTGGCGTCATCCTGACAGCCGGCTATATTTTGTGGGCTCTACAACGTGTCTATCTTGGCTCGGAATACAAAGGGCCACACGAAGAAGACATTACGCGTATCAACGGCCGCGAAGCTTCGGTTGCCGTGATTCTGCTTGCGATCGCGATTGTACTGGGGATCTTCCCAGGCATCGTCTTTGACATGATGCACAGTTCAACATCGGCTTTGGTCGATTCAATGCAGCTAGGTTACGACAAGGCTGCTGCTGCTCTGACTGAGCTACAGGCAATGCGATAGGCTGGTGAAAACCCAGGTCGCCAAACGTCACGAAAATCACTCCAATTCGGTAGTCCAACGTGTTTTCTGAACTCATCAACAACCTGATCAAAGAGACCACCGTCAACGGGCTGAATTTCTTCAGTGCCGAGCTGTGGTTGAGCGGTACGATCGTCGCAATGCTGCTGCTCCGGCTGTTCAGTATCGATCGCTTTGTCCCCACGTTCATCGTTGGGCTGGTCGGCGCCGGCTTTGCATTGTGGTATTCGTTTGGACAGTTTCAGGCTTTGGAAAGCGACACGTCTTTGGTGTTCTTCGGAGGCATGCTTCGACAGGACCTTTTCAGTGTCTACTTTCGGGTATTCCTAACGCTGTTTCTGATACTCACGGTCGCACTCACGGTGCTGACAGGAATTCCAGATAACGAAGATGCTCCCGACTTCTATGTTCTAATCTTCGGAGCGACCATCGGCATGCTGCTGATGGCCAGTGCAAACAACCTGCTCATGCTGTTTCTCGGTGTAGAAATGGCGAGCGTACCCAGTTATGTCATGGTCGGCTTTCTGAAGGGCCGCAAGTCAAGCAGCGAAGCGTCCCTTAAATACGTTGTTTACGGTGCCGGTGCAGCCGGAGTGATGCTGTACGGAATCAGCCTTGTTGCAGGAGTTCTGGGAACGGGCGACATGTCGCTGCTAGGCGACCATTTGCGGGTCATTGCCAGCGGTTCCGCCGGTCTTGGCGATCCGGAAGTTCGCACTGTGGCGTTGGGTGTAATGCTGGTGATGGTAGGACTTGCTTTCAAACTGTCTTTGGTGCCCTTCCATTTTTGGTGCCCGGACGCATTTGAAGGAGCTTCGGCCGAAGTGGCTGGGTTCCTTTCAGTCGCTTCAAAGGCTGGAGCGTTCGGTTTGCTGGTCCGCTTTGTGGTTGGACTTTCCGGAGTTCCAGAGACCGCACAGTTAATGACAGCGTTCGGCGTCGGACTTGGTGCAATTGCCATTGTGACAACAACCTTTGGCAACCTTGCGGCATACACACAAACCAATCTGAAACGGCTGTTCGCTTACTCCACGATAGCTCACGCTGGTTATATGCTGATGGCGGTTTCCGCCATGCTGGTCATGTTGAACAGCGACAAGGCCGCTGAACTGTCAAAAGAGATCAACTACAGCATCGGCGGGTTATTGTACTATCTTGCCGTCTACCTGTTTATGAATCTTGGAGCGTTCGCCGTCATCGCCCTTGTTCGCAACTATACGTTTGACGAACAGATTGATAGCTTCAAGGGATTGGTGTCTCAAAGCCCTGCTTTGGCAATTTCAATGGGTATCTGCATTTTCAGTCTGATTGGAATGCCGCCATTCGGCGGATTCTTCGCAAAGCTGATGGTGTTTGCTTCAGTGTACAAGGCGGCTGAGTTGCATTGGTTTCTGTACATTGTCCTGGCCTTCGGCGGTCTTAATACAGTATTTAGCCTAGTCTATTATGTTCGCATTTTGAAGGCCATATTCATGGAAGAGCGTCCGGCTGAAGCAAAGAAGATCACTTTGCCCGCAGCGGAAAGTTCTTACGTTTTGGTGCTTGCCGCGATGGTGTTTCTGCTGGGTGTGCTGCCAAGTCTGGCCAATGGACTAAGTTCGATTGCCAATGATGCGGGCAGTTCTGTTGTCAGCGGTAAGTAGCTGAAGTTCCGTTTTCTTGCTTTTCCTTCGGTATTGCTTCATGACTCAACTAACGGAATCAGCACTGAACAGCGTTCTGATCGACATGGCCTGCAGCTTTCTGCAGTATGTGGCGGAATCATCGCCGTGGGTCAGTGTTCCGGAACAACGCGTTGGCGAACAGTTTCTTGTGATTGCTGCACGACAACGTCAGGATGTTGCTGAAATTGTGTCACTACTGACCGATCGTGAACATTTTGTCGACTTCGGATCGTTCCCTACAGAATACACGGACCAGCAGTTTCTGGCCTTGGATGCTTTGATGGAAAAGGTTCGAGCCAGCCAGAATCAGGTATTAGCCAGCATTGCACGCGGCTTGGCTACGGTTGGTAACGCGGGCGATGACGGAATGGTTCAGTTACTGTCCGCCATTGAAGTTCGAGAAAAAGAAGTTGCGCACGCGTTGAAAGAACTGCAGATTGAACTAACTGAATGCAACGTTTCAGTATAGCGAAACCTGCTGCATCTAAATCTTTCGCAAAAGCGGCAGCGAATTTGTCCGCAGACACCGTAGGCCGCAGATTCTTTTTTCCAACAACTTCAAAGCACAGTGCAATCGCATCACCTGCTGAGCACGCGAATTCGACTCGGAAACACCTGCTGCGTTTTACGAAATGACGTTACGAAACTCGTGTAGAGTTTCAGCCGATGAAACCACGGAACAAGCCGAAAGTCTTGACGACTTTCGCTACGAGTCCTACACCTTGTCGTAATTTGCTCTAGTGGTTCATTCTCAGTCGACACTCTGCACGTTTGATGCAAGTTGGCTTTGCCCCACATTCGGCAGCGAGTCCGAAAATTTTCGACAGGCCAGATGATCGTTCCGATTTCTGTGACGCAATCGCGCACAGTTCCGGAACGTGTTGTCGCTAATCCTGATCTAGCTATCTGTCGGCGTCCATTCACGCAATCGTCGCATGCGAAATCCGCTTGAAACCCATCAGCGGCACCAAATTAGTGCATTAAACAGATGTTGCGGGTGTAGAATTGTGGCAGCGGGAGGCTGGTGAGTCGGCTTTTCGTTCCTGCCTGAATATCCTTATCCTACCCCAAAATCGCATTTGGTTCGTCAGCTGTCCATGAACGTTCGCTGTACAATTCCGCTTCTAATTCTATTTTCGAGCCTTCCTGTTTCAGCAGACGAACAGCCGGCAATTGATGGATTTTTGAAGGCTCATTGCTGCGACTGCCATACGGGCGATTCGGCACAAGCGGGACTGGACTTGCAGCAATTGCAGGGCGAACTAAACAGTGCCAATTTCGAACAGTGGGTTCATATTGTCAATCGAGTTCGCTCAGGGGAAATGCCGCCGAAGGAATCGTCGACCGTGAAGGTTGGCGATGCGATTGCTTTCGTTAATGGCACGTCAAACTGGCTGAACCAGCATCAGACAGCTGAGCACCAGGCACTGGGCCGGGTCCGTGCCCGACGTCTAACCAACATGCAACTGGAACGAACCCTTCAGGATCTTCTGGGAATCGACATACCGCTTGCTTTGCAGATGCCGGACGAACCTCGCACGCATGGCTTTGCGTCTGTTGCATCCGGCCAGTCTGTTTCACACTTCCAGCTACAGACTCATCTATCTGTAGTTGATGCGGCTCTGGATGAGGCATTTGCACGAGCAACCGGGGGATCGGACGAATGGAGCAAAGACCTGAATGCCAACGCGATAGCGCGTAAAAATCCTAAACGCAGATGTCGCGAACCTGAAATACTGGATGGCAATGCCGTTGTGTGGGCGTCAAATCTGATTTTCTACGGTCGACTACCGGTCACTACTGCGCGCCATGACGGTTGGTATCGAATAAAAATCAACGCGTCGGCCCTGAATCTGCCCGAAGATCATGGTGTGTGGTGTTCTGTAAGAATCGGACAATGCGTTTCAGGCTCGCCAATGCTCGCATGGTCTGGAGCCTTCGAAGCGACCGAGCAACCTCAGGAATGGACCTTTGAAGCCTGGCTAAACAAAGGTGACATGTTTGAAATCCGCCCCGCCGACAACACTCTGGAAATGGCTCGTTTCGCTGGAGGTCAGGTGGGTGCCGGCGAAGGCGAACCTCAGAAAGTTGCCGGACTGGCCATTCATAGTATGCAGCTGGAACAGTTCCATAAGGGGCCATCCAATAGCGATGTTCGTCAACAGCTTCTCGGAGACCTTGCGGTGAAGCCCAGCGGCCGTGGTCGCGATGTCACGCTGACTTCAACTGCACCAAAACAGGACATCATTCACCTGATGACTGACTTTGCAGAACGAGCGTTCAGGCGGCCGGTATCGGATGATGTTATTCAGCCTTACGTTCAACTCGTTCTTCAGAGTCTTGAAAACAACACTCCGTTATTACAGGCACTACGGGGCGGTTACCGAGCGGTATTGTGTTCGCCTCGTTTCATTTACTTTCAGGAAGAACCAGGAACACTCGACGATTATGCATTCGCATCGCGACTCAGTTACCTGCTGTGGAGCAGCATGCCCGACGAACACCTGATTTCCGAGGCGAAATCCGGCCAACTCAGAAAGCCAGACGTATTGCGAGAACAGGTCGAACGCATGTTGAAGGATCCGCGAGGTCACAATTTCGTAAAAGATTTCGCTCGCGAATGGCTGGATCTAAGCCAGATCGACTTCACTGAGCCGGACAGAAAACTTTATTCGGGCTTTGACGTTGTTGTTCAGGAATCGATGCTTCAGGAGACACAGACATTTCTGCAGGAAATGATCGACAAGGATCTTAGTGTCACGAATCTGATTGATTCTGATTTCACGTTTCTAAACAGTCGCCTTGCGAGATACTACAAAATCGCCGATGTGAAGGGCGATCAGATACGCAGAGTACCATTGCGGCAAGAAGACAATCGTGGCGGTGTATTGACACAGGGAGCAATTCTGAAGGTGACGGCCAACGGAACAACGACGTCACCCGTCATTCGCGGAGTTTGGATTTCTGAACGTTTACTGGGCGAAGAAATACCGCCACCGCCATTCAGTGTTCCTGCAATTGAACCTGATATTCGCGGAGCAAAAACGATTCGCGAAATGCTTGCTAAACATACGTCAGATACCTCATGTGCATCATGTCATCAAAAAATAGATCCGCCCGGCTTTGCTCTTGAAAACTATGATCCATCCGGCAGGTGGCGAGACAAATATCTGATGGTTTCAGGTGGACGAAGAACGACCGGGGCAAAAATTGATCCTGCTCATCAGATGCCAGGCGGTGAAACATTCAGCACGCTGCGAGACTTTCAAAACCTGATTATTCAGGACAGAAAAGCTCTGGCAAAAAACGTAGTTCAACAATTATTAACCTATGGCACAGGGGCTCCATGTGCCTTTGTTGACCGCGAAGCGGTCAACAAGATTGTTGACGAAACGAAGCATTCAAACTACGGAATGAAATCACTGCTGAATGCGGTTGTCGAAAGCAAAATTATGCAGACGAAATAGAAAGCCAGACACGCACCGTTACGCACGATGCCGGAAATCTGATTCTTGAATTACAACCATACAAAACAATTTCTGAAATCAGCCATACAGACAAACTGGCTGAGCACACAGTCATGCACAACGTTTACTTCAACTTTCGCCGCCGGCTACATCGTCGCACATTACTGAGAGGTGCTGGCGTATCACTCTCACTTCCGTGGCTGACTGCTATGCAGTCAGCCTTTGCGGATGCGCCAAAGGATTCCCCGCCGAAACGATTCGTCGCCATGACGTTGGGACTTGGCCTGATTGGCAATAATCTGAATCCCCCAAACGTCGGCTATAACTATGAGCCCAGCCTGTACCTGCAGGGATTGGACGACATTCGTGACCGCTTCACGGTAGTTTCTGGCACATCTCATCCCGGAGTTACCGGCGGTCACCGAGCAGAAGCCAGCATTCTGACGGCGAATCCCGTGGGCAGTTCCGGCAAGGCCAGAAACACGGTTTCTATTGACCAGCACATGGCCAAACATTTCGGAAACGCCACCCGGTTTCCGTCGCTTGTGCTGGGCAGCAGCGGAAGCACGAGCCCGTCCTACACAGAAAATGGAGCGATGGTTCCTGCGGAAACATCGCCGGCTCAGTTGTTCACGCGTTTGTTTGTTGATGATTCACCAGCAGATCAGCAGCGACAGGCTGAACGTGTACAGCAGGGACGCAGCATCATGGATCTGGTCGGCGACGATGCAAAACGTTTGTCGAAACAACTGGGCGCTGGCGATCGTGATCGACTGGATTCTTACTTCACCAGCGTCAGAGAGCTTGAACAAAGACTGGCGGAATCAGAAGCCTGGGCTCGCCGGCCAAAACCCCAAGTCAACGAACCGAAACCCGTCGATATCGGCAACCCAAACGACTTTGTCGGCCGGCAGCGTTTGATGAGTAAAGTGATTCGCCTTGCATTGCAAACCGATTCAACTCGATTTGTCAGCTATCATTTAGGCGGCAGCGGCGGAGTTGTGCCAATTCCGGGGGTTGAAGAAGGTTATCATTCATTAAGCCATCACGGACTTGATGCAGAAAAACTGGTTCAACTGGCACTTGTTGAGCGGGAAATCATTCAGGCCTGGGGACAGTTCGTCAGAGATCTTGCCGACGTGGACGAGCAGGGCAGCAGTGTTTTAGATACCACGTCTGTTCTGTTGACCAGCAATCTTGGCAACGCCTCTAATCACGACAATCGCAATATGCCCGTTCTGCTGGCGGGCGGGCGTTTCAAGCATGGGCAGCATCTTGAGTTTGACAAAAAAGACAATTATCCGTTGCCGAACCTGTTTGTGAATCTTCTGCAGCACGTCGGGTTCGAAACCGACAAATTTGTATCCAGCACCGGCACAATGACAGGTCTGGAAACTATATAAGCGGTCTACACAGTAGATGCAGTCAGCTCTCAGTAGTAGAGTGAACTGCAATCATTAACGTACAACGAATTTAGGAAAGGCGAACGTCTTGGCTGACGTATCCAACACAGTCCCACAGACCCGACAGCAGGTGATTAACACCTACTTTATGGAACATCGGGCAAAGTTGGTCGACATCGCGGCGTACCTCGATCGAATTGATCGAGCCAGCGGCGATGCAACGGAAGATATCCGCGACCATGCATTTCGCAGGGCCATCCAAATCCTCACCGACAGCCAGTCATTTCGCGCAAAGCGTATATTGGATCTGTTCAGCGACCACACAACCGAAATGCCTGATTCAGCCGAAGGAATGAAGGGAGCTGCCGGCGCGGTTGCTCTGGCCGATGGAGGTGCGACGTGAAGTATATCGACCCACACATTCACATGGTGTCTCGCACCACGGACGATTATCAACGAATGGCTCAGGCCGGATGCGTGGCCGTAACGGAACCCGCATTCTGGGCCGGCTTTGACCGTTCATCAGCTCAGGGTTTCTATGACTACTTCCGACAACTGACCGAATACGAACCTAAGCGTGCGGCGCAGTTTGGCATTCAGCATTTCACGTGGCTATGCATCAATCCGAAAGAAGCGGATGATCCGGGGTTTGCTCGGGAAGTTGTTTCACTGATTCCGGATTTTCTGAACAGTGCCGGAAAACTCTGCGGTGGCAATGTGCTTGGTATCGGGGAAATTGGCCTGAACAAGAACACCAGAAATGAGCTGATCATACTGGAAGAACAGATTGCTCTGGCTGAAAAATATAATCAGCTGGTGCTTGTGCATACGCCGCATTTGGAAGACAAGCTGAAGGGGACGCGGCTGATTATGGATGCATTGTCTGCCAGTAGCATTGAACCAGGTCGCATTTTGATTGATCACGTCGAAGAGCACACTGTCGGCGAAGTGCTGGACCGAGGATTCTGGGCAGGCATGACCTTGTATCCGGATACAAAAGTCACGCCTCAAAGAGCAACGGATATCATTGAAATGTACGGCAGCGAACGCATCTGGATGAATTCCGCTGGTGACTGGGGATGCAGTGACCCGCTGGCTGTTCCGAAAGCTCGTTTGGAAATGAAGCGCCGGGGTCACACAGCGACCATTATCGACAAAGTCACGTTCGACAACCCTCAGACATTTCTAAGCCAGTCTGCAAATTTCAAACTGGCCGTCGACGCTTGATTTCAAATGTCGTTGATTGGCAGAGTATAGTGCATCTGATGTGGTGAAAAACAAACATAAAGCCTGATGCACCGGCAGAACTGCCAGTGCATCAGGCTTTGTTATTTTTCACGCTTATCGAGCTTGTACACTTCGGCAAAGCATCAGTTCCCGCGAGACCAGAATCGTGGAATCAGCGAAAATCGTTTTGTAGGTGCTTCCGGGTTTGTGGGCGGCTGAACAGCATGTATTGGTGATGTGGCTGAGTCGTCAGATGTTGGCACGGCTCGACCATAGGATATGCCTTGCACCGGAACTCGCAGCGAAGATTGTGCTGGTGCCTGTTGTGGAGTCGGTGCGAAACGTTGTTCAGCCGAATTCTGAATGTTGCCGCTGTAGTACTGTGTCTGCTGAGAAACAGTGTTCATCGGCACATTGTAGTAGCCTGATTGATCGGGCATTGAAGGCATGGGCGTCGGCAACTGCTGTATGGGCATGGGCGTCGGAGCCTGCCGTGTATTCCCGACAGGTGGCTGAACGGGCGCTGGAATTGGATTCAAGGTCGAAGTCGCGCCGGCCCCGTTTGATCCCCGGTCAATCTGCAGTGGAACACCAAGGCTATTGGGATATCCCTGTGACGGATACTGGTGTTCCGGCATCGACGGAATGTTCAATTCGGCAGGCGATGGCTGCGACTGCATGTTCTGAAACTTCTGCGGATAGACGGGTACAGAAAACACCGGCGCTGGCGCGTCCTGCGTAGAGTATGGAAGCTGATCCTGCATTGGTGCGGCCTGATATTGCTGAGGCTGTTGATGCAAAATTATCGCCTGCCCACCTGGCGCTGGCAGGATAATCTGCTGCGGTCCCAGCGGAGTGCCGTTTGGCTGAATTTCGCTCTGATACGAAGTGTCGCCCATTCCTGCCTGATAGTTTCCGTCTGCGCAGAAACTGCCCTGTTGACCAAACTGAATTGACTGAATTGACTGAATGCGCCGCCAGTTTGTTTCGTGAAATCCCCAGTTTGGCTCGCACGAAGGGTTGTAGTAGGGACGTTCGTGCTCGACCTCACAGTTACAAAACCACCCGGCTGACGCAATACCGCCCGCAAGAACCGAAATCGTTCCGGTCGCCGCCAATCGTTTGATTTGCCTAGTCGTCTGCTGCAACATGATCACTATCCCTGCTGGGCGAATAAGTTTTGCTGACACACCATGATGAAAAGTGTGCTAAATCCCGAATGACAGATTTTCAAAATTGCATCACACCCCACGATGGGATTTCTGAGTGGCGTTTAGAAGCCCTGCGAAGATCCGCCTGTCGAACCGAAACCAACGCTGTGTCCACTGAACCCGCCGGTCAGAGACTGGCCACCGGAGTTACCGCCCCCTGATCCGTTTCCACCACTGTTGTTACCGCCACTGTTGTTACCGCCACCTCCGCCTGCCGACCCGCCTGCGCCGAATGACATAAAGGATGTCGCATGCCCCGTAATTCCCATACGATATTTTCGTATTGAATTTTGATTATCACGTCCGTCGCCCTGGCCAGGCTGGTTCTGCTGCATCTGCAGCTGGTTCAGCCCCTGAGTTAGATTTTCATTCTGAGCATAAAACTGCTGCTGTGGACGCACGGCACCGTAATAGTTCACGGCAGCGTTGGTTCCGGAGCTACCTCGGAGCATATTCAGATATGGACTCACAGTGGGTCGATTGAACGGCCGGTTGATTCGATCTGTACCGAACTGAGCATGCGCAACGGGTGTCGCTGATTGCCAGGCGATAAAAATAAATCCGATGGCCAGAATTGTTCTTGAAGGTCGTTTCATATTCCCCTCCACTTAACCTATTTCAGCCTGCATAGTGCCTTGCAGGTGAACGCTGCCCCGACATCGTCGGCTCAGCATTTAGAAATTATTATTATTGTTGTTATTGTTGTTATTGCTGAAGCTTCGCGACGCCGCGCCTCCGAGAATGGCGAAGCCAAGAATGCGCTCGAACGGTGCTGTGATCTTCGCGAAGTTTGTATCAAAAGTAATCCAACGATCTGCTTTCACGTACAGGCGGTCGCCCGGCAGGATCTGATAGTTGGTATTTGTCTGTGCTCCCTGAGCAATCGCGTTCCAGTCAACATGCAGGATCTGATCTGCTTGACATGAATTCGGCGATGGCCGGGCAATCCAGATCTGGCCTTTATTGGCAACTGTTGGCAAACCTCGAATTTGAGCAACGGCATCCAATACGGTTTCGTTACCGGTAGATGGGAATCGCTGGACCTGCTCACCTGCTCCCCCACCGTCCGCAATCACATAGTAGACTTTGCTGTTGTATCCCAGAACATCCACTGAAATATCCGGATTGTGCATGTGTTGCCCCAGATGCTGCTCGATGGCCAACTTTGCTTCTGCGAGTGTCATTCCAGCGATGTAGACGCCACCGTAAATCCCCAAGCCAACCGTACCATCGGGCCGAACAAGGTGCTGTCCGGCGACAGCCTGCTTCGCACTTGGATCCGGCAAAGTCACAAGCACCTGCGGGTTGGTCAGAATTCGCTTCAGATGAAGTTCAACACGTCGCTGAATTTCAGCCAGTGGCTGGCCCGCACAATGAACCTTGCCATATTCCGGACCAAGATTCAGGTAACCATCAGTTCCAACAATGTAGGGACCGTTGATGGTCTTGAACTGACGAGAAATCGGATCTTCATTATCGTCGAAGGGAATCGTTCGACTCACCTGCACGATCAATGGTTCACCAGCGAGCACCGGAGCGTTCGCCTGGCGGAGGTTGGTGGCCGCTTCAATCAGCAGTACATCCGGCGGTTCAATGCGATACTCCGGAAGAGACGCCTTTCGAAGTTCTCGTGGAACATCGCACCCGGCGTTGCCATAGCCACCCTGTCCATAACTAGCAGTAACGCAGCTTCCCGTCACACTGCCTTCGCCTGTAGCAGCAGTCTGAACATAGCCTTCCGTTCCGCATGCGGCTGGGGCTTCATTCAACACGTACTCCGACTGAGGTGCTGTGCAATTAGACGATACTGGATTGCAATTGCCAGTTGAGCCTCCATTATCAGAACACTGACTTGCAGCACAAGCCGACACGACTGAACCGCCGCATGACGAACCCGTCGCACATCCCGCCATAATCGGCGAGAATGCGGTCGCAACCAACAATGTCAATGACTTTGCAAAGCTGGTGTTTGTGGTCTTCACGTCCAGCATTATTCCCTCCCTGGAGAACCCAGTCCGTTTTACTGAGCTGCTTACAGATCTCATTTCGCGTCCAGCCAAGGATCCTTCCTCAACACCGAAATTTCTTCAGGTGGGATGGACGAGAAAAACAGCATTTCAGTGTCCTTATCGGACCGTTATCATGGTTATCATGGTTGTTTCTATGAATCGAATGTTCAGATCAATCCAACGCGTCCGGTCGTGCCGAATAGTCTGATTGCACTGACAAAAAAATCGTTTAACTGACTCAAGCGTGCCGCCATTGTTTCCGAAACGCGTACCGCTTTTTCGCCGTAACCGCAGGAATCTGAACACATGAAAAAATCAGGCGTTTTCTTCCTGACGGGTTGTCTTATTGGGGTCTTTTATCCGTCTTTTTGTTCACCGTCACACTCCGATGAGACCGCAGGAAAACCTCGATCTGCCGTGGGACGGATCAACGACAGCAATCCTTTAAAGCCATTGAACGCACTGGTTGGAGCATGGCGTGGCGTCGGCCAGCTTAAACGAGGAAGCCGCAATGGTGCCTGGACCGAACAAATAACGTGCGAATGGCTTTTTGAAAAAGGAACGTCAACCGTTGTGTTGAAGTCTGAAGATGGCCAACAGTTTGACAGGCTGAAGATCGCCTGGGACGGCGACAACGAGACTATCGTGCTAACACAGTCACTAAAGGACACCACCCGAATTTACAGAGGGCCCGCTCCCCAAACATGGCCGGATCGCATCGAACTTGTCTCGGATCCCGACGACGATGGAGTGTCGTACCGTTGCACAATTCAGCAACTGAGCGACATTCGAGCCACACTGCTGTTCGAACAAAGGACAAGCCCAACTGGAACTTATCGCAGAATCGCCGGCATTGGCTATACTCGAGCCGGCGAGAAACTGGCTGTCAGTGGTGGCAATTCGCGTAAGTGCATCGTGACCGGCGGATTGGGTACGATTTCAGTAACCTACAAGGGGAAAACATACTATGTCTGCTGTCAGGGATGCGTTCAGGCATTCAATGATTCACCGGAAGCGATCGTTGCCGACTATCAGAAATCGCTGCAGGCGAATCCAGCAAAACAGCAATAGCCGTCGCACTTAATCAGGCGTTTATTGCAGTGGCCACCCTGTTTTCTAAAACAGATAGAGGGTACTCACACTCAATAACTTCACCATTCAGGCGGCGTTCACATCACATCACAACACAAAGCGGCTGAGATCTTCGTCGTTACGGATATCGTCCAGCCTACTGTGAACATAGTCCCTGTCGATGACAATCGACTTCGCTCCGCAGTCAGGGGCTTCAAAGCTGACATCTTCCAGCAGGCGTTCCATAATCGTCTGCAAGCGGCGAGCACCGATGTTCTGAGTCGTCTGGTTAACGTGATACGCCACATCGGCAATTGCGTAAATGCCATCGTCTGTATAAGTGACCTGAACGCCATCGACAGCCAGTAATTCCGCGGATTGCCGCGTGATGGAGCCCGAAGGTTCCGTCAGAATTCGCACCAGATCATCCTTCGTCAGATCCTGCAGCTCAACACGAATGGGAAATCGTCCCTGAAGTTCCGGCATCAGGTCAGAAGGTCGTGATCGGTGGAACGCTCCCGCTGCGATGAACATGATCTTTTCTGTCGAGACGGAACCATAACGCGTCTGGACAGTGGTTCCTTCAACAATCGGAAGCAGGTCACGCTGCACGCCCTGACGGCTTACATCAGCAGACCGTCCGCCTTCTCCACTGCTGCAGACTTTGTCAATTTCGTCTATAAAAACGATTCCGGTTTCTTCAGCAAGTCGAATTGCGGCTTCGTTAATTGTGTCCTTGTCCAGCAGCGTCTCGATTTCCAGATCCATCAGCGCGCGGCGAGCATCAGACACAGGTAATTTTCTGGCCGCATTCTGCCTGGGCATCATTCGATCCAGCATGCCCTGCAAATCCATATCCATTTGCTCCATACCCATGTTTGTGAATACCTGCACCGGAGACGGTTTGTTTTCAATCGACAGTTCAACCATGCGATCTTCCAGCTTGCCGTCTCGCAGCATGTCGCGAAACTTTTCCACTGTTCGCAGATGTCGTGATTCCTGCGCGGCAGAATCTTCGTCCTCAACTTCGTCGCTAACGACGGTTACTGTCGGTTCGAAGGGAACCAAAAGGTCCAGAAGTTTGTTTTCAACGCGATGAGTAGCTTCTTCTTCGACTTCTGTTCGCTTGCTGGCTTTGACCAGCGAAATCGCCGCTTCCACAAGGTCGCGAATCATGCTTTCGACATCGCGGCCGTGGTAGCCCACTTCTGTATATTTTGTCGCCTCCACCTTGATAAATGGAGCCCCGGTCAGCTTGGCAAGTCGCTTAGTAATTTCCGTTTTTCCGACACCGGTTGGCCCAATCATCAGAATATTTCGCGGTGTGACTTCCTTTCGCATCTCTTCTGACAGGTTTTGCCAGCGCCAGCGGTTTCGAAGAGCAATCGCGACCGCGCGTTTCGCGTTGTCCTGCCCAACAATATGTTCGCTTAGCTTTTCAACCACTTGCTGTGGTGTCATGGGCTGGTATTGCTCAGTCATAAAAATTCAGATTCAACTGTGGTGAATAGGGCAGGCAGAAAACAGAAATCGACCGGAAGTTATTAAACAGCAGACGTCAGTGTTTCAACGATGATGTTGTTATTTGTGTAGATGTCGATTTCGGCGGCGACCAACAGCGATTCGCGAACAATCTGCTCGGCCGTTAATTCCGAATGCTTCACCAAAGCTTTGGCGGCGGATGCCGCATACGGACCTCCCGATCCAATTCCAACAACTCCATCCGTCGGTTGCACAACGTCTCCCTGTCCCGTCAACAGCAGCGTAAGATCCGCATCCGCCACAATCATCATCGCTTCGAGTTTACGAAGTGCTCGGTCGGTGCGCCAGTCGCGAGCCAATTCCGTTGCGGCTCTGGCGATGTTACCTGGGTAATCTTTCACTTTTGTTTCAAAGCGTTCCATCAGGGCAAATGCGTCAGCCGTTGATCCCGCAAACCCAACCAAAACTTTGCCGTCCAACATGCGGCGAAGTTTTTTCGTATCCGATTTCATGATGGTGTTGCCATAGGTGACCTGACCATCCGCTCCCAGCACGATTGATCCATTATGGCGAACGGCAAGCACAGTTGTGGAACGCCAGCGAGGTTCTGAAGATCGTTTTGACATTTCTCGGGAACTCTTTACAGGAAAATGTTTATTTGAAACGCTGACGCAAGTCTGAAATCGCGCTTCTGCAAAATGTCAGTTTCTAAACGACAAAGCGGTGTCATGGGACATTTACGCGGATTCAAAAACTGCTAAGCCGTTATTCTAAACCTAACAGCATCGCAGCCGGTTTCTATATCTGAAGAACATGAGACTGTAACATCACAGTCCGATGTTTCCCAAACAAACCCGGCATTTCCAACCCGACTTGCTGGCGGGGCACATCTGTAAACTACGCCTTTGACAGATCGAAAGCCGTCAAGATCTCCAGCAGAAACTATTCTAATGGCGTGCAGAACTTCATGAACAAAATCAGTGCCCCTTGCGTTCGCGGTAATCCAGTTGGCCGCGCCAGCCGAGCTTACGATGCAGCGTCTTATAGTAACTGTGCCCCGGAAAATGAATCAGCTTGAAGGTCGGCGTCGCGCGCTTCACAACAATCAGGTCATTGGAGGAAACCGGCCGACTGATTTGGCCATCTATTACCAGTTTGACACCATCAGGAGCGTCGGGAACGGTAAACCGGTACACGCGATCTGCAGAATCGACAATCGGCCGCACAGTGAGAGTATGAGGGCAGATCGGTGTAATACTGAAGGCCTGAAGATCCTGCCGAAGTATAGGGCCACCCGCTGACAGATTATGAGCCGTTGAACCAACGGGGGTACTGATAATCAATCCATCGCAACTAAAAGTAGTGACGGTCTCGTCGTCGATTTCAAGATTGATGTCGAGAATTTTTAACGAACCGGCCGAGTTTATTGTTGCTTCATTCAAACCAAGATCGGTATGCACAGTACCGTCCGCGGTGATGTGCTGACATTCGAACATAAGATGTTCAACAACTTCGTAATGCCGGGCTTTTAGTTGTGGCAGGTTGTCGCAGAATTCGTCCAGACTCAGGTCGGCAAGAAAACCGAGTCTTCCCAGGTTGATGCCGATTATTGGGATCTGATGAGCCCCCAGTTGTCGACAACCGCGCAGAATGGAACCATCACCGCCAAGTACAACAACGATGTCTGCATGCATGCGTTCATCGATCTGTTCGTGTCTCGCAAAAGAACCAACAACCTGAATGCCGTTCTTTTTTTCCAGATCAGGCAGCAGTTTTGCCCACGCCTCCAGAACTTCAGGGCGATCGCTACCGGTGAGCACAATAACCTTTAGGACCGAATCAGACATCTGAGCTCACGTGGTAACTGATGGCGTTTTGATGGCGGGACTGCATAAGACATTGCAAACTAAAATGCGGCATAAGACATTCGGCAGGACCCGGAAACAAACAACAGTGTATTACTTTCATGGCGGCTTGCCCGCTCGATTGCCAAGTCACTGCATTTTTTCCATGTCAAAAGTGAAATAACGAGTTAATCGGACATGCCGTGTTTTGCAGACGCCCATCAACGCGATCAGAAGGCCACCGAACATCAGGCAAACCCACACTCCCGACGTACTGCATCCTGCGATGCTTGATCACGGCGAAGTAGTCGGAAGCCGTTGAATTTTGGGGCCCAAAATAAGCGTACGTAATTCTGCAGCGTTTGACAACGTGCGGCTATCCGGATCAACAAGAGTCACAGTTATCACAAAGGTAAGCCATTGTCAGTAAGCACGAGGTGCCAGCAAAACTTTCCGACCTCGGCGGCGATCACTCGCTGCCGAAGCGTGCTTGCAGATTATACAGATTGAATAACCGAATCAGATTGCCTTCCCCATGCGATGGAAGGTTGGTGAGCGGAGGCAGAGTTCAAGTCCTGTTTAAATCAGACTTAGCGAACCTGAAACGCGACAAAACCGTCTGCCGTCTTTTTGCTGATTCTATCGCGAAGTCGAACGCGAATCCGGTAGCTTCCAGTCGCCAGATGCGATGGCACTGTCAGTTCAAAACTCTGGAAGTAGTCAGTGCGTTCTGAGGTGGATTCGTCTGAAATGTCGGCCAGATCAATCGTCTCGATCGGCTCGGTGCTGTTTTCATGCAGGATTTGCAACTGAGCATCAAAGTTTGTCCGGTAACTTCCTCGAGCCGTAATGTCGGTCGAAAAATTATCCAGTTCCGCGTAAAGAAGAATGGGCTGGCCCGGATCGAAGTCGTTGGAAGGAAATGCTTCGACTCGACCGAAACTGTGAATCCGGCTGCAGATATCAAGCCGTCTGAAACTCAAATCGCCAAAGACTGACAGGTGACGTGTGGCGGAACGCAGTTGTACTGCAGTGGCAGTCAATTGTTGTTCCAGAGTCAGATCGTCGTCTGTTCTGTATTGAACCATCGCCAGCATCAGTTCCTGCCAGAAGGCCTGTTCTCCGTCAGGCAATGCACTTAGCGACGCGATGGCGGCGCCGGGTTGATTGGAGATCAGGTACAACAACTGAAGATCCTGTTGCCGACGCTGATATGCAATCGGTTGCTGACGCCTTCCATTTAACTGCTCAGGCCAGTTCTGCAGTTCGCGATTCACTTCTTCAATCAGTTGTATCAGGATGGGGTTTGGTTCTGAAGCACTGTTAACAACGATGCTGGCAGGGTCATCGCTAAGTGATTCAGTCTGTAACGGAGGTTGTATCAAAATTGATGAAGCCGGCTTATCGCGTTCCCGAAAGACACTGAACGGCGACTGCAGTTTTTGGAAATTCCTCTTCCAGATCTGACGCGCGCTGGATTCGCCATCCGGTCCGTAAAATTCTTTTAGCCGCTCCAGCATCGATGGTTCGGGATGTACGCCAGAAGATTCTGCTGGCATCGGGCCTTCCGGCAGCACGTTGTTAGAATTCCAGGCAGCGTCTGCACTGAATGTTACGATTGGAACGGCAGCCATCCCGTACGACGCAGTTGCGAATGGGTTTTGGCCTGAATTGTTTTCGGCCGAGGGCGTTTCAGATTGATTGGATGTTGATAACGTTTGCCAGTTATCTTCTCGTTCATTCAACAGCTTGCCCTCTGACATGACGTTGCGCGATTGATCATTCAGAAATCGTCTGACACTGTCCGTCGTAAACCCAATACTGTGTCCGCTGGCGGGTTCGTGCATTGCAGATGGCGCTGCCATGTCTGAAGCAGATTCAATCGGCGCCGCTTCAGGCGTCGCAGGCTTAATTATGATTTGAGGCGGAAGCGAGGCCGGTCCGAATTGAGGAGCCAACAATCGCGCGGTCGGATTGACGGCGGCGTTCGGGACAGTGTCAGATCCCGTCGACACTGTTGGCGGGGAACTTTCGACAGCCTGATACAACGGCGACTGCCACGGCGAATCCTGCGAACGAATCGTTGTGGGAGAATGACTGAGCGACGCGGTTCTGCGATGCAGCGAAGAATACTTACCAAGCATCGGACGCGTACAACCACCGACGCTGATTGCCAGAACGACAAGCAACAATCTGGTGGTTGTGGATGTTTTGGTTCTTCTTTGGGAAATCGGCATTAGGTTCGGCAACCCTGCTCAAACCGAGAGCACTTCGGAATTTCAGTCAGCAACATAAAGCCGACTGACGCTGAAAAGCGTAAACAAGGGTGGCATCGTATCCTTCTGAAACGAATGCCAACAAGGTGGGTTTGTACAGCTGCAGACCTTACTCGCAGTGTGCGCAACGAAAATCACAACAAAACGGCGAATTCTGCCGCTTGCGGGAACAAAAAATCCGCCTGTTTGGCAGGTTGACTGAGCGGCCGTCATTACCCAAATCCTCCGGTCGGCTCGCCCGATTTCGGCACGCATTAGAGCTTAACACGGTTCCAGTAAAGCTTTAAGATCACCCAAAGGCACTGGACGTGGCGGCAAAACTCGTACATGATAAGCCTGACAGAACCTGAAACGTGTTGAGTTTTTCCGGAAATGCAGATGTCATGATTAGTCCTTCAATCAAAACCACCGCTGTATGCTGTTTGGCGCTGCTTGGTGCGGACGCATTTTCGCCACAGGCATGGGCCGCGCCACAGGCTGCAACCGGTGACGAAGTCACCGCCGCGGCGACAACCGAGGACGCTCAACCTGAATACGTTCGAATTCGTCGTGACGGTCGACTGGCCGTTGCGCTGGAAACGTCGGTCATTAATTTCGGTGAGTCAAAAAAATATCCGAATGCCACCGTCGATCTTCTCGGAGCGATTCATCTAGGTGAAGAACAGTATTACAAAGAGCTGAATCAGCAGTTCGCAAAATACGATGTGCTGCTGTATGAGGCCGTGATGCCTGAAGAAGCTGTAAAGCAGGACTTCCGACCCGGCCGAACGAAAGGTACGGGACGTGGCTTAAGCCTGGAAGATGAATGGACGGAAGCCAAGGTCGGACTTCAGGCGATTTCGGTACTACAGCTTGGCATGAAGGATGCTCTGGGACTGGAGTTTCAGCTGGCAGGAATCGACTATACCGCGAGAAACTTTGTTCACGCCGACATGACTCAGGAGGAATTTGAAGCGTCGATGGAAAAACGGGGCGAGTCGTTTTCGGAAATGTTAGTCCGTGAGATGAGCAAAGCTGCCATGCAGCAGCAGGATAAAAATCCGGTTGCTCAGCAGTTGGACCTGATGTTTTCTTTGCTCTCAACGGATCGCGTTTATCGAGTGCGCAGGATTGCTGCTGTCGAACTGGCAAAGGCCAACGAAGGTACTGCGTTTGCTGGTGCGGATGGCACTTCGACCATTATTACAGAGCGAAATATTAAGGCCCTTCAAGTGCTGGCAAAGCAACTGCAGTCTGGCAAAAAGAAAATTGGAATCTTCTATGGAGCCGGACACTTTCCGGATATGGAAAAAAGACTCGTGGAAGAATTCGGTTTCACTCGCCTTTCTGAACAGTGGGTTACAGCGTGGCAATTGCGAGCCACAGAAGATTAGATCAACTAACATCTGACTCTTCCTGATTTGCCCCGTAATTTTTGCCATAAGCTCCTGTGAGTAATACACCACCACCGCCACCGCACGCCCCGGAAGATGATGATGACGGATCGGTCAGCCGAATTATCCGTCGCATGAAGACGGGCGATCCTGAAGGCGCTGACATACTCTGGGAACGTTTTTTCGCTCGCCTGACATATCTTGTTCGAGAACGCATGGGGTCTCAGCTGCGCACTATGTCCGACGAAGAGGACGTTGCACTGCAGTCACTGGCCGAAATGTTTCGCGGGCTGATGAACGGACAATTCCCGTTGCTCGATAATCGCGAATCTTTTTGGCGACTGCTGGTAACGGTCGCCTCCCGAAACGTCATCGATGTAATTACTCACGAACGGCGAATGAAACGCGGCGCCGGTCGAGTGGTAAATGAATCAGCCTTTTCATCGGGCAAGGATGGCGACAGCGAATTATTCGAACAGCTTGCATCCAGCGAACAGGCTCCAGATGTGCAGGTGATGATTACAGAACGCTGTACCGAACTGCTTGAATCACTTGCGGATAAGCAACTACAGGCCATTGCCTTAATGAAAACAGCGGGCTCCAGCAATTCGGAAGTCGCCAAGCTGCTGGGGTTGAGTCTGCGTTCGGTGGAGCGGCGATTATCGGAAATCCGAGCTCGCTGGGCAGATACCGTTTCTTGATTTGCGGTCCCTTTTCTGAAGTCGTATCTGGTGGATTTAAAACTAAAAGACAGTGTGGCGGTCGTCATCGGTGGAGCCAGTGGAATTGGCCAGGCGTGCGTCGAGGCGTTTATCGCTGAAGGAGCGCGTGTTGCCATTTGGGACAACTCGTCCCAGGTCAATCAGATTGCGGCAATCAATGGCTGCCTGGGGCTGGCGGTGGACATCGTTGACGAGTCGGCCGTACTTAACGCTACCGCACTAACCGAAGAAACTCTGGGACCAATTTCGCATACAGTCAATGCGGCAGCTGTTGGGTCAGGACAATTCGGAATGCCATTTACGAATCTGTGTCCCGACGACTGGACACGAGTCCTTGACGTAAACGTGAAGGGTATGGTCAATATTGCCCACGCCATTGCTCCAGGGATGGTCAGCCGAAAACACGGAACATTTGTGTTTGTGGCTTCGGTCGCCGGACAAATAGGCTCGCCCACAGACCCACCGTATAGTGCTTCCAAAGCAGCCAATATTAACTTTGCTCAGGTGATGGCGAAAGATCTTGCGGCACACAGTATTCGGGTAAACACGGTGTGCCCCGGTATGGTGAAAACGCCGCTGAATCAAAATGTCTGGAAATCATGGAACGAACGGCAGCCAGAGGAATCGAAACTTGAATATGAGGCCTGGGCCGCTGCGAAAATAAACCAGCTAATCCCTTTGAAAAGCTGGCAACAACCTCAGGACATCGCAAACATGGTGGTGTTTCTTTCGTCAGATTGTGCCAGCCAGATCACTGGTCAGACAATAAACGTTGACGGCGGCTATGTGATGCACTCGTAAATAATCGATGTTGAATCAATCCCGCAACGAACACGGACCCAGCACCATTCAACCTGATCTCAACACCACGGTATGCAACCGCAGGGTGGAAAATCAGGCGCCGCCGGAATCATCACAATCCAAGGGAAACTGCCACCAACTGCAACGATAGAGACTTTGAAGCACACTACATATGAACCGTTGAACAGTCAGTCAATTGAATGCTGTAAACTATGCAAATAGGTCTTCTTCGTCGTCGCCAATGCCACCCGAGGAAGAGCCGCTACTCGCGCCAGCCATACTGCTGCCTGAACCACTGCTGCCTGAACCACCGCTGCCTGAACCACCGCTGCCGCTGTTTGGCTCTCCACTAATATCTTCCAGCAATACAACGTCGCCAAAAACCTGCGACATCGCTGCAGTATGGACAGCAACGAATTCAAAGTCCGTTTCGCCGTTCGCGTTAGGAAGATAGAAACTAAAAATCCCATCTTCGTTAGTAGTATCTCCCGTGTTCCACACAGTCTCACCGGCAACGCGCCAGTCGACACGGACCTCACCAATAATATTCGCGTTCTCATTATCAATTGCACCAATCACAACCGCCTCGTTGGCAACAATCTCACTGATTTGGATCGCGTCTAACGTAATACCCGGTACCTGAACTGTCACTGAGGAACGTGCCATGCTTCCGCCTTCACTTGAGCCAGAACCGGAACCGGAACCAGCGACAGCCGGATTCGTTTCCACTAATTCAATTGTCACCGACCGCGTTTCATTGGCCGGAATCCATGAACTAAAGTCCATCGCAAGAGTGTCGCCCTCATACGTGGATAACACAAAGTCAACGTTACCATCGCTGCCAACATCCACGTTGGCGACCATCATGCCATAGGTTCCATCGTCCGTAACAAGCCCATGAAGAAAAGCTTCGTCGACAACGATGCTGGTCAATTCGGGAGCTGAGTTTACGACCGAAAGCAGCTTTCGATACTCCAATACATCGCAGAATTGAATGTCGACCGGACGAGATCTGCGACGCGTTCTGCTACTGGAACAGGAAACAAGCATGTCAGAAAACGCAGCAAAAATAGACAAAGGACTCATCGATTGGGCTCCGAGGCGAATGTAAGAAAACCATCTTCTTCGCTGGGGCAATCGCAACTCGAATGCAAAGCCGGACCCGAATTCGCCATTAACTGCTGGTTTTTCTGACGCTCAACTCTCGCGGAGAATCGCAAGTTGTTTCGAACCAATAACTTGCGACGTTTCGACGACAGCCAGATTCATAAGCCATTGGCCAGATGTCTGGATCGTTCGCACTGTCCACTTAACACTTGCGCAAAGGTGACGTTCAGAATTTGCAACATGTCGACACAACGCTAACGATTGTTCGCAGGGTCGGTCACGCTGATCGGTACCCGCCGGAAAATAGGAAGACGGGTTCAACGCGAACGTTGCAGCGTGCGGAGGTCGGACGAATGGCGATCGCCCCGTACGTTCAGTATGCTGACAATCAGTAACCCACGTTCCCCCAATCAATGCCGCTGACGACCTGTGAGTGAAGTCGTTTCGCGTCATTCTGCTGACCCTGTTTACAAAGTGAATTTGACCATGTCCGATTCAGACTCTGGTCTCGCAACGACCACTGCCGTTTCGCCATTGCGAAAAAAAGCTTCCGCTCTGCTGTTACTCATTTTGGCTTGTGTGTTAGCCATCGAAGGCCGGGCCAGCCTGGGTCAGCTACTGTCAGACTGGGCCCTGCAAAAAATATCTGATAAAGGCACTTTTCCAGATGCGACACGCGATCAGGTGCGGAACCTCATTAAGTTCGCCCCTTCAATTTCTATAGTGAAACAGACCGACTACGAAACAGAAACTCGCTTTGAATGGTTTAGCCTGTTGCGGCCACTGTTTTCCAAACCGAACGCAGCGCTGCTGGTCGTTTCCAATCGGTCAGAACCCGCCATAGCGTTGCGGTACAGTGGCGCTGATTCGAATGCAGACGAACCAGATGCGTTTGGAAGAATCGGAGATGCTCGAAATAGCAGCTTAGCCACTGAGGACGGCGGTGGAATGTCTGCGAGCGCCCCCATGATTCGTCTTCCGAATTCTGATCCGCTGATGGCAACCCTTGACAAAAACAACGACGGCGAGATCTCAGAGCGAGAACTGAATAACGCGGATGTTGCCCTGCGGAAATCGGATCAAAACGGAGACGGAATTCTTTCGGGGGCAGAGATCCACCCACCGGAAAGCCAACGCGTTGAACCTGAACGTCAGCGACCGCCCATGGATGCCGAAACAGACCCAGTAACCGAAACACCTTCCGTGAATGAGAATCCGAATGACACTTCGGAAACCGAAAATTTGGTCAGTGATAACATTCCCGACACCTCAACACCAAAGCAGCAATCCGTTCCAGCGGCGGCCGACGCTGACAAGTCTCTGGCTGCTACTGCGGCCGAACCTGCAGCCATTGGCGACGCCCCGTAACCGACGCAAATATCGACGCATACATTATCCGTTTCACTGAAGTTCACTACAAAAAGTTTCGTTATGCAGCCGCCCCGCACAATTTCCAAAACTATCAATAGCCGTCAGATTTGGTTTTCGATGGGCGTGCTGTTGCTAGCTTCATCTCGGGGGCTCAGTGCCGAGACCGTTTCCTATCTCGGCTACAGCAGCGCAATTGAGCTAAAAAATCAGCACACCCGCGTTGTGCTGTGCCCGCAGGTTGGTGGGCGGGTCCTTGAGTATTCGTACGACGGTGAAAATGTGCTGTATATGTCCAAAGGCGAACAACAATGGAAGCCCGGTGACACGCCGGAATCGTCAGCAGGACGTTTCGACATCGGCCCCGAATTGGTCATCCCACGACGGAACGTTTTGTGGTCGGGCAAATGGACGGCAGCAATCACTGGCGAACACAGCGCCCGTTTAACCAGTCAAAAAGATGCAGCGACCGGCATTCAATTGATTCGCGACTTCGAACTTGATCCCAAGTCATCCCGATTACTGTGTGCTCAAACTATCGTCAACGTGTCCGATGAATTGAAAGAATGGTGTCACTGGAGCCGCACGTTTGCGGTCGGCAAAGGTATTTGCATCATCCCGTTAACTCCGGCCGGCGTTTCGCCGCTTAGTCGCTTTCCAGAACGTTACGTGATGTACGAAGAAGGTGGCATCATCAACCTGAAACCCGCAGATCCGCAGATTCGCAAACGCGACAACACTCTGCAGATTTTCCCAACCCCTCGAAAACCAAAGCTTGGCTTCGACAGCTACGCCGGTGAAATTGGATACGCTGCGCCGAACAACCTGTTCTTCCTGAAGCGGTTCAAGACTTTTCCCGATCGAGTCTATAACGAAGCCGCCGGGCTCACAATTTCAGTTTGGTATCCAGACAATCAGATGATCGAACTGGAACCGATTGGTCCTCGCGAAAGTCTGCAGCCAGGTGAATCCGCCAGTTTCACGGAAGAATGGTGGTTAGCTCCGTTCGAATTTCCGGGCACCGCACAAACTCTGGATCCCGCATCGATCAGGAAGCTCACCGACACGCTCAGGTAATCCAGACAGCAGAGACACAATTTAGGCACAGCAACTGAACGCAAAGTCGCGCTGTCATCACAGTCTCATGTTTCCGTAACTCTGATGTGTGTCTTGACGCGATTCGCACAATTCTGCGGCTGCGGTGAGTCGCATGGCGTGGTTTGTGATTTGGCAAAATTTGGCTACAACACAGGCCTCATAAGCTGATTCGTAGCTTCCGATACCCCTTTTTCGTTGATTGATTCCCGTCCGGAGACTCACATGAGTTCACTCTTAAAATACGATCCGTCTGCCGCCCTGAAGCATCTTTCTGCTGGACGCCTGGAAGTCCTGAAAGCGTCTGTCGAAGCGGCCCGAGACGAAACTCTAAACGACGTGGAACTCTGGCAAAGTGGCAGCTCAATTTCTGCAGAAAAAGATCCACTGGATGCCGGCTTCATTCAGTGGCCCGAAGAATTGTTGCTGGACCTGAAGGAAACCGGCGATCAAAGTCTTATCGCTCGGATTGAAGCTTGCGCAAAACGGCTTAGAGACAACGTGGATTCTGTGGTAATCCTGGGTATCGGCGGTTCGTACATGGGCATGCGAGCCATGTTTGAAGCGCTCAATAATCCGTACCACAATGAACTTTGCCGAAATGGTCGAGCTGGCGTGCCGCGAATTTACTTCGAAGGCTGGAACGTCGATTCGGACAACCAAAAGGCATTGGTGAGTCTGCTGGATAAACGAGCTGAACGAGCAGAAGACAAGGCCGCTCCGGAAGGTCGCACGGCAGTCATCGTAATCAGCAAATCAGGCGGAACGCTGGAAACGGCAGTCGCCTTCCGCAACTTCCGGGACATGCTGGAACGACGTTTTCCAGATTCCGTGAAACAGTTAATCGTGCCAGTCACGGGTGACACGGGCAAACTGCGAGACCTCGCGAACGAAGCCGGATTCGCAGACATCTTCTCAATACCGGACGGCATCGGTGGCCGTTTTTCTGTGCTGACGCCAGTTGGCCTGCTGCCTGCTGCTGTTGCCGGAATCAACATTCGTGAATTGCTACAGGGCGCGGCTGACATGACGGAACACCTTCGTTCAGCAGCGTATGGCAGCAACGCGGTACTCGATTACACGGCCGTTTCACATGCTTTCGAAATCGACCAGGATCTTCGAATTCGCGTGCTGTCCACCTGGGGCAGTCGACTGGAAGCCATCGGTTTGTGGTACGACCAGTTACTCGCTGAAAGCCTTGGCAAACACGAAAAAGGGGCGACTCCACTGACCGGCGTGAATACGCGCGACCTCCACAGCCGAGGCCAACAGCATCAGGAAGGTCGACGCGACAAACTGATCACAAATCTGTTGCCAGGTGCGCCAATGTCTGATCCATTAACTGTGCTGCAGCGCACCGACGATTTTGACCAGCTGAACAAATTCGCAGGCTTCGAATTGCCCCGCATTCTACAGGCCGCCATCGAAGGCACAAACAAAGCTTATGCTGACGAAAACCGGCCGACAACTGATATTCAGCTACCCACAATTGATGCACATGTGGTCGGCCAGGTTTTCCAGATGTTAATGCTGGCCACGGTTGTGGAAGGCCGATTGGTTGGCACCAATCCTTATGGCCAGCCCGGTGTTGAAGCCTACAAAAAAAACATGAACGCAATTTTGGCAGAAAACTAGATCGAACCTGTCGCGCCCCAAAACGGTTTATGGTTGCAGACTAACCATTGTAAATGGATTCGCGACGATTCGGCGCACCGCTGAATTGCCTAATCACACACGAACCAAACTACCGGTCCCGGCTATTTTTCCGAGGAGCGGAAAAAGCCAATGCTCGACATTGTCCCACCGAAATCAAACGACAACAGGAGATTACAGTGACCACGTCTGTTAAGTGGCTTGGCCATTCTGCATTTCAAGTCATTACTGGTGGCAAGTCAATTTTGATCGATCCGTTTTTTAACGGAAACCCGGCCGCTCAGATTTCGGCAGGTGATGTTGCAGCAGACGTCATTCTGGTCACACACGGTCATGGCGACCATGTGGGTGACACCGTAGAAATCGCCAAACGCACGGGTGCTTTGGTAATATCCAACTTTGAAATCATCACATGGTTTCAGAAGCAGGGCGTCGAAAACGCTCATCCTATGCACATTGGCGGCAGTCACAGGTTTGACTTCGCCACAGTCAAGCTAACGATTGCTCATCATGGTTCCGAACTTCCGGACGGTAGCTATGGCGGGAATCCGACGGGTATTATCTTAAAAATAGCGGATGGCAACATCTACTTCGCGGGCGACACCGGATTGTTCTACGACATGAAACTGATTGGTGAAGAAAACATTGCTGTCGCCGTTTTGCCAATCGGCGACAACTTTACGATGGGCCCGGAAGATTCCATTAAAGCCATCAAGCTACTGGAACCACAAACGGTGATTCCGGCTCACTACAACACGTGGCCACTGATTGACCAGGACGCGGCCGCGTGGGGCGATCGCGTCGCAACAGAGACATCGGCAAAACCCGCAGTTTTACAGGTTGGCGACGAGTACATTCTGTAGAAACAAACGGTGTATTGCGAAGATCCATGCGTCTAAAACTGGAAGCGATCAGACAGCTATGAAGTCGTTGACCCAAGAACTGTGGGTGATAATTCCCGAACGCCGAGCAATCCTGTCCATTCACGATCGCGTTGAAAAACTGGTAACGGAAAGCGGCGTTCAGGATGGACTTGCGCTGGTTAACGCCATGCACATTACCGCCAGCGTGTTTATCAACGATGACGAACCCGGTCTGCATCGCGATTATGACAAATGGCTGGAAGAACTGGCGCCCTTTGATCCTTCGCCGGAATGCTATCACCACAATCGCACAGGCGAAGACAACGCCGACGCTCATCACAAACGTCAGATTATGGGCCGCGAAGTAGTTGTTGCTATTACTAACGGGAAACTGCATTTGGGACCGTGGGAACACATTTTCTACTATGAATTCGACGGCCGCCGAAAAAAGCGTATCCTGGTGAAGATTATTGGCGAATAGGCGGTACTCGATCCGGCAACCGGATGAAAAGAACCTGCTGAGACTCAAAAAAACAGGGCGGTCTGCCTGAGTTTGAGGTAGCTTTCCGCGATCGGCATTGATGAAACGTCTGTTCATCTGCGAAAGTGTCGACGTCGTCAGCAGAATCGATATTTTCAGAACCACATGTTCCGGTAAATCGAATGCTCGCCAACTTGTCGTCGTATGCCGGTCACAAACAGGAGCCCTAGGCAATTAACGCTCGGAAGATTATTCAGATCGCACTCATCGGTGGTATGACCGTGGGCTGCCTTGCCTATGCATTCAACGGCATTGATGTGAGCGAACTGAAAAAAAGTTTCGCTCGTGCCAACTACACAATGCTGGCGCCAATGCTGCTGATTCTGATTGCGTTCTATGTTTTGAAGGGTTGGCGTTGGGCTCTGTTGCTAAGACCGGTGAAGCATCTGACACCGTGGCAGGTGACGCCGGCAATGATGACGGGCTTCATGGCCAACAATCTGCTGCCAGCTCATCTTGGCGAATTTGTGCGAGTGTTTGTGCTGGGACAACAATTCGATCTTAAGAAAACTCCAGTGCTATCAACTGTCGTGCTGGAACGTGTGTTCGATATTCTGGCGATCCTGTTGCTACTGGGTATCAGTCTGTTCTTCATTGAAGGCATGCCGCAGGACCTCGAACGCTTTTGCCAGGTCTTTGGAATCGCTTCACTGTGCGGAGTCGCCGTGTTAGTTGGCTACATGGCGTTTACAAAAAAGTTCTTGGCTCTTGTGGCCAGAGTGTTTTCGTGGCTGCCTTTTTTGCCAACCCAATTGACCACCGGCATACTTGAAATGCTGGAAACGGGTGCCGTTGGGCTGGAGTCCGTTCGGAATCCCAGGCTACTTTCGGGTATCGCAATCAGTTCAATTGCTCAGTGGATGCTGAACGGACTCATGATCTACTGTTCGGCTCGCGCATTTGGTGTGCACGTTTCGTACTGGGATGCTTTAATGGTGATGGGAGTTATCGTCTTCGCAATTCTGATGCCCGCTCCACCGGGCTATTTCGGAGTCATTCAGGCGTGCTTCAAGCTGGTCTTGGTTCCCAGATTTTTACCCGAAGATGTTGTTGCCTGTTCTGTGTTTTATCAGATGAGCCAGTACATCCCGGTTACACTGACCGGCCTGATCTTCATGAACCGCATCGGTCTGAGTCTCGGTGCACTGCAGACCGAAGCCAAGTCGAAAACGGCGGAAGCTGCCGCACACTAAATGGCTGCGACTGGGCGATTACGACCAATTTCAGCAACGCTAATTTTGTCTGCACCGCATCATTTCTTCTGAAGGTACAGCTTCAAGTTGTGAGTTGCTCGACCACCAGCGATGATGTCCAGCAGCCCGTCGCCGTTGAAATCTTCCACAACCAGATCTTCCGTGGCGATTCCACCGGCATCAATCACGTGCTTTGTCCACTTGTGGTCGGTGCTTTCCGTCCAGTCGTAAATAATTACGCCAAAAGTATTCGGAGTATCGCTGTGTCCGAAGGCAATTTCATCGTTGCCATCGCCATCAAAGTCAGCCGTCCACAGTGCGTGACCCCGCTTAAATCCATCATCAATGACGTGTCGTTCCCAGACGCCGCTGGCATCGCCGGATTGAGGTTCAGAGTAAACCACAACGCTGTGACCGTGCATTGGTTCGACAGTCGCAATAAACCTTCGTCCGTCTTTTAGCTGCCCAAGCTTAATTTCGCCCGCCCCGCTTTGCGTGGGATCGTCGGCCATCGCGCCGGTTCCCAGCTGCGTCCGCTTCCATGCAGCTGGCGATCGTGTGTGCAGATTCACGCCTTCCTGACTGGCCGTTAAGGTGTCAACGATTTTGTCTCCGTCAAAATCAATGTGCCAATGGTTGTGCATGCGATTCAGTTCATCATTAATCACATGCGTTCTCCAGCGATCTGTCGCCGGCGATTCCGGAATTTCAAACGCCGTTAATCGCACTCCGTTTCCAACCGTCGCGTTCAATGGTGAAACCACAAGCTGAGGCTTTCCGGTTCCCAAAACGTCGGCGAAACGCATTCGATGTGTCCACATTTCTTCACCAATCGAATGAACGCTCCATTTTTCGTCCAGCGACGCTCCACGTTGCAGCCAGTGAATGGTTCCGATTTTTGTCCAGCCAGCGCCTAACGCAAAATCAACTTTGCCATCGCCATCAATATCGTGAGCCGCAATGCAGACATTGTCGAGCGGCGTTTGGCCATCAATGATCACACGCATTTTCCACGTCGGCGCCTGATACCATAGCACTCGACTTTCCGTGACGGCCACGATGTCCAGCTTTCCGTCGCCGTCAACGTCGGCACTCACGACGGCATAACACACCTTCCCGACATTCGCATCAATTACGACCTCGTCAAACGCGGGAAAATCAGCCGCAACAGCCGAATGCGAAATTGCAGCAACGATGACTACCAGGCAATAAAACGAACGAAAGCTCTGCATTGTCGTCTCCGGTGTTTGAAAGTAAGACGATCATGATCAACACTCTGCATCTGGAATACAAATCAAAGCGTAAGCCCGGACTCTATTTACAGCAAACACACGATGACAAAAGCCAACTCTGATTCCGGAACCATCCTGTTGCTGGCCAGCGACCTGATGCTCAGCAGCACAGTTAGCGGTTACGCGGCAACAGCACAACTTGAATTCCAATCGGCTTTGACGGTTGAAGAAACCATTGCCCACATCGCTCGGCTTGGAAATTGCCTGCTGCTTGTCGACCTTGGGTTGCCGGGACTTAACATCGCGAATCTAGCTCACCATGTTCCTGAAAACATTCTGGCAACTGCGATTGCTTACGGTCCTCATGTTCACGAAGAAAAACTGGCCGCGGCCGCAGGCGCCGGGTTCTCGCAAGTCATGAGTCGAGGGCAATTTTCGGCTCAGGTCGGCAGACTGATTTCCCAGCACAGCTTCAAAATAAACTGAATGTTTGGAAAAACTCTGTATTGCATGGACACATTGGCCAAAATTGCCGCCCGGCTACAATGATTAGCCAATTGTTGGTTAATCCAGTCGTTGCTGATATCGCCGAAGTGTTTTGGTCTAAACTCCCTGTAAAATGATTCCGATCGGCTTGATATACTTGTTGCAGGGTTAAGTCTTCTGTCAGCAGCGGCCTGTGTAGCAACAGATATTCTGGCTGGCTGTTAAGTCACTTTCCGCAGCGTCAGGCCATTTAAACTTATCGAGAATCGTTCATGAATTGTTCTGTTCTGGCATTTCCACAACTTGCCGCTTCGATCTGTCTGTGCTTCATGAATATCGCAGACGCCCAATCGGTTGAAAACTTCTTGTTGCCCACTCACCGTGGCGTAAACTGGGCGCTAAACGATGTCGACAATAGCCAGCTTGTGGTTGTTGCCTTTTTGGGCACCGAGTGTCCGCTGGCAAAACTGTATGGACCACGTCTGACAGAACTTCAAAACGAATACCGCCAGAAGGGCGTCGTATTTGTAGGCATCAACTCTAATACGCAGGACAGCCTTACCGAGATTTCCGCGTATGTTAATCATCATAAAATTTCGTTCCCCATCCTGAAGGACGCCGGCAACCGCGTTGCAGATCAATTGAAGGCAGAACGCACACCGGAAGTAATTTTACTGGATCAACAGAGAAACATTCGTTATCGCGGAAGAATCGACGATCAATATCTAATCGGTCTGTCGCGAAACAAAGTAACTCGACGCGACCTTGCCACTGCACTCGACGAGGTTTTGGCAGGCAATGATGTGACTGTCGCTAACACCGAACCGATCGGCTGCCACATTGGACGAGTCCGCAATTTAGCGGCCCATGGCGACGTAACTTACTCAAACCAAATCGTGAGGATCTTCAACAAACACTGCCTCAAATGTCATCGCGTTGGCGAAGTAGCGCCATTTCAGCTTGCCAGCTATGAAAATATTATTGGCTGGGAAGATACGATACTTGAAGTCATCGCAGACAACCGCATGCCGCCATGGTTTGCAAATCCCGATCACGGTACGTTCAAAAATGATGCTCGTTTAACGGATGATGACAAACAACTTATTCGCACGTGGGTAAAAAACGGTATGCCAGAAGGCAATGCATCCGACCTTCCGGAACCACCAAAATTTGTCAAAGGCTGGCGAATGGCGGAACCGGATCAGGTGATCAAAATTAGCGACACGCCATTTACGGTTCCCGCCGAAGGCATTGTCGACTACCAGTATTTCCCCGTCGATCCGGGTTGGACAGAAGACAAGTACGTCACGGCAGCTGAAGCGCGTCCTGACAACGTATCCGTTGTTCATCACATCATCGCTTATGTTCTTGCTCCGGGATCAGACGGTAAAAAAGAACGAGATCGCCGTATGCTTGTGGGATATGCTCCAGGCGCCATTCCACATATTCTGGACGAAGGCACGGCTATGCACGTGCCCGCTGGCAGTACGCTGGTTTTTGAAATGCATTACACGCCAAACGGAAGTCAGCAGACTGACCTGAGCTACATCGGTCTGAAATTTACGGACCGAAAAAACGTGAAACAACTACTGCGAGGTGCCGCGACCTTAAACACCAAGTTTGAAATTCCGCCTCACGCATCCAATCATCTTGTCGAAGCAGATCACAAAATCAAACGTGACCAATTCCTGCTGGATATGACTCCTCACATGCACTTGCGAGGCAAGTCGTTTCGATATGAAGCAATTTACCCGGATGGCCAGCGTGAAGTTTTGCTGGATGTGCCTCGCTATGATTTCAACTGGCAGTTGAGCTACATCCTTGCTCAGCCGAAACTACTCCCAAAGGGAGCCACCATCCATTGCGAAGCCCGCTATGACAATTCTGCACAAAACCCTGTGAACCCAGCTCCCAATGAACCAGTAAAATGGGGCGACCAGAGCGACGAAGAAATGATGCTGGGTTTCTTTAACCTTGTTGATGCAGAAAAAACAGGTTCAATAAACTCCGAATCTTTGCCCTGACAGCGGCACGACATTCTATGAAGCGTCAGAATCCCAGACTGAGACGTTGGTAGAAGCTCAATCAGCTTATCAGTTCACCGATTGGCGTCGAACTGACTCCATTAAAATCAGTTATCGTGGCGTCAAATTTCTGCAGCAAAGTCAGGTGCAGATTGGTCAGTGGTGTACCTTGTTTAAGCTGGACATGCCGGTCCGGATTCAGGCTGCCAGAACCTCTGCCTGCCAACAAAATCGGAAGGTTTTGTTTCTTATGGCCGTTGCCGTCTTTCATGCCGCTGCCGTAAAGCACGACGCTGTTATCCCGTAAGCTGCGGCCGTTTCCTTCGTCGATCTTTCTCATGCGGTCCAGCCTGTAAGCGAATTGTTCGATGTAGCAGCGACTGATCTGAGTGTATTCACGGACGGCTGTTTGCTGTTCCTTGTGATGAGACATACCATGATGGTCGCTGGAAACGCCGTCCAGAAAGCTGAAGTTCTGTCGGCTGAAACCATGAGCCGTCATCAATGTGCCGACTCGAGTAGTGTCGGTTTGCAGAGCCAGCACCATTAAATCGATGATGAGTCGCAGGTGTTCGTCGCGGTTACGAGGAATTCCATCTGACGGGCGTTTGTAGTCCGGTTCGTTAACGGGAACCCAACTGGCCTTTGGTGGATTTAATTCTCGTGCGATGCGTACTTGCACATCGCGTACACTTTCCAGATATTCATCCAGCTTTTGACGATCAGCAATGCTGGCCTGTTGTCTAAGATCTTTCGCTTCTTCCATCACAAGATCAAGAATACTACGGCGCGATTCCGCTTCAGACCTCGCGTTGGGATTGGTGTGCGTCCGAATAGGCGATCGAACGCAACGCGAGGATGGATCTCCGGCGAAATACGAGTTGTCGCAAACGACCAGCTAACCGTTTGCGTTTGAAATCGGCAAATTGCCGGCACCGCCCTGGCGAGGAGGTTCGGTTCCCAAAACGACCGATGGCATTCGGGTTGTCGTGCCAATAATGTTTGCTATGTGCTGGTCCAGAGAAACAGAACATGTCGCCCCCTCAACACCAGCGCCAGCCAGGAAGGCACTTGTCATCTGCACGTGGTTGCCCGCAGAAGCGTTGTCCAAATGCGAAACAATCAGCAGGTCATCGCGCAGATCCTGTAGCGGTTCCAGAATTGGCGACAACGCATAGTCAGTGCCAACGCCTTCCACATCCCAGGCCTTCGGGTAAACGCCATTCGGCTGAAAGACGCTTACAAATCGCGTCGGTGCGGCAGGTCGATCAGCGACAGCGCTCGCCTGCATGATATCCAGCATTGGAAGAGCAACAGCCACTCCGCCGACTCCGCGCAGAACGTGTCGACGAGTGATTCGAGAAATATTCATACTCAAATTCATTCGAGGCAGAAAGAGATGGCGAGGTGTTTCCGCGGAAGGTTGAATATATCTTCAGCGGCTTCCAAAATCGACCACGGTTCCGCGAGTTATGGCAAGTGAAGTTCAGAATCTGCCGAGGCAATTCAGATCTAAGGACAAATCCACCTACACAGGCTGCACGGTATACAGCCTGGATCTCACAGCCCCTGCTGGTGATGTATCAGTTCTGGTGCTGCAGCCAACGCCCTGACATTTCCAGAACGCTAACAATCTGTCGTTCCCGTTCTGCAGCGTCCCATTCAAAATATTCTTCGACCAGATCGCACACGTCCTCTAACGTGGGTCGATTCAGGCGAGTCAACAGCATCAGTGGAATTCGCCGACGAAGTATGTCCATGAGACTGCGAGCCATTTCGTCAGTCACAGAAAACACTATTTCTGCGCGACAAAACGGCAGGTCGGCCACAATTCGATTCGCCAGATCAGGTCTGGCTTTTACAAGCTCGACGATTTGTTTAAAGCGACTACCAAAACGGTTAGCCCCGTTCATTGCCGTTTCCTGATCGATCCCCGCATCGACTGCTAACTGACACTGTCGCTGTTTCCAATCGCTGAATGAATTCCCCGGATACCACGCCATGTTTTCTGGTACTGACGCAGTTGCAGATGTTTGTCGCATCATGTCCAGAATCTTCCCGACAGCTTCCGCCGCGTCAACTCGAGCTGACGTGTACTTGCCGCCAACGGAAGTCAGCAAACCCGGCAACGTTTCTTCAAACGCCCATTCCCGCGAAACGCCCGACGCCGTTTTTTCGATTTCATTTTGTAGTGTTCGCAAACCGACATAGGCGCCATAAATATCGTCCGCAGTCCATGAAGTCTGCAGATAATCGTTAGCAGCATTCAGCAGATACGTGATGTCGCTTTGTTCGACTCGCACCATTGCCGGGTCGCCATGATAGTCGGTGTCTGTTGTTCCCAGCAAAGTGCGACCGTACCACGGAATCAAAAAAAACACCCGACCGTCTGCCTTCGCTGTCAGCAGCACGGCATGATCCGAATTCAATTCAGGCATCACCAGATGGACGCCCTTCGTTAAACGTACTCGGTCACCAATAGTTGGCCCGGCCGTTGGCTCAACAGACGCATTGTCCGTAAATTTCTCGCCGAGCCCGAACTGCTGAAACACCCAGGGTCCGGCGGCGTTTATCACCATCGAACAGTTTACGTCAAACGTTTCATTCGTTTCGACATCACACAGCCGTACTCCCGTCACGCGGTCTGCCGGCTTCAGTAAATCCGTGGCCGCCACATAATGACACGCGGCGACTCCGGCCTGCATGGCAGAATCCACAACTTCCAGCACCATCCGAGCATCATCAGTGCCGCAATCTCCATAGCTAAACCCACCGACCAGGCGATCCGGTTTTAAAGCAGATTCGCATTCCACCAACTGCGCCGCAGAAAACGACACATGCTTATCAACCGGTTGGTGTGGTCCCGCCAACCGATCGTACAACCACAGTCCTGCCTTCAAACGCAACATCCCGACTCGCGAATCTCGATAGACGGGAAGTAGAAAACGCAGCGGTCGCACCAGATGGGGAAACAGCCTGCTGAGTTCTCGACGTTCATGTAACGACTTACGAACAAGGCTGACTTCATATCGTTCCAGGTATCGCAGTCCACCATGCAGCAGTTTTGACGAAGCCGACGAAGTCGCGCTGCCCCAATCGGATTTTTCAACCAGAGCAACCTTCAAGCCAGCCATTGCGGCGTGATAAGCGATCCAGCTTCCGTAGATCCCTCCACCAATCACCACGACATCAAACTTACCACTTCGTAGTTGGCTGACATCACGAATCATACTGCATGTGTTCCTGAAGTTTTAACATCTGCCGAGTGCGTTCGGGATGATTGGTGATGATCGCCGTAATACCCAAATTCCACGCCTTGATCACATCCAGTTCATCGTTGCAGGTAAAGCACGAAGATACCAGCCCTCGGTCGTGAACACGCTTTACGACTTCGCACGTCAACTGATTGATATTGCCATCGACTGCGTTCAACCAAGGCATGTTTTCAAAATCGGTCGAGGACAGTTTCTGAGGATCATGCGTGTTCAGAACCAACTGAATATCCGGCGCACGTTGATTCAACACTTTCAGAATATTCGCATCGAAACACAGAACGGCAACGGATGGTGTCACTTCAAATGATGCAATGGCATCGACAAGCCGCTGTACGAAAACAGCTATGCGGGCTGGCGACAGCTCTTCGGCTTTAACTTCCAGCAGCAGTGGAATACGGGCTCCGAAATAACGCAGTAGTTCGTCCAGAATCATCAGTCGCTGGCCGGAAAACTCCGGTCCAAACCAGCTGCCGATGTCCAAATTGCGCAAGACGTGCAGCGACGTTTCTGCAATTCGAACTCCCGCGTGACCATATCGGTCCAGAATGGTGTCGTGACAAATAACAATCTGATTATCTGCTGTCAGTTGCAGGTCGCATTCAATCGCATCGGCACCGCACATCACGGCCGCTTCAAAGGCAGCTCGCGTGTTTTCGGGAAACAGATCCGAGACACCGCGATGAGCAATAATCCAACGCTGAGGCCACTTCGGAAACATGCTGAGTTCACAGATGTAATTGTGAGTCAGCGGCTCCGCCCACTGACATAAGAATTGTATCCCAGATACACCTTCCGTTTCACCCGATGCGCAGATAAGACCGTGACAAAACGCTTCATCTGCGACTCGGATTTAACAGGATCATGCGTCTTGTACCGAAACCGGTTTCAAGTTCCAGCGAACGAAGTCGCAGGTCTACTTTTTGACCTTATTCCCGATCTGACACGCGCAGTTTGAATTCGTCGCTGTTGCCCACCAGTTCCGGTGCGTACATGCCTTCGATCTTCGTTGGTAGTGCAGACACTCTTTGGCTCGGCATTTCAGCGCGAATTCGATAACTGATACTGTGCTGGCCTCGAGCAAGATTGCTAAGGAAAAAGCTGACTCGGTCATCCCGCAATTCGCGGTAGGCTCGCAGACCTTCGTAAACGTAGCCACTGCGTTGATCATCCAGTTCAAAGCCGCTGGCTTTGCGATCTTCCAGCATGAGATACTCATAGTCGTTCTTGCTGTCTACGATCAGTTCCACTTCAATCAAATCACCGCTGGTAACGCTTGCCAGATTTTTCAGAGGGATACGTTTGTAGCGAACCGTTTGTTGCTTCACAACGTGGCCTCGATCACCCTGAACGCTGACTTCTTTGTCGTCACGTTCAAGTTTATAGAAGCGCCGGTTCACTTTAACTTCCAAGCCAGCAGCCGCAATCTGATCTTCTTTCGTGAAGTTAGTCAGATACGCGTTGAAGTACAGTGGCCCGCTGCCGGTGCGACGAAGTTCAACCTTGTGAGCTCCCGTTTTCACCGCATCGCCTTCCAGCAACATCACATTGTCAAAGTTAAACAGGTTGTCCGGCGTAATGCGTACTTTCTTCTGCAGCGTGCCGTCAATGTAGACTTCGACCATCATATCCGGCTTATCTTCGCCGGTTGCCGTGATGTAGTCAGCCATCGCTTCAACCACCAAAGCGGTATCTCGAGTGCTGTTCCAATAGGTGCCGTGTTTGCGGTTATTCAGCAGGTATTTCACCAGTTTCGGTGCCGTTTCGCTGTTCGGGTTTACCTTCAACAGCAATTGCAGATAGCGAGCCATCGCTTCGTTTTCGCTGCCGTACCAGTACCACCAGCTGTTTTGCGGCATCGTCAGCCAGGCGGTTTGATTTTCGTTATCCTGAACCAGAAACTGTTCGATATTTCGTAGCACCATGTCGCGGCGAACAATATCCTCCTGCTGATGCAGAATAAGGCCGGTCAAAGCGTTGGCGTAAACTGACAAAGGCCCTCGATCACGATACAGATAGTCGCTCATTACCGGATCATTGGCGTCTTTTACGGACAGTACAAAGGCAACGAATGCGTCTGTGTTGGTGGCCTCCATCTTGTACTGCTTCTTGCGATCTTTCAGTTCTGCCGGATGTTCTCGTCGCCAATCGCCTTCCTTAAGTTTGACCAGTTCTTCCTGCTGATGCGTTTTTAGCCATTCGATGCCTCGTGACAGTACGTCCGGCAACACGGGCACGTCGTTACTGATGGCCACCGTCAGTCCGTGAACAACCTGAGCAGTCGTGTGTGGCGACGAGTATTCGCCATAGCCGCTAAACCAGCCCCAGCCGCCATCGGATAGCTGCATGGCACTTAGGTCCATCACACCGGTTTTGATAATCAGCTGCATCTCTGCTTCGTCGAAGACAGGATTACGATCATAGCGTTTCCACTGCGCCGCTCGTTCGGCCGCGTCGCCAAGCTCCTGAGCATTCAGGTTTGTGCGTTTCTTCTGCACGTCTGCCAGGTTGACGCCCATTCGGAGCAGCGTTTTCTGAGTAATCACGGACGGCAGAAACCGATTCAGCGTTTGTTCCGTGCAGCCGTATGGGTATTCAATCAGGTAAGGCAACGCATCCACCATGGCTCCGGCCAGAGTCGGGCTATATCGCACTTCCAGTCGCGACTGTTCTTCAATTCGGTCGGCTGGCACATTGATGTCAACGGTGGCTGAAGTTCCGTCCGGACGAATTACGCCTGTGAAACTCTCGGTCTTCAGAATACCATGTACGTGAACAGGCACGGACAGTTCCGTCGCGTCCGATTCTTCATCAGTGAGCGCCTTCATGATGACTTTTGCCGTGCCGGAAGCGACAACCGCCACGTTCCAGTCGACTCGAACTTCACCACCTGCTGGAATCTGCACCACCTGTTCAGCATCGCCCAGAATCTGCAGCTGGCCACCTTCGGTTTCCAGAACGACCTTCGCAGACTTGGCGCTTTCCAGATAATTATGAACAACCCCCGACAGCGTCACGACGTCTGTTTCCGTAAAGAAACGCGGCGTTTGAGGCCGGATGATCAGATCTTTGCTGCAGATAATGTCACTGCTGCCTGAACCAACTCGCGTGCCTTCTCCCAACGTCCACGCCTTGATCTTCCACGTGGTTAAATTGTCCGGCACCTTGAATTTGACTTCGACAATTCCGTTTTCGTCCGATGTGGCGCTGGCAACCCAATAGGCCGTATCTGCAAAATTGGATCGCATCGTTGGCTGAACATCTGCTGCACCACCGCCTCCACCGGGTGCCAATTCGGACTTCATCATCCTCATCTGCGGAGCAGAAGCCACGCTGTCCATCATGGCTTCAGCTGCCATCGGCTTTGCGAACCCTTGAGTCATCGGTGCTCCCAGAACACCACCCGAGAGACCGCCGCCGCCATAGCCGCCGCCCCTACCATGCATACCTCCACCATGCATACCGCTTTCGGCCAGCATCTGCATCTGCACGTCACCATCAACGTAAACGGGCCACGATGCCTGCTGCAACGTGGACTGATTCTGGATGTTATGAGTTCTTCGCAGGTTCCAGAAAAACGAACGAATCTCCGGGATGTTGCTGGCCGCAATGTATTCCAGGCTGGCATCGTAGACGCTCAGCACTGTGTTGCCGACAAACGGCTTGCCGTTCATATCCGTCAGCTTCAACTTAACAGTTGCTTCAGTACCGGGGCGGTACCTGTCAGACGATGGAAGCACTTCCACGTTTGCGATTTTCTTTTCAGGCGGCACAACGATTTCCTTCATTTCGCTATGCATGCGTCCGTCCGAAATTGTGAGTGCTTCCACAAAGAAGTTCGGCATATCAACACGTTCGACGTTTAGTTCAACTGTTGTCGACTTGCCGGAAATCTGCAAGACCTGTGGCTTGGGACAAAGGCCGTTCAATGGGCGGACAAACAACAGCACCGTGCTGTTCACTTTGTTCGTGTTGATCTGCAGGCTTACCTTTTCACCCGGAGCGTATTCTCGCTTTTCGGTGATCAATTCAAGGTCGTTGAACCGGTAGCCTCGACCGTCTTCATTTACACCTCGCACAAACAGAACATAACCACCTTCCTGTTCGTGGCCTTCGCCATCAGTCACCTTCACCGAAATTCGGTACTGGCCGGATGTCGGCATCACCATCTTCAATGCGGCCTGGCCTTCGTCGTCTGTCGTAATATCCCATTGTTCAATTTGTCGTTCAACGGGCTCCTTTTCCTCGTAGGTAACAGCAAACAGAGTCGCTTTGCCGGAACCCTTCACGCCTTGGCCATCTGGTGTTCGGGCCTGCACGCCGACTTCAACCGTGTCGCCGGTTTTGTAGTGACCTCGATTGGTCCAGGCAAACACTTTGAACGGTTCACGAGCAACCAGAACGCTGCCTGTGCCGATAATCGTTCGACGAGACTGGTCCACCACTTCAGCCGTGATGCTGTAGCTATGGTCGCTGTCGCCATGGTCCTTCAACGCCTTAGCTGTATCGATGTTGATCACGAACATACCGTCTTCGCCGATTTTTGCATCGCCCTCTATAACCACTTCCGGAGGATCCGGCTGCCAGCCTCGCCAAACCGGAATCGGCCCAAAACAACCCCAACGTTCCCAACCAGGGTACCAGTCATAATCCTGAGCGAACCACCAATAGCCGGACGTATACAACCAATCCCACCGAGCAACGGGATACCAACGGTTATCCTTTTTTGTACGTTCCACTTTGAAGTGTACGGTCGCTTCCGTCACGGATGCTCCAAAGAAGTATTTCGCGTGCACGGTAGCCTGGATCTTTTCGCCAAGCTGAACCGGCGTTGTCGGTGCATCAATCGTGACTTCGTATTCCGGCTTGCGATATTCTTCAACCTTAAACGAACCCTGTCCCAAAGCACGAAATTCTTCCGTCTCGTAAGTTTCGTTCTGATTGCCGTTTCTGCGATTTCGCTTCACAGTCACGTTGTTGCCAACCAGCAACGCATATTGGCCCAGCGTTGCGGCATTGGGGATTTTCCACTCGCCGTCAAGCCCAGCCCATTTGTCGGTGGTAACTTTTTGCTCAAGAACAACGTCGCCCATCGGATTGCGAATCTGCAGGACGAATGGTTTTCCGGCAAACAAGGCGTTGTCTTCGTGAAAACGAGGTTGCCGCACCCACATCCGAAACTTCACCTCATGATCAGGTCGGTAAACAGGGCGGTCAGTCATCGAATAGACCCGGACCGACATGTAATCGTTGTCACTTAATTTTGACGGAGTCCAGATGCGGTTAAAGCCTTCGTAAGCCAGTCGACCACCGTCCGTCCTGGCGATTGACAGCCAGTTTTTCTGAGCATCCAAAACCTGAGCATCCGGTATGCAGATGCCGTTGCCGTCCGTGCGTTCTGCAAAACGACTTGTGACGACATTGTATTTTGGAGTGCTACCAACCAGCTGCTGCTGCCAACCGAAAAATTCCATGTTGGCGTTCGCAATCGGCTTTCCCGAAACCGCGTCGGCAACAAAGTAAAGCGTCCCGTCTTCGATACGTTTGCGAATGATTGCGGTGTCGGCAATCCACAGCACAATCCTCGCTTCGTTGCCGTCCTTCATTTTCCCTTTCAGAAAATAGGCTCCCGGTTTCTGCAGCGGTGTAACGACTGTTGTCTGGGCATCGAAATGATAGGCGGGTGGTTTCAGTTCCAGGTCCCATGTCGCAACCGGCGAACCAAGGTATTTTTGCTGATTGTTGTTCACCAGGTGGTAACCAACGTTTTCAACCTGAGTCTTCTGATAGTCCACTTGCTCCGGGTTACTCTGCAGATAAGATTTGGTGTCGCGAAGCAGAGCCTCGATATCGATCGGTAAAGCGGTAAACGTAATCAACGATGCATTGCGATAACGTATTCCAACTGTGGCCGCCTTACCTGGCATCTGAAGCTGAAGGCTGTCGAATTCCATCCAGTTTTTAACGATTTGATCAATTTGAGCCTGAACCTGTTCACGATCGTAATCCTCTTTGGCCAACTCAAGAATTTCAGTCAACATCTCGACCGCCAGCGGATACTGATGGCGATTCATACGCACGTCGACCATTTGCTGCAGCGCTGTACGTTTGGAACCGTCGTTTCGAGCAATCACTTTCTTCAACACAGAAATGTGATTGAACTCGTCCGGCAATGTCAGCTTTTTCGGACCATTCGCCAGGTTCGCAATGGTCTCGCTGTCCTTCAATTCGTGAACGACCCACGCTGGAACTTGCTCGTCACCATCGGCCGCACCATCGCCCTGTTGAAACAATGGCACCGGGCCCCCAAATTCGTCATCCAGACCAAATTCGTATTGCAAAAAAACAGCCCATTCCAGATCGACTTCGCTGCGACGAGAAGGGTCGGCCATTGCTGACTGTTCCAAAGCCCAACGCCAGCGTTCGCCATCCGTCTTTGCTGCCTCCCATGATTTAGGAAACTGAATGAATACTGGATTTCCGTCTTCATCGACGGGAGCCCCGTCGGAGGCCGTCATATCAAAACCACGGCCTAACTGCATCGCGGTTGGCTTGATCGAAAAAAAGCCGCGGCCGCGACCCAATTGACGAGGTCCGCCTTCCTGGTAGTCGGGAAGCGTTTCCAGATCTGTCAGATCCTGCAACTTCCACGACGCTCCATGTTGGCTTTCGCCTGATAGTTCGGCAAGCGTGTGATAGAAGTCAAACTTTTCGCGTGCAACCGCTGAGTTATCTTTTTTTACCAAAGACATCGCGGCCACCATCAACTGCAGGGCTCGCACACGATCACGATCTCTGCTGCTAACATATCGCCCGCCGCCTCGGTGATAGCCACGTTGGAACTTTCCGGCGACAATGTAGCCTTCGCTGGGAACTACCGAGTGCTGCAACATTTTGGCGACCGCCAAAGACAACCGCCAATTGCTGGCATGAACTGCCACGCTGGTTTCCATGAGTTCGTCGAACTCGGCAACGCGATTTAGTGAATTCAGGCACGCTGCAGCTTGCTCAAGATCGTTTGGCAGGCTGCTGTCGTTGTTGGCAACATCTTCCGCCAACTGCTGATAGATCGTAAAAGCTTCCGCGTAATTATTTTCTGAAAACAGCTTTTGGGCTTTCTGTCGTTCAGAAGCACGGTCCTGCATTACGATCGGCTTTGCAAAGTAAGAATGAGCCACCAGATTCGAAGTCCCCACACACAACAACATTACCAGTGATACAAAAATTTGTCGCATGACTGCGTCTTTCTTCCAAAGCGAAAATCCTATCGCACGTACCAATCAATTTTTCCGGATCGGCGCCCCCGTCACGTCAGCAGGTTATCGCACCTTTGCGAAAGGAACCAGCTAAGTAAAACCCAAACAACGTTTGCCGGCGAGGGTTTGTTAGCCGTCAAGACGCTCAAGTGCGCGTTCAGCCAACGTTAGTGCTCTGTGCACGTTGCGAACAGGTTAGTGGACCAGTCATGGGATTCGTTCAATCTGTTCCCGCAAGTTTGCTGCCAGTCTTAATCAACACAGCAATTCACCGCGAAAAATGCGGTAATGTTCAGGTTGTAAAAAGACTGTAAACGCTCAAATTTCCACATTGTAACATCACTGCACCCTTCCAACGCAGACCGCACAATACGTCGAGTCTCACTCGCGGCTTTCCGAGTTTCGGAAATTGCTCGGCGCACAGAACCTGCCCCAAAGTGGATGAAATTTCCAGATTGGCACGACGCAAATGCTGAGGGAAAACGGTTTCACGGTGGGAATTCCTGTCACACTGCGAGATAATGCCCGCGTGGTCGGCTATTTTGCGATACAAAAATTTCGGATCGCGAAACCTGTTCGCCGTCACGCCTATCTTGGAGCGACAACGTCGTGTTTCCGAGCGGTAGCTCGAATTGGATTGAGGCTCAGCCTCAGTTTGTAATTACACGAATTTTGACTTTGCAGCCACTGTTCGGAGCGACAACGTCGTGTTTCCGAGCGGTAGCTCGAATTGGATTGAGGCTCAGCCTCAGTTTGTAATTAAACGAATTTTGACTTTGCAGCCACTGTTCGGAGCGACAACGTCGTGTTTTCCGAGCGGCAGCTCGAATTGGATTGAGGCTCAGCCTCAAGGGAATAGATATGTACACGCTCAAAATGGCCAAACGAATACTGCTGGAGACTAACAAGCGTCTTCTGTGGAAGCTGTTCTGGAATATGGGCGTGAAGGGAACTCGGTCGGTGCTGAAGCATCGTTCGCGAATGAAAAAAGGACAGTTTTTTCCTCCGTTCCTGTACGTATCCATCATTAACAGCTGCAATTTAAGATGCCAAGGTTGCTGGGTGGACGTTGCTTCCAAGCAGCAGACCATCGACGTAGCGGCGATGAACAAGCTCATCACCGAAGCCAAAGCCGCAGGAAATGTCTTTTTCGGGATCGTGGGCGGCGAACCCTTCATGCATCCGGAACTGTTTGAGATTCTGGAAGCGCACCCCGACTGCTACTTCCAGATTTTCACTAACGGTCAGTTCATCACGGAAGAAAAAGCTCAACGTCTTTTCAAGATGGGCAACGTCACGCCACTGATCAGTGTGGAAGGCAACGAAATCATCAGTGACCAGCGTCGTGGCCGCAGCGACGTTTACAACAAGACTCTGGCCGGCATCGAAAACTGCCTGAAGGCCAACGTCATGACGGGCGTGTGCACCAGTCTGGCGAAAAGCAACATCGACCATCTGCTGACGGAAAAATGGATCGACCGACTGATTGAAATGGGCGTGCTGTACACTTGGTTTCATGTGTATCGCCCGATGGGCCCCGATGCAACTCCCGAACTTTGCCTGACACCCGAACAACAGCGTAGAGCTCGCCAGTTTGTCGTGGACATGCGAGCTAAAAAACCAATCATCATTATCGATGCCTATTATGATGGCGACGGCAAAGCACTTTGCCCGGCCGCTAACGGCATCAGCCATCACATAAATCCCTGGGGCGATATTGAACCCTGCCCGATTGTGCAGTTCTCGAAAGAATCCATTCATTCGTCCGCAGACGACAATCGCAGCCTGTTCGACAAATTCACTCAGTCAGAATACCTGTCTGACTTCCGCACGCTGGCTCAGGAAACCACTCGAGGCTGCATTGTGCTGGAACGTCCGGAACTGCTGCAACAGGTTGTGGAAAAGCATTCCGCGAAGGACTCGACAGCTCGCGGCACCGCGATGCAGGAATTGAAATCGATGATTCCCAGGACATCACAGTACCATCCTGGCCACGAAATTCCGGAAAAAAACCTGTACTACCGCATTGCGAAGAAGTTTTTGTTTAACGACTTTGGAGTCTACAACGGCCACGATCACACAAAGACTGCGGCTCCTTACATCATAAAAGAACCGACCACAACATCAGCGGCCGTTCTGCCAATTGTCGACGCCGGCACCTGCTGCAACAGCGAAACATCCTCGTGCGATACATAGCCTGAACGGACGTTGCCTCTTAGATTTTCTACCATTGGGTTTCGTCGACTTGCCCCGCTGCCAACGGCAAAAGCATTTCCAATACTCCTCGCCGCCGTTAGTGCGGTGAACGAACTGCCGGCCGTCACGTACATCAACGACGGCCATTGAAACGACTAGCCGAAAATACGGCAATCAGGCAACAACGATCGTTTTCCGGGAACCACAACCAGCACCTGTTTCTGCAGGTTAACGTCGCACCACAAACCTTGCAAAACCTCAGCAACAGCCTCTTGTAAATTCTGTTCTGCCAAATTAATTCCGTTCTTGCGACAGCGTGTCAGGCAAATTCATTTCAGGCGGGCGAAGTCGATTGAAATGGATACCCTCATTGCCCGTATTACGTAATACCGCTCGGCGCGACGCCGATACACACTGGTTTGACGTTGCCTCCCAAGACATCGTTTCCTTGGTTGAGCAATCCATTGACGTCGAACCGCCCGATGTTCTCAAGCGGTGCTTCGCCGAGGTCAGCGATGGTGGTTTCGGCTCATCTTACGGTTTGACTGGTCTGCTCTGTGGTTACGAATCTTCGTGGACGCCCGATCGGCAGCGTCAGAACTCACGAAATCCAAACGCAAGGGGCACATCGCGGAACACGATTACTTAAACAGCGACGGAAACACAGTGTTTTTAGAGTTCGTTGGCGTAATGGAATTGCTTGCGCTTGGGACTGAATGCGATTCCGGTGAGGTGTGGTACGACATTCGTATACGTGTCCTGCCAATGAGCACGTCGCGACGTGCTCATACCGGTCGACGCCGAATTGAACGCGATCTGTAATGAAACGTAGCCCGCGCAACATTTACATGTCGTGTTAATTCAAGAAATTCGCAATGCTACCGTCACAGCGAATCTGTTCGTGCGACAGTTTGCAAACGTGAATATATTGCTTGGGCGAAATCTCTCACATGAATCAACGCGACCGGGCGATCAAGCTGGTGAAGTCTGACTTTGCTGCCGCGTTCAGGCTGGCGGGTTCGATTGAAAACGTGCGAGAACGAAACCAGGCACTTGGCTGGGTCGCTCGATACGCTCCGGCAGACCAGATTTATCGCGTTATTGCGGCCGTTAATACCGGTACCGGAACATCTTCTGACCTTTACGAACAAGTGATGTCCCTTGCATGGCCAATCCGGGCTCTGCATGAAACGGGCAACTCAAAAATGATCACGTCCCTGCTGCTGCCCGCGACAAGAATGGCAGCAAGCGTGTCACCGGTTGCAAGTCGTGCAGAAGCTATCAGCTTGCTGATCCACGCTGCTCTGCCCGCGGGGCTCACGCTGGCCAACCCGGCCATTACTTCGCTGATCTCGCTTTGCAACCAGGCACACTGGCGTGCCATCCGTGCGTTCGTTAACGCATCGCTGCTGGTGAACCGTCACGATCGACAACGTGCTCTACAGATTGCGAACGCTATTCCAGACGGGAATAAACGCAAATCAACCATTGAACGAATAGGAAATATTGAGAGCATAGAGCCTCGTCCATTCTTCTGGTAATTCCAGGCATGCTCCCAAAACAACATGCTTCCTACGGACGGTCACGCCGCGAACACGATTGATCGCCTCCACGAGGCTTTCCGATGGCAAGATATTAAAAACCAATTTCGGGGTGATGCAATTGCCCGTCTGTTAGATGTGAATCAACTGCAGATTGGCTTTCTCATTCCGTTTGCCTGTTCGGCACACCTGATTCAATCGGTGGTCGTCGTGGCAAAACGCTTTGGATTTGGATGTCGCCGGTTGGAAAACTGTGTTGTGTAGTTCAAGATAACAGGGTCAACATCGCACCACGCTCAGGATCTTCAAAAATGATTTCCGGATATCGCAGGTTCTTTAGCTTTGCATGCTTCTCACTTCTGTTGTGCTCACTCGTTCCGGAATCCGTCATTGCTGAACCGAATCAGCAGGCTGCTGAAATAACTCCCCCGGCCCAAACCGATCCGCACGTTGGTGAAAGAGTGATCGTCATAGAAGACCGAGCTCCTCTGCGCACACCGAAGGGAATTGTGTGGAAGGCCTATCGCGGCGAAGTCTTTACGATTTCAATCGTTAATGGAGAATGGCTTTGGATCGCATCAAAGGGCGGCTGGTTGTGGGATCAGCAGGTTGTGCTGTTCGACGCCGCCATCCAATTACTGACGGATCGCCTGGCAAAGGAACCGGATGCGGAAAACTATGACCTGCGCGGCATCGGCTACACGGCTCACGATCAGTTTGACAAGGCAGTGGCAGACTTCACGGAAAGCCTGAAACTAAAGCCCGAAGTGCCCGGTGTATTGAACAACCGCGGCCGAGCTCTGTACCTGAAAGGCGACTACGCTGCTGCAACTCAGGACTTTGACGCCGCGATTCGCGTTAATCCGCTGCACTTTGTTGCAATGCTTAATCGAGCCAACTGTTTTGTCGCCAACGACAAACTTGATCCCGCGCTGAACGACCTGAACGCCGCGATTAAACTGAATCCGGAATTCCCGGAAGCATTAAATAATCGTGGTGTGATTTATTCCAAGAAGGCCGACTACGAAAACGCGATCCGCGATTTTTCAGCCGCAATCAAGATCGACAGGAACTACATCGACGCTTACGGCAATCGAGCGGCCGCGTACCGGGAAATAAGCAAGTTCACGGAAGCCATTTCGGATCTAAAGATTGCTCAGGAAAAAGACCCCGCAAATTACAAGTCGTTTAATGACCTTGCATGGGTTTACGCAACGGCTCCGGAACCGTCTGTTAGACAGCCGAAAGAAGCAGTTACCATCGCAACCAAAGCATGTGAAATGACCCAGTACGAAGACTGGAATGCTCTGGATACGTTGGCCGCTGCCTACGCCGCCGACAGCAACTTTAAGCTGGCTCAACAGTGGATTCTGACGGCGATCGAGAAAGCTCCGGAAGCGGAAAAAGAACGGCTCGCAGAACATCAGAAGCTACTGATGGACGAAAAGCTGATCGTCAAATAGTCGCGTCGCCTGGCACTTGTGCGTGGCGAAAACCTGTCCGTGTCTGTTTCACATACCCGCAAACTTGCAGACGACCATTTGTTCGTGCTCAGTGCGGCACTGTCATGATGACCGGGTAGATTGTTTGAGACCGCAGTTTAAGGCACAGTGCCAAAGCCGGATTTATTCGCCACCTTTGTGCGGCGCGGTCAGCATTTCGCCTGTCCTGATTCGGACAGAAACGAGGTCAACAACGAACGTCGTCTTGTTCATCAGGTTAAACGCACAAACGTCCGCGGTGATGCTAAAGGGCGTGGAAAAACCGTGCCCGCGAACTTCTCAATACAAGCACGACGCGCGAGCGAGTGTGTTTTGTAATGTCTGGATTCACTTGCTTCCGCCGCGTACTTGTAGATCTGCGGTGTTCGGACTTCCAGAATACCGTTTTACGAAATGACGTAGCGAAAATCGTATAGAGTTTCGGCCGCTGTAACCACAGAACAAGCCCGAAAGTTCCGACAACTTTCGGTACATGTGACCCCACTTTGTTGTAACCTGCTCTAACCCGAATTTCGCTGAGCGTGCGGGTGAGCGGCCTCATAGGTTTCACGCAGTCTTCGCGTACTGATGTGCGTGTAGATTTGCGTCGTTGTGAGGCTTTTATGGCCGAGTAGTTCCTGCACGCTTCGTAGGTCTGCTCCGCCATCCAGAAGATGAGTTGCAAAGCTGTGCCGCAATGTATGCGGAGATGTTTGAGTTGACAGGCCAGCCGTGAGAATGTGCTTTTCCAGCATGCGGCCGATGCTGCGAGTTGTGAGGCGTCGGCCGAATCGATTCAGAAACAAAGCCTGTTGGTCTTCAATATCAGCCGTCGTGTCCGGCCTTCGAACCTTTAACCAATGGTCCAGCGCTTTCAAGGCATAGCTACCCACTGGAGCGATGCGTTCTTTTCGGCCCTTTCCCATGACTCGCAGAATGCCCGAAGGTCGGTCCAGATCACCAAGACTCAGGCCAACAACTTCCGCGACACGTAAGCCGGCCGAGTACATGGTTTCCAGAATGGCCCGATCTCGCACTCCGTCATCTAACATCGCCGCAGGAGCTTCCAGCAGGCGACCAACTTCGTCCGTCGTCAGAAAGTGAGGCAGCTTGCGACCAGCTCGAGGCGTTCGCAACGGCTTGGCAGGATTCGTTTCGCAAATACCTTCACGGTTGCAATAGCGGAAAAAACTTCGAAGACACGCTAAGCGTCGAGCGACCGTAGAACGCGCATAGCCGCATTCATGCAGATACGCCACGTAGGCTCGCAGTTGTGTGACGTCGATATCGCGAGGATGAAAGACTTGGTTGTATTGTTCCTGAAAGAACTCAGACAGGTGATTCAGGTCGTCGGTGTATGACTTCACTGTCAGCGCGGACGAGTTGCGTTCGACCTTCAGGAAGTTTAGAAACAACCGAACTGCACTTTGCATTCTGAATACCTAGAACACGTGAGGAAATTTTTCCATCTTGTCTTCTGACGACTGATCTTCCATCAGACAGCGTACGCGTTGAGCCATTACTGCGGCGTCGTACCAGGTGAATTCCAGTTCCGGATCGCTCGCATAACGACTTAATGTTGCCAGCAGAGTGTCAACGCTATTGTCGTCATACAAGAACACGAACCGGTGATCATCTCGCACCAGAGCTAATACGTTGACGGATTTCGACATTACAGATTCCTGTCCCTGCTGCGGTTTTCTGAAAACACTCCGTGTTCCGCTGATAGCAATCGCCATCTGTTAAGGTTATCGGACGATCCTGCTTTGGCGTGCGGCAATCTGCTTAGACACCACAAGGGTTCACGAAACCATAAAGGAGTCACAGCCCGACTACACGGAACAGACTGTTGTCACAGATGTCACAGTCTGTTAGGCATCGGCTATTTCCGCAGTCTGCAACATGCCTCGGCAATATCGGAGTGTAACGCGTGTTGCCAGATACACGCTGCCTGTCTGCAGCACGCCTCTTCACCAGCGGAAACGCGTTTTACTGCGCGAGGTCACAGTGACCTTCACGTAACACGCCCTGCCAAAGACACAGCAATATCGTTCAAATCGGTAAACTCAACCACACGCTTCGCGACGCCCGAACATCCACTGGCATGGGGAGTTTTCCGGACGTTGGAAATCACCGAATTCAAGTCGCTCAAGAATCGGCAATTCCGACTACAGAATTTCACGCTGACTCGTAGCCGCGAACGACGCGAGAATTTTGATCGACACCGTTGTGCATGCGTCAGGCACGGCAACGCGTTTTTGAAAATTCTTTAGCTGGCCTGACGTCACTTCCTGGCGAACAGATTGCGAACACGCCCTACTGCTCCGGTCAGAGCCATCTGAGCATCCATAAACAGGCTGAATCCGGCTGGAACCAAGATCAACGTAAACACAGTAGATACAATCAGTCCGCCCAGAACTACGCTGCCCAGTCCACGATAAAGTTCACTGCCAGCTCCGGCCGTCCAGATCCACTGGCCGTTGACCAGTGATGGAATCGGCACGACCAGCGGCAACATCCCCAGAACGGTCGTCAGAGTGCTCATGAAAATCGGGCGGATACGAGTGCGAACGCTTTCGCAAACTGCATCAGTCGAATTCATGCCTTCGTTGCGAATCAGATTCAGCGTTTGGTGCACAATTAAGATCGCGTTATTCACGACAGTTCCAATTAAAATCACGAAGCCCAGCATGGTCAGCATGTCCAGCGTTTGAGGCGTAAACACGTTCAACACGGTCAGGCCAATCAGTCCTCCAACAAGAGCCAGCGCCACGCTCGTCATAATAATGACGGGGTACAGAAACGATTCGAACAGTGCGGCCATCAGCAGATAGGTCAGTACAACAGCCAGGGCCAGATTCCACTTCAGTTCGTACCACGTATCGGCCAGCTTGTCGGCGGTTCCGGCAAGTCGCACCTGATACAGCCCGGACTGGAATTTTTCTGTTTGCATCAACGGCTTGCGAATTTTTTCCTCTACTGTTCGCAATGCCGACTCAAGAGCAATCCCATCGGCTGGCTTCAGCTGAATCGTAATCGAACGTAATCGTTCAATATGATTCACCTGTTCCGGGCCACCCGTCAGTACAACATCGGCGAGTGTTGATAGAGGCACGTTGCCTCCATCCGGCGTTCCGATTGGTAGATTCATAAGGTCCTGAGTTCGGTCGGCGTATTCGTCGGCACCATAGATCACAAGATCGATACGACGACCTTCATGCCAGTAATCACCAGCGAAAGCTCCATCGACTAACGCATTCACGGCGTAGCCAATCGATGATGTGGAAATACCAAGTTCAGACGCTTTTTCCTGATTCGGAAGGACGTGCAGTTCGGGACTCGATAAGTCCAGACCAGGTATAGGACGCAGCTGATTGCCGTCTCTCAATGGAAATTCCTGCATGCACATACCAAACGCTTTTTTGCCTTCATCAACCAGGACGTTCAGGTCGGGTCCGGTAATTTCGATATCGATTGTCCGCCCACCGCTCAGTGCGCTGGCAAACAGACTGGCCTGACTGACAATGGGAATAACGCCTGGCTGCGAACTGGCAGCCTTCGATAGAATTGGGATCAGTTCAGACGCACGCAGTTCGTCCTTGCACCGAGCTCCCATAAACAGGCTTCTTCCGCGAGCGACAAAGAAGAAGCTTTCGATCTGTGGAGCATTTTCACCGGCGGTTCCCAGCCAATACGGGGCCAGTTCTTTTTCGACGTTCTTACCAAGACTGATCATTTGATCAACGTTGTAGCCCGGCGGAGGAAGCAGGATCGCAATGATCAGATTACGATTGCCGTTGGGAAGGTACTCGGTATCCGGCATCAGCTTTCGACTAAGCAACAAAGACCCCACGACGAATGCACAGACGATACCCAGTCGAATGATTGCACTTCCGCGAATGGTCAGCAGCCCTCTCATACACGATGCAAATGAGTTGTTCAAAAACGTGCCAAGTTTCACCAGGCCAAACAAACCGTATAGCCCAAAGCCAGGGTCTTCAGCGCCTGATCGGTCACCTGCAGCTTGTTGCCCGTTACGCGATTTTCCGTTCGCTCGATTGTGTGGCGCCAATAGTCGAGCGGCGGCCGTGGGAATCACAGTGATACTGATCAGCAGCGACAATGCCACCGCGCAACTGATTGCAATCGCAATGTCTCGAAACAACTGTCCCGCCTGACCCTGCACAAAAATTACCGGCACAAATACGGCCAACGTCGTCAGTGTTGACGCTAAGACAGCTCCCCAGACTTCCTGAGTGCCATCCAGCGCTGCCTGTTTCGGCGACTTGCCCATTTGATGATGACGATAGATGTTTTCCAGCACTACAATCGCATTATCGACGACCATCCCCACGGCAAACGCCATTCCGGAAAGGCTAATCACATTGATGCTGCGGTCGAAGGCTTTCACAAACAGACACGTTCCAATCACGCTGATTGGAATTGCAAGGCCCACAATAAACACCGAACGAAAACTTCGCAGAAACAGCAACAGCACCAGAACCGCCAGGGATCCGCCAACGTAAACGTTGCTTCGAACCAGTTCAGTGGCGGAATCGAGATACAGAGTCTCGTCGTACACCTGTTCCAGGTAGACGCCTTTTTGTTTCAGAAGCCCCTGATTTAATTCTTCAACAGATATTTTGAGGCATTTGCCATAGATACGTTCGCATTCGGCCAGTTCCAGCGTGGTTATTTCGCCGTCCTGATTCAGGTCGAGCATTTCACGACGGGGTCCCATAATCGTCTTCAGGTTGGTCCCCGGCGACTGCTGAGCGTTGATCGCTAATGCACTTAATCCCTGCTGACGCACGACACCATCAGGCTTCTTATAATCGATACCCACCGTAGCAACGTCGCGAACACGAATCGGACTTCCGTCGCGGTGAGTGACAATCGTATCTTCGACCTGAACAGGCGTTTGAAACTGGCCCAAAGTGCGCACGACATAACGCCGTTTGTTTTCCTGAATGTCGCCACCTGACGTATTCAGATTTTCGCCAATTAATACAGATCGCAACTGGTCAATCGTGACGCCAAGTGAGGCCAGCCGAACGGGGTTCACGACGACGCGAAATTCCTGCTCCTGTCCACCAAACACGTTGGCGTTGGCAATACCGGGAACACGTTCAAATTCTGCTTCAATAAAGTCTTCTGCAAATTTTTTCATCAGCGCCGGGTTGTTCCGACCAAGCACAAAGGTTTCCAGCACCGGAAAAGAATCCACCAGAGCATTGATGGCGGTCAGGTCAACAGGTTTGGGCGAATCCAATATGGGGGCCAGCGGTTCGGCCAGTTCCGGCTGCACGGCAATCAGATTTCGAAGATCGTCTTTTGAGGGAGCAACTGGTTTCAAAATAAACCAGGCGATGGCATTTGTATTACCGTTAACTGTGCTGATGACCGGTTCGCTGGCGTCGTCTGGATATTCAGGCACCTGATTCAGTTTCTCAGACGTGCGTGACCGAGCGTCAGCCAGAGACGTGCCGACAGGAAATGTCAACGTGATTGAGCCACTGGAATCAGTGCTCTCGCTCTCGAATTCATCAAGCCCCTCAACGCTTTTCAGCTGCTCTTCCTGTTCCTCAATAATTTCGCGTTCCACTTCCTGAGCACTCGCTCCAGGCCAGCGCGTGCTGATGGATATTTCCGGCTCAACCACGTCCGGCGTCAACTGCACGGGCGTGCTGACATAGGCGATGCCGCCAAACAGGACCAGCAGGAATACTCCAACTGTGACCTTGACGGGATTTTCGATAGCGAAGGCGATGAAATTCATGAAGTTCTCGGCGGTGAATGTCTCGAAGCGAATTCAGCAATCAGATCACTACTGCGATGGGGCATCCTGGGTTTGGATCTGAATGGTTTGGAATGGTCTCAGACGTTCGGCACCATCGTTAACCACCTGCAGACCAGCCTTCAAATCGTCACTGATAACCTGAATCCAGCCATCTTTGCTAATTCCTGTTTCCACCGTTACTCGATTTACGCTGTCGGGACTGCCTTCCTGAGCGGGATTCACGACAAACACACACCACCCTTCCTGCGTGCGGACCAGCGAATCTTTAGGAACAAGCAGTCCCTTCAGGCGAAGCCCAAAGAATTCTGCTTCCGCCATCATGCCTTCGAGAAGCGGCGTCTTGACGACTACGTTGTCTGAATCTGACGCGTCGGTTTCCTTATTCTTATCAACGCTCACGCGGAGGACCACAGGAAAAGCCCTTGAGCCAGCTTCCCAGTCACTGCGAGGGATGACTTTATGCACAGTACTAATCCAACGGCCATCTTCCGCTTTGGGATTCGGAGTGCCGGCAACCTTTAGTTTCACTTCGTCGCCAACGCTAACCTGGGCGACAAAACTCTGGTCAACAGGTACCTCAATTTCCACCTGATCCAGTTGAGCCATCGTGACAACAGGATCACCTTTCGCGAGCCATTGCCCCAGATAAGAATGTTCCTCCACGATGAACCCATTGAACGGTGCCTTCGTTTCTCGTTTTTCTTTTTCGGCCTCAAGCCATTCAACGTGCTTTTCCTGAGCATCCAGGCGAGCCCTGGCATTTAGTTTTTCTTCGGGTCGAGCACCCGCAGCGACTCGCTGATAAACGGCTTTCGCAGCCAGCATGCGCTGGCGAACTTCGTCAAACAGAATTTCGGCGTCTTCCACAGCCGATTGATTCGCTGCGCCTCGAGCCGCCAGTGACTTGAACTCTTTTAAGCGACGATCTGCATTAGCAAAAGCCGCTGCCGCCGCCTGTTGCTGAGCATCCGCTTCTTCCACGTCTTCTTTGCGAGGCTCCATGACTTGCTGAACCTCAGACTTGAGCGCTTCAAGCCGTAGTTCTTCTTCCTCGAAGGCCAAGTCTGTAGACTTCATTCTAAGCCGAGAAAGCAACGTATTCGCCGTAACGTAATCTCCTTTTTGCTTTGGATACTCGTCGACAATTCCATCAGCCGCTGAGGCAATCACACTGACATGAATCGGTCGAACCGTACCAACGGCAGATAGCTTCTGTTGAAGCTCACCTTCACGAACCACTTCAACAGTTACGAGAACCGGGCGTTCAACCGCCGGAACCGCCTTCGGTTTTTCAGTATCCGCGGTCGAACATCCAGTAGTCAGCGTCATCAAACCAAGACACGCAGCGAAGCAGAATAACCTTGCCGGGTTAGCGTTGAATCGTAAACAGGCCATTACAAAGCTTTCAGTCGTCGCATTGACGAGGATTTCGCCAGAAGTGCAAACGGTATTGGTGGGGTACCTAAACACGTAACATCCTGATGAAGCGAATTGATGTGGAAGGTTGGCAGGCAGCAATAATCGGGCTGTTTTGAAACGGCATCGAAGTCGCATTGTAGACACGAAATCAACGGGGTAATAACAAAGTTGAAATCTTTCGAATCTGATCTTTCCGATTCCCGAAGGCTAACACCTCCGGATACCCCCGCGCCAGAGTTAGCCCAATCAGCTGGCCAATATTCAACAATGGTTCTCGGAAGAAACATCTGTGACATTTGCCCGACTGAAAATACGGTTGCCAAAATGCAACAAACCTTCAGGACTGTTCTGTCCGTCGCTGCCGATCAAAAACCGCTCGGTCAATCAAGCGGATGAACAACAATAGACTTGCGACTTCTGCATGCCAATTCAACTGTTGCTGTATGTGAAATTTCACGAAGCCATATACCAGGATTGGCAATCAGTGCAAATGAGTCGGTTCCAGAAACGTGACGATCCACGCCAGAATGATCCCGCCGCCCAGTGCAATTGTCAGCTGAACTTTGTTGTGCGTGTGAAATTCCATTTCCGGCAACAGGTCACTTAACGCAATGCAGATAAAAACGCCGGCTGAAAAGGCTAATGCCGTTCCAAGAATTTCCTGCTGAAAACCCTGAAACTGACTGGCGCCCAGCAAAAACAGAACGGCTCCCATGGGGCACATTAGAGCGAAACCAGCATTGACCAGATTGATACTGCGTCGGTGCCAGCCACCGGAAAGCATCAGCGACGTAATCGAAACTGCGTCTAACGGTTTGTGAAGCAGAATGGCCAGAAACGTACCGAGCCCGAACAGCGACATCACGGAAGCTCGCTGGGCTTCAGAGTAGATGCTGGCCCCCAAAGCAATCCCGTCAATCAATGTGTGAACACTCAACCCCAACGCAATTCCAACCCAGCTGATTCCGTGCGAATGACCATGAGTGTGGCAAACCGCAATGCTGTGTTCTTCATCCGCTGCCGCGTCTGAACTTAGCTGCACAAGCTGCCGCGAATTTTCGTCATGGTCATGGTCATGGTTGCAGGGCGATGAAGTTGGTGGGGATTTGCCAAAGCTAGCCGGTTCGTGGTTATGGAAATGGAACAAACGCAGCAACACAAACATCATTACAATACCGACCATCATCCAACGCGAAACCAGCGAAGCGTCGTTCAGTTCCTGAACGGCGTGCGGCAGCAGATGGAAGACGCCAATACCCAGCATCAGCCCGCCCACAAAACTTATAATCGTCTGCATGCGAGTATGCGTGAGTTCAATAAAAGAAGGCAGCCAGCCTCCGAATAACGACGCAAGCACAACCAAAACACAGTACGTCAGCAGCAACAATGCAGGGCGACTTCCAGCGTCAATTCGCACGGGTACTGCGGGGGTTCGTGTATCCGATATCGGCGAGTCTTCCATCAGCAACTTCAGGTTTACACCCTGATGAGGAACGTTGTTGTCGGACTGTCGCAATTCGTCAGCAGCCACAACGTCAGTTGTCTGAAACCACGTTCCACCAAACGCCGAACACGCAGATCCGCCAACAAAAATGTAGAACAGAATCAACAGTCGAGATTTCATGGCGCCAGACGGAACGTAGACAGCAGCAATGGGTAAGGCGCTAAAAATAGTAACGAGCCTGGACGTTTTCGAGTCGCAACCAAGTCTTATTTGCAACTTAGTTGCAATTGCAGATCATTTCTGAAAAACTAGCGACGTTGACGGCTGAACTCAGGCAATCGAACTTTGCTCGCGTGATGAAATTTCCACTATGAAATCCACTGCCCCAAAACTGTCTGTCGACGAAGCCAAAGCCATCCTTCGCGGCTCAAGTCTGCGATGTACGGCCGCGCGAATTGCGGTGGTGCAGTCTCTGCACGCTGCGACATCTCCGGTAACAAGCATCGAACTTGCAGAACAGCTGTCAGACTATGGCTTTGACAAGTCAACCATTTACCGATCGCTCACTGAACTGAACGAAGCCGACCTTGTTGTGCGGCTGGATCTGGGTGATTCTGTCCGTCGATTTGAACTTGTTGGCAACTATGGCTCCGGACTTTCCGAGCACCCTCATTTTATGTGCGTCGACTGCGGAGAGGTCACGTGCCTGTCCGACTTCACGTTTGAACTCAAGTCCAGTTCGCGAAAGATTCAGGCGCCGGGCTCGATTTCCGAAGTACTTGTGCGAGGACATTGCACCGGCTGCACTTCATAGCTGAACAACACAGCACAGCGGAACAACGCGGCGCGGAAGGGTTTTAGAAATGCAAAACGGTCACTGCTGCAATCGTTGATTGCAGCAACGGAAAGAAATGCCCGTCATTCGGAATGACACCGCTTCTGGGACTGTTCAGGCTGCGCGACTTAGTGACGGCTGTTCGTTTAGCGATTGCAACTGTTGAATCACGCGTTCCATTTGCGTCGCGCGAGACCCCTTGATCAGCACTGCGTCGTCATCGCTAAGAATGCAGTCCAGCATTGAAGTCAACGTGTTGAGATCTTCGAATTCAGAGATACGGTTCAGATCGCCACCGGATGCCCGAAAGCCTTCTACGACATCAGCTGCGAATTCGCCCATCACAGCAATGTGGTCAACAGCAGAAGACGCCAGCGAAGCACCAATTCCGTAATGCTGATCGGCCGCCTGATCACCAAGGTCCAGCATGTCACCAAGCACAAGTACTCGGTGGTGGCAGTCGCTGAATTCTTCCAGAGTATGAATAGCGGCTGAAACACTGGCAGGACTGGAATTGTACGTGTCGTCAATGACTGTCCAGGCTCCGACCTGAGCAACAACGCAACGGCCTGCTTCCGGCTGGAATTTCTTCAGCCCTTCCTGAATTTTTTCGGCAGGCACTCCGATTTCCATGCCCACGGCAATAGCCGCAAGAACACTGCTGGCATTGTGTCGCCCGCAAACCGGAACAATGTATTCAACGCCATCGACCGTGACCTTCAGTCGCCCGTTATCAGCCACAACGGATGTTGCCAGGACGTCGGGCGATCCGGTCGTCCCGAAAGTAACAACTCGTGCTCGCGTGCAGTTTCGCAGTTCGCTAACCAGCGGATCATCGTTGTTCAGAAAAGCGACCCCGTCTTCGGGCAGAGCGGCGATCAACCGGGCCTTTTCTCGCTGAATCGTCTGCAGCGACTGAAATCTGCGCAGATGACACGGAGCAATTCTGGTGATAACGGCCATTTCCGGTTCGGCAATCGATGAGAGGGCCCGAATTTCACCAGGCCCGGATGCGCCAATTTCGATAACCGCAAATTCATCGCCCTGCTGCAGTTCCAACAGGCTAAGCGGAACTCCCAGGTGGTTGTTAAAGTTGCGAGGGCTTTGAATTCCCGTATGAACGGTTTCCAGCACTGTGGCAATCATGCGCCTCGCGGTGGTTTTCCCAACGCTACCGGTGATACCAATGACCAACGCTTCACTTTGGTGACGGTTGTGATTGGCAAGCACTGCCAGCGCTATTTCTGCGTCGGGTACTCGAACATGAGGCGTCGTGCAACGTACTGAACACGCGTCATCAACTACGACAACCACCGCACCGTCGCGTAAAGCGTCGGAGCAGTATTGAACTCCATGTTGCTGAGATCCGGACAATGCAAAAAATGCATCGCCGTTACGTACCTGACGACTGTCGATCACGCATCCCTCAATAGTGGCGGTCAGATTGACCGGCCCCTGGATGGTTCCGTCTGTCAGTGAAATAAATTCTTCCACGGTCAACAACTGCATACGATCACGCAAGCCTGGGTTGAATCGCCAACGACATAACCAGATGGTGAACAGAAACACGGCAGAATCTGCCGCAGTCCGGTTGACCCTGTCGTTGGAAAAGATCGTCGCAGACGGAACGCTCTGTTAAGCCGAAGTTGATCATTTGTTAGGACATTCGTCCGGCTTGCTGAGAACAACCGGCAGGGTTTAACGAAGACGACAATCGCTGAAAATCTGACAAAAACCGCTTTTTGTGATTCAGATCACCCAACGACTTTTGATTCACCTGAGACATCACGTTTGCTTTCGGCAGTTTTTTACGCCTCATTCGTGAACCTGTGTCTGTCAGACCGTGATAACCTGTTTACGCTGATCGATGCATTGAAAACACGGGCTGCAGTTCTGCCACATTGCTGGCTCCGGAAAGCCGCAGCAACCGGCGAGCAACATCCCGGTCATCGAAGCTCAGTTTGCGTCCGGCGATTTCCTGAGTATTTTCGTGCCCCTTGCCTGCCAGCAATACAACATCGCCTGGCTCGGCCATGCGAAAGGCTCGCAGGATGGCCTGCTGCCGATCGACTTCCAGTTCAAACTTTGTCTGTCGAGGAAATCCAGCTGCGATGTTATTTAGAATCGTCATCGGGTCTTCATCGCGAGGATTGTCGCTGGTGACAATACACAGATCCGCAGACGATGCCACTGCTGCCATCGCTGGGCGTTTGCTGACATCACGATTACCGCCTGCACCAAACACACAGATCAGTTTTCCCGGCACGAAATCCCGGATCGTGGCAATGCTGCGTTCCAGAGCGTCGGGGGTGTGAGCATAATCCACCAGCACCTGAAACGATTGACCTTCATCGATTCGTTCCAGCCGTCCGGGTACGGATGTCAATGCTTCAAGCCCCGTCACAATATCCCTGATTCGAATTCCAAGCTGCTCAGCGATCGCCGCGGCCAACAGGCTGTTTGAAACATTGTGCTTCCCAATCAATCGCAATCGAACTTCTGCGTCGCCCTGAGCCAAATGCACGCAGATACGCTGAGAACGGTGTGTCTTTGACAATACCGTGGCGCGAAGTTCGGCGGCTTCAGAATCGATGCCGTAGGTAACCAATGGAACATTCGATAGCTGATCGATAATCTGCCGACAGCCTTCGTCGTCCACATTTATCAGCAACGGAGCATCAGTGTGCAGCAGTGTGGCGATTGATGCTTTCGCACTGCTGTATTTTTCCAGGGTCTGGTGATAGTCCAGATGATCATGAGTAATATTAGTAATAGCGGCGACGGCAAACTTTAGTGCTGCACAGCGTTTCTGATGCAGCGCATGACTGCTGACTTCCATCACACAGTGGGACGTGCCATGAAAGACCATTTTCTGCATTTGCCGTGCAAGAAAATCGGCCGAAGGCGTCGTCATTGTTGACGGGCAGCTGTTAATTCCATCGCTGGTTTCAATAGTGCCAACGATTCCGGTTCTCAGCCTGGCCGCCTCAAGTATGGATCGAACCATCCAGGCGGTTGTCGTTTTTCCATTCGTCCCGGTGATTCCAGCCAAAGTCACCGGAGGTTGTGGACCGACTCGCAGCAACATGCTGAGTTTCGCAAACGCGGTTGCAGAACACGCTACGATGGCCTGAGGAATGTTAACCGAGCTGACTTCGTGTTCTGTAATGACCGCCACTGCGCCGCGAGTTACGGCATCGGCGATATGAAAGTGGCCATCGGACTGCGTCCCGCACACAGCAACAAAGACATCTCCGGGTGAGACGCTGCGACTGTCTGACTGAACCTGCGAGACCGCAATGTCTTCGCTTCCGATAATCCGCGCGTCCGGCAGCAACTGCTGCAGACTGAAAGTCGTTGGAATCATTCCAGGCATCCTGCCCGAACGGGCGATCTATTTCAGCCTGACCAGACATCGTGCCCGGTCAGCCATTGCACATCCAAATGCACCGCCATTGTCTCCGCAACCAGAATCCGCGTCAACATCGGCTTTGACGCGGATCAGCCATGATTGCTAAGAATTCCGGCTACAACAGTTTCGTAACGCAGACACAATTTCCGCACTGCGAATACCCGTCGCGATAAATGAAAATCTTCGAGACATTTCGCCCGTTTGTTCGATATCGACAATCAGGTGATCCACAGGCAGAACTTCAGAAATTCGTTCAGCCCATTCCACAAAGCAGACAAATTCCGAGTCTGTCAGATATTCGTCGCCGCCGATCGCCAGAAACTCGTCAACATCCGCCAGGCGATAAGTATCGAAGTGCATCACGGGAATACGACCATCAAAATAAGTCTGCATTAGCACAAATGTTGGACTGTTTACCTGATTTTCATCGGCCCCCAACGCCTGGCACACGGCACGAACCAGATTGGTTTTACCGGATCCCAGCTGCCCATTCAGTGCGACCACCATGCCCGGAACCAAAGCCGCCGCAAAGCGCTGCCCCAGTTGTTGCGTGTCACCTTCTGAACTGCTTTCAATAACAAGCGAACTGGTCATGATGTTTAGCGTCGTAGAGAATCGAGTTTGCAAAATCTCCGTGCAGCACCGCGGCTTGCGGTTGCGGAAAATCCCCTGTTTGAAATTTGTCAAGCCATTGTTCTGACAACACGCAGCGCCGTCGAGAGGTCTTTTTAGTTAATGAAGGATTCTCTCGCTGCCGGCGCCTGGTTGTAAGCCATTTGGTCTGAAAACTAAGTTGCCGTTGTCTTAGTCGCCGTTGTGTTAGTCGGAGTAACGGCAATCAGCCTGAAGCTACCGGCAGCAATAGATTTTGGTCGCTCGGAAACGAGTCTCAAATGATGCGGCGGTCGACTTCTGGCGAAATCCTGAATACAAAAAGGAGTTCATTCAGCAGACCTCCCTTATTGAGTTGGCTTATATACGGTGCGTCTGATTAAAACGGCTAAGCGCCGCTTTTGCCTTCTGCGCTAACTCGAGTACCAATCGTATCGCCCGTCACGGCTCTAAGAATGTTGCCAACTTTCTTGTAGTTGAACACGATGATCGGCAGCTTCTGTTCCATGCAGTGATGAAATGCCTGAGCATCCATGACCTGCAGATTTTGGGCGATCACTTCCTTATAGGAAATTTCCGTGTAACGAACCGCGTGTGGGTTCTTCATTGGGTCATCAGAATAAACTCCGTCAACCTTGGTGCCTTTCAGGACAATGTCGGCGTCGATTTCCCGAGCTCGCAAGGCGGCCGCTGTGTCGGTTGTGACAAACGGACTGCCGGTTCCAGCCGCCAGAATAACGACGCGCCCTTTTTCCAGGTGGCGGATACAGCGACGACGAATAAATGGCTCGGCAACGCCTTCCATGCGAATCGCGCTTTGAACGCGAGTGGCCACGCCAACGCTTTCCAGAGCATCCTGCAGCGCCAGGGCATTAATTACCGTTGCTAACATTCCCATATAATGAGCGGTCGAGGGAATAATCGTGTCACTCGCTTCTGCAAACTGTTTGCCGCGAAGAATATTGCCTCCGCCACATACAATCGCCAACTGCACACCCAATTCGACTACCTCCTTGATCTGTTCAGAAATACTGGACAATTCAGGCATTGCGATTCCGGTTTCGCCTTCACGGCAAAAACTTTCTCCGCTGATCTTTAGTAAAACGCGTTTGTAGGCCAGTTCAGAGACAGGCATGAATATTCCTCAGTGATTGCTTGATGGGGTCTGAGCGGGCAGTGTGACAAGCATATCCGATTCGACAAGTTTCGCCGCCATCGCAAACCCACTTTTCGGTCACGCTTTATCTACGGCTGACCCCCGAAGGTGCTCTGTGCTGCAAATTACGGAAGAGCGCGTTCAGCGATATAACGTGGAAAAACTCAACCAGATAGCGGCGTAGATGCGGCGAATCGTCATGCTGCGGCATTTTCCACGGCGAAAATCGTGTCTCAGATTAAAAAACCGGGTATCCGTAGTGACGTTCTGTGTTGTGGGCAATTCTCGGCTTGCCTAAACTCCGCCGAGCCACAAACTGGAAAGACTCGCGAAACTGGCCAATTAAGGCTGGAGTACGCAGCAATTGCTGCGTTGCGGGGAGATTTCTGTGGGGCTACGTGAGATCCCTGCATTCCAACGGGCATAGCTTCGTGAAGCCTTTGTAAGTCCGTCGGCGACTCGGATACTCGTTTTCAACCTTTATCTCGGATCAATTCAGTCAGGGTAGATGCAGAAGATGGCAAACTATTTCTTCACCAGCGAATCAGTCAGCATGGGACATCCGGACAAAGTTTCGGATCAGGTGTCTGACGGAATTCTTGACGCCCTGCTGACACAGGATCCAATGTCTCGCGTCGCCTGCGAAACTCTGTGCACAACAAACCTTGTCGTACTTTCCGGAGAAATCACCACTGAGGCCAAAGTCGATTACGTCGAAGTGGCTCGCCAGGTTATCCGTGAAATTGGTTACACCAGCGACGACATCGGCTTCAACGCTGACAGCTGCAACGTGTTTTGCGCACTGCACAGTCAAAGCGCCGACATCGCCATGGGCGTTGACCGAGAAGGTGCCGGAGACCAAGGCCTGATGTTCGGATATGCCTGCAATCAGACACCGGAACTGATGCCGGTTGCCATCGCATTTTCACATCGAATCATCAACCTGCTGGCTGAAAAACGCCTGAAGGGTGACGTAAACTGGCTGCGACCGGACAGCAAAAGTCAGGTCACCGTTGAATACGATGGAGCTAAACCCGTTCGCATCGATGCCATCGTGGTTTCGACTCAGCATTCTGAGGACGTGACTCAGGAAGAAATCTACGACTACGTAAAGAACGTTGTCAAAGAAGCCATTCCTAACGATCTGCTTGACGACAACACCAAATATCACATCAACCCAACCGGACGATTTGTGGTTGGCGGTCCTCACGGCGATACCGGCCTGACAGGACGCAAGATTATTGTCGACACATACGGCGGCTGGGGTCGTCATGGCGGCGGAGCGTTTTCCGGCAAGGATTCAACCAAGGTAGACCGATCGGCCGCTTACATGGGTCGTTACGTTGCCAAGAATATTGTTGCATCCGGCCTGGCTACCGAATGCGAAGTCCAACTGGCCTATGCCATTGGCGTGGCCGCTCCGGTTAGCGTTCGAGTCGACACAAACGGCACATCAACCGCTGCTGAAGAAGCTATTCAGAAGGCTGTTCAGGAAATCTTCCCGTTAACTCCCAAGGGAATTATCGAACACCTTGGACTGCGACGCCCGATTTTCCGCCACACGGCTCACGGTGGTCACTTCGGTCGCAGCGAAGCTGAATTCACATGGGAAGCGACTGATATGGTCGACGCCCTGAAAAAGGCCGTCAGCTAAACTGGTTCTTTTAACCGCCCGCTGGTTTCAGTGGGCGGTTTTCTTTGCCCGATGGCCGTGGCTGATCTGTTGAACACTGCGGTTTTTTCAACACTGCAGTTTTTTCAACACTGCAGGGAATGGAACAAGAAAAAAGGCACGGAGCCATGAGCGACAAGTCACCGCATTCACGCGTCTCGCGTTCTCGACGCGTCATCGCACTGATGGCGTGGGGATTCCTGGTTGGCACCGCTTTGCTGCTGTGGAATGCTCAGCAAACCGGAACCTTCCGTTCCACGGCCGCCGAACCCATCGCGTTTCTGCTGGCCGCCTTTGGGGCATTCGTCGGCGTATTTGCGTGGATGCTGTTCAATCCCAATCAACGAACGACGGCCGAATCTCCGTCTTTGTTTCTGGCTGCGGCCGCAACACTGTTCCCGCCGCCCGTCATTGGGTTTTGCCTGATGCCGTTTGAATCACCACTGCGCTGGTGGCTGGCCCTAGCTATTTTTTTGCTGGTTGTTATTGCCATCCTGAGCCATGTGCCGGATGAGTTCTTTGGCGTTCCCCGAGGACGTCATTCTTACGTGGTGCCTCTGCCGGCCTTTGACCGTATGTCGCACACCGTCATGGACCCAAACGCCAGCTGGTTTACGTTTAACGACCTTTCAACAGTCGTCGCCGACGGAGAGCGGCCTTCGCTCGCACCGCGTTCTTATCTAAACCGCGAACTGGTCAGGCGAACAACATCGTCCGCTCCCGAACGTCGAGTCGTCTCAGAAGTCGACGATATCCTGGGATCCGATTTCGACCTTGGCCTGCTGGATGACGCCCCACTGGATTTGGATTCCGGATACCGATCTGCCTTAGACTATTCGCAGGACAACACACCTCGCGCTAGGAATGCGGATGGCTCAGCAAAACCACGGCCTTCTAAAAGCACCGAACAACGGCCAGCAAAACATCGAACCACCTTAGCGCCGCCCGTAAATTCTCTGTCCGGTCAAAACCTCGCTCCAGAACCAACGACTCGACGGCAAAGAAATGCCGAACGTCAGCGAACAGAGCAGGCTGGTGTTGATGATCAACCAAGTGCTCAGCAGCAGCTTCCAACGGTATCGACAGCTGCTCAGTACCCCTTTCACAGTCCCGAATCAGGTCACCTGCTGAAGAATCAACTGGCGCGTAAAGAATCGAAGAAACCAACCCCACTCCGCTATCGATCTAACGCACGCCGACACGCAGAAAGTCTGACGTTGCAATCGCGGACGGCCAGAAGTCTGTCCGAAGCCTATAGTCTGACATCTGCCACGCAAGCGTCTGAATCAGCAACTAAAACACCAACCTCGCGAATCGCTGATTCTGCCAAGACGAATTCAATAGATTTTAACGTACCTGTAACACCATCGACATCGCAGCCATCGGCCTATCAATCACCTCTAAAGACAACGGCAACCGGCCCGGCGGTTTCACATAAAAGACGTCCTGCTGAACTGTCGAATCCTGTCCCACCGGCTACTCGCGCCGAAGACTCATCGCGCGAAACCTATCGCCGCGAACAGCGTGATGTGGCACAGCAATCGCAAGTGCCGACACCATCTAAGCGGCCTCAAAATCTGCGTAGCGATGCGGCTGAAGACACAGCAGCCCCGCCAGCTTCTTTAACGTCCAGTCTGCAGACCGGAGCAAGTCTGTTTGGCATTCCCGTCGCCTACACGGCCGCCAGTCAATTAGCAAAATCTGCCAGACAGAGCGATGTTCAGAAACTCGCCAACCAGCCTAAAGCTGTGCTGGAAACCAGACCGCCAACAACGCCTGATACAACTCGCAGCGAACGTCCTTCAGGAACTTCGCGAACGGCAAGTCGCTACGATCAGCCAGAACCAAACTCTGTTGTGGAACGTTCCTCAACGTCTGTGCCAGACGTTTCTGCAACAACAGAATCCATCCAGGCATCGTCGACAACATCGACACGAACAAAAGGCGAAGCGACCGCTATTCAGCGAACCAAAGCGGAAGACGGCAGTGAACTTGTAGAAGGTGTGATGAAGATTCGATTTGACAAAGGGCAAAAGCGAGCCAACCTGCACATTCCGTTCTCACCACCGTTGCCCGGCACGCCCGAAGTTGAATGCGAGTGTGTGGATGACAGTACTCTGCGACTGAAAGTACCGGTTCGCCAGTCGTATGGCATACGTATCGAGGCTCGAAGAACAGATGCCGACGAAGCTCTGGAGGCCGACATCGGATTTGCAGCTGTGTACACAGCGGAATAATTCTACTTTCCGCCCCGAACGAAGTCTGATGGTTTCACCAAGGCCTCCAACGCTTGCGAGCACTTAAATGCCACGCCCGTCAGATCACTTTGGCTCATTGAATTGACCATCACTATGGATTTTCTGGCGACGCCACGGCGACGGAAACTTCTGTTTGGACTGCTGTACCTTAGCGAAGGTGCTCCTGTTGGATTTATCTGGCTCGGCTTACCAACTCGACTGCGAACACTCGAATTGCCGGTCCAACAAATCACATGGCTCATGGCGGCTTTGATTTTGCCGTGGACACTCAAATTTCTATGGGCTCCATTGGTTGATTTGCTGCGAGGCAATCACTGGGGATTCAAACACTGGATTCTGGTAAGTCAATCTTTGATGGCACTCAGCCTGCTGCCCTTGATTTGGCTCGACATTCAGACACAGTTTTCTCAGATGGCCGGCTGGCTGCTACTACACGCCTTCTGCGCTGCCACTCAGGATCTGTCCATCGATGCGTTGTGCGTTGAACAGTCTCGTCCTGATGAACGCACATCACTGAATGGCTGGATGCAGTGCGGAGTTCTGGTGGGGCGTGCTGCCATGGGCGGCGGCGCTTTGGTGCTTGAACAGTGGGTTGGCTTTTCTGCCGTCGTCGGCATCCTGATCGGCATTATTCTGATGTCTGCGATTCTGCTGTGTTTTGCCAGCGAAAAATCAAACACCGCCGCAGAGGCATCCGCAGCAAAAGAACACGGATTCACCCAACGGCTGCAATTGATGTTTCGCGAACAACTTCGCGCTATTCGATCTGGCGGTATCTGGGCCGGGCTGCTGTTTGCATGCTTCGCTCCGGCGGCCTTCAAATCGCTGGAAGCTGTACTTGGCCCATTTTTAATTGATCGCGGCTACAGCAAGATCGAGGTAGGTGAATTTTCTTCGACAATGATGATTGGAGGCATGATTGTCGGATCCCTGCTGGCCGGGTATCGAGCTAAAAGATTTTCCAGCACCCAATTTCTGGTGACCGCATTGACCATAAACCTGCTGGTCGTTGCAAGCCTGGCCGCAAGCGACATTTTTATGCAGCAGCAGAAAGGAATGCACTTACTTGTGCTACTTTCTTTGGTCGCAATCAGCATCGGATGGTTTACTGTTGCCATGTACAGCTGGCTAATGAACATGACGACGCCCGGTCTGGCAGCAACACAATTCACGGCCTTCATGGCGGCAACAAACGCCTGTGAAGCATGGTCTACATCGTTGCTGGGCAGCCTGCAGGCAAGCGTCGGTTATCCATATTCAATCCTGATCCTGTGCAGCATTTCCGCGGTAAGCGCCGCCGCTATTCTAAAGCTGCACTCTCGCAAAAACTAAATTCCGTTGCTGCAATGCTCGCCATTCGAGTATTACTCACTCGCTGTTGCTCTGGCGACTTCGCGGAAGTACATGCGAATTAGTGCCTGATACTCACTATCGTGACTAACACCGGCTGTGTCTGACGTTTCGGTTTCCAGCTCTTCGTTCTGCTGGCCCCAGTTACGTGATTCACGTCCTTTTCCGGCATCGTCGGGAACCCTGCCGTCCCACAAAGCAGCGTTGCCCATGGCGTCTCGGCCGGCCTGAGACGGCTCGCCGCTTTCCGGCATCTGACCAGGGTTGAACTGCCCGGGCAAAGCATCCTGAGCTGCCTGAGCCAAAGCTTTCGCAGCCGCACTAAGCTGCTGGCTCCCGGACGGTTTTCCTTGCTTACCACTTTTGGCTGGCCCCTGCTCGCCCTGGCCCTTCTCAGAAGGCTGACCGTCCGGTCCCTGTTCGCCAGGCTGCCCCGTGGCGGCGGCTGACTGATCGACTTCCGCTGGCTGGCCCTGTTGATCGTTTGTTGACTGCTCAGCCTGTTCACCGGCTTCTCCCGATTCTTTCGACTGACCTGACTGCTGCATGGCCTGAGCCGCCTGTTCCAAATCCTGCAGTGCATCGGCTACGCTTTCGCCGACCTCTGTGGGAATGGGTGATTGATTCTCACCCGGCCGCTGACCTGCGTTTTCAGCGATGTCGGCTATCTGTTTCAGCTGATCGGCCGCCTGTTCGCCTGATTTTCCGGCTTGCTGAAGTTGTCCCTGCTGCAGTTCTGACGACGCCCGCTGGCTGGACTGCTGAGCCTGTTCAGCAACCTGCTGAGCGTTCTGAGCCTGCTGGCTTTCTGGTTGCATTTCCAGAGCATCCATCGCCATACGTTCAGCCAGTTCGCGAAGCTTTTCAGGCAGCTCCGAAGCTTGACGAGCGATATCTTTTTGAGTTTGCTGTTGAGCCATCGCCTGAGAGCTGTTGTCCTGCTGCATGCTCTGCATCACGTCGGCCATGCGATTCAGTTCGTCGCGAACGCCCTGTACCTGATTCGGCAGATCTTCCTGCTGCGAACCATCAGCCTGCAATTGATCAGCACTACTGCTCGCGGACTTTGCCGCGTTACGAAGTTGATCAGCCGCTTTTGCAAACTTTCCGGCGGCCGCTTCTTCACTTCCATTTTGTGCCTTTTCGGCCGCTTCTACAGCACTCTGCCGAGCACCTTCGCTTGTGTTGGGGTCAGCATTAACTAAGTCAGCTGCCGCCTGCGTTGCGTCAGCCAGTGCGTTCACTCGGCCTAACAATTCTTGAACCGGCCCCGCGTTCGCTGCCGCTGCGTCTTGATCCGGCTGTTGTTTTGCAGGCATCCCACCCTGCGGCTGCGCGCCTTTTATTTGATTTTTTTCCGAGTGCGCTGCCTGAGTATCAGACGGTTCCGTCGGCATTCCGTCTGCAGATTCTGTTGCGGAGTCCCGAGGCTTGCTGGCATTGCGATCCTGACGCAATTGTTGGATTCGGTCGCTGATGTCATTCAGCTGACGAGTAACATCTGCGGTCTGCTGGTCCTTTGCCAATTCGCTGGCAACCTGATCTACGTTATCTCGCGGCTCGGCCAGATTTCCCTGTCGCAATTCGTCAACAGCTTTCTGTAGCGGCTGAAGGTCGGTGCTGTTGGTTGGCATTCCCTGATCGCTGCGGGCCATATTTTTCTGCTCAGCCTGTTTCTGAACGGCCTGTAGGTCATCTGCAACCTGTCGAGCAGCCAGCCCCGCTTCTCGCGCTTCTTCGGAAACACCTTCGGCCACTTGCTCTTCTCGGCGAGCCAGCTCGCGCGCCTCTGCGGCGATCGCATCCAGCCGCTCTTTTTGTGCTCGTTGAGCGGCTTCCAATAGTTCGCGTTCTTCCCTTAACAGGCGTTCCAGATCTTCACTGAGTTCTGCGCGTTCCTGACTTAATTCCTGCTGGCGCTGGTCCAGTTCCTGATTCCATTGCTGGTCATCGATTTCTTCGGGCTTGTCTTCCGGTTTTTTTCGATCGTCGTCTAACTGCTGCGAATCAGCCGCCAGTTGCTCAGCATCCAAAGCCAGGCGATTCAGTTCCGAAAGCTTCTGTTCCAACCGAGCGATCTCTTCAATTGTTTCGATTTCCTGATGCAGTTCGCGACGCACCTCTTCCAGCTTTTCCGCGGACGCCTGCAAGGCTTCGCCAGCATCCTGACGGTCTCCATCAACCGCTTTGTCAAGAACCTCAGGCAGCTTGTCGCGAACTTCCGAACTAAGCTGCTGCAGCTTTTCGGCGGCGGCTTTCATCATCGGATGAGTTGCCACTTCCTTTGTGATTTCTTCCAGCAGGCGACCCTGTTGCTGCTCTTTTTCACTGAGCGCCTCGGCTTCTTCGCGAGACTCATCCGTCCATTCCGTCGCAGCTCGTTCCTTCAGGTCGTTGGCCTTATCAGTATCCTTCCGAAGCTGTTCTTCAATTTGCTTCAGAGCGTCCACCATTTCGCGGGTCTGCTGCTCTAAAGCTCTAGCTCCCGCCGCTTCCGCATCGCCATCGATTGTTATCGTGACTTCGTTCCACCAGACCTGCTGAGGCCCTGGTTCGGGCCGTTCGTCCGCTGCGCGAACTCGCAAGGTTACTTTGTCGTCTTCAACTACGCCAAGATCTGCCAGCGACAACCGAAAGCTGTGTCGCACTTCGGTAGCCCCGCGATCAAAATCCAGAGCGGGCATGATTTTGGCAACGTCTTCGTTGCGATAAAAATGCAATTCCAGATCACCAATCCCGATGTCGTCCGTCACCAGACAGTTTACCGGCAGAACATCTTCCGGGCGGAAGCGGTCGCCTGCTCGCACACCACTGACCTGCAGTTTCGGCGGGCTGTCATACACTACAGTGATCATGCGATCGGGTTCGGACAGGTTCTTAAGTTTGTGTTCGTCCAGCACTTCAAACACAAAATCGCCGCCGACGTCGGCCAGCATATTAAACACGGCTGCCTGACCATCCTGCGACAAAATGCCTTCGACACGAACTGCCAAAGGTTCCCGTTCCGGCGGCAGCGGTGCATCGGGATCCATATTCAGAAGATCTTTCTCGGTAACGAGTTCTTCGCCAGTGATATTGTCGAACTCACGATCAAACAATTGAGTATCTGTCGCTGGGCGAGCGTCACGTCGGTTCCAGACCAACGCCGCTGAAGCAACGGGCTTATTGAACTCCAGCAGAATCTCCATTCTGCTGCGTTCGAAAACCGGCATATCCCCAAGCATCCCGTCAAAGCGCTCGATCGCCCGACCGATGTAAGTCGGAGGTGTCACGGTCATCACGGCGGCCGTCACCTGCGGAGCATCCACAACATTCAAGGCAAAGATCTGAGTAGTCGCGCCGCCACCGTAGATTCGAAATTGAACGGACTCGGCAATTCTGGCAAGGTCGATTGTGTAACTGCCGCCAACTTCGTCGAACGCCATTGCCAGCGATTCCTTTTGGGCGTTCAACGCAATCAGTTCCAACTTCACAAGTTCGGGGCGTTCGCCTGTCGACCCTGTACGCCACGCCGGTGATGCGGATATCGTCACCGTGCTGCCACGAGCCACTGTGCGGTGGCCATCTGCAACTTCGAAATATAGATTCGTTGCGGTCGCCAGATTTGCGAAGGGGTTCAGCATCCGGTGCATTAGCAGGTTTGAACCGGACGGCCAAAAAACCACGGGCAGCAGAAGTGCGGTTAGACAAATGGCCGCCGTACCGCAGCGTTTGACCATCTTTCCGCCATCAACAAACTGCGGGCTGTCAACATTACCAAGTCGTTCAGAAATCTGTTGCTGCAGCCGATTCCGCATTACCGCCGATCCGGACTCCGATGCCGAGGCTTCCGGACGCTGAATCGAAATCAGCGTTGCCAGACTTTCTTTAAGTTCCGGACAGGAAAGGTCAACGACAGCCCCCAACTGATTTAATGGAATGGCCGACTTTAATGGCGCGATCAGAAACTTCCAAGCCACAAAGCCCACGACGCCCACAAAACTGGCTAACGTAAACACACGAAGCCACGCCGATAGTCCCAGTAAATAGTCAAGCAGACCCGCGGCCAGAAGACCAACTGCGACAGTAATCAACAACGTCGCGGTGCCAACAAGCAGAGTATGCTGCAAAATCTGTCGTCGACATGACTCTAATATCTGACGAATCTGCCGCGTCTGCGAAAAACTTCCTGCTGACATCAGATTTTTCCCGAAACATTCCGCACAGGAATTCGCTTTGATTGGAAACGCGTAAAATGATTGCTTGAATCCACAAGCCTCAGAGATCAACGGTCGAGGCGGGGTGCAGCGTTAACGGTTCCTGCATTCGAAATTGTACCGGGAAGTCTGCATTTCGGTACTAGTTCTCGGACAGACGCTCAATCAACGCTGCCAAATTCGCGAATTGTTCGCCAATTTTGCGTTTTGGAAGGCTTAGATTGATCGACAGCCTAGGTTGCTGAATACTGGCGACCGTTTTACAACGGTTGCAATGACGGCAGATTAGAGTCTGTTGTATCTGAACAGGGTGGTGTCGATGACAGTTCAAAGGCACAGCGGGTTGAACTGAATTGAACTCGCGAATGAAGCTTCGGCCTTTCACGCGCGTTTCATGTTCAGCGGCAGACCATTTAGACAACAGCAAAGAACGCAAAGGCGTCAGGATTTTTTTCGGTAACTAATGGTAATGTCTGGTGCAGACTGAATTACTGAAAAATATTCGCGGCTTAACAATATACGATATAACGCCACAAACAGCGCTGGTTGTGTTTACGACACAATTGGTGTTAGTGGTATTGAAATATGAAAGAACGCGGTCATGACCAGTGAGTACCCAAAACTTCAGGATGTCAACGTACGGGAAAATATTCCGCTTACGTCTCCTGCCGAACTGAAACTGCGGTACCCGGTCACACCGGAAGTAGGCAAGTTCGTTTACGAATCTCGCGAAGCCGTTAAGCGAATACTCAAGGGCGAAGATTATCGTCTGATTGCCGTGGTGGGACCGTGTTCCATTCATAATCGCGACATCGCCATTGAATACGCTCATAAGCTGGCAGCACTCGCGAAAGAAGTCAGGGAACGCATTGTTGTTGTGATGCGTGTGTACTTCGAAAAGCCTCGTACAACCGTCGGCTGGAAGGGGCTGATTAACGACCCTGGCCTGAACGATACGTTCGACATGGCGCAAGGCCTGAATCTTGCTCGACAGATTCTTCTGGAAGTGAATCAGGCAGGCGTTCCTGCAGCCACTGAAATGCTGGAACCCATTACACCACAATACATTGCCGACCTGATCACGCTCGCTTCCATCGGTGCTCGCACAACCGAATCTCCAACGCACCGTCAAATGTCCAGCGGGCTTTCGATGCCGGTTGGTTTCAAAAACAGCACGGAAGGCAGCCTGGAAGTGGCCGTGAATGCGATGAAGGCTTCTCGCGCCGAACACTGTTTTCTGGGAATCGACAACGATGGCAAAACATGCATCGTCAATACAGTCGGTAACGATATGGGACATTTAATTCTGCGTGGTGGACGCCTTGGGCCTAACTATGATGCGGAAAACCTGGCCGAAGCCAGCCGGATGTTGCGAGAAGCCAATCTACCACCACGATTTGTAGTGGACTGCAGTCACGCCAACTCCAACAAAGATTACACGCAGCAGCCACTTGTGTGGAACGACGTGATTCGACAGCGAGCCGCCGGCAACGACACAATTGTCGGTCTGATGCTGGAAAGTAACCTGAAGGCCGGTCAGCAGAATCTTGGTTCCGACCCGAGTACTTTGGAATACGGCGTGTCCATCACCGACGGCTGCATCAGTTTCGAACAAACAGAAGAACTGCTCAGATCCGCCTTCAATACACTCAAAGGCGCGACAACCTGATAAATCTGGGCCGAAATGGACCGGGCCGCAACAAAATCACACGCTTGACGTTGTCGCAACGTTCAATAAATTTCGTCCTGACCCGCCAAGACGGCTCAGATCCGCAGATCCATGTTGCGAAAAACAGCGTCGTATTCTTAAAGCGGTCCGAAGGCTGCTCCCGCCAATTTTTCAATACAAGCACGACGCGCGAGCAAGTGAATTTCGCAATGACTGGATTCACTTGCTCGTGCCGCATGTTTGTGAATTGGCGATTTCAGCACCGACTCAAAGAACAAGCGGGTAAACACGGTTGACGTGGTTCACACGGTTGACGCCTCACACGCAGGCGACGCCAGCCTGTGCTAACCGCTGCAACGATGATGTAGCGCCCACTCGGCGTTTCAGCAATGTTCAACACATGCCGATGCACCACGCCATCGCCCGCCGAGGCGGCTGGGCACTAGATAATGCCGAGGTCGTGGCCGACTTCCGTGAAGGCGGCAACTGCTTTTTCCAGATCAGTTCGACTGTGAGCGGCCGACATCTGAGTACGAATTCTAGCTTCTCCTTTGGGAACAACCGGAAACGAAAAGCCGACGGCGTAGATTCCTCGAACAAGAAGTTCGTTCGACATCTTTGTCGCTAACGCCGCATCGCCGATCATCACTGGAATGATAGGATGCTCCCCTTCCAGAATCCGGAAACCAGCAGCCGAGATCGCCTTGCGGAACCAACGCGTGTTGTCTCGCAATTGTTCTCGCAGGTCGCCTGATTCCTTCAGCAACTCGAGTGCCCGCAGCGAGGCCGTAGCAATCGGTGGTGCCAGAGTGTTTGAAAACAGGTACGGCCGAGAACGCTGACGCAGCAGATCCACAATCGGTTTTCGAGCCGACGTGTAACCACCGCTGGCTCCGCCGAGCGCTTTCCCAAGCGTTCCCGTCAGAATGTCGATGCGGTCCATGACATTGAAGTGTTCATGAGTGCCGCGACCGTTGGCTCCAGTAAAGCCGACAGCATGAGAATCATCTACCATTACACTGGCATCGTACTTATCTGCCAGATCGCAAATAGCCGGTAGGTTGGCCAGATAGCCGTCCATGGAAAAGACTCCATCCGTGGCAATCAATCGAAATCTGGCGGACTGAGCCTGCTTCAGCTGTTCTTCCAGATCGGCCATATCGTTGTTGCGGTAACGATAGCGTTGAGCCTTACACAAACGCACACCGTCAATGATACTGGCATGATTCAACTGGTCAGAAATGATGGCATCTTCAGCGGACAGCAGCGTTTCAAACAATCCTCCGTTGGCGTCAAAACACGAACTGTAAAGAATAGTGTCATCCATCCCCAGAAACTCGCTGATCGCAGATTCCAACTGGCGATGCACGGACTGCGTTCCACAGATAAAGCGGACCGAAGCCATGCCGTAACCCCAGCGGTCAAGCCCCTCGTGAGCCGCCTTGACGATTTCCGGATGGTCGGCCAAACCCAGATAATTATTCGCGCACAGGTTTAGAACATGAGCACCGTCGGCCATGCGAATGTCGGCATTCTGAGGCGAATCGATGGTTCGTTCTGCTTTGAAAAGTCCCTGCTGACGAATTTCCTCCAGCTGAGCTGAAATGTAGTCAAGCATTCCGTTTTTCATTCTACTTATACCTTGCAGCTTCTGAGGTTGCTCGCACAGCAAACCATTGTGGCCTGTATTTACGTGTCCAGTCTCGGGACGCAATAGCGTCGAACGCATGAACGTTCCAGACTCGCGGTAATGCGACAATGTGTATCGAAAATCCAGTTTCAGATAATGCCAAAAAAAAATCCCGAACACCATCGTCTGGCGTTCGGGATACTGTTTTCGTAGCTCCGGGAATAGAGCTGCCGCGGAAGGCGAAACTATTGAACTCGCCAGCTGGTTGACCAGGCATTGACTTTCGCCGATCCACGTATCACTGGATCTGAAGCACCTTTCAGACGAGGCCAAATGATGGGCTCAACATAAGTCTGGTCAGGCACCACTTCAGCAGCAGAAGCTGGTGCGACAGGCACTGGATTGGTGACGTCGACTGGTTGTGCAGCGGCAGGGATATCCTGCGTGGCCTGAGGTGTACCAACTTCAGGCTGGTGTATTTCTACAGACGCAGTCGGCGGGGCTGGGGCGCCGGGAATCTGCTGAATTGGCGGAGCGGGAGCTTGTTCTGGCACTTCCGGTACCGCCTGAGTCGAAGATGGCTGTTGCTGTGCAGGCTGGTGTCCCTGATCTTCTGACCCCTGTCCGGCAAACGGATCCTGCATGGGTGCCGCCAGAGGAGAAAGGCCATGCGATGGACGACACAGTTCGTTTTTCCGAATTGGCTCTGCGCCAGAATGGCTGCCGCAACCTTCGTCAACGCAGGCGTCGCCGCATTCGGATTTGCTGCATTTTTTCGCCAGACGGCTTTTCCAGCAGCATGGCATCGTTGGGATTTTCATTTTCGGAAAATTCAGGTGTGGCATCTGTACACGAGGCATTCGTATTGAAGGCAGCTTGCATGTCGGCATCTTAAAGGTCGGGAACTTCATAGACGGAAGCAGGCACGATTTGTTTGAAGAACATCCATCTGAATTACACCCCGAATCGGTACAACAATCAGAATCAGCTAACGGCTGACCGTACATCGGGACGCAGTTGACATGCGGTACGCATCCGAATTCTGGTGCACAGCGACCAGGGTTTTGATGGCAGGGAACACCAATTGATCCGCAGGTCGGCTCTGATGTACACGCGGACTTCTTGGGGCAGAAGCCTCCAAATATGTTGAACGAACTGCGGTAGCCACTGTTCTGAAAGCAGCCGCAGTCAGGTTCAGTCGCACACGGTTCGTTGGTAGGTGAAACGCGGGTTGATTCCTTCGCACATTCAGATTTGTAGCCAAGATACCTACTGAAGCTGATTGCCGAGAAATAGCCCACCTGCTTCACATGCGAAACTCCAATCGCAGGTGGTACGGGAATAGGTAGCAAAGGCCCCTGAGCGTCCAGCTGTGGCATTGTTCGCATCGGCGGATCGGCCTGATAGTTGTCTGACGCACTGGAGCTTTCCAATGCGCCGTGTTGATCAGAGCTTCTGTGCGGCGATCGGGCTGTTGCACAACCACTGGCAAGCAGCGTTGTAAGAGCCACAATAGCAGCGAATCGTTCTATTCGCATAATGACTTCCTTTCTGCGAAGCATTATTCAATGCTGGCAACAACCGCGGGATTCACGCCTGCAACCGAATTTGGGTTCCATCTGACGTTTCATAGATCGTCAACAAAGTTGCCGAAACTTTTTGGTATTCAGCAGGAACTGCCGCTCATTTGCCTCGCAAAAGTCATTCTTCTGCCAGTAACAACCACAGGCATTAGCAAAGATTTGCGGACTGCAGAAACTGGGTGATTCTCGCAGAAATTGAGACGCATCGTCGCGCAGGTGGCAGCGGTTATCGCAGCTCCTATAATCAAGCACTGGTCGTTGGCGGCGTTGCAGGCCTCTGACCTTCTGTAGTCCTCAAGTTTTAACATTCAGGTTTTGACCGCCTCAAATTTTCGAGGCGCACAATAAAGCGGAGTCCACCCGGTGAAAAATTTACTTCCGTTACTGTTGCTGACCGTGCTGTTCTGTGTTCCCAACTGCGTTTCGCCGTTATGCATCGCTCAGGACGAGGACATCACTGCGACCGATCCCGCAGCCGCCGCCAAACTGGAAGCACGACTTCTCAGTCGCACGCGACAATTGACCTACGAAGGTCGTCGAGCGGGCGAAGGCTACTTCAGCGCCGACGGACGACAAATGGTTTTCCAAAGCGAACGCTACGAAGGCAATCCTTTTTTTCAGATCTACCTGCTGGATCTTGATTCCGGAGTGACACGACAGATTTCTACAGGTGCCGGAAAAACGACGTGTGCATGGATCCATCCCGATGGGAACAAAGTCATGTTCGCTTCGACTCAGGATGATCCAGACGCAGTGAAAGAACAGCAGGAAGAAATCGACCTGCGGGCATCGGGAAAAGAACGACGCTACTCGTGGGACTACGATGAGTTTTACGACATCTACGAATACGACACGGCGTCCGGCGATTATCGCAATTTGACAAACACAAAGGGCTACGATGCAGAAGGTTCATGGTCACCCGATGGAAAACTGATCGCGTTCGCTTCCAATCGATCTGCGTACGAAACCAAACTGTCCGCTGAACAGCAGGAACTCTTCGATCGAGATCCCGCATGGGCCAATGAAATCTATGTCATGAATGCGGACGGAACCAACGTTCGACGTCTGACGAACTCGCCCGGATACGATGGTGGCCCCTTCTTTTCACCCGATGGGAAAGAGATCTGCTTTCGTCGCTTTTCAGAAAACGGTGCCACCGCCGAGATCATGTCCATGGCGATCGATGGCAGCCAGGAAAAACGCCTGACAAATCTGGGAGTCATGTCATGGGCTCCTTATTACCATCCTTCCGGTCAATATCTGATCTTCACCACTAACAAACATGGGTTCGCAAATTTCGAATGTTACATCGTTGATCGAGAAGGCAAACAGGAACCGGTTCGAGTTACCTACACACCGGGATTTGATGGCCTGCCCGTGTTTACTCCGGATGGCAAACAACTGTCATGGACCACAAATCGCACCACCAACAGCCAGTCACAGATTTTCATCGCCGAATGGAATCACCAACAGGCTCTGAAGCTTCTGGAGTTATCGCCGGCCGAAGCCACGTCCAGTAAATCGATGGCAAAGTCTGCCACCGGCCGAGCTCCCGGTACGCGAGCTGACTTTGCTCCGGCTGATGCGGTGCGTCACGTTGAATATCTTTGCCGCCCACAGCTTCAGGGTCGGCTGACGGGAACCAAAGGCGAAAAACTTGCCACCAACTATGTGGCCCTGTATCTGGAAACCCTGGGCCTTGAACCGGCCGGCGAGAACGAAACGTGGTTTCAGGAATTCGAATTTACGTCCGGAGTTTCGGCGGGCCCGAACAATGTAATGACAGCTGGCAAACAACCACTGGAACTCAACAAAGACTGGCGTCCACTCGTCTTTTCAAAGACAGGTCAGTTTGACGCGGCAGATGTTGTCTTTGCCGGATATGGAATACAGGCTCCAGCTGGCAACGGTTTTGAAGAATTCGATTCGTACGTGCACCTGGACGTCAAAGACAAATGGATCATGTGCTTTCGGTTTATGCCGGAAGGAATTTCTGCTGAACGTCGTCAATACATGAACAGTTTCAGCAGCCTGCGGTTCAAGGCGATGAAAGCCCGTGACCTGGGAGCTCGCGGATTGATTCTGGTCAGTGGACCGACTCCCAAAGTCAAAAACGAACTCGTGCCACTGCAGTTTGATGGTTCGCTGGCTGGTACCAGTCTGGCGGTTGTCAGCGTCAGCAACGACATTGCCGCAGGCTGGCTGAAATCGATGGGCAAAGACCTGGCAGCTCTGCAGACAAAATTGGACTCGGGCGATCCAGCGATGGGCTTCCCGATAAAAGAGCTACAGGTTTCTGCGGAGATCGACATTCAGCAGGAAAAGAAAACCGGCCGCAATGTGCTGGGACGTTTGCAGGTCAACGATACTCCGGCTCACGAAATCGTGGTCGTCGGCGCACATATCGACCATCTTGGTGCCGGCCCTAGCGCGAATTCGCTGGCAAAAGACGACGAGCAGTCCAATATCCACTTTGGTGCCGACGACAACGCGTCCGGAGTTGCCGCCATGCTGCAGATCGCTGAAGCCATGTCTGTAGCGAAAGATGCGGGCAAGCTGGAAGGAAAACGCGATGTCATCTTTGCGGCATGGTCTGGTGAAGAACTTGGCCTGCTGGGGTCCAGCCACTATGTCAAGCAAATGGAAACGTTGTTTTCACAACATGCCGCTGCGTTTGGCGAAGCACCGTCTGCGGAAACTGTACCGAAATCTGAATCGGATTCAGACAAAGATAAGACATCGGCAGATAAAGACAAACCCGCGTCGCCCGGAAATGATGACCGCTCGGGACCCAATACAGGCGGCCTGCATCTGTACATCGCAGCATGTTTGAATATGGATATGGTTGGACGCCTGCAGGAAAAACTTGTCCTGCAGGGCATCGGCTCATCCTCAAACTGGCAGCAGATAATCGAAAAAGCGAACGTGCCCGTCGGGCTGCCAATCACACTGCAGAACGACAGCTATCTTCCCACCGATGCCAGCGTCTTTTTTCTGCACGGAGTTCCTATTCTGTCTGCGTTTACCGGCAATCATGGAGAATACCACACGCCTCGAGACACCCCGGAAAAAATCAACTATGAAGGCATCTCACAGATTTCGCGATTCATGAGTATCGTGCTGAAGGACTTGATCAGTCAAAAAAAGATGCCGGATTACGTGATGCAGACCAAACCAAACGACGGTCAACGCCGGGCCAATCTTCGTGCTTATCTGGGATCAATTCCGGACTACGCTGCATCCGATACCAAAGGCGTCCAGCTGTCCGGCGTGGCCAAGGGCGGCCCGGCCGACTTGGCGGGCGTAAAAGGTGGCGACGTCATCGTGAACCTGGCAGGCAAATCCATCGAAAATATTTATGACTACACGTATGCGATCGAAGCCCTGAAGATCGGTCAGGAGATTGAAATCACAGTTCTGCGAAACGGCCAGCCCGTCAGCATGAAGGTGACTCCAGGTTCGAGAGATTAGCCTCATAACGCCAGAATAAGGTCTGGCGATCTTAAACCTTTACCCCAAGGCTTTTATCGAACTGGTTCTGGAAAATTAAAGAAGGAGCTGGTCCTGCAATTTACTCAGACGGCAGTTTACTCAGACGGCAGTGGCTACTTGTTTTAGAACTCGCCGGATGTAGAGGGCCGTGGACACGGGCTTCAATTAATAAAATGACCGAAGCGTGCTGAAATGCTGGTACTTCACATTGCGAATCAGCTCGGTAATTTCGGAGCTGTAAAATCGTTGGTGAGTGACGTTTCGAACCTGCAGTGACTTCTACATTTGCAGTCAGTTTACAGAATGTAGAGCTCATCGGTATAACGTTGGAGCTTCGTTTCAGTGCCGCAGACTCTGGACCATGCAAAATTAAAAAATGGTAGTTCCGGATGTACTGCTGAGACTTATCGTTGATCTGCGAAGGCATTTGACGCCGTTACAGACAGACCAAATCACATGGGCAAACGTAAGAAATCGACGCTGCTGTATGAAACCGAACTTAGCTGGTTTATTCTGATTGGCGCGTTGGACGTGTTCATGACGTATCTGATACTGCGTTACAGCGCAGAAGGTCGTACCCGTAACGTCATGATCGAAAGCAATCCGATTGCTCGCTGGGTTCTGCAAATGTGGGGGATCCGCGGCATGGTTACCTTCAAGTTTGTGATGATCGCAGTAGTCGCAGTTATTGCAGAGGTGGTTGGCCAACACCGACCGGTTATCGGGAAAAGTCTGCTGTGGCTAGGAACCGGTGTGGTCGGCTTTGTCGTGATCTACAGCCTGATGTTATTGAAGGACAACCTGTGACGGAGTGTTCCAATTCCACGTTTTCGGATGTTCCTGCGGCGGGGCAGCTTTGTGCTGTGTTGTGACGCCAAACCTGAAAGCGGTCCCAAACCGCTCCAGTGAACTTCCCAATACAAGCACGACAAGTGAGTGGCTTTGGGAATGCATGAATTCACTTGCTTCCGCCGCGTGCCTGTAAATTTGTAGTTTCCGGACCGCGTCTAAGATACCTGTAGGGTATTCTTGGCATATTTGCCAAGTGACGGAGAGAACGTTTTCGTTGGGAAAAACTGATTTGTTTTAAAAAAAAACCCGCTTATTTTCCTATTTTTCCCATTGTTTAAACACAGCATTCTTCCAGAATTAATGTATGTTCAAGTGTACAGTGTTAGGACACTTTTCATTTTACAGTTCTTGTCGAAAGGAACATCAGTGCGTCGGTCTTTGAATCTGAAGAGAGGGTTTACCCTCATTGAGTTACTAGTGGTTATTGCCATCATTGCAATCCTGATCGCTCTATTGCTGCCAGCCGTGCAGCAGGCCCGTGAAGCCGCAAGGCGAACACAATGCAAGAACAACCTGAAGCAACTCGGGTTGGCTATGCACAACTACCATGATGTACATTCAGCATTTCCGCAACTTGTGCACGGCGTAAATCGAGGAGCTGATGGCGCTTGGGGACGTGAGTGGGGTGGTCTAAGCGTTCACACAATGTTCCTGCCTTACATTGACCAGGCTCCACTGTATAACCTTGTTGATCAGAGCGTGTACTGGCATGATAATCCGAATCGGGCGTTATTCAGAACTAAGCTCGCAGCTTTTCAGTGTCCGTCTGACCCAAAACCAGGCAGCTCCAACGATGGTTTTAACAACTATGGGGCCAGCACGGGGCCTAACTTCGGTTGGGAAGCAGATCTAAACCGCGTTAAGGGTATGTTCCATCGACGTTATTCCACAAGAATTCGCGACATTACCGATGGTACGTCCAACACAATTGCATTCGCGGAAATGACCACTGGTGACAATGACAACGGAACTTATGTTGTTCAACGAGGCGACTTTGCACGAGCTCAAAGTCTCGCAGGTATCAACCCTGTGAAGCCGACGCGAATTCAAATGGAAACCTATGGCCAATCCTGTGCCGCTGGTGGTGGTGATCACCGCAGCGACCGTGGGTTGTCGTGGGGAAATCCCATGATGAGTGGTACCGGTGTCAATACGATTGTTACACCGAACTGGAAGTACCCCAACGGCCACGAGTGCGGTGGTTGTGGATCGGGCGATGCTCGCGGCGTTTGGGCAACCCGTAGCGTTCATACGGGAGGAAGTCAGCACCTTCTCGGCGATGGAGCTGTGCGATTTATCAGTGAGAATATCGACTTTGATCTTTACCAGTCGCTGGGCTCGTCAAACATGGGCGAAGTGGTTGGCGAATTCTAGTTGATTGCTGGTCTGATCGAGTTGACATAAAATCTAACGCAGCCCACAAGCATATCAGCCTGTGGGCTGCGTTATTTACCGCTACAAAAAAACGAGTTAACCAGTTAGGGAGTTGAACGTGAGCCGCAAAATGAATTTATGCAGTCGTGTCGCGATGATGGGGCTGTTTAGTGTGGTCCTCGGTTGCGGGGGCGGAACGACAGATGATACTCCGGTCAATGTCGAGCAAAAGGAAACACCTCTAAAGGTCATGTTGGACGAAGTGGCCAAATCCGGCGAGCTGGGCAGCGGAGCAATGAGCATACGCGACGTGCTTGAGGGGATGAAGGCGAATGGCGATGCAAAGGCGGTAGAGTTAATTGCCGATCTGGATGACATGGAAAAAACCGGCGATCCAGCACAGCTGAAGAAAAAGGCTGCTGCAATGGCCAAGAAGCTTTAAGCCTGAAGTCATTCAGGTTAAAAGGGAACGATTCAATGAGACCCGCGATTCATGCTATCTGTTCATATCAGGTGTTTGGCGCGGGTCTTTTTTGTTTGCTTGCAGTTGGATGCAAGTCAGAAACCTCGGTGGATTCCAGCACTGTCGCTTTGCAACCAAATTCGGAGGTTGCCATCAGGATGTTTTGCGGAAACTGCCATGCGTTTCCTGAACCAGACACTTATCCATCGGAAATCTGGCCAGAGAAGGTTCGTGAAGGCTTCAAGTTCTACTATTCCTCGCTGCGAACCGATCTGGATGTTCCGTCTGTTGATGCCGTGGAAGACTACTACGTTCAGCGCGCGCCTGTTGAGTTGCTGGTTCCGGCTACCAACAGGACTATTGCCATCGACGAAAAGTCATTATTCAGCCCTGCGGAAGTTTATCACAGCGAGAATGCGTTTCGAGCTATTGCTCATCTCAACGCTATAGACGTACATAAACGAAGTGCGCGACTTGCCGTCGCAGACATGCGCACCGGAAATGTCTGGTTGTTATCGGGCCAACCGGATGTTCAGCCACCAATGCTACTGACAACATGCCTCAATGCATGCCATGTCGAGGCGACGGATTTAGATGCGGATGGCACCGAAGATTTCGTCGTTGCAGATCTTGGCAGCTTTCTGCCTGAAGATCACGACATGGGAGCAGTGTGGTTTGTTCGGGCTAGCAACGACGGCATCGGATGGCAAAAAAAATCACTCATCGAAGGGCTTGGTCGCGTTGCTGACGTCCGTCCTCTGGATGCCGACGGGGATGGTGATACTGATCTGATCGTTGCTGAATTTGGCTGGCATGCCACGGGGAAGATTATGCTTCTTCGAAATTCACCGACTGCAGATGGGCAACCGCAAATGACGGCTGAGACCATTGATCAGCGCCACGGTGCTATCCATGTGCCTGTAACAGACCTAAATGGCGATGGGTATCTGGATTTCGTCGCATTGATTAGTCAGGAACATGAGGCTGTTGAGGCCTTTGTGAACCGAGGAGACGGCACATTTGAACGACACACGATTTTCCAGTCAGACAATCCGGGATTTGGATCATGTGGAATTCAGCTTGCTGACATGGACAACGATGGCGATATTGATGTGGCCTACGTAAATGGGGACAGCCTGGACACACCGGTTGCCAAGCCGTATCACAGCGTGTGTTGGTTTGAAAATCGAGGAACCTATCCGTTTGCCGTTCACGAAGTCGCGAAGATACCAGGCGGCTACTGCATTCGGGCGGGGGATATTGACGCCGATGGCGACGCCGACCTGGCCGTAGTGACGCTATTGCCAGGCGCAGTGCTGTCGGCTCGCCCCATGGGAACATTCGATTCCGTGGTCTGGTTTGAGCAAACCGAAAAAGGTAGCTTCATTGGGCACAGTCTTGAGCGGGATAATTGCCTACATGCTGCCTGTGAACTTATTGACTGGGATCTGGATGGAGACCTGGATTTGCTGGTCGGGGATATGGCCGTTGATCCGACGGCAAATCTGCCTCTCACGATTTATCGCAATACGACAAATCAGTCAGGCATAAAGTAGTCATTGTTCTTCAATGATAAAATTCGTCTGCCGAGGTAACAGCGTATTCACGTTCTGGACCTTCCCGGATGGCCAGTGTACCGTCGCGGAAACAACCTGAACATCATTCGGGACGCCCCAGTGTAAGCGAATGTCATGCTGTGACAGGAAGCTGCCTCCGCCAGTAACATGACGCAACTGATCTCCAACTGTGGTGTTCAATACCACCCAGGCCCCGACCGCATCGCGTGAAGAATGTGTGCCGATCAATTTCAACCTCACCCAGTAACCAGCCAGTGGCGTTGAGTTTATGAGCACTGCAGCGGGCTCGTTGTTGTGTCCGGCGACAAGATCGAGAGCCCCGTCGTTATTCAGGTCGGCAATTGTCAGGCCACGGCCCAGATGCGGCAGAGAAAAATATTGGTTCGCCTGAGACAGCACTGCAGTAAACCTTCCACCGCCGACATTCTCAAGTAACAGTGGTAGTTGTCGTTCTTCGGCGACAGTTGGGTAGTACACGACGTGCCCATTGCTGATCACAGCATCTTCGTCACCATCACAGTCGAGGTCTCCCATAGCTGTTCCAAACCCGACAAACAATTGTCCCAGCGCAGTTATGCCCGCTTCCCGACTGGCATGAACAAAGTTTCCAGTGCCATCGTTTTTGTACAAGGCAAAAGTTTCCTGTTCGAAGTTTGTTACCCACAGATCTGGTGTGAGATCACCGTTGTAGTCGCAGACGGCAAGTCCCATGCTGCCGTTTGGTCTGCCTTCGAAATCAGTGGCCGTTCCTGATATTAATGCCTCTTCGCTGAAATGGCCTGTGCCGTCATTCTTGTAAAGAAAATTGTCAACCATATCGTTGGCGACGTAGATGTCCAGGTCTGAATCGTGGTCCAGGTCTGCCAGAATTACTCCTAATCCCTTACCATCCGTTCGAAGTCCGGCTTCAACCGACGCGTCGATGAATGTGCCGTTTCCGTCACTGTAGTAGACAATATCGCGCAAGGGCTCGAAGGCTCTTGGCGGGCAGACATCTCGATCGTGCTCTGGCCACGGCGAAGGGCAAACCGGATTATTCTCGAAGGACCAGTCGACGTAATGGGCCAGGTACAAATCGGGCCATCCGTCATGGTTGAGGTCTCCCCATGCGGCGCTGCTACTCCATGTCCTGTCGGTCAACCCTGCAGCGAAATGGACTTCTTCAAACGTCCCGTCCCCAAGGTTGTGAAAAAGTTGTAGTCCTGCATAGCCAGTCACTAACGCGTCGGGAAATCCATCGCAATCGTAGTCACTCATACTGCAACCCTGCGTCAACGTTTCGGGGGCGGCGAGATCAGCCGCCTCAGAAACATCCTGAAACTTCGAGCCATTCAGGTTGCGAAAAAGCCGTGTTGGCAGGCCGGAAATCTGTTCTCCGGAAAAGCGACCTCCACCGGCAAACATCAAATCCTGCTGTCCATCCTGATCGAAGTCGAATGCCCCTGTACCTCCCCCCAGCGATTCAAGAATGGAATAATTGTTCGATTCGCGACCGTTGTGAAAGGTTGAGTTGACACCCGAACTGTCGGTAATATCTCGGAACGTAATTGTCGCGAGAGATTTGTTCGCATTTTCACCGGGCTGTTTTGATGCCGACGTGGTATCCGTGGATTCAGAATTACGGCAGCCGATGTCGCAAAGAACAATGCATGCGCAGCACAAAAACCTTGTTGCCGGACGAAGTGCTCGAGAAAAAAGAAACCGTACTCGCACTTCGCTCCTTCCTTTCTGATGATGGAACTGTGGGGATTTAGGTATTTGCTGTTGATGCAGTTTTTTAATTGAAATCTTAAGCTACGGACAGACGCGGCAAAGGTAGATTGAATAACTCTCTGTTGCAGGTTGGTCGCAGAGTCTAGTTGGGCAACAAGCCTGACCGTTGCCTATGATACTCAGCGACTGCCGCGTACCGGTCATCTTGTTTTGCGTAGGTCTCGTACAGTTCAGAAAGTAGCTGATGAGCACGTTGATGATCAGGGTTCCGAGCGAGTGCTGTCTTCAGCCAATACTCGCCCGTTAGTTTTGACTCATGTGTCAGATATAATTCACCAATTCGGACGCGTTCATCCACAAGGTCGGGATTCTTATTGACGAGGTCTCCAAGTCGATCCACTTCGCGTAATGCTATTCTTGCGTCCTTTACGGCCTGCAGTTCACGAGCTGCCTCTTCGGTCCTTCCTGCTCCGCGCAGGGCGATTCCGCGAGCGTGCCGTGATGAAAGGTCGCCGGGGTTTTCAATGACAACCTCATCCAGCCATTGAATAGCTGCCGCATAGTTGTTGACGGCTAATTCAAGGTTTCCCAGTTCCATCTGCGCCGGGAGCCCTTCATACCGATCGCCTACCCGTTGAAAACTTTTACGCGTCTGTTCGCGAGACAGCAGAACAGTTTCCTGCAGAACGTCTCGTGCCTCGTCAACGCGTCCAAGGGATCTTAAGGCTTTGGCTTCTGCGATCCGTGACGCAGCATTATGCGACATTTTGTTCGACAGACGAAACTGTATGAGTGCCTCGTCGGGACGATTTTCCTGCATCAGGATTTGTCCCAGAAGGTAAGCTGCCGGAAAATGTTTCGGTTGTGTGCTGAGCGTCGACTTGAACGCTGTTGCCGCTTCATTGTTCTTTCCATAGAACATCATCAAACGACCACGAAAGTAACTTGGTTGGCAATCGGTCGGAAAGGCTTTTTCCCAGCCACTGATTAAAGTTTCAGCCTGCTTCAATCTGGCGGACGCAAGGCAACCATTAACATATGCTTCGAGTACTTCCTGGCCATCCGATTCGCCTTTGACGAGAAGCTTGTCGAGTTGATTTTGAATTCCCTCGATCCTACCCGACTGAGCTTGCGCCAGCAGTCGTTCAATTTCGATCAATCGCGGCCCGGCCCCAAGTTCTGATGCTCGTTTCAGAGACCGATCGAAGGCATCCAGATTGCCCTGCTTTCTTTGAATTCTGGCTAACAGAATGTAATCGTCGACGGAAGGGGGGCCAATTAGAATCGCATAGCCCACCAGCGTTTCGGCCTGATCCAGGTGTTGTGCGGCCATCTCACGCATCGCAAGCAGCCTCGGGCAGTAAGCAAATGCTCCAAACCACCAGAGAAAAATTCCGCCAACGAGCACAATTAGCGCGCGCTTTCCCCAGCGTCTTCCAGTGCTTCCTGTTTCGGCTAACTTCTCTGTCATCGCAGAATTGTAGCACGGCAAATAACGGAAATTCAGCTCCGACTTCTATTCAGGCTTCTTCCGCGTCACAAATTCTCGTTTTCCGCGATATGTTGACACAATGCCGCCGAAAACCGGACATTGGGGAAGTGCGCCCAGAAAGACATAGTCCGTCGACAAGCCGTCGTCGCGTAGGGTCAGGCGTCCGTTCTTCGGCAAATTTTCGCAAGACAGTCATTTACACTTCCAAGTCTGAACTGTGCGGGCGATTTATTCCTCACCGAATGGAAGTGCTCCGTGCTGAATGAACCGCTTGTTTGTGCGAGGTATTCTGAAGCCTGAGTTGTTGAGGTATGGCGGGACTGTCATTTGCGTGACCAGAATTGGCGGAATGCACACCATTCATGTCATTCGCCCGCGGTTGATATTGGGCTGAATGACAGTGTTGCTTCCAGTGTATCACACGGTCGGCGTGAACGTCTTTTGCAGCAGCAATGGAAGGCCCGGCCAAATCAGAAGCGCACCTAAGGCCTTGATGTTCTGCTAAATGCCACTATTGGCAAGAGCATCCTGCGTGGCGCTGTATCAGTCGTATTTGAGTGCTGCTCTTAATGAATCATCGGGATTTCATGTGCACCATCGGCCTGGCCTGTTTTGCCGTAAACAACATAGAGGTTACCCTTCATAGATGCATGCAGGTGTCGACTTCCAGGATTTTTACTCCATAGTGAGCAACGTTCTGCCAGCAGCCATTCCGCCCGGTCGCCCGGAGTTTCCTGTTGTCTTTGAATCAGCCAGGTACGCAGCGACGAAACAAGATAATCATCAGTCAGCTGGTAAAAACGTGTCGCCCACCAGACGGTGCATCGGCGAGATGATCATTCGCATCAATAAATGAAATCACTTCGGTGGGAGTGATCAGGCGAAGCTCGCTGTCAAGAATATTGATCAGATCGCCAAACGTACGTGTTAGTCCGGTATAGCCCGATGCAGCCATAAGTTCGTCGCTGGAAACCATGTGGCCTTTGATGTTTGTAGCCGAATCCGGCAGCATAGCGTCCAGTACACGCCGCGCGGAAAATTCATGCATCCGATGCTTGGGAAAAGACGTTGAGGCAGAAAACGCGTCTTCCAAGAACGTGATGCCCACACCCGCCGCGCCGCCAATTTGATGCAGCACAGCCGGCGACTACGACTTGTCCTTCATCATTTCCGCAGACAGCGACAATCGTACCGGAACCGCTTTTCGTAGCTGTCCATTGTGCGCAGCGTGAAGTGTCTTCGGTTTTGTCGTGAGTGGATGCGTTCGAGACGTGCGGGTTCGCATGCTTGTGCGGTGCTCGTTGTGCGAGCGGTCGCGCTGCCGGATTATCCCGTGTTGTTCAGCGGCACCAGAAGTTCCAGCGGCGAATGGATCTTGTCTGGCAGATCAAGCGGCGGAAGTTTGAGTGTCTGCACCAGACGACGGAAGCAACTGCTGCCGGTCTGTTGCCAGCGATTGA
>Ga0209390_10000206_pt1 | contig 108259 bp, 66 predicted proteins | sample BON01_FD_187212 | JGI IMG/M metagenome (GOLD analysis project Ga0209390, IMG submission 187212) | Freshwater microbial communities from Lake Bonney liftoff mats and glacier meltwater in Antarctica - BON-01 (SPAdes) (version 2) | ecosystem: Environmental > Aquatic > Freshwater > Ice > Glacier...
TTCTTCTCCGCTGCCTGCCAGTTAGTTTCGCAATACTCGAAGAACGCGAGCATCTCCTTTTCCGCAGGACCGTAGAACAGGCGGCAGTATTCCCGGAACATGGCGTCCACATCCGCATCCTTGCCGCCCCAATACATGCGTTGGGTGAAGTAGATGAGGAAGTGATTGAAGCCCATGCCGACCTTCTCGAAGTCCTGCCGCACAGTGAGCCAGATGTCTTCGCCTTGTGACATGCCCTTGGTGGCATTGATGCCCGCACCGAGCGTGTGCGGCGCAAAAAACGGCAGATACCATCCGCGATCAGTGAAGGGATAGTTTTCAAAGATGATGATCGGATGGCTCGTCTTCGCGGCCCAGGCCGCGCGCAGCTTGCCGTTCTCCTCCACGTCCAGCGGCTTGTCACTGAGCGGACGCCGGCCACCGACGATGGACACGACGACATTGGGCTCCAGCTTCGCTATCCTCAGCGGCGGCAACGTGTAGGTGCCATAAGCGCAGCAGATGATCTTCCCATTCGGATGCGTCTTGCGAACTTCCTTCGCGACGCGATTCACAAAGTCCCACACATGGTCGGAGAGCAGGCCGCGATTGTCGCGCTCGGGCGAGTCCTTGCCCTTGCAGAGATCACACTGACAGATAGCCGTGTAGGCGTCAGGAGGCATCACCGAGACCATGTCCACTTTGAAATGGTCGAGCTGGGCGCGGGCATAGCGCACGGTCTCGCGGAAAAGTTCTTCGTTGGAATAACAGAGCTGATTAACGTCGTGCAGATCGAAGCGTCGCTTGCCGCCATAAAGCGCAAACCAATCGGGATGCGCGGCAAAGACTGCTTCGTGCGCCGTCATGGTATCCATGCCATGCGCGTCCTCGATGCCATAGGGAAAGCGCAGGCCGAGCCGCATCGACCACATGGCCAGATTCGTGCCGTGGACGCCGAAGCGCACATTGAAGCGACGGATGGGAAAGTCGGGTCGCACCGTCTCATCCATCTTTGGCAAGGCGATCGTCTTCATCGCAGGCACCACTTCGCCAACCTCACCCGGCATATACCAGCGCACGCCGAGGCCATGCAGGAAGCCGCACACGGCATTGAAGGAACCGCGCTCGTCCTCGGCCCACAGTTCCATCGGCTTCGGCCTGGATTCGCCGAGCTGTTCATCGGGTAGACCGGTGTCGCCGGGCAGAGTGAAGCGATTCTTGTAGATGAGCAGATTCGGCAGGCCCCACAGCGCGCCCGTGTTCTGATTCCACTCAGCTTGAGCCTTGCCACTCACGATCTCCGCGTTGTTCTTCGCCCAAGGTTCAATGGGCGTGAACTCCGTGTCCTCTCCGATGAGCGTGAGCGAATGCTCGCCGGACACGATGCGATAGGCACCGTCCTTCAAGCCCTCCGCCGTTATCCCTAGCGCATCCGTATGCATACTGCGGCCCACAAAAATCTGCACGTCAGCCTGCGGTGTCGTGACGATGGGCAGATGTGCTCCGCTGATTTTCGCCACGTAGTTCTGCAATTCCTGCGCCGCGAGCCGGGCCGAGCGCTGAGGTTTGTCGCTGATGACGATCTCAGCACATGGTTGGCCATTTTCGACGAGGAAGGTGTCGGCGGCGTGGAGTGAGGCCAGCGGTGTGAGCAGCAGGGCGGTGAGGAGTGTGTTTCGTAGATGATTCGCGAGTTCGGAGCGGTTGTTCATTTCGTTTATTGCTAGATGGCATGAAATGGGCGGGGATTAAACCCCCAGCCTGACAACGATGAATACCAATAGCGGAACCAGTCCTACTGAAATCTGTCAAACAATCAAGCTCGGCATCGATGCCCACGCCACGTGGTTTTACGTTGGTCGTCAGCTCGACGGAGCCACCCCGCAACCGGTCCCGAGAGTTTCGTCCCGCACCGGCAGGCGGTCGGTTTGAGCGGCACCACCTCGTCGCATTCCTCGGTTGGAATCAACGGCCGCTCGTGGCGAACCAAAAAGGTGGCAGGAACCGTTTATTTGCGTTTTGCCTTTGGCTCAGTTTACAAACCTGAGTTATTCAGAATTTCCCGCATTTCGCCGCTGAGGGAGCAGCGCTCCGGGACGAGGGTATCGCAATCTTTGACATTCGAAGCCACTGTCGCGGTGTCAAAACGCCAGTCTATCGCGACGTCTGTTGTCACTTCACAAAAAGCCGAAATGAGATGCTTGCTGACCGCATCGCTGAGCTCGTTGGTGCAGAATTGAAGTGACAAGCCAAACCGGTTTCAAACCGAACGCTTTTCCGAAGTGCGGAATCCAGGGCCGATACTCGACACGGCAAGGATCCCCGGAGGAGCCGTTGCCTTGACGCCGCTGTTGCCGCGACATGCCAACATTCTGTCCGCAGAAAAAAGGGCAGTTGCCCAATGTCTATCCAGTCGCCTGAATTGATCGTGTCCAACGGTGAAGCGGACAGTGGCCACGCCTCGACCAATTTCAGCCACCGCTGTCTCACCCACCGCGGCGTACCGGCCTCCTGAACTCTTACGCAGCCTGTCCCCATTTCGCCAATGCGGTGGTAAAGAGCTGAGCCGGAGTTTTCCCGGGTCTTGGACGGCTGGCTGAGACAGAAACAAAAACGCTTCGCGAGGGACAACCTGCGAGGTGCGATGAAGCAGCGAATCTCAGATACACCGAATCTCAGATACAGGGAGTCTCAGAAGCTGCGAGTTTCCATGCCGACGGCCGCTGGTTCGGCTCCGGAACTAAAGATCATACGAGTCGCTTTGCCGCAGTGCGGGCAAGGGATCTCGAACTGACTGGTCACTTTTGTGATCGCTCGCAAATCCGGGTTTGCCAGACAAAGATTGCCGAGTGAATCCAATCCGACGGAACGCGTGCCTGCGGGAACATTCGCCAGGACCTCAAACTGTTCCGGGCGATCGAGGCTTCGGGAAACATGCAGCACCTGAGCTCGCCCGGTCTCAACACTCAGCGTTAACAGCGTCCCATCCTGCAAGGCGGCCAGACGACTGGATCCCAGCTGGGCAAACCCGGACGCCATCACTTCGCCGTTTGCAACGATACGAACAATTTGACCCGATGAAAGAAGTGCTTCCAGCTGACCGCCGGGATTGAGAGTCAGATCAAGAGGTGTCTCGTTCAGCAGAGCGATCTCAGCCACGTCCCCATTGGATCCATAGGAAACGAGGCGCCCCGTCTGTTGGGCGGCGATCACAAAATGACCCACCGAGTCGCGAACAAACGCGCTCGCCGGGAATGCAAATGTTTTCAAACTTACATGCTTGCCCGCAGGCGTCACCTGATGCAGCGACGATTCACCAGATGTCGACGTCAGGATATAGAGAGATTCATCGGCGTCCACATGGATCCGCTGAATGCCCTGCAGCTGTTCAACCATGAGGCTGACTGAGCCGTGCTGATCGAGTCGAAAAACACACTCCGCCTTGCTGTCTGCAACGAATACATGACCCGCATCAGACAGAGCCAGATCGACAGGATCAATGACTTTGAGGGGCAGTCGTTCAATCACTGGCTTTGAGCGAACATGGATTGCCACATGCTCATGATTCGCAATGGCACCCAGCGCAGGCCTATCTTCTGCATGAGCAAACGAAGCGGGCAGCAGAGCGATGCCGAGAACGACAGCTGACCACAGCGACTTCGTAAATGGAACTATTTGAGGCATATCGCAGCGTACCCTGATGCGGGTTCAACCCGCCATTGTCCTGAAAGACATTCGGAGCAGATCACCGCGGCCGAATTGTCAATCAAAGATCCGTGCTAAGAACCCTGTGGACGAAAGTTTACGGCCAGTGTGCCAGACGTCAATGACTTGCCCGTCAGATCTTGCCACAACCCCCGATTTTACGTCACTCCCGCACTGGCAGCGACGCTGAATGACGCTCAACCCAAAACCCACCAGTCACTGCGCTGGCACGAGATCCTTTGTGCCGGGCTATGCTGTACGTGTATAAACGAAGTTCCACTTCGCATCCTGCGTGCCATTTTGCAAAAAGTGACTAAAATCTGCAAAAACTTTGATTTGCAGCGCCTAGGGTCCTGGCCTGTTGCAAAAACATACATCCAACGCCCCGGTGGGTGCGTCAATTTGACCGGGGCGACTTATGGGTGGCAGTGAGCAGATGGTCGAACGATTGGCGCAGATTGCCGCATCGAGTTCCCTGGAATTTGCCGACCTCGCCGCGGGCGATTTCCGGGGTGAAAAGATCCGTTTCCGTTTCACAGGCGACACTAGCCGTGGCCTGTTGTCCGAATCGAACGGACCGGAGTCGGGTGCGCTGCCGAGCAGTCTCTTACTGAACAAGGTCGCCGCAAACCTGGTCGCCGCAAACCTCCCTGACCGGCGCTACCTTATCGCCTCCATTACCAAACCGCTGGTCGGTCTGCTGGCGGTGCAGCTGGCGGCGGAGGGTCAGCTGACACTCAACGAGCCAGTGCGGGATTATGTCGAGGGATTTCATCGCGGCCCGCTGAGGAACATCGCGATCCGTCATTTACTGACTCACACATCCGGGCTGCCTGATATGTTGCCCAGTAACCTCGAACTGCGGGCTCAACATGCGCCGCTGGATGAGTTCGTGCGCCAGACAACTCGTGTCACACCGGATTTCATTGCGGGAACGGACTGCCGATATTCCAGCATGGGCATTGCGGTGCTCGCGACGATTATCGAACGTCTTCTGGATGAGCCGATCAATGTGTTGATGGTGAATCGTGTGTTTGAGCCGCTGGGAATGAACAGTTCCTGGCTCGGATTGCCAGTCGATCAGGCGACCGATTTGATGCCAACGGTGATTGCTTCGGAATTGCCGCCCGGGCAGCCAATCGATTGCGACTGGAACTGGAACAGCCGTTACTGGCGATGCCTTGGTGCGCCGTGGGGTGGAATGATCTCCACGGTCGAAGATCTGGGAAGGATCGCCACATGTCTGCTGAACGACGGCCAGTCCACAACCGGGCTTCAGATCCTGGCGGCGTCGTCAATTCAGGCAGCCACAAAGAATCAGACTCGCCGCATGACGACGCTCGCGGACACTCATCGACTGCATCGACCGTGGGGACTTGGCTGGAGAATGAACTGGCCCGACCACGCCACGAACTTCAGCGACTTCCTGCCTTCACGAGCTTTCGGACACTGGGGTGCGACGGGGACTATGATGTGGATCGATCCAAAATCCCGTCGCTGGTGTGTGATCCTGACGAATCAACCGTACGAAGAAAGCCAGTCTGTGATTCAGCGAATGTCCAACTTAATTTGCGCTTCCGTGTGGTAGCGGAAATGCTTTCGGTGTGACAGATTGTCGCCGAATGTTGACTCTGGCTGTTCAAACAACCAAACTGCCTTGCTGCAACTTGCACTTCGTCTGCTGATCATCTTCCGGAGGACTTTATGACGGCCGCTCCCTTTTCAAATGCTGACAAGATGTCTCGCCGCACGGCGGTCGCCGCCGCGGCTGCTTCCCTGGGGATGTTTGCCGGCGTGCCGGGGTTGCGTGCCGTTAACGGATCTCCGGCACCGCTCGCTGAATTGCCGAACGTGCCGGCCGATTTTCGAGTCCACAACAAACGGATCCGGCAGTCCGTGATGGGCTGGTGCTTTAATCCGATGCCCGTTCCCGATCTAATAGATCACTGCGTCCAGGTGGGTATCGAGGCGATTGAAGGAGTCGATCCACAGTTCTATCCGGCGGCGCTGGCCAAAGGGTTGAAGATTGCGTTGGTCAGCAGTCATGGCTTCGCGACCGGGCCTGTTGATCGAGCCCATCATGAGGTATGCGAACAGAAACTGCGGGCTTCCATTGATATTGCAGTGGAGTTTGGTGCTCCGAGCGTGATCACGTTTACCGGCATGCGCGTAGCGGGGATGAGCGACAAAACGGCCGTACAGAATTGTCTCGACTGCTGGAAGAAGGTCATCAGTTACGCCGAGCAAAAGAACGTGACGCTGGTTCTGGAACATCTGAATTCCAGAGACAGTTCGCATCCGATGAAAGGTCATCCGGGCTACTATGGCGACGACGTTGATCAGTGTTTTGATCTTGTCAAACAGATGGATTCGAACCACTTCAAACTGCTGTTCGATATCTATCATGTGCAGATCATGCACGGCGATATTATCCGTCGCATTCAGAGCGACCATCGTCTGATTGGTCATTACCACACGGCCGGAAATCCAGGTCGCAGGGAACTGGATGACGCTCAGGAAATCAATTATCCGGCCGTCCTGAACGCGATTGTGGCTACGGGTTATCACGGCTTTGTGGCGCAGGAATTTATTCCCACATGGTCAGACCCTGTGATGGCTCTACGCCACGCCGCGATGGTGTCTGACGTTTGATCGTCCGGTGGAATGGTTGCGAAAATGTGGCCACGGTCTGTGCGAGACGTTGGAAAATCTCGTCTCGGAGAGACGAGCCACATTGTGGACCGTCTGTCCCGGACGGAAATGGAAATTCTCGCGTCGTCGGTCAGCAGGACGGTTTATTCTTCCGCCTGGCCAAACTTTCTGATCGTTCGAGTCGGACGATTTCGGCTGCGGAAGGCTTCGAAGTCTTCAACTTTGTATTCGGGAAGAACCGTGTTGATTCGTTTTTCGATATTCGTCAGCTCACCGCCCTGCTGCAACGTCACGAACGTGATCGCTCGTCCGTTTTCCGCGGAGGACAGGCGGCCCGTACGACCAACGCGATGAACATAGTCGTCGCAGTATTCCGGAATATCAAAGTTGATGATGTGCGAAATTCCGCTGACGTCGATGCCGCGACCCACAACATCCGTGGCAATCAACAGCCGAATCTCACCCGCCCGAAGCGACTTGATGACTCGATCTCGCTTCCGCTGAGGCAGGTCGCCGTGAATGGCGGCGATCCGATCCGACTTTAGACGTTTCGAAAACTTCAGGTGCAATGCATCGGCACCGCGTTTGGTTCGAGTAAACACAATGGCCTGGCTGGGCTTTTCCTTCGCCAGAACTCGCAGCAAAAGCGCTGTCTTGCGGTCTTCATCGACCGTGATGTAATACTGTTCGATGGTGTCGACGACCACACGGTCTTCTGACAGGTCAACCATCAGTGGTTCGACCATAAACTTCTGCGCCAGCTTTTCAACGGGCGCTGGCAGAGTTGCAGAAAGCAGCATCGTCTGACGTTGTTCAGGGCAGGACTTCAGAATCCGCTCAATATCGGGGCGGAAACCGATGTCCAGCATGCGGTCGGCTTCATCCAGCACGACCACGACCAGGTGCTGCAACTTCAGGTGCTGTCGCCGCAGCAGGTCGATGACTCGCCCGGGCGTTCCAATCACAGCCTGGGCACCGGCTTCGAGATCGTCAATCTGTTTTCCAATGGGACGGCCGCCGGTCGCAAGAGCGAATCGAAGTTTTTCGCCGCCCGCCAGTTTCATCGATTCAGCATAGACCTGCTCGCTCAATTCGCGAGTTGGCGCCATGACAAGAACCTGAACCTTTGGCTTTGCCAAGTCCACTCGTTCCAAGGCCGGCAGCATAAAGGCGGCAGTTTTTCCGGTGCCTGTTCGCGCCTGTCCGATGCAGTCGCGGCCGGTCAAGGCCACGGGAATAAATGCTGATTGAATAGGGCTCGGTTTTTCATAACCGATCTTGTTCAGTTGCTTCAGGGTCGAGGCCTTAAGCCCCAGTTCTTCAAACGTAGTTTCCAACAGGACTTCCAATGTATTTCCAAAATCTTCCGCCACTGAACCAAACCTGCAGGTTGCGCTGACCTCGTGCGATCCGCGAGGAGACTCACTTACAAAAGTGAGATCACAAACACCGAGCGATTTGCAGGAACCGTCGGGAACGAATGGCGATGCATTCCCCGAGGCACTTCTGTTGATCAACTCTATGGAATCAGCATGCCCCCGTCAACGCGCTGCCATCTTCCGCCGGATGTTGGAAGCAACAATCTTGCCTCCGGCGATCAAAGTAGCGATTGAGACAGGTACTGCCGGCCCAGAACTCGCTCGGAATGGCGCCGTTTACACGTACGTTGATAATTTGGAATGCCGTCGCCTCCAGGACGGCAATGGGCTGCGCAAAAGTCGGGTTAATAAGGCCTATTGATCTATCCGAGTTTTGTTCCGGTGTCGTCACGAGGCTCGGGCATGAGGCTCGGGCATGAGGCTCGGGCATGAGAACATCGTTTCCAACAACTCAGCCTGCGTCGGGCCCGACTGGCCTTGTGCCAGTCGACCGCAGGTTTGGGTACTAGAACTATACCCCGAACTCGTTCCCTTTGCCCCCAACCGGCTTTACGCCGGTGGAGCAAGGGTTTGTCAACTCAACGCGTGTTGCTGTCTTCAAACCCGCGTTCCACCAACTTGAAGCTCAATGGCGTGGAGTTAAGGCGAGCGGGGGATGTTAATCCCCTGATTCGTTGCGGATGATGCGGAAATCAGGGCACTGACGTACCCCGCTCGCCGTTGGGACTCCTGATTCTGCCCTAAGTCCACGCCATTTGGCGTAAAGCCGGTGGCACCGCATGCCGAAAGTGGCCGTGGTCGTAGTTCCCAAACCTTAATTCCACCGGCATCAAGTCGGAGGGGTATTTTTTATACGGCACCTAGACGGAAAAAATGTCGACCCAATCAGTAATCGCAAGACCACCGCTTTTGCGCAACGGAGGACGGCAAGAAATCCGCCTCGAGCAGCAAAAATAGACCGAACTCATTCTACGCTGCGTGGCGTATTACGGGCCCTGCCTGATGTTTGGGCTCTGGCAATGTGATAAAACAGCCACCCTTCGGTTCATAAACCTTGTCCGGCTCAACCTTCACCGAGCTCGGGCATCGACTGACGACAGGCGTGAGCTGCTGCTCAAATTCGTTCCTTCATTCAATACCTGGGGAATCACGATGATTGCCGATCTTTTGACGCGAATGAACTGTAAAGACATAGCACTGGCATGGCTTGTTGCCTGCACCACGGCTTCGGCGTTCGCGGCCGAGGGCCCCGGTGTTGTCTCCCGGCAGTTCTTTTATGAACAGGCGTCGTATCCGGAATGCCATGCGTCGACCATCGTGGAAACTCCCAGCGGCCTCGTCGCCGCATGGTTTGGAGGCACCGGCGAAAAGTATCCGGATGTTGGCATTTGGGTGTCGCGGTTTGAGGACGGAAAATGGAGCGAATCCGTCGAGGTCGCGAATGGCGTGCAGTATGTTCAGACCGACGGGAAGGTGCATCGCCATCCGACATGGAATCCTGTCCTGTTTCAATATCCTGATGGACCTTTGATGCTGTTCTGGAAAGTCGGTCCTGCCCCCGATAGTTGGTGGGGCATGATGGCGCAGTCCGACGATCATGGAAAAATATGGACGGATGCAAGGCGACTTCCCGAGCACATTGATGGGCCTGTTCGGAATAAACCAATTCTTTTGAACGATGGAGTTCTGCTGTGCGGCAGCAGTACGGAACATGATGGCTGGCGAGTCCATTTTGAACTCACATCCGATCATGGCAAGACATGGCAGCGAACGCCGGCGATTCATGATGGAAAAACAGTTGGCGCGATTCAACCCACTCTGCTGACCCACAAGGATGGTTCGATTCAGGCACTTTGTCGCAACCAGAATGGCGAAGGAAAAATTCTGTCGACCACGTCGACTGACGGCGGTCGGATATGGTCAGAACTGCTGCCCATCGATTTACCAAATCCCAACAGCGGAATTGACGGCGTCACGCTTGCCGATGGGCGTCATCTGCTTGTTTACAATCACACAAACCGCCGCTCAGGGACTCCGAAGGCTCGCGAAATGATCAATATTGCCCTTAGTGAGGACGGAATCCACTGGAGTCCGGCTCTGACGCTGGACAATGACGAAAAAGCCGAGTTTTCTTATCCCGCCGTGATTCAGACCCAAGATGGGCTGGTGCATGTCACCTACACCTGGAAGCGTGAAAAGATGACTCATGTGGTAGTGGATCCCGCCAAACTTCAGTCGAGGGATTTTAATCAAGGACAATGGCCAAAGGATTAAACAGCGGTGCTCGCTGATTCAGCGAACGTGATGGTACGCCTCTGAAAAGGCAGCAGCGGGGTGCAATAACCCAGCTGACAGTCTGAACACGCTGTCGCATCGGAACAAGGCAGCCCTGCACGGACGGAGGGCGACCGCTGGCAATGTTCACCGTCGCGATCTGTAACAACTGTTCATAGTTCTGCCAGAAACTGAGAAACATGGCTTTTGGCACACCCTCATTGCCTACAATTGGCTCGCTCTTTGCCTTAGAGCCTGCGGATACTCCATCACGCGATGGACTCTGCTTATAGCCAAAGGAATTGAGCCATGATCAGCTCGTTAATTGCGACTCCGTCGAAAACACGTTTCCTGAAGAAATACTGGTTTCAGCTTTCACTTTTGCTGATCGCCGCAGTGTCACTTTATGACACTTATCTGATTTATTATTTCGAATCAGTAATCGTCAGCATGGAAGAAAATCCCATCGGCTGCTGGCTGCTGGAAATTGGCGACGGGGAAATTGGAATCTTTGTACGAACCAAGCTGGCTGGCACCATTTGTGTCATCACGACTTTAGTGGCCATGTGGTTGTCCCGCAGCCGAATGGTGTTTCCGGTGACAACCTCCGTCGCTTCCTATCAGGTCGGGCTGTTCTTGTATCTGACTATCGTGTAAGCATTGTGCGGCTTTTTAGAGTCGCCTCTAGTTCCCCGAAAGCAGCGTATCCGCAACTTTCGCAGAGCGAAAGGCGACACTTATTTTCCGCTCGAGGCTATGATTCTCCTTCCGACGCTCGCGAACCCAATGGGCATGCCAAACTACCCAGAATCCGCAGCGGCAAAGGTCCCTTACGGGCGAATTTCGAGCTGCAGGAGCTGTGCGGGACGCTGAAGAATTCCGATTTGGACGAACGAACTCTTGCCAGCGGTGCGAATCCGACGCCCCGGGGCTCGACCAAACCGGCTGTTTTGCGCTACCATACGTAGCTCGCCGGGAGACTGCGACGTCGAAACGTCTGGAAAATTTGCTCACCAGTGTTCGAATTAGTCGCCGCATTTCGTCTTCTCAGCGAACGTCTCATCGCACACCGCGATGCTCCGGACCTTTCAGCCGGGCAGGACCTTGACCGGTTTTGCTCCTACCCTATGAACTCGTGTTTGTGCACTTATGGACCCAAAGTTCATCCGCAATTTCAGCATCATCGCTCACATTGACCACGGCAAGAGCACCCTCGCGGACCAGCTGCTTCTAAAAAGCGGCACCATCACGCAGCGCGAATTTCGGGCTCAGATTCTGGATGATCTCGACATAGAGCGGGAACGTGGAATCACTGTCAAGGCTCGCTCGGTCACCATCAATTGGAAGCAGGATGGTGACATGTATGAGCTGAATCTGATCGATACTCCGGGCCACGTGGACTTTCACTACGAAGTGAGTCGAAGTCTGGCGGCCTGCGAAGGCGCGTTGCTGCTGATTGATGCGTTTCAGGGCGTTCAGGCTCAGACCGTGGCCAACGCCCTGGCGGCAATCGCCGTGAATCTGGAAATCATCCCGGTCGTGAACAAAATCGACCTGCCGGTGACCCGCGTGGATGAAGTTCTGGAAGAAGTAGAAACCGTTCTTGGCCTGGACGCCACGGATGCGCTGCGAGTCAGTGCGAAGGTCGGTTTGAACATCGAAAGCGTGTTTGAAGCGATCATCAAAAAGATTCCACCGCCAAAAGGAACTGCCGACAAGCCGATGAAGGCGCTGGTGTTTGACAGCAAGTACGACAACTATCGAGGCGTGATCACGTACGTTCGAATTTTCGAAGGCGTTGTGAAGAAGGGCGACAAAGTTCGCTTCATGCGTGAAGGGGTCGTGAACGAAGTTCTTGAGATTGGTCAGTTCCGTCCGAGCATGACCGTCTGCGACGAACTGGGTCCAGGTCAGGTGGGTTATCTTTTAACCGGGCTGAAGGAACTGAGCAAAGTCACTGTGGGTGATACGGTCACACAGTTTCACAATCCTGCGGCAGAACCGCTGCCCGGATATCAGAAACCGAAGCAGATGGTTTTCTGCGGGATGTTTCCAATTGATGCGACGGACTTTGAAGCACTCCGGGAAGAACTGCAGAAGCTGTCGATGAACGACTCCAGCTTTTCGTTCACTCCGGAAACCAGCGATGCTTTGGGATTCGGTTTCCGCTGCGGATTTCTGGGCATGCTGCATATGGAAATTGTGCAGCAGCGTCTGGAAAAAGAGCAGGACATGGATCTGATCCAGACTGCTCCGAACGTGACGTATCAGATCGTGAAGCGTGACGGCGAAGTCATCACGATCGATAATCCGCAGGACGTCCCCGACGCCGGGATCATCGAAGAATTCCGCGAACCGATCGCCAAGGTCAGCTACATCGTTCCGTCTCAGCACGTCGGCACGATCATGCAGCTTTGCCAGGAGCGTCGCGGCATCTACAGGAGCACCGAATACCTGGGGCCTCAGCGAGCCCAGATTGTGTACGAACTGCCGCTCAGCGAAATTGTGTACGACATGTACGACAAGCTGAAAAGTGTGACGTCCGGTTACGGCACGATGGATTATGAAATCATCGGCTTCACAGCGGCCGACCTGGTGAAAATGGACATTCTCGTCAAAGGTGTGAAAGTCGACGCGCTGTCAACAATCGTGCATCGATCAAATTCCGATCGCCGTGGCCGGGCTCTTGTGAAGCGTCTGAAGGAAGAGATTACCAAGCATCAGTTTGAAATCGCAATTCAGGCGGCCATTGGGTCCCGCGTGATCGCTCGCGAAACCATTTCCGCTCTCAGCAAGAACGTAACGGCCAAGTGTTACGGCGGTGACGTGTCGCGTAAGCGCAAGCTGCTGCAGAAGCAGAAAGAGGGCAAGAAGCGAATGAAGCAGTTCGGCGAAGTGGAAATCCCGCAGAAGGCGTTCCTCGCCGTATTGGAATCGCAGATGGACGAGTGATTTTTGATTTTTGATTTTTGATTTTTGATTTTTGATTTTAAAATTCTGCGGCGGCTATTACCGTGGCATCTTCGATGCCAGCAGCTTTTCGGCATTCTGATGAGCAATCTGTTCGATGATCGGCGCTGGCAGTGCGGATTCTGTGAGCTTGAATTCTGCGGACTCGAACACAAAGAATGGCGAATGCGAGCCGAACAGAAGTCGTTCTGCGGGAAGGTTCGTTAGCTGGCGTTCAAGGCCGGCGAGGCCTTCCAAGGTCGATAGATCAAAGTAGATTCGGCCGGCCAACGGCCAGCTGTGTGTGCAGTTCCGCATTGCTGCTGCTGAGAGCGTTCAACAAGAGGATCGGCACTTGCGAATGCTCGGCGATCAGCGTCAGCAGCGGCTTCAGATCCACATCTTTGACACTTAACAATCGGTGCTGAGTTCTTGGGTCTTCCAGGCGGACTGCGATCTGGACCAGCATGCGATAATCGTCGACAAGCTCCAGCAACTGACGAAGCCGTTCGTCGTCCAGAGCGTACCCGAGATATCCTGGCAACAGCCGGATCCCGCGCATCCCATGAATTTCATGGCAGCGTTTCAGATCCTCTTCCCATCGCGGAAGGCCCACATGAATCGCTCCGATCGGCATCAGCAGGTTGTTGGCACCGGCACTGCGACATTCGTCCGCAAGCCGCTGATTGGCTGAGGCCAGATCGTTGTGCAGAATGGCCTCAAACGTGCCCGCCCACGCCTGAGTCACTCCACCACAATTCCGGCCGTCGGATCACCGCCGCCAAGATCGACGCTGATATTCGTCTGATCCCGCACGGTGCGAATTCCAAGCTCCCAGTTTCCGCCAGTGTGACCGCAGATGATGGATGCGTCCGGATGTCGGCGAGCCAGCGCCACAAGATCAGCCGGCTCACTTTCGCCGTCGAGATTCCCGGTGGTCTTTAACCACGTATGCTGGTAGACGACAGCCTTCAGTTCCACGGCCCGCCGTAGAATCGCATCCAGATTTTCGGTGTTGCAGCGTTTGGCAACCCACAGTTTTATCCCAACCATCGGGCCATCTAAAACGCAGCGATCCAGTTCGGCCCGACCTCCCGGCAGAGAGGACGGAGTAAAGGCTGCCAGAAGGGCTACGATGCCAGACGGGTTGTCAGCATTTTGCTTATATGACCGGTCGTTTTAACAAAAACGCCGACAAAGCAAAGCGGGCCGGGATTCAGTCAAGAACGGACTCTTCAGAATAAGGCGAATCACTTTCCTCAAAGATTGATCGACCGGCGGTCATATCAAGTTCCCAGATGGAATCCATTCGCGAGCCGTCGGCATCATCATCGGGCAAATTGGCGCCACGAAAGATCGCCGAATCCTGTTTTTGCAGTTTCACCTTTTTCGTCGTCGCCGCTTGTGTTTCGCGGATCAGCAGCACTCCAGCGCAGGAAATCCCGTGGCCTTTGACCTGGACTTTCAGTTCCGGCCAGACCGCTGAACGAGTCATCACCTCGCAGCCGCCGGGCATGACCAGTGCTGTGTCACCAGGCGTTGCGGCTCCGGCGCCGGGATGCCAGAAGACAGCAGTGGGAGCCTGCAGTTCAAAGTCGGAGGAAGGCGTCAGCTGATGTTCGCTGGCTCGATATCCAATAACATCCGCCTGATCACAAAGTTGCCATTCAGAAGACAGACCGGTTTTTTCATAAATGCGTTTCACCTTGGGCCAGATCTCCTTCAGCGACTGGCCGTGTCGTGAAAAATAAATGCCGGTTGCATGCAGCAGCACGGCTTTTTGGTGAGCTGCCCAGAGCTCATCGGGAACCGAATCAATACACACCGTCCGTGAAACACCGACATGCAGCCCCCAGCGCCGCGCGATACACGACACAGTCGCATAGGACGCGATCGGATCTTCACCATAGCTCCAGTGACGATATCGCAGGTTCCGCCCATCCGCGCACACCTGAATTCGGACAGGCGTGATGGTGCGACGCAAAAGGCGATTACTTAACTCTCCAGCCACTGCAGCTTCTGTGACGCCATGCCGGATGTGGCCAGCGGTGACTTCCACAGCATGCACCAGGACCTTGCTCAACCGTCGCATCCGGTCCACTTCAAGATCGGTCATCGGAAGACGCAGCTGATCGATGCGTCGGGCAACATTTCGAGTTCCCTCGAAGCCAGAATCACTGATGACTTTCCGCCCGCGGCACAGGTCTTCCACCAGAGCACTGTGGGGCTGAAACCATTCGCGCTGCTTTAGCTGAAAGCCCAGCCCGAAAGCTTCGCGTTCGAACAGCTGGGAGGAATCCACAGCGTTCGTTGCAAACAGCCGCGCATCTTCCGTCACAAAGATGCTGGTCTGACAACTCTCCGAGCCGCAGCGATTTAAATCTGCTCCGGCGGTAAACCAGGCGGCGTTTCCCGGATCCTGCAACAGCAGTGCATCACCTCCGGTTGACTGCAGAAGCAGACGCACACGTTCGTGCTTCTGCTCGACATCAGCAAGTCGCCGCTTATCCTGAACCAGACAACGACGGCGCGATGCATCATCCATGCTGCCAGCGTTCATTCTGAAAAATCCCCCGTGAAACGTAGAGCCTCGATGCAGGCCGCTGCTCTCCTGATCGATTATTCACCGGCCAACACAGTCCGGACAATAGCCGAACATCCAGGATTGCGGAATAATCCCCATGCGTTTTTCTAGTCGGAAAGCCGCCCGACAACAATCGTAGCAGGGACTCCCCTGTTCAAATATAGTGTGCATCCTCATCCACGCGGGATCCAATTTCAACAATCTGGCGATCAGAAGACCATCGTTAACGATTCTTCTGCCCCATCTCCGCTCAAGACGGCATAGGATTTGTTTCGGAATTTTCAGATGCAAACAGAACTGACTCAGGACCGTCTTTTTCTTTTGTGTGAGCTGGCCACAATTCTGGCTATGATGGCATCTGCGCCGCTCGCCTCCGCTGGACCGGGGACTCAGGATGCCCCTCCTGGGGAAAACAATCAGCAGCAAACTCTCACCTACAAAGAAGTCCACGGCGCGAAACGACTTTCGTTGGGCGGTTTCCCCTCCAGTCGGATTCATTGGCTGGACGACGACCGTTATCTGATGCGGGAGACCGCCGGTTGGAAAGTGATTTCCGCTGACAACGGTGACAAATCGGACTGGTATGATAGCGACGCTTTGGCTAACGCTCTGCAAACGATTGAAGGCGTGTCCGCGGCCGATGCGAAGCTGATGGCCGACGGTGGCTGGATTGAAGTGCTGCACGCAGAACGGATCGTTGTCTTTCGGCAGGGAGAGCAATTGATTCGGACGACTCTGGAAGGGACGGACACGGCGATCGTTGATGGCGTCCCAGCCGAACTGGAACTGAGCACTTTAAGTCCCACCGGATCAGGCATGGCGTTCGTTCGCAACAATGAACTTTGGGTCGCCGATTTTTCGACCGGCACTGTAAGGCAGCTGACTTACGATGCCGAGGCTCACGTTCGCAACGCAAAAGCGGACTGGGTTTATTTTGAGGAAATTTACAACCGCAAATGGCAGGCGTATCGCTGGAGCCCCGATGGACAGAAGCTCGCCTATCAACAGTTTGATGACTCGGAAGTGCCGACGTTTCAAATGAGCGATCACACGACTGTCGCGCAGTCGTTTGAACAGGAGCATTATCCAAAGGCGGGGGAGAAGAATCCCCTGGTTCGTCTTGGAGTCGTTTCGATCGGCGGCGGCGCAACTCAATGGATTGACACCTCGGCCTTCCCACCTGACGATTTTATTCTGACGCATTTTAACTGGATGGCGGACAGTGCAACGCTGTACTGGTACGCTCAGAATAGGATTCAGACTTGGCTGGATGTGCAAATGGCTTCAGTACACGATGGTAAAAGTCAGCGGCTGATGCGAGATCAGACGGAGGCGTGGGTCGAGAGTCCCGGGGATCTGACGTTTTTGTCCGACGGCAGTTTTTTTATCTTCAGTGAACGTTCCGGGTGGCGGCACTTGTATCGAGTTTCCGCGGACGGAAAGCACATCATTCCTGTCACATCGGGTGACTGGGAAGTACGCAGCCTGCAGGCTGTCAGTGCCGACGAATCGTTCCTCGTTGTGGCCGGAACGAAGGATTCACATATCGCCGAAAACATCTATCGCGTACCACTTTCTCCGCTTTATGACTCCAACGTGCCGAACAATTTCGTCCCGGCGGCTGAGGTTGTGCGGCTGACAAAGGAAGAGGGAACTCATGCGGCGACAGCCAGCCGCCACGGTCGATATTTTATGGACACGTGGAGTCATCTCAATCAGCCACCAACGATGGTTTTGCGAGACTTCAGCGGTGTCGATGTGCGTGTGCTTGAAGAGCCGATTGATATTCCGCGGAACAGGTATAGCTTTGGTAAGGTGGAATTGAAAGAGGTTCCGATGGCGGATGGGTCGACGACATCCGCGATTTTTGTGTATCCCCCGGATTTTCCCTGCAAACACATTCCAAAACATTCGCACGCCGGGCTTCAAAAATGAAGGCCGTCGGTGCGCGCCCAACAGTCGTGTTCCAAAGAAAGGCATTGACTTCCGAAATACTTGCGAGCTGAACAACAACCGCCAAACGCAAGATTCGGTATCCGAATTCTTGCCTGATGCAAATCGAGACTGAACACGGGGCTCAGTTCCACATCGCCGGCGTCAGCAGTTTCTCGGGAAGATCGATTCGGGTCCGGCCAATGGCATTCAGCACATCTTCGGTGAGCGGACCTTTTGCAAACATCGCCAGGTTTTCATGGACCTGCTGAATCGTTTCCACGCCCGTCAAAATCGATGTCACCCCTGCCTGCGACAGCATGTATCGCAACGCGAGTTCCGCCAGCGACATCCCACCGGAAGCGGCGACGGCCTGCAGGGCGCGCCGAGCGGGAATAATCAGGCTGAGCTTTTCCGGAATCTGATCTTCCGGCATCACGAGCAGCCCTTGCAGGTAAGCGCTGCGAACGAAGACGGCGACGTCTTTTGCAAGAGCCTGCTCAAACACGCCGCTGCTAAGATGACGATGATCGAGCACGTTTGCGGGAAGTTGCAGGGCTGCCGCGATGCCGTTTGCGATGAACTCACCTGCTGGCCCCGGACGATTGTCGCACGAAACTCCGCAGTGCTTCAGCCAGCCGCGGTCTTTCAGGGACAGCAGCGTTTCCATGAAGGCCGCGTCCGCTTCCCGATGAAACAGCACGATCGGAATACAGTCCAGGTCAAGACGCCGACGAGATTCCTCGACCGATTCAATGATGGCCCGTTCAGCCAGCTTGGGACTGGCCAGTTCCTCCGGCGTTAACGCACGCACTTTGGTCACAACGATGACTCGTTCGCGAAGCCTCAGTTCCCGCAGCACACGGCCCAGCACTTCTTCGCTGGCCCCATACGCCGCCGCAGTATCAAGGCACGTGACTCCACCTTCAACGGCCGCCTCGACGATGGATACAACGTCGCGAAATTCCGGCTGCCCGATTCGATTGGCGATACCATAAGGCATGCCAAACTGCACGGTTCCCAGCATCAGCCGCGACAGTTGAAAGCCATTCCATTCAGAGTAAATCACAGGGCCTCAGCTTCCGGACGTTCGTCACTCCCAGGTATTTCGGATGACATCGTTCAGCTATCTTATCAGCTTCCGAACCGATCCTGTCAATGGAATGGGATTCGTGGCTTGCTTTCCCGGGCGCACTTTTCTGTAATTGCGTTCACGCAATCGCTTTTGTCCAGAAGTACTGGACGTAAGTTGTCCTCCCACATTTGCAGGCCGCGGTTGACAATGACGGAAAACGCCGAACCTTCCTTAGTCCCGTCAATCGATTCTCCCGGATCTGTGGACCAGATCCCGGCTGCGATGCCCCGGACGCCCGCCAGTATTCCGGCGTGGGGCACCGCCGATCTGCCGGAACCCGTTCGGCTTGGTCTAAGAAATCTTGGCGGACTGATTGGCCCTGGCATTGTGATGTGCGGGATTCAGATTGGTGGCGGCGAGTGGCTGTTCGGACCTGACGTGACCGCGCGCTACGGTGGGGGATTGATGTGGATTGCGACAATCGCCATCATCAGTCAGGCGTTCTACAACATCGAAGCGGGACGATACGCCTTGTACTGCGGTGAGCCCGTCTTTACGGGTTTCATGCGAACCGCGCCCGGGCCAGCCTTCTGGATGGCGATGACGCTGCTGATGAGCCTCTCATTTTTCATCCCGGGCCTGTCAACAAATGCGGCGGTGCTGATCGCAACGCTCTGGCTGGACCGACCGCCGTCCGCAGATGACAGCCTGCTTGTGAATACGATCGCTTATGTGTGCCTTGGTGCAGTCACTTTTCCGATTCTGGTCGGAGGCAAGGTCTACAACACGTTGCAACTGATCATGACCATCAAAGTCTTCACCGTACTGGGGTTCTGCTTGTTTTTGGGGATCTTCTTTGTGGGTGCAGACGGTTGGTACGACGTTTTCAGTGGCTTCCTGAAGTTTGGCAACGTGCCGACGACGGATGCGGCCGGCCGTGACACTGTTACGAACCTCTTCCAGCAGCTGGCTTCCGACGGAACCCTGCCGGTGCTTGCGCTGGGAAATATTGCGATGCTCGGTGCGTTCGCCGGTTACGCCGGAGGTGGCGGTCTGAGCAATTCCACATATTCCAACTTTGTTCGCGATAAAGGCTGGGGCATGGGCAGGGAAGTGGGTGCCATCCCAAGCGCCGTCGGCGGTCGGCATGTGACGCTCAGCCACGTTGGCAAAGTGTTCCCAATCAACGCCGAAAATCTGCGGCGCTGGCGAGGCTGGTGGAAATACATTCTGGCCGACCAGTGCCTTGTCTGGGTGCCCGGCTGTTTTATGGGGATGGCACTGCCCGCATTGATGTCGATTCAGTTTGCACGCAACTCACCTTTGTATGGTCAAAAAATCGTTTACTCACAGCCCCTGATTACTGCTGATGGAATTCGTCAAACCGAGGCACTTGGAAGCTGGGCCCCGCTGCTTTGGACTGCGTCTCTCATCGTCGGGCTGCTGGTGTTTTTGCCAAGCCAGATGTCCATCGTGGACGACTTCGCTCGTCGCTGGACCGACATTCTCTGGTCTGGCAGTCGCCGCGTTCGAAGCCGCCTGCAAAGCAATCAGGTGCATTACCTGTACTACATGATTCTGGCATTCTACATCGTCTGGTCCTTTGTGGTCGCGACCCTGTTTCTGATGGTCGGCAATGCACCGGAAGTGATGGTGACCGTGATTGCCAACCTGAACAATGTTGCTTTGGCCTTCACCGCTTTTCATATTCTCTGGATCAACTGCCGCCTGCTGCCTGAACCGCTGCGGCCTCGCTGGTTTCAGAGACTCGGTATCGCCTCCTGCGGCCTTTTTTATGCGGCCATCGCCGCCCTGGTGTTCTGGACAAAGCTGTTGCCCCTGCTTTCCAGGTGAGCCGCCATCATCGAGCACTCTCGTTGATCCGGTGAGCCTCGGATTCGGACTCACGCTCGGGCAAAATCTCAAACGCCACGATCCTCATAAACCGCGTACATCTACGGAAGCTCTCCCCGGGGGACATAAACTGAAGGTAAATTGAAAACGAGAGCGCCGAAATCCTCGAAATGCCCGAGGTTATGACGGTTAGGAAGATCAGGGCAAACAGGGCTGTTTATAGGCCCGACCTCGGGGCCGCAAATCCTGCGTAGTCCACCCGGATCAAACCTGAAAAAATCGCCGCAAGCGCCGGATTTAGCTCATGAAAACGGAGGACGTTGACACCCTCGGAAGGCCCTTGTAGAGTCGTGGGCGAACACTTTTGTGGACCCGAATTTCGGGCGGGCAGGGGTTTTCCGAAGACTCCAGTTGCTACGAATATTCGGGCCATTATTTCCTGAGAGTTCAGTCAAAGGCAGGTTGGGACTTTGGCCAGAAAAACTTATCGCAGAATCCGGACACGGTTCTGTTTCTGGCAGGTTTCGACAGTCGTACTTGGTGTGGTACTTCCGGCGGTGATGGCCGTTGTTCTGGCGGGATTCCGTACGACTCAGGCAGATGATCGCCAGCGATGGATGATTTCAGGAAAAGCGGTCGCCGGATTATCGGTGAATCGCCATAAACCTGCGGGTAGCTCGGCTGATACGGGATGGAACGCGAATGTGCCAGAAACGTCCTGGCAGTTCATCGTCATTCATCATTCAGCCAGCGAATCTGGAAGTGTGAAGGGGATTCATGAAGAGCATCGCCAGCGAAAGGATGCTTCGGGAAATCCGTGGCTGGGTATTGGTTATCACTTTGTGATCGGCAATGGCCAGGGAATGAAGGATGGGGCGGTTGAGCCCACCTTTCGCTGGAATGAGCAGCTTCACGGGGCTCATTCCGGGGATCCAATGTTTAATGCTCGTGGAATTGGTATTTGCCTGATCGGGAATTTCGAGAAGACTCCACCTACGAAGGCGCAGATGGAGTCCGTTAAAAAACTGGTCAACGTTCTGGCGGTCCGTCACCGGATTACACAGAGCAATCTAATGGGGCATGCAGCCGTGAAAGCGACCGCGTGTCCCGGGAAACACTTTCCTCTGAAGGAACTCAGAACGGTGATTCCCGAACCTCAGTCGTGATGCTGGCGTGAGCGTCAGACTGAATTAACGTTGAGACAAGGACTGCTCTCGACAAGTGTTTTTTCGTTCTCCTCAACAAATAATGTCCCTCATGGAAGTTATACAAATGTTTAATCGCGTTCGAAGCCTGTCGTTCTCGTCTGGTGAACTGGACTCACTGATGCCGGACATGGACGTGGAGATGCTTCCCACCGAACTCCGTGAGCTGTTTCAAAGCTGGTCTCAGTCTCCTGATTCGCCTTCCCGTTATTCCGGAAGTGTGGCCGAATCAGACTGGCCTGTTTCGATCTATGTGCCCGAGCGATACGAAGAGCGATACGCCTATCCGCTGGTCATCTGGTTCCACAGTGACGCCAATGATGAAGACCAGTTGGAACAGGTCATGAGCTCCGTAAGTTCCCAGAACTACGTTGGGCTGGCCTTGCGAGGCAATACCATGCACGAAACAGCCGGCGGGTTCCGCTGGGACGGTTCTTCCCTGCTGTTCGGCAGTGTGCCGCTTCAGGATCTGCTGCATGTGACGACCTGTCGGCTGCGACGCGCCTTTCATATCCACAGCGAACGCATTTTCCTGGCCGGTTCAGGCCACGGTGCCGATGTGGCTCTGCAGACCATGATCCAGCGGCCGGAATGGTTTGCCGGTGCAATTCTGCTGGACCCGACCTGCAAATCAGACGCATTGAAATCTGATCGCCTGACGGGTCTGCGCGGCAAGCCAATGATGCTGTCTGTTTCTCGCAGCTGCCCTCATGACGCGATGGCTCGCACGGTAGAATCTGTCCGCCTGCTGCGTTCTGCCGGGGCAAAAATGGATGTGGAGATCACGGATCTGCCGATCGACCCAACCAGCAATGAAGCGAGAATCATTGATCACTGGATCATGGGCTGCATTAATCGTGAGGCTCTTGTCTAGCAACCGTCACGCTGCAGAGGGCAACGCCGTTAAAGTTTCTATGGGCGAGATTCAAAACGCCGGGCCCGCCGCCAAAGGGCATGGCGTTTCGATCCGAAAGGATGGCGGTGAAGACTTTCTGTATCTCGCTCTTGCCGATTCAGGCATGGCGTTTACAACGATGACGTCGTCCGGGGAAGTCGTCTGGAAGAAAGATCGCCAGACGATTAATCAGGAAAGCGACGGAATTCTGGCGGATCCAAAGACTGGGTTCCGTTCTACGAACATCAGTTTTCGTCCGGATGGCGGTTATTAGCTCGGCGACGATTACGGCAGCCATGTTGTTTTTGGTACGATCGCAACGACAAATTCGTGCGAGCCATTGGTGGCAGCGGTTCCGATACCGGGAAGTTCAGCGCGCCTCACGGACAGTGGCTGGACAACCGTGACGGAACGCCAAAACTGGTAGTGGCTGACCGAGCGAACAAGCGGCTGCAATGGTTCAGCATGGACGGGCAGCATATCATCGCAATGGACGGATTTCTGTTTCCCGCGGACATTGATGTACAGGGCGAGTTCATGCTTGTGCCCGATCTGCATGCCCGGATGACAATCAGGAACGGCAAGAAAAGTCAATAACGAAAGTCAATAGCGGGACATTCTGCTTTTACCAATAAGTCAATGTCCCCTTTGCCTTCTCACCATCTCCTCACTCGTCCCCTCAATTCCCAATCCGAAAACTCTCGTTCGCTGCGACCGCCATTCGTCGCCTCGGACCGCAAACCGGCCTCACGGATCAGGCTTGCTGCTGCGTCAATCTGTCCGGGGCTTGGCGCAGCTTTCTCGCCGCCACTTAAACGCCAGTTTTCCCAGCGTTCCTGTTCGGACATAGATAGGCCCCTCGGTTCAATCTTGAGCGCTGGGTCCGACAGCACTTCCGCCAGATCCGACTGAATCACCTCAATCAACATCGACACCTCCCTGGCAGACGCGCACTGCGTTCTGTCACCGATAATAAAACATCTCAGCACCGCATCAGGCGGCCAATTGTCATGGAAGAAACTTCAATTTCGAACCACCGCACGTCGCCGGAGTTCGGCTTCAATTGCCGTTGCACTTTGGATATTCACCAGTGCCGCGACCGTGGCCTTAAGAAGACGTCGCATCAATTCTGGATCTGTGGCTGCAAGCTGCAAAAATGCGTCGTGAATGTCGTCGGACTTGATCAGGCGGCTGACCGCATCTTCAAGTTCCGGCTTTTGAGTCACCACTTCCACAGTTGAAGTCAGAGCTTCACGGGAATGCAGCAGAAGAATTCTCAAGCGTTCCGAATGCAATGCGGTCAGGTCCATCATGGTTTTGCGTCCCTCCTAAGATCTGCATCGGTTAATCCAAGCGATGTCACAATTAAAGCAGCCATGAAACGACGGTTGGCCGAACCCTCAAAGAGTTTTAAGGATACAAAACCTGCGAAGCAAATTCAGTTCCAGAAAATGCAAATAAAAAAACGTTCTGGCCCGGCTGAATGGCGCCGATTTAAGAACCAGTCGCTGACGTTGGCGGCAGGGAGTTGGCCAGACTGGTCGATCAGCATCCGAATGGCCGTGCATCGGCAAATGGGAGGGTCGATTTTGATTCAGCGGCCACTGCAATGCTGCGCATTGAATTGCCAATCGACCAACAATCGCACGCACGTGGGAATCACCGTTGATGCGTGCAGACTGGTGTTTCAGGCGATTCCTGATAACTTCTCACTCTGCGCCCGAAATTTTCGGTCTCGGGCGGTTCCTTATGCCTTTCTTACCGCACTGGCGAAACGCGGCGGAGTTCAAGTGTGACGATTTTTCTGAAGATTATTCAGCGAGAAATTCCAGCTGACATTGTCTACGAAGACGATCAATGTCTGGCCTTTCGGGATGTCAATCCGCAAGCTCCTGTGCATGTATTGTTGATTCCAAAGAAGCCCGTAGCGTCACTGAACGAACTGTCATCGGACGATGCGGCCTTGTGCGGGCATCTGCTGCAGACCGTTCCCAAAGTGGCCGCTCAACTGGGTCTGAGCGGCGGATATCGGACGGTGATCAACACCGGGGCCCATGGTGGCCAGACCGTCTTCCATTTGCACTTCCACATTCTTGGAGGACGTGATTTGGCATGGCCGCCCGGTTAGGGGCTTGTGGACCTCTGATTTTCCGGTTTGACAAATGACTAGACTCTATTCCTGAAACCAACTAACAACATTCTCCTCAATCCCACCTTAGAACTTTCACGGAAACCTGCCCATGATGCTGCGAGTTCAAACGTTTGCTGTTGCCCTTTTGCTGGCTCTGTTCATCGGAATGTCTCCCGCGGCTGTTGCTGACGATGGCAGTGATAAGCCGGGGCTGAGCATGGCCACGGCGGCCCTGAAGCTGGCTGAAGTGTTGCCGGCCGATCAGAAGCCGAAGCTGATGTACAAGTACGATGATCCGGAACGTCTGAACTGGCACTTCATTCCCAAGGATCGCAACGGCATCGTTCTGTGGGATCTGTACGGTGAGCCTCGACAGGCCGCTGAGAACCTGGTCAAAGTCGGGCTGTCTGCAGCCGGACATGCCAAAGTGCTGCAAATCCGAAGTCTGGAAGAGGTGCTCTATCTTTTCGAGGGCGGAGAAGAAGACTATCGCCGAAATCGTCGTCATCCGCATAAGTACCACATCACCATCTTCGGAACACCGGCCGCAACGGGACTGTGGGGCTGGCGATTTGAAGGACATCACCTGTCACTGAATTTTAGTATCCAGGACGGCATGGTTGTCAGCAGCACTCCCGAAATGTACGGAGCGAATCCGGCGTTGATCGATGCGGGTCCGGGGCGAAGTCTGAGAATTCTGGCGGCTCGCGAAGATCTGGCTCGCCAGATTCTGAAAGCATGTAACGACGACCAGAAGAAGCAGATGTGGATTTCCGAAACAGCTCCGGACGACATTCGCGGTGGTGGGGCGGCTCAGCCAGTGATCGATGCGGCGGTCGGGCTGCGTTATGGGGACATGTCTCCGGAACAGCAGAAGCTGATGAAAAGCCTGCTGGGCGAATATCTGTCGGGAATGCCAGCTCAGGTTGTCAAGGATCGCCTGAAAGCCATTGAAAAATCGGGAATGGATGAAGTGCGGATGGCCTGGTGGGGCGACTCTGAGCTCAATAAACGTCATCATTACGTGATTCAGGGATCGTCGTTCATCATTGAGTACAACAATACTCAGAACGACGCCAACCACATTCACGCTCTGTGGCGAAACGTCGGCGGAGACTTCAATCTGCCGGCAGCTCAGTAACATTCTCTCACTTGGTTTCACAGTCGTCCGTCAGAAACTGAACGACGACTGTGAAACGTTTGTTTCGGCGATGATGTCCTGAACAAAGAGCATATTCGAATACAGTCGTCATTTTTTCTACTCATCACTTCAGTCTGCAGCACTTGATGTCTCACCCCATAAACAGTTTTCGTCTTTCCAACGGTTTGCTTGTGATTGTGGAGCCCATGCAGGATGTGCAGTCTGCTGCTCTCACGCTATTGGTTCCTGCCGGTGGAGTTCGTGATGCCATCGGAAAATGCGGGACCGCCGCCATTCTCACGGAAATGTTTACTCGTGGAGCGGGCGGTCTGGGGGCCAGAGAATTGTGCGCGGCCATGGACAATCTTGGTCTGCAGCGCGGTGTTCATGTCGGCAGCGGTCATGTGACATTTTCGGCAGCGACGACTGCAGATCGACTGTGTGACGCATTGCCATACATCGGCCGGATGATCACATCGCCGCACCTGGCGGAAGACGATTTTGAGCCGGCTCGGGATCTGGTCGAACAGGGTCTGATGTCGATGGAAGATGAGCCCCGCCAGCGGCTGGGCAAGGTTCTGCGTGAATACAGCTATGCCGCGCCCTGGGGCAGTTCAGCCGAAGGGGAACTTTCTGATCTGCCGCAGATTACTCCGGAAGACATTCGGCAGCACTACGCTACTTTTGTTCGGCCCGACCAAGCGATTCTGGGAATTGCCGGGAACATCGATCCCGACCAGATTCGTGCGGCGACGGAAGCTGCCTTTGGTGAATGGAAGCCGGGCTCGGTGCCCGATCTTGTGACCGGTCCGCTGGCTCAGTCACCTCGGCACATCGAGCACGATTCCGCCCAGACTCACATCGGTCTCGCATGGGACACGGTGCCTTATTGCGACGAACTTTATTACGAAGCCTGGGCGGCTGTCAGTCTTCTGAGCGGCGGGATGAGTTCCCGATTGTTCACGGAGGTTCGTGAGAAGCGGGGTTTGTGCTATGCCATTTCCGCTTCGCTCAGCACTCTGCGAGACGAAGGGCGAGTGTTTGCCTACGCCGGCACAACGCCCGAACGGGCTCAGGAAACACTGGATGTGACGGTCGCTGAAATTCTGCGTCTGCATGAAGGCATCACGGACGACGAACTGCAGCGCTGCAAAGCTCGCGCAAAAAGCTCACTCATTATGCAGCAGGAGTCCACGACTTCTCGTGCCTCATCACTGGCCCGTGATATGTACCATCTGGGACGCGTCGTAACACTGGATGAGATCAATGCCCGAATTAACGCTCTGACGGTTCCGCAAGTGACCGATTTTGTGGTGGAACATGCTCCAAAATCGATGGTGCTGATCACTCTGGGGCCACAGTCGCTGGACCCGGCGTGTGTGACTTCGCTGAAATCATAAGCTGGCTGCTGGCGTTCATTTTTAATTCTATGCCTATTGTCTGTTCTTTGCTTGCGGATCATGCTCTATGAAGTTTCAGCACTGCACTTTGTCCAACGGTCTGACATTGATTGCGGAAATGAACCCGGCCGTCTACAGCGTGGCCGCCGGTTTCTTTGTTCGAACCGGCTCACGTGACGAAACCAGTGAAGTGTCGGGGGTCAGCCATTTTCTGGAACACATGGCGTTTAAGGGCGATGAAAAATTCTCGGCCGACGACATCAATCGTGTGTTCGATGAAATCGGAGCCAAGTACAACGCATCGACAAGCGAAGAAGTGACCATGTACTACGCGGCAGTCCTGCCCGAGTATCTGGAACGGGCGATCGAGCTGCTGTCATCGCTGATGCAGCCGTCTCTGCGCGGAGAAGACTTCGACATGGAGAAGAATGTCATTCTGGAAGAAATCAGCATGTATGACGATCAGCCATCGTTCATCTGCTATGACCATATCATGGCGACGCACTTTGCCGGACATCCGCTGGGCCAGAGTATTCTCGGCACAAACGCCAGCATCACGGCATTGCAGGCCGATCAAATGCAGGCTTATCATCGAAGCTATTATCACACCGGCAACATCACTCTGGCCATTGCTGGTAACTGCCGGTTTGAAGACGCCGTGGCTCTCGCCGAAAAATACTGCAGCAGAATTCCGTTCGGTAAGCCCTCACGCATTCTGCCACAGGTTGAGTCCCGCCCATACACACGGATGATCGTTCGCGAAAGCAGCGTTCAGGAACACATCATGCAAATGGGTGTCGGCCCGGATTCGCTTGATGAACTTCGATTTGCCGCCGAACTGCTTTCGGTGGTTGTTGGAGATGATTCGGGCAGTCGTTTGTTCTGGGAGCTTGTTGATCCGGGGCACGCGGAATCTGCGGATCTCAGCTACAGCGAATATGACGGGACCGGAGCCTGGATGAGCTACTTAGGCTGTTCGCCGGAGCACGTGGTCGAGAATCTGGAACGCTGTCAAAAGATTTTCAACGAAGTGAATGCCGATGGGATCACCGCCGAGGAGCTCGAACAAGCTCGCAACAAAGTGGCGTCCCGGATTGTGCTCCGCGGGGAACGGCCGATGGGACGACTCTCGTCACTGGGCGGAAACTGGATGTACCGCGGTGACTACCGATCCATTTCCGATGACCTGCAGTCGATTCGAAATATCACGCTCGCCGAAATCCGAGAAGTGCTGACACGCTACCCGATTTCCATGACCACGACAGTCGGTGTCGGGCCTCTGACGGAACTTAAGCCGGCCGATCAGCCCGCCTAAGTTGCCTGTTCCGTTTGTGACCGTTCGTAGCGGAAGCCGCCAGGGCTTTCGGTATGGGAGGAATTGGTTCTTGGTTCTTGAGGGCGTCTTGGCCGGAACGCTTGGCGCGTTCCGCTACGTTCGTAGCGGAAGCTGCCAAAGCTTTCGGCTGGAGCACACCCGAGCCTACGGTTTTCTTCCTGAAGGGGCCTGCTGGTCGATCTTCAGCTGATAATCTCGCTGAGCTTTGCGAGACATCACGGCACCCGGGGCTGCATTGGAATTCACGCCCTCCAGCCGTTTGAGCTGGTCGCGATTGGATTCTGCGAAATCCTCCAGCGATTTTGATTCCAGCAGAACAGAGTTCTCACTGAGGAACGCGGCGTTGCTCTTCAGTGCTTTTCGGCAGGCTTCGATGTCGCCCTGATCGAGCAAATCTGTAGCCAGCTTGTTCTGTTCACTGGCGACCAGAGCCACCACGTCGGCCATCACCGCATTGTCGCGGCTGGCTTTTACTTTTTCATCCGAACTGCTGAACGTAACCGCCACTTCTCCGGTCAGTGATTCTGATTTGTGGCTGAACATGTTGATGTATGATACCTCGACACTGGCCAGCCGCACGATTTTCTTTTCATCGTTGCTCTCCTGAGCCTCCGCCGCCACCGAGGCAGGAATCTCCACTTCAATCACCACATGTTTTTGCTGGTCGCTGTAAACCTGGGCCAGCCGAGTGATAACGGTCTGGCCGTTGATGTCGGCCGCATTGCCGAGAACTCGCACGGGGCGAACTTCTTCCGGGATATCGATTTTTACGTCGATTTGCTGAGCCACAACGGAAAGCGCTTCATCAAATTCACGTCGAAAAATGTCGGCCAGCTCCGACGCGTTTTCGATGAACTGATGATTGCCGCCGCTTTTCCCGGCCAGTTGCACCATCAGGTCCTCGTTGTAGCCAAGCCCAAGCCCGAGCGTTGAGACGCTGATGTTTTCCTTCTTAAGTGAGACTGCCAGAGAGCCCAGTTCGCCTGGTGAAGATGGCCCGACATTGGCCAGCCCGTCTGACAGGAGAATGATGCGGTTGACGTGTTTGTCGTCGAGGAATTTGCGAACTTCGGCCGCTCCTTTGCTGACGCCACCAAACAGGGCCGTATTCCCGTCGGCCTTGATATTGCGAATGACGCTGGCCACCTGTTCTTTGTCGGTCAGCCGGGTCGCCGGAACTAGAACGCTGACATCGGAGTCATAGGCGATCACGGAAACAATGTCGGTTGGTTTCAAAAGGTCGAGCGCACTGATCGCCGCCTCGCGAGCTTTCTCAATTTTCTCGCCCTGCATGGATCCTGATCGATCCATTACAATCGCCACATTGATCGCCGATCGTTTGCCTTCCGGTTTAAGATGAAAGCCGGTCAGGCCGACACGCATCCATGCCATTTGCTTTTCACCAGTTTTCAAAACGGTATAGGCAGGCCGAGCATTCAATGTCAGCTTCTGACCAGTATCCGAATCCGCTCGCTCAGAAGCCGGCAGCAGCGACTGGCCGCTGAGCAGACACAGGGCTCCGACAGGGATCAACCTGCACAACAAAAATGACGTGACAGAAAACATGAGATGACTCCTTCAACAGAGAATGTACCTGGCGTGGTATTCGATGTGACAGGCATTTGACGCTAAACAACGTTGCAGGTGGTGAGCCAACTGTCACAAGTTTGTCAGAAAATTGTGAGCAGCACGCCCCACTCGCCACAAGCGAGCTGTTGCTTACAATGTTCTTCAAAACCCGAAACGTCAGTGAGGGATGGAATTGCCCTGCGTTCTTCGCCACACATTCCTCGCTGACGCATCGGGTTAAACGATTAAATCAACACCCGCGGCTAGCGCATCGCGGCTCACAAACACTAAAGATGGCCTATTGATAAATCACCACCAGAAACACGAGTGCTTCGGACTTGGACATGTTCTTAATTTCGTGAGGGACGTCGGCGCGGTAGCTGGCGGAATCGCCTTTATTCAGTTCCGTTAATTCGGTGTCGGAGGTGACGCTGACCTTCCCCTTCTGGACGGTCAGGAATTCCCGCGTTCCTTCGAAATGCGCGGCCGAACGCAAAATGCCATCGGCATTCAGGAGGACTTCGTAAAACTCGACGTCCTTTTCCAGATGAAGGGGAGACAGGGTGCGGATCGAGCAATTGCTGTCGGCTCGAAAAATATGACTGCGATCCTCCGCGCGAATGATTTCAATGTTCTGAGCAGGAGCCACCTGTTCCAGCAATTCGGCCATCGACAACCCCAGCGCGCTGGCAATCTTTACTGTCACCGCCAAAGTCGGATTTGCCTGCTCACGTTCAATCTGACTCAGCATCGACCGACTGACGCCGGAAGCCCGAGACAGCACATCCAGCGACCAGCCTCGCACCTGCCGCAGCTCGTGAATTCGGCGGCAAACGTGGCGACTGACATCTTCTGCGGACTGGCTGCTGGCTTCTGCGGCGTTCGGCGTCTTCTTCATTCCTGATCACTCTTGTGAAAATATCCACTATAGCGGAAGTGCGTCTTGCAAGCTGGACGATGGTGTTCTCTAATATCCTGCACAACACATCCAGTATATTCAATAGCGAAGAAGGACGCCAACATGAAGGCTCTCGTCAAACGTCACACGGAAAAGGGGCTCTGGCTGGAAGATGTTCCGGAGCCACAGGTTGGCGTCAACGATGTCCTGATCAAAGTGGATCGCACAGGGATCTGCGGCACCGACGTACACATTTATGAATGGGACGCGTGGGCTCGCAAAACCATCCCGGTGCCAATGACTGTCGGTCATGAATTTGTGGGCGAAATCGTTTCTGTCGGCTCGAATGTTGTCGACTTCCATCCTGGCGAAATCGTCAGCGGCGAAGGCCATGTGGTCTGTGGACGTTGTCGAAACTGTCTTGCCGGCCGTCGTCATTTGTGTCCGAAGACGCAGGGGATTGGCGTGAATCGGCCAGGCGCGTTTGCCGAATATATCGCCCTGCCGATGACAAATGTGTGGCATCATCACGACAGCATTGATCGCGATATTGCTGCCATTTTTGATCCGTTTGGAAACGCAGTCCACACGGCACTGGCCTTTCCCGTGCTCGGTGAAGATGTGCTGATCACCGGCGCTGGTCCGATTGGCCTGATGGCGGCGGCTGTAGTGCGACATGCGGGAGCCCGCTTCGTAGTCGTGACCGACGTGAACCCGTGGCGGCTGGAGCTTGCCAGAAAATTGGGTGCCACGCGAGCTGTTGATGTTCGAACGGAATCGCTGGAAGACGTCCAGCGCGAGCTCGGGATGGCCGAAGGCTTTGACGTCGGGCTGGAGATGTCCGGCAATCCGTCAGCTTTCAGGAGCATGCTGAAGAATATGGCTCACGGCGGGAAGATCGCGATGCTCGGAATTCCGTCCGAAGACATTTCGATCGACTGGCATATTGTGGTGTTCAACATGCTGACGATTCAAGGAATTTACGGCCGTGAGATGTATGAAACGTGGTACAAAATGACGGTGATGCTGCAGAGCGGGCTGGATATCAGCCCCGTGATTACTCACCGCCTGCACTTTACGGAATTCGAAAAAGGTTTCGAGGCGATGAGATCCGGGCAGTCCGGGAAGGTGATTCTCAGCTGGCAATAGGCAGCAATTCGGGGCCACGGGTTTCATTCAAAAACCGCTGAGCGGCTCTTCCGAAAACGTGCTCTCGCTTGCGTCCTTCTTTATTCAGCCGATGGAGAATTTTCCATGTCCACTTTAACGGATCACGCTCTTCGCGAGCTGGAATCCATTCGTCAGCAGGGATTGTTCAAGTCCGAGCGAACGATTGATTCGCCGCAGCAGACGGATATCCGTCTGCAGGATCAACGCGAAGTTTTAAATCTATGTGCGAACAATTACCTGGGTCTGGCCGATCATCCGGCCATCATTCAGGCGGCGCATGAGGCTCTGGATCGCTGGGGTTACGGCATGGCGTCGGTCCGCTTTATTTGCGGAACGCAGACGATTCATCGGACTCTGGAAAAAAAACTGAGCGAGTTTCTGGGGACGGACGACACGATTCTTTACAGCTCGTGCTTCGATGCGAATGGAGGCCTGTTTGAAACGTTGCTGGGTGAGTCCGATGCGATCATTTCGGACTCCCTGAATCATGCCAGCATTATTGATGGAATCCGCCTCAGCAAGGCTCAGCGATTTCGTTATCGCAACAATGATATGGCCCATCTGGAAGAGCAACTGCAGGCGACTGAAGCGTGTCGGTTCCGCCTGATCGCCACCGACGGTGTGTTTTCCATGGACGGGTATCTCGCGAACCTGCCGGCCGTCTGTGAACTGGCTGACAAATACAACGCGAGTGTGATGGTGGATGATTCCCACGCCGTGGGTTTCATGGGTCCATCCGGCCGCGGCACGCCAGAACATTTTGGTATCGCGGATCGCATCGACATTCTCACTGGCACTTTGGGAAAGGCGCTCGGCGGCGCCAGTGGTGGCTACACGAGCGGTCGAAAGCCGATCATCGATCTGCTGCGTCAGCGATCACGCCCGTACCTGTTTTCGAATACGCTGGCACCGCCGATTGCCGCCGCGTCTGTCAGAGCGCTTGAACTGATCAGCGAATCGCAACAGTTGAGAGATCAGTTGCGTCACAACACTCAGTATTTTCGAACTGCAATGGTGAGTGCCGGGTTCCGTGTTCTTGACGGGGAGCATCCAATTATTCCCGTCATGATCGGTGACGCGTCGCTCGCCGCACAATTTGCGGAGGCCCTGCTGCAGGAAGGAATTTACGTCGTAAGCTTTTCGTTTCCTGTTGTGCCGAAGGGCGAAGCCCGCATCAGGACTCAAATGTCGGCCGCTCATTCGCACGATCAGCTGGAACGCGCTGTGTCTGCGTTTCGGAAAGTGGGCCAATCCCTGGGGATCATCAACTGAGTTCAGTCCGTTTGCTTCGAGGCTGTAGATTTATTGATTTCTAAATGAAATTCACAAGTTCTCCGCACCGAAAACACCGTAGGCCACATGGCCGCCAAAGCCAAGCGACAGCTTGGCTGCACACTGCAGCGAATTGTGTCGCACGGCTGTGCTGCTGAGCGGAATGTTGCAGCGCGGATCCTGCTGCGACAGATTTATTGTGCCTGGAATCTGGCGATGGTGCAGCGCCAGAATTGTGATGGCCGTTTCCACGCTGCCAGCGGCGCCCAGCAGGTGGCCCAGCGCCCCCTTGACGCCAAAGCAATGCGGCGCAGCATCTCCGAAGGCATTGCTGATTCCGCGAGCCTCGGCCAGATCATTCGATTCCGTACCGGTGCCGTGCAGGCTGATGAAATTCGGACGCAGCGATCGATCAGCGTGAGTCCGTCGCAGCAGCTCTTCAACAACGGCGCCGGAAGCGTCGATCTGAGTCATCCCAGTGGGATCGCTCAACCAGCCACCGGCAACAACGCTTGCCAGACCGGCCTGGTTTCTTGCGGCCGCATGTTCACGCGATTCCAGAACCAAAACGGCTGCACCTTCACCAACAATGAAGCCATCGCGAGCTTCATCAAAGGGTCGGCAGGCTGTCGCCGCGTCGTGGTTTCGCGAGGTGACTCGCAGCCGGTGAAACGACGACAGTACGGAGGCTCTCAGACCTGCATCTGCGCTGCCGACAATGCAGACATCACAAATCCCTGCATGAATCATCGCAGCGCCCTGCAACACGGAAATCAATCCGGTGGCGCACGCCGCAACCGGACAGCTGACACCCGCCTGCGCGCCAAGAACGGCAGCGATGGCTCGGGTGGCGCTGTCCGTCGAAAAAGTACTGGACCAGAGCAACGCAAACTGACGATCGCGTTCCGCCTCTGCCCGCGAATCGTCCGCAACCGAAGGTGGTCGACTGGCCTGATTGAAACTGGAAGTCAGCGGTGCCCCCAGCATCTCGGTCAGACGTTCGGCTGTTCGCAGACCACCTTTACTGCTGCCGTAAGCCACCGCCAATCGATCGGCGCTTCGTTGCGGCTGCAGGTTCGCGTGGCCCAGCGCTTCGTGCAGGGCCAGCAGTGACATCGCCACAAGCGGTTCGGAACTCCACAAGGACTGAATTTCAGGGCTCTGCGGACTCATGATCGACGAAGCGTGCAGTCTGTGAACCACGTCCGCATGATCAACCGGCGCACCATTCAGACGCACCCCTGTGAGATCACTCAGTTGTTCGTAATGATCAATGTCGTCGGGCGTCAGGATGCGGCCGCCGCGTTCGTTGCGAATGAGCCGCCGCCATGTTTCGTTGGCCGAGCAACCGAGCGGCGTCACCATTCCCACGCCCGTCACCAGAACGTCGCGGCGGGAATGATTGGTGCGGAAAGAAAACACGGAACACCGGCGGCAGAAGATACGGAGGAAAACAAAACGGCAGTGTCCGGAATGCGCAACGGCCACGCAAGCTGTTTGATCGTCTGGGCTCCGGATTCGCAAACATGCAGGCAACCATCGCCGAATGTAGAAGAACCTTGCAGAACGCATCCGGTTTCCCTGCAGGATTCGCTGTTGGTGTCGCGGCAGACTGCGAAATCGATTTGAAAACTCGCCAGCCGGACGTCGCAGGCGCGCCTGTGCAGCAGGGCGGAATGTGGTACTCTGGCCAATTACTTGTGCGTGAGTGCTTATGGTCAGAAAATGGTAAAACAGAACGTCGATGAATTCAATCTCTCCTCAGCAGTTTTCTGTGACGTCCGAGACCGCCGGTGCGGTTCTTGCCGCGTTGCGAAGGCACGTTCCCAATCTGCCATGGTCGGCCGCAAAGAAGCACCTGATCAGTCGTTTGATTTCGGTGAACGGAATCTTGTGTATTGATGAGGGGCGGCGAGTTGTGGCGGGCGATACGATCGAACTTCGTGGTCAGCCGCTGCCACCACCGCCGCGCGACGATGATGTGAAAATCCTGTTCGTCGATCCGGATGTAGTCGTCGCCGAAAAGCCGGCCGGAATGTTGTCGTTGCGGCATCCGGGCGACGTCAACTGGAAGCAGGAGAAGAAAGATCGCCAGCCATCTCTCGAAGAGTGCCTGCAGCGGCTCATCAGCCGTCGCAAGGACCCGATCCTCCGCAACACTGGCAGTGAACTGCTGGCGGTGCATCGGATTGATCGTGAAACCAGCGGCATCCTGGTGTTCGCAAGGAACGAAGCCGCGCAGGCCGGCCTGATCGAACAATTTGCGGCTCACGATGCACTGCGTCGTTATTTTTGCGTCATCCCCGGCTTGTTACCTGAGCAGACAATTGAGAGTCGCCAAATCCGTGACCGCGGCGACGGCCTGCGCGGCAGTTCGCCCGACGGAAGCTGGGGCCGCCGAATGGTGACTCACATTAATCCCCTGAGGCGTCTTGGCGACTATTGTGAACTCGAATGTCGACTGGAAACGGGACGTACAAATCAGATTCGCATCCATCTGGCGGAACTTGGTCATCCGATCTGCGGAGATGTGAAGTATCGAGGCCCGGTTGGAGCGGCTCCGATTTCCGATCACAGCAAAGCGCCTCGTCTGGCGCTGCATGCCGCCGAGCTCGGTTTTGTGCATCCGGTGACGAAGGAACCGCACGACTACAAGTCGCCATGGCCGAAGGATATTCTGGCCATGATTCGTCGCCTGAAAGGCGCAGATCCGGAACCTGATCGCCGACATTAAAACAGTGCCCGACAAGTGTCGAAAATCAAGGTGCTGACTTGCTCAAAAGGAGGCATAAAAATTAAATTAACATTCCGTCGGCGATGGGCGGTTGCTTAGCCTTCGTTTAGCCAGCCGATGTGTTGATCCATGGAGCCGCAATCCGGCGGCACGCGTCGACATCCGTTTGAATCTGAGTAATCAGCTGTTCGATCGAAGCAAACGCATGCAGGGGTCGCACTTCGCCCAGAAGATCCACATCGAGTCGGCTTTCGTAAAGGTTGCCCGAATAGCCGTCGACATAGCATTCAATTTTTTCGCGGTGTTCGCCGAATGTGGGGTTCGGGCCAATACTGACCGCCACCGGATATTGGCGATCCTCCAACTGCGTCATTCCAGCATACACACCATGAGCCGGTAAGAGTGTTGGGATTTCGGACAGGTTCGCCGTGGGAAATCCAATCGTCCGGCCTCGCCTAGCCCCGCGTTGAACCATGCCCGAGATTCGATACGGATGTCCAAGCAGTTCCACCGCCTGAATCATTGCGCGGCTGCAGAGCAGTTCGCGAATACGGCTGGAAGAGATCATGACTTCTGATTCAAGCACAGGCTCCACAATGCGGCACTGCAGACCGCTGGTCTCACATAGGTTTTTTAGCAGACTCACGTCCCCGTGGCGGTCCTTGCCGAAGCGGAAGTTGGGCCCTTCGACGATGCCGCGAGCTTCGAACAGGCCGACGATGACATCCGCAAAGAACTGCTCACCGGTCATCTCCAACAGTTTTCGAGTCACGGGCAGAACGACAACTTCATCTACCCCCTGCTTTTTCAGGAGCGAGATCCGTTCGTGTACGGTGGTCAGAACGGGCGGAGTGAATTCGGGCCGCAGCAGGGTGATAGGGTGCGGATCAAAAGTGACAGCCACCGCTTTAGAATTCGTTTCGACTGCCAGGCGCTGCAAACATTGCAGCATCGCTGCGTGACCACTGTGCACTCCGTCGAAGTTGCCAATCGCAATGCTTCCACGGCGAGCAGTCAGAGGAACATGAAGATTTGCAATAGTCATTGATCAGCAGAGGCCCGAATTCATCACATCAAATCAGCGGTATTGAAAGGCTGGAATTCTCAGACCGGCAACCGTCCCGCAGGAAGCTGGTGCAGCAGAAGCCGATGGCTGATCATCGGCGTCTGCATAAACCGACAGATCAGAGGCGAAGTTATAGACAACAGCGGGCTCAGTGGCCAGAATCAGCCCATTGACTTCTGAAATAGAGACGAAAACGAAGCATCAGCCACATCGTCGCTCAGACAGCCGTCTTTCCGGCGGCCTCCACAACGGCCTTCATTTTTTCCAGCCCCGTCTTTGCGACTTCCATGGCATCCTGTTTCCAGTAATCGCGATTGAATAACTCCAGCGACAGAGTGATATGCCGCCCGTGGCCTCCAATGGAATTCAGGATCTTCGACATCGGAGCCACTCCGTCACCCGGGTAGACGCGATGCGAGTCGTTCATTTCTTCGCGTGCGGGCGTCGCCGGATAATCGTTCACATGAAACACCTGCAGCGGGGCGTCGCTGAAGAGATTTAAACCGGTGAAGTCCGAACCGCCTTTGAAAATGTGATAGATATCCAGCAGCAGACAGGCTTTGGGATGTCCGGTTTCCCCCGCCACAAACATCACTTCGCCCAGACGCGAAAGATTTTTTGAGAAGCCCCAGACTTCCAACTGCGGCAGCACATCCATCTGGTCGCCCAGATTCTGCAGTGCCCTGAAACGTTCGGCCACGACAAACAGATCCAGCTTCGGGCTGTCAGCCTGATGAGCGCCCACTGGAGGAGCGGCGATACGAGTTCCGCCGATTTCACGCAGCATCTCCATATCGCGGCGAGCCTCTTCCAGAGCGGCTTTCCGTTTCTCTTCATCGTCGACGATCCACTGAGCAAATCCGATGGCGCTGTCGACGGTCAGACCGCTGTCGGAAATTCGCTTGCGTAGATCGGCCAGCTTGCCGCCTTTTTCCACAAACTGCCGCAAGGTGGGAATCCACGGTTCAATGCCGTCGTAACCTGCCCCCGCAGCAATGTCCACTTCCTTTTCAATCCCCAGTTCCTGGCCTCGAATCGTGCTTGTGTTGAGGCAGAAGCGAAACGCGTTGTCTCGCCTGGCGAAAGTCGGCCGATTGGTTCCTGCGGCGTGAACAGATCCAGGCTGCATTCCCGCAGCAGCCGCTCCAAGTCCAGACAGGGCCATAGCATTCAGAAAATTTCGTCGATCGCCAGACATTACAAAACCTTAAAAATCGGGGTACAGAATTGGGACGCGGTGAGGTTGAATCGCCGGGTAAGCAGTCACGCACAAGTAACTGAGGAGAATTCGTTTAACCGTTAGCCGACAGGCGTACGTTGATAACTCCCCGCGTACGCCTGTCGGCTAACGGTTAAACACAGAAACTTTTGCATGGGTGCTTGAAAGGACCGGGCGCATCATGAGTCCCCCCTCTTCGTCACACCTCACTTCTTCAAATTTGATTCAGCCGGATTGTGTGAACCTGTGCCGAAAGTAGCGGACAGCAGGAAAGAATGGAACCGAGAATTTTCTGCAACATGCTCCCGCCGACAACAAAAAATCGCCAAATCCGGTGACTTTGCCAGCATGGACGGTCGCATTTTTGAACCATGGCCGAAGGTTTTCGGTTTGCCACTTGAACCAGCCGCAGGGGCGGTTAACTTTGAAGGACTTTAGATTGTTCAGATTCTTCAATTGATACCAGTGCAGGCTTTTTAGTGAAACTCGCGTGGCATTTCAGTAAAGTGAATCCGCGGTTTAAAAACCGCGAAGCGACTCAGGGTGAGTTCTTTTCGAACGACACTGAATTGCGGGCGTTCATCCGTGAAGCCGTGCAAAATTCGCTGGACGCCAGGCGACCCGGTCTCAATGGGCCAGTCTCGATCCGTATCTTTATTTCCGGCCAGGAAAGCGCTCTCAGCCCGGCGGCGGCCAAACCGTATTTTCGGGGCGGCTGGGATCATTTTCATGCCACTGGCAGCGGCTTGCGAGACGCTCCGGGCAAAGACGATATTTGTCCGTTCATTACCTACGAAGACAGTGGCACAACGGGACTGACCGGCGACGTGGAACAGTACCACGAGATCCCGGGTGTCAGAAATCCGTTCTACTATTTTTTCCGCGCTGAAGGCCAGTCGAACAAACTGGAAACTGGGCGAGGCCGCTGGGGCCTGGGGAAATTTGTGTTTCCACGCAGCAGCGCCATTCGAAGTTTCTTTGGACTGACTGTTCGCCACGACGACGGAAAACGATTGCTCGTCGGTCAGTCCATTTTGCGTTCTCACCATATCGACGACAAGAGTTACACGCCCGACGGCTGGTTCGGAGAAAAACCCGACAAGGACGAAGCCGCCGCGCCTGTTGACGACGAAGATTTCATTAATCAGTTTGAATCGGATTTCTGCCTTGAACGCAAAAAGGATCCCGGGTTATCGATCGTCGTGCCATTCTGCGATCTCAGCTGGACTCCGGAAGCTGTGGTTGAATCCGTCGTGCAGGACTATTTCTATGTCATCCAGCGTGATGAGCTTATAGTAACCGTTGAAGGACATCAGTGTCAGACGGTGATTAATTCGCGAACGCTGCCCGGTATTGTGGATCTCGCCAGCGAACAGATTCAGCAGCAGATCGCGCCACTGCTTAGCCTGACTCAATGGGCGCTGTCCCACGAAACCGCTGCGGCTCAAATTCTGCTGCATTCGAATGTTCCTGGCAGTCTCGCCAAATGGAATCAAAAGTCGATTCCTCCGGAGATTTTTGCAGCTCTGCGGAAAGCATTTCATGATGCCGGGCGTTTAGCGCTGACAATCCCGCTGGACGTGCATCACCGCCATGGGGCCGTGCGGAACTCCTGGTTTAAGATTTATCTGGAACGAGCGCAAGGATCACTGCAGAAGCGGCCGATGTTCATCCGCGACGGAATCATCATCTCCGACGTTCGCAGCCGCCTGATTCGGGATGTGCATGGCATCGTCGCCATTGATGACGCCCCCTTGACGGAATTCCTCGGCGACGCGGAGAATCCGGCGCATACCGAATGGCATGAAGAGTCGTCGCATTTCAAAGGCAAGTACGTCAACGGCGCCGCGACTTTGCGGTTCGTTCGCAATTCTGTAGCTGATCTCTGCCAGATGCTGACGGAAGCGGCGGAAGACGAAGATCCCGAACTGCTGCTGGATGTGTTTTCGGTCGGCGGGGCTGGCGTTGGTGCCAACTGGGCCGTGGAGTTTTCGTCGATGACCAGTAAATCGCCAGAGGAGAGTGCGGCGAGCGATCAGCGTCTAAAGAGCCTGAAAGCCAAGCCTCGCGCGGTTCGTTCCTGGCGGCTTAATCGACGTGAAGGCGGGTTCCGAATTGCCGGCCGTCCAACGCAGGCGGAGTTGAATCGAGGCATTGAGATTCTGGTGGCCTATGATCGCCGTAGCGGCAGTGCGTTGCGAAAGTATTCGACCACCGACTTCCAGCTGGATCAGGCCCCCGTGCAGATTGATGCTCACGGGGCTCATATCGAAATTCCGGAACCCAACCGTCTGATCGTTTACCCGGACGCAGAAAGCTTTGACGTCACCGTCACCGGTTTCGACAAGAACAGAGACCTGTTCCTCCAGGCTCGCACGAGTAAAACACTCTCACGCATCCGCAATGTGCGTGAAGAGTTGGTTTTCGAATAACGAGCGCAAAAGCATCGTTCAAATCGGCCTCGCTTTCGGCGGTCGTTCGCGCCTTCAAATCGGTGCCAGTTCGTTCCGTCCCGGGGCCAGCAGAAACTTGCCAGCCACGTTGTGCTGAAGTGTCACTAAACATACTGGCACCATCATCTGCTGATCCACTGTCAGCATTGAGTGCCCCGCTCGGCAAAGCATGGCCCCACATGCCGAACATTGGCTAATTGGTGTGAACACACTGAACGCACGTGGCTTCTGCTCATTCCGGAACTACATAATTCAAATCCTCTCCTACCGCAGAAAACTCAGTCTCAAACCCACTGTTCAGTGCCATCGAATTGCCGGAAAAACTGAAAACTCCGAAAGGCACCCAACCCAACAACATGCACTTCGCCAGGCAACTACTTCAGATCAGATCAGATCAATCAATTCATTCGCAAACAAGTCGGTGATCGTGTCATCGACAGCCTTGAAGTACCAGTCTGCCCCACCACCTCCAGCGAGAGAGTCATCTGCTCCAGCGTCGTTGACAACGGTCGTCTTAGCCTTGAGTGACGCAGGGGGCGTACCCACACCAGCACGAATTCGGGTGATGCGTGTAGCGTAGTCGCGGGCCGAAACCCATTCTTTGCGAAGGTTTTTCAGCTTAACGATCAATGTATCACTCGTCGTAACTCCACCGATCAGAATGTCGTCACCGGTACCGCCGATGAGCGAATCGATGCCAGCACTGCCGATCAGAATGTCACGCCCGTCACCGCCGTTCAAGACATCATTTCCTCCACTCCCGACAAGCACATCGTCACCGGCGTTGCCTGTGAGCGTATTGGCAACTGCGTTGCCAATTAACAGATCATCGCTCTGTCCTCCGATTACGGATTCAAAGCTGCTGGAGGAATTCAGTTGCAGTCGGCGATTGGCGTGTACGGCCTGAAGCACCGTGGTTCCCAGTTGCAGGGTAACGCCGGTTTTCAGAGCCGCAAAATTCAAGGTATCGAAACCACCATTCGTAAGTTCAGTGACTTTGTCGATCTCAGCAATGTTTGCCGTTCCAAAAAAGTAGACGTCGTTCCCTGTTCCACCAAGCAAGGTATCGTTTCCAGCAGCTCCGTTCAGCGAGTCATTGCCGGCATTGCCAGTCAGAACATTGTTCAACGAATTGCCCGTCAACGTATCACCGGCCGAACCACCCGTAATATTTTCAAACGTTGTCGTAGCGTTCAACTTGAGTTGGCGCCTTGTATGCACCGTCTGAAGAGCCGAGGATCCCAAATTCATCGTGACAGCTGTCGTCAATGAAGAGAAATCCAGAGTGTCCACGCCGCCGTTAGTGGCCTCGGTGATTGTATCTGACTCAGCGGCTGAAGCCGCACCGAAGACGTACGTGTCATCACCCAGACCGCCGGTCAACAAATCAGAGCCATCTCCACCTGTCAGAGTATCGTTACCGGCGTCGCCGTTCAGTTTGTCGTTGCCGGCGTTGCCAATCAGAACATTGTCCAGCGAGTTGCCCGTCAGCGTATCTGCGGCAGAGCCGCCGATGACATTCTCGAATGTTGTCCCCAGATTTAGCTTCAGCTTACGATTGGTGTGAACATTCTGGACGGCTATCGATCCAAGATTGAACACGACCGCGGTCGTCAGGTCGGAGAAGTCCAGAGTGTCCCGGCCTCCGTTTGCGGCCTCGGTGACAGTGTCTGTTTGAATGCCAGAAGCCTGGCCAAAGATGTAGGTATCGTCACCCGAGCCACCGGTCAACAGATCATTGCCATCTCCACCTGTCAGAGTGTCATTGCCAGCGACCCCGATCAGGCGGTCGTTGCCTCCGTTCCCAAACAAGGCATTATCCAGCGCATTGCCGGTCAGGGTATCAGCCGCAGATCCACCAATTATATTCTCGAGTGTCGCACCGGAATTCAGTTGCAGCGTCCGATTGAGGTGTACGACCTGAGGAGTGGCCAATCCCAGATCCAGCGTCACTGAGGCTGCGAACGAGCCTGACAACAGGGAGAAGTCGAGAATATCAACACCCTCGTTGGCGGCCTCCGTGATCGTGTCTGTTTCCGCCAGGAATGCCCAGTCAAAGCTGTATGTATCATCGCCTGCGCCTCCGCTCATTGAATCATTGCCTGCTCCGCCCTGCAAAGTGTCATTGCCAGCATTGCCCTTCAGCAGATCGTTGCCAGCGTTGCCGACCAGCACGTTATTCAGCGCGTTCCCAGTCAGGATATCCCTCGCAACCCCTCCCTCAATGTTCTCAAACGTGGCAGCAGAGTTCAGTTGCAGCGTTCGATTGGTGTGGACATTCTGAATGGTCGTCAATCCCAGATTCAGCGTTACGGATGTCGTGAGTCCGGAGAACGACAACATATCCGTTCCTTCGTTCGGATTCTCGGTCACCCGATCGGCTTCGGCCGATATGGCACGGTTGAAGAGATAGAAATCATTGCCTTTGCCACCGAAGAGCGAATCATTGCCACTGTCTCCCGACAGAGTATCGTTGTACTGACTTCCGTAGATCGTGTCGTTGCCGTCACCCCCGAAAGCCGTTACCCAGACCGAAGAGAGCTTCGCATCAACGATGTCGTTACCGGCACCCGCGTTAATTAACAAAGAAGCTGACAACGCCGGAATCGAATTCGCGACGGTGACTCTGTCCGCTCCGCCTCCGGTATAAACTCCCACGAAGTTATTTGTATTCGCCTGCGTCAATCCCGCGACTCGAACAGAATCTTTCTGGTCACTCAGGAATACACGCACGTTCTCGACGTCACTATCATGAATGTGAATTCCGCCGGAGTTCAAACCGGTCACCGACAACACATTGAAAAAGTCCTTTTGCCGACTTATCGTTTTAATGGACGTCTTTGAGGGGCCATCTGCCAGGACCTCGCTGCTGCTGGTGATTCCGTTCTGATCGGTCACAACATAGGTATTCAGATAGTGCAGCTTGTCACCGGTCGTAGTCACCGCATTTCTGAAATCGATGGCCGCCTGTGCTCCGCGAGTCTGCCGGACCACATCAATGGTCGAACCACTGACATCCTTCAGCAGGCCAAACATGTTGTCGATATAGCTGTAGAAATCCTCGAAGCTTTCGAAGTACTGGGACAGTGTGGCACGCAGTCCGTCCAGAGCCGTGTCAAAGTCGTTGATCTGTGTTGAAAGATCTGTCAGCAGAGAACTTGCTGGTGAACTCTTTGTTGTTGCATCATTCAGGGCCGCGAGGGCGCCCTGCTTATCGCTCACGGCCTGGATGTATCTGGCGTCGCAAGTGTAATCGAGCTGGAAGATGGCGCTGTAGCCGAAGAGCCAGCTCAAGTTGACGGTGTACTCACTGGTCAGTCGTGTTTGCGTCGTCGTGAGTCGCGCACTTGCGGCGTTGTGCTGCTGCTGGAAGAACTGCACGATGGCCTGGTTCGAATTATCCACGGACTGAAGTCGTTCCAGGTCATTCTGAAGTGACTTCAACATGGCGTCGTACATGGATTCGTCGGCCAGAAGTCCCAGTTGTGGTGCGACGGAACCACGAAGACTCAGAAGCTGCTGATACTGTGACTTAAAGAGCTCAAAATTGAAGCCGTCAACCAGGTACGGGCGAGAAGTCTGGAATGAATCGATGTTCTGCAGGACAGTGCGGAAACTGCGGAAATCCGAACTGGTTTTATAGTCGCTGAAACGCCCGACGATCTTGTGACTCTGTTCGTAAGCCTTTAGCGTTCTGGCCAGTTCCTGAGATTGGTTGTAGGCCGTCAACACTTTCACGAAACCCGGATCATTGAAGAGACTATCAGCGTCATTCCAGGTCGGGTTCGCCGCATTGCGGAAGTTCACGGCCTGAACGAACCCACCCGATGCCGTCGCTGCGTTGATACCATTCCAAAGCGTTTTCAATTGGTTCAATGCGGCCGCTTCTTCGGTCAACAATATTCGCGGCACCGCTTGTTGACGAATTCCGGGAAGAATCTGATCGAGCCCGTCGCCGGATGTCAGATAGATTCCGTCTGGTCCAGCCGCAATGCCGTTGGCCGTGAACGGCGTGTGGAAGGAACTCAGCTCACCACTCAGACTCAAATCGAAGGCAGTTACACCCTTACCAGACACGGTGGATCGGTAACTGGCATAGACCTTGTCTCCCTGAACGGAAAGTGAGCTGTAGACGAGATTGGAATCAGGATGAGTGTAGTCACTCAGGAAGTTGACAGATGCGTTGTAACTTTCAATCCTCCCACCAAAACTCACATAAAACGAACCGTTCGTGGCTACGGCAATACCGTCGGCTTCCACACCATTCGTGTTAAGTCCACCCAGCTGGGACAGGTTTGCATTAAGCCGATGAATTCCGGTATTTCCGGCTCCAGTTACATAGATTGCAAAGACAACGCCTGCATTCACACTCAGCTGTGTGTATTTTAAACTCGTGTCGCTATCAGTATAAGAACCCAGTTCCGTTCCGGAAGGACTGTATTTATAGATTCTGTTACCAGACGTCATATACAGGTTGCCGTCATCGCCGGCTGTGAATTCATCAACCCGAAATGCTGTGTTGAAGAAAAAGCTCTGATTGAAATTCAGGTCTCGAATAGTAAATCCGCTTCCCACAACGAACGAATTATAGGCCGTGTAAAGTGTACTTCCTCGAAGACTAATATTGCTGTAGATCAGGTTCGGGTCCGGAGTGTAGGTAAAGTTGTTTACCAACACGCCGCCGGTGTTGAATCTGTATAGACTGTTCCCCGTCTGGGCCTGAAATGTTAATTCCTGACGGAGAACATCGATTTTTCCCAGCAAGATATTGACTGCCCATGTAATCGCCGTATTGGCACCAGCAAGACGGTTGGCTGAGGCGACTGACGCTGCAAATCCCAGCCTGATATTCGCCGCCGCCGCATCGAACTGATCCTGCATCGACTGCAGGGAGGTCGCAACACTGAAATTTGTTGCGATCAGGGAGTCGGCTGCACTGCTGGTTCCAATCGTTGATGCTGACTGATAGTAAGCATTCAATTCCGCGGATGATACGCCGTATGAGTCACCGGTTGCGGCCGTGAAGAACGGAGACAGAAGAACGCCAGCATTGTTTTGAGCCTGATTGAACTGAGCGAGGTCTTTCTTCTTTTGCTGACTCGTGTCACGCAAACGCTTCATCTCATCAAGTGTCGGCTTCATATTGTAACCGCTGCCGACAGTCGGAACGTTGAAGTTCCGGTAATTGTAATTCCACGACCCATAGAATGGTATGCCGATGACATAGGTGACAGTGCGTACTCTTGAAAAGATACTGCTCAGATTGAGTGTCCTAGTATTCTGGTCGTAGGCATCGAGAAGCTGTTTTTCTGTCGGATAAGAGCCTGTGGGGACTTCGGAAGGCCTGACGATCTCAATCTCTTGACTGGATCCAAAGATAGCGTCCCATCCGCTGACGACCGTTTGCGTCACCCGCTGAACGAGCGATGCAATTTGCGAACTGTAGCCCGCTAATTGCGAGTTCAGTGAATTAATCTGAACCTGTGCATTCTCCGCTCCCGCCCTGGCGGCGAAGTACTTTGTCAGCGTGTCCTTCAGGAATGCCTTCAGCGCATTCTGCTTCGTGGTGACAATTTCCGCCACACCATTCTGAAATGCAGTCTGTGCGTCCCGCAGGATGTCGCCAACAATCGTTCCGAGTTCATTGGCCGCTCGCACTGCGACGTTCCGGAGATCAGCGGCGTTGGCCTGAGCTGCCGATTGAGCATCCGCAATGGCCTTCAGCTTTAGCAGATTACTAATCAACTGGTTTTCCGTTGGATCCGTGACTGAAAATCCTAAAGCGTCGGTGACTTGTCGCAATTCATCAGATTCGGTGGTGTGCTGAACGGTACTGTTCTTCAGGTCAACATTAGCGCCGGCGGTCAATGCTTCTCCATGGATCTGCACACTGTCGTAGCCGTCCTCGCCGAAGGTGAAGAGCTGGCTATTGACCTTATCGACCGTTCCTTCGCCGATTGAGAACGTATCGTCCCCGGGGCCGCCATGCAGAAACGTCTGCCCGCCAATTGCGAGGACATTAAACTGATCGTTCAGGTTTCCTCCCCGAACAACGGTTTTTCCCGCAAAGCTGCTGTTGTTCAGAGTCAGCGTTGTACTGGTCTCAGAGTTGAGCTTCAGCTCTGCCTGGTCAAATGCATCAAAGAACACATTCGCCGGTTGACCGTTGACATGCAGGCTGTTCCATTGACCATCAGAAACACTGGTTCGACTCACCACATAGCCATTGTAAACCTTCAGGTTGACCGGTCCCGCAGTAATCAGGCTGATGCCGATCACGTTCGGAACAGTATTTCCATCCAGCGTTATCTCGCTGTTCTGCACTTCAAACGCCAGCTCCTGGCTGGTCGCTGGGTTGTAAATATTTGCCAGCGAAAAGAGAACATCAGAACGACTTGGATCAGGATGCGATGTTGTAGAATAAGACGCCGTGAATCCTGTCCCCGCAAGGAATTCGTCGAGCTGTGCGCGAGCGGACACCACGTTCTGGTTGCTGTCGAGAGTATCCTGGAACGTCGCGTACGAAATACCGCTGGCGATCTGGACCGTCTCATTCTTTCCCGCCTGCAACGAACTCAGACGATCTATCAATGTCGTGTCGTAATAGCGGTTCGTGAATTCAATCTGGTTTTTCAGATAGTCATCCAACGTGTTTCTGACTCTCGTCAGATTGGGTCCCGTCAACGATCGGAGTTGTGAAACCAAATCCGTTCGTGGATCTCCACCTGTGGTGATGGCCGGGTAGACGACTCGATTTGGCGCCGTCGTAATGACTGTTTTGGTCATCGAACGGTCGTCAAAAATCAAATTGGAAGAGCCCTGCAGATTATTGAAGATGACGGAATCCACCAGACCTTCAGGATCGGTCAACAGGACTGGATTAAGAATATCGGCGAGTGTCCAAGCCGTTGATCCACCGATTCCGCTCGAACTCGGCACGGTGAACCGTTCCGTATGCGCCGGTACCACCGCTTCAAAAGCAACGATCCGGTTGAAGACAGACGGCAGGGTAATCTCAATTCCAAATCCAACCGGCGACTTTTCTCCACCATCGAATCCAAGGACCGTCGCATAGTTTGTGCGACGGTATGTCGGGAAGTTCAGATTGAACGTCAGTTCCGCCGTATTGGCATCCGTCCCCACAATGACCGTATCGCTGCCTGCACCGGTGTTTATCACCATGTCGGCAACAGGTCCGAGGTCAACTCCCAGCAGATAGACGCGGTCGTCGCCGGCTCCGGTAATGAGCTGGATTCGCTCGACATTTAACAGTTCCGTCAGCTTGATCCCCGCACCATAAATACGCTGCTTCTTTTTACCCGCCACGATCTCCGTATAGACAAAGAATGTGTCGCTTAAGGCTGTGCCGACAATGGCCACGGAATCAAAGCCCGCCCCACCATCGATCCGGATATTCGCGTTCTGAACGTAATACAACGAATCCCGATCGACAGCCTTCGTATCGATCGCACTCTGTTGATCCGGCCGCGCATCTTCGCCGAACGTGCCGCTGACGGTCGTCTGAGCAGTCGGCAGCTCTTCAATCTGCTCATCCTGCGTCAGCGTCAGCAAAGCTTTCACGAAGAACGTGTCGTCACCATTATCTCCATACAACCCGATCTCAGCCTGATTGTGATTGACCTCGAAATAGTCATTCCCCTCTCCCCCATAGAAGTTCATCGGGAAGGATGTGCCGCGAGTGTAATCCGTCACAACTTCGATCACCTGACCATCGACTGAAACCTGAGCCGTGGCAAGAATCGAACCGACGTACATCTGATCGTCGCCGTCATTGCCATACACATCAATAGTCTGAGCCGTGTCATCACTGATGATTTTGTCGTCTCCCGGTCCAGCCAGAACCGTGACCAGATTGATTGACGAATAGTTCACGACCTGAAAACGAGCAGACGCGGACAGTAACCCGCTATGGATACTTGTCAGAGCATTTGTGCTGCTGGCATCCACAGGAAGGAATGTTTTTGCAACATCATCGAAGTAGGAAATCAGCAAGCCGTCGCCCGGTGTTCCGTAATTTGACCAGCGGTTGGCTGCGACAGTGTCCAGCTGAATCAAGTCATTGCCGCTGCTTCCTCTGTACGTCAGTTCATTCAGGCCTGATGTGCCGGAGTCCTGCAGATTCACAAAGCTGATGCCTGCAAGACTTCTGGCCACTGTGACATCGTATCGATCGCCATCATTGCCGCCGTCAATCTTGAGCGACGCTCCATTGCCAGCAGCATCACCGACTCCATCAAAGATCGTAATGGTGTCGCTGCCGTCGCCGGTGTTAACGTCCAGATTCCCTGAGAACCGGTCAATCTTGACTCGATCGCTGCCGCCCGCTGTCGTCACACGAGTGGAACCGAGAATTGAATTATTGATGCCAAGCTGGTCGTTAAATTGTCCTAACCGAAGCTGAACATCTTCAAAGTTCGCATATTCAATGCGTCCTGTCATTCCGAATCCGGTCAGCGCCTTGCCCGAAAGCACGCCGGCTCTCCCCAGCGTTGCCGCTCTGTCGTCGAGAATCAGATTGTCATTCGCAGCGGCCGCAGCAATCACAAGGACGCCCTTGATGCCAACCAGAGCCCCCGGGCTGCCGTCCAGACTGCCGACCGTTACATTGTCGATACCTCCAGCAGTGTTAATCGTGGTCGCACCGGACACGGACTTCACCCGGAAAACATCGTTACTGGTGTCACCGAGATCTGTGATTCTGGTCGTACCGGCATGAGTACTATCGACGGTGAAGAAATCTCGGCCGGTGCCGAGAAGAACATTTAGTTCTCGGAGTGCGTCGAAAGAGATTCCCCCGGTCCCCATGTTCAATCCGCTCAGCTGACGCGATGCCAGACGACCGGCCCCTGCCGCACTGGAGACTGTGGAATTCGATACTGTTCCTGAATTGTCAGCATTGACAACGGTCGGCCCATTGCTGCCATTGATGTAAAGGTCTGCCTGGATGTTCTGCAAAGTCCTGGCGGCATTTCCGACATTGACAACGTTGTTGCTCGTACCGCCATAAATTGCTGTTGATCCTGAGATCTTTGGCACGGTCACCGTGTTCGAACCATTGCCGAGATAAAGGTCCGTCTGACCAGTGTGAGTATCATTGATCTGGAAGTTCACAGGCGCAGTGCCGAACCGCACAGCCACGTTCTCAAGATTGCTGTAGTTAACGGGGACCAGCGAATCACCGAGGTTGACAACCGTTCGAGACAGACTTCCCCCGGTTGTGGCCTGTGTGAAGGCTCGATTGTCAACAACGAGCTGGTCGTTGGTGCCAGCTCCGCTTGCGACAGTCGTCACATACTTTTCAGTAACCTGTCGCCGGAATATCTGCGCAAGGTCCGGCACAAGAATTTGTGCACTCAGCGTTTGCACCATCGGGACCAGATTGCCCTTGCGGTTAATCACCAAATTACCATTCCTGGTGACTCTGCCAACCTTTGTCCCGTCGCTGTAAAGCTGATTTCCGTGTTGAGCCAACGTCTGCCAGTTCTTTTCGCCCCGCTGAATGGACTCCAGATACGGATCGACGTAAACCAGTTTGCCTAGATCCTTCCGGAATTGCCCGGTTGTGGGGTCAATTTCATTCAAAACCTGACTGTCGAACACGGCAGCATCGCTGAACGTGTAATGCGAATTATTAAAGGCACCACCGTCTTCGCGTCGGAAGCTGGTAAATGCGGCTACAAGATTGGCGGCGGTCACCGCGACGCTCTTCTGTAGAACCTGGCCATCAGCGGTAATCTGAGCCACCTTCACCAGCTCCGTGGTGTTGGTTGACACTTCGAATCGGTCCGCATCTCCTCGGAAATCAATTGCCCCGCCCAAATCGTTGATGGAATGGCCGGCGTTGCCAACGGTCACGCGATCGTTCCCGGCTCCCCCAAGAATCGTAACAAGATCAGACGTCGCCAGCACACTGACAATATCGTTCCCACCCCCCAATGAAACCTCGACGGTTCCGGTGGTAGTTCCAACCGGTGCGATGCTTTTGTTCATGTCAATCGTGAGCGTATCAGCTGCCCCCGAGAGTCGCAGCTGAGTCCGCTCGAAGCGCTCAAACTCAACGCCGAAGTAGTCAGCTGGCAAGCCTGTCAGCTTTTGCCCGAATCCTCGCAGCAGATTGACGGCTCCAACAACCTGATCATTCGACTTGAGCTGACTTTCACGGACCGAACGTGTCGCTGATTCACGATCAACGGCGTTCGTCGTGAGCAAGCTGATATCCAGACGGACTGGATTTGCCTTACGGCTGACGAACAGACGCGGGTCATCTGCCGTCAATGTGAAGCTGCCCTTGTCTGTCTTCGTGACAGTCATAACGCCGTTTGCGGCAGTGAAAGTGAATCCTGTAATCAGGGATTTCCTGAACGTCTCTGCCAGCTTTGAGGCCACGATCACACTGGTATCACCAGCGACCGCCTTGTAGGTCAGCGTTCGATTATTGACCGTCGCGCCATAAACGGCGTTAGCCTCCACCACACTGCCAATGGTGATGGTTCCCACGCCGTTCACAGGTTGTGTTGCTGTCGCCAGTGGAGTGGCCAATGTGGCTGTGTAAATTCCGCCAGCATTAACCGCCAGCAGAAGCTTGTCAGCAATGATTCTGGTTGTGTCGTTCACGGCGGCTGTGATCGAGTACGCAGTGCCGTTCAGATTCAGCGTCCAGGCATCAGTCGGATTGATTTGACCCGCAATGGTGACTTCGTGACGACGACGTTCCTCGTCATAAAGCGTACTCCCACCTTCAAACAGCAGTCTGCCGCTCGCGTCTTTCAACTGCACCTTATACAGGAGTTCCAGCGATCCGCTGCGGACTGTTCCATCTTCATTGTGAATGACGAAGCGGTCCCCGGCACCGCCATTGTCAGCACCTCCATCCACAAGCAATTTGCCGTTAAACACATTGAGGTTACTGACGCGATCTTCCAGGATCTCGTACGGCTTAGGATCGACTAGAAGCTTCGGCGTCGATGTTGCGTAGTAGCCCTGATAGTACCAGTCATTGAGGTTATGATAATCGTACGACGAGACAATGTACTGACCGGTCGTACGGATCAATGCCTGATGGTGATCGTTCCAGGCTCGATCATCCCACCTAATATGTGCGTCCTCTCGATTGTCGAGGTAGACCTTGCTGTTCACAAAGTTGTTCAGGTCCGTGGCCAGCGGGACACCGTTGTCGAACGTGAACCCATCGTAGCCGGAAACAGAAATCGGACTCTGAAGATGGAACGGCGTGCCCAAATAGCCTGCGGCAACAAACGCATTATAGGAGTCCAGTCGTCTTCGACTCTGGATGTCCGTCCAGGAAGGATTAAACCACGTGTAATTCGCTGTGCGCCCCTGAATATTCTTGAGTGTGACGTTGACCCACGTCTCATAGGAATAATCATTCTTGACAGACGCTTTGGAAAGCACCGGGTAGATCTTACGTACGTCCTGCCGGAGAATCGCGTCCGGAGTAAACAGATACTGAGGCAGATCACGCAGCACTGGCGCGATGGCACCACTCATGTCACCGCCAAGGTGAACCTGATCGTTGCCGGATCCACCACGAACTGTGGTCTCCAGTCCCGGACCTGTACTCAGGATGTAGAACTGATCGTCACCGTCGGCCCCGTTGATTTCCAGCCGTTCGATATTCGCAAAGGTAATGAAACGTCCGGCTCCCGCTACGAAGTTATCAGCGACCACAAAGACATCGGAAATCGGCGTGCCGTTAATGACCATCGTGTCGATACCGGGACCGCCGTCAATGTTGACGTTTGCGTTCTGCAGGTAATCGTAAAGCTGCTGCTGAGTCTTTGGAGCATCGACTTCAGTTCGCAGATCATAGGTGTTTGCGCCAAGACCACCGAGAATCGACCGAGCCTTCGGACGTCGGTCATCCGTAAGATCCTGCTTCGCAATCAGGTAGGTGTTGATGATGAAAAGGTCGTCGCCCGTTTCTCCGTACAGCCAGATCTCTGCCCTGTTGTAGTTGACTTCGAACTCATCGTTGCCGGTACCACCAAAGATCTGCGTCGGAGCCGTTACGCCCGGCGTCGTTCGACTCAGATCAACAACTGGTACGCCGCGACTGTCCAGTGTTGTCACAACCGTACCGATCGTCACAGTATCTTTGCCAGTGCCGAGACTGATTTCCGTATTCGTGCGATTGTCATCAAGACGAACCGTGTCGTCTCCTTCACGAGTATCAACGATCAACTGCTCAATCTGCGCGTTGTAGTGCACAACATCCGCATTTGTCGTCCCGATGACAACCCGCGCGTCTTCATTCGCCTGAAAGGGATTGAGCACTTCCAGTCTGACAAAGTCGGCGACGGCTCGACCGTAAACTTCCAGCAAATCGAGGCCCGTCGTCCCGCCCGTGTCATTGATATAGATATTGGAACCGGCACCATCGGTGGTGAAGACAACATAACTCTCAGGCGACGCGCTGGCGTCGTTGGTCTTGTTATCAAGTGTAACTTTCTGGTTCCACGGAGTGACAGTTAAAGTCGCCATTCCGCTGACAGTGACACGGTCATCGTCGTCATTAACGATGAACCGATTGTCCGCATCACCGCCAGTCAGGATCGCCTGTTCAAAGATGGCCTTCCCGCCCTGTTGCGGCAGCCTCTCGACTTCTGTGTCGCCACTCCAGGAATCAAAATTCTCGCCCGGCAACATCCCGGCCAGATAATAATTGCCAAACAGGCCCAGATCCATGTTCCGGGTTTCACTGAACGTGTCAATGCCCCCTGCATCAATGAAAGTATCAATCCCTGGCCCGCCGGTGACGGTGTCGTTGCCAAGTCCGGAATCAATTTCGTCTGTGAATGACGAGCCGATAACGGTGTCATTGCCGGAGCCTGAGCGCAGCCGCAATGTTCTAAGTAATTTTGCGGTCACCTGAGAAGCATCGATCCGATCCACGTCAGTCGTATCATTGACGTCCAGATCTGTGCCTTCAGCATAGGATTCAACGATCAGTTCATCGGAAAGGAGATTGCTATTCTCCAAAGACAGAAGCACACCATTCTGGTGCTGAGTTTCCAGAACTGTTTGACCGATGCGTTCGTTGAAGAACGACTTCACTGTAAATGTGTCAGCGCCGCGACGACCCCGAATCGTGATAATGTCCGGTTGAGAATCCAGCCCGAACACCGGCTGAGCAAAGATGTCATAAACCGTCTTGTTGTTCTCGTCGACTTGAAAGACCGGCACCCCGGCGCTGGGTTCTGCCTTCAACGTAAAGGCCGCGTTCGTGTTTCTTTTCACCGTGATCGAAGCGCGGTCATCCGCGGCATTGCCATCATTGACAACTGCGACGGTATATCCGCTCACATCGCCCAGCAGCGTCCGCAGGTTTGTCGCGATGTCATCAATATCCGTTGTGTTGGCTGTAAAGCTGCGCGTCTGCCCTTCAATTGTGACGCTCCAGACACTGCCAGTCTCGACCGGACCAATCAAGTCGATCTTACCTGGGTTCGTTGCGTTGGCCTGCTTCACCTGCGCGACCGACAATACGATCGGCTTACCGTCCGCGTCGATTTTGGCGACCGGGACTTTGACCATGTGTGTCGTATTCTGCCACCGAGTTTCCACTGCCTGCAGAACCAACGCTCCCGCAGCTGTGGTGATTCGCGTTCCCGTCGACCCCTGAACTCGAAGCACCGCAGAACCTGTATTCACATTGCTCAGCTGAGGAGTACCGTCGGCATTAAACAGGTACTGGCCACCTTCCAGCAGGAATCGATAGAAGGTTTCTTTCTGCTCAAACGCAGAGGATGTCGTCGGATTTGATTCCACAACTTCGACGTACCGGACACCCTGGGATGTGCCCAAAGCCTTCACTCGAGTTTCACCCCGTCTTGCGACAGGTCGACCATTTACGAGGACGCGATTCCCCGAAAACGCCTGCACATCCTGAAGTTCACCATTGACCGTTTCTTCACTTAACTGCGGTGATCCGTCCGCGTTGAACAGATAGCTGCCGCCCGGCTCAAGCTGCCACCGGATGAATCCCTGCCACGTTTCCTGGCCGGTGCCCAATGCCACAGTAGGTGCCACAACTGCGTGATTGGCGGTTGGAACAACCTGTTCAACCGCTGCGATAATGGTCAGCGAGTCAGCACGAGTCTCTACAGCCTTCAGCACGCGATCTCCGCCAGCGGTCAGCTGCAACACGGCATTGGCCGAAGTCTTCTGGACCCAATAGTCGCGTCCATCAATGGATTGAATTTCCAGCGACGGACTTCCATCAGCGCGAAACAGATAACTGCCGCTCGCAAGATCATAGCGATAGAAGGTTGATATTGAGTCGTTGACACCGTTGCCATCAGGATCACCAACCCCGATCTGCAGGCTGTCCTGACTGATCAATCGTCGTGATTCCACCGTTTCCAATACGGGCTGCCCATCGACGAGCAACCGATTTCCGGTGAAGTCCTGAACGGGTTCTGAAATCCCCGAAACATCTCGGAACAGCGGCTGTCCCTCGGCATTAAAGAGATACGTTCCTCCTGGACTAAGTACATATCGGAGGAAGATAAATGGCTCTTCAAAAATTGGCTTGGTATTGCTCTCGAAGATCGGATGCAACACACCTTCCAGTTGCGTCTGTTCAAACTTCGTGTATTGCGGCACGTCCGGCAGATCACCGATATAATCCTGCAGCCGGTAGGCATTGCCATTCAGTGTTACCGTTCCGGCGCGAAACTTCGGAGTTCCGTCGTCATTGTAGAGGTAATAGCCACCTTCAATCAGAGTCGCGCGTACGAACTGAGTGTTCGTATTGAAGGCCTTGTTTCCGGCAACAGTCTGGAACGCAACGCGTGTAATCACATTCCTCAGAGTGTTGGTCCTCGTCCCAACGTAGGCCTGCACAAACTCATCGTTGCCGCCGATTGTTTCAACGGTAAGCTTCGGCGAACCGTCATCGTTGAACAGATACGCGCCGCCAGGCTGCAACGTCAATCTCTGAAACTCAAAGCCGTTCGGAGACAATCGCTGACTTCGCAACTCCACAAGCTCAACAGGTTTTGCTGAATCCAGAGTGCCATTAAATGCCTGCAACCGCAGGCCACTGGCCGTGTCCGTCCCACTCAGTTTTGGCGAGCCGTCATCATTGAACAAATAAGCACCGGTCAAGAGCGGCTGACGCGCAAATCGAAGCGTTACGACCTGACCATCCAGCAGCGGATCAAGGCTACGATTCTGAGAGAAGACTTTAACCTGATCGTATTGGTTGAAGACCGTGTTTTGTCCATTGGTCTTAATGACCGTGGAAGTCTCACTCACCGTCACGGATTGCAGCATTCGCTGCTGGTCATAGATTTCACCTCGACCAGCATCCACTTCGATGCGGTCGAGCGTTGCCCCGGTCAGATCGTCCACGAAAATCCGATCCGCCCCTTCACCGGCCTCCAGGCGCAGTGTTTCAACACCCGACATTTTCACGAGCGTCGTCGCGGCAAATCGATCCGTGAATCGCAATTCACTGTCGACGCCGACGGTCGAACTTCTGGAGACCTGGAACGTGTCTCGAATGTTCCCGGCGTCAGCCTGGACGAAGAATTTATCGGCACCACCCTGCCCGTCGACAGTGTCATTTCCGTCTCCGTTTGACCACTGAATCAGGTCCGTCCCAAGCCCGGCGAAAATGAAGTCATTACCAAGCCGGCCGGAGATATTATCATCGCCATCGTCTCCGAAAATCCGGTCGATGCCGTCATCTCCACTGATGCGGTCATCTCCGCGGCCACCGCGAATGGTATCGTTGCCGTCACCACCGACGATAATATCATTGCCCGCATTGCCCCAGATCTGGTCGTTGCCTTCGCCACCATCAATCTTGTCGGTCTCATCATCACCGACTCCGTTTTCCACTTCGCCATAGATAGTGTCATCACCGCCCAGACCCAGCAGCGTGTCGCCACCCAGACCGCCGCTGATAATGTCACTACGAATGCTGCCCAGGATCGAGTCAATCCCGTCACCGCCGTTCAGGGTTGACGATAGATAGGTGACCAGGGCCTCATTCTCGGGAGTCGAAATCCGGATATCATCGCGGCCAGCTCCGGCGTTCACGGTGATACGACCAGTCACCAATGCGCTGATATCGATCCTGTCATCATCATCACCGGTGTTCACTTTGACATGACGGCCGCTCTTGACCGTGACGGTGTCGTTGCCTCGCCCGGTTGAGAGATCCAAATCGATGTTATTCAATCCTGCGCCGATGGTGTACCGGTCGATCTCCACGGATCCCGCAGCAGCAATCGATTTGACGGTTGCGAACGGATAGACGTCGGCGAAATCGCCGACCCGGACCTGGATGTGAGTGCCGTTGACAGGATCAACTACCCACTTCGGCTCGGCAGGGTCTGACACATCTCTGCGGACTCGTTCCACACGGTGAGTATGCGCATCCTGAATCGTTGAGCCGTCCGAATTTTTGAGGAACAGTGAAAGCTTGCCGCTCGAATCGATACTCGAGATCTGCGGCGGTGCAATCGGGGGACAGTTATGTTCGAAACTGGCGAGGATCACATCGACAAACCGCTCACGTGCTTCAAACAACGTGACTTCGCCAAGGAATCCGAGATCAATTCCGACCCACAGGAACGCTTCAAGGAAAGCCCGCAATTCGCCGCGAACGTCGAACAGGCACAACGGATCCTGTTCAACCCGCGCGACGATCTCGCCGACCCGCAACTTGCCATCATACACAGGTGTCGGACGGACCGTTCCTGGACCAGTTCCAGGATTCGGCACATCGGCGAGATTAAAGTCGATCTTCGCCTCAATCCCGCCTTCGACGCCAGCTTCGAGGAGGCCACCAATCCCAAGAGAGACTCCGGCTGAAATCCCTGCAAACAGCGTGATTTCCGGAGCATCCTTGCCGGTGCCCTGGATTCCATGATCATCAACGTAGAAGCCGTTGAAAATCCGGTCGATCTCAGACGGATCAAAGTCATGGTTTTCGGCCCAGTCGCGGATGCCCGAGGTATCAAATCCAAAGCTGAAATTCGTCGCCGCCGAAATCTTCCCGGTCAAACGCGCGTTCAGACCCGGGAAGACCGCATAGGACGCGGTATATTCAAACCCCAGTTCCAGTTTCGGCAGATCATAAATAAACAGGTTGATGTCTTTGCCGGTTAACAATCCAATGATGCTCTTCGGATCCTGCAGAATCGGAAACCGGAACGCCCCGTCGGTGACGCCGAATTGCTTTGTGATCTTTGAGGCCTTGCCGGAAGTATCGGCCTTCGCGGCCTTATTGAGATCCGGTGCAGGCCCCGCAAAAACCGGCAAGGGGGCCTTTGAGCCACCTTTCAGTTGAGCGCCGCCGAGTGTGAAACTGCCGAAATTGATCAGAATGCTTTGCCCGTTGAAACTGTTGACCAGATCGATGAAGTCGACCGTCGACTTGATGGCAAGAACCGCTTTTTCCACTTTCGTGAACTGAGCGGCACTCAGCTTGAGTCGTGCGAGATCAAGCAAGCGCAGCTTCGTAATGCCCAAGTCAATCGGGGTCGTCAACAGATCAATGACCGGCTTGATCGGAGAGATAATATCCCCGATCTGGCCGAAGACCGGCTTCACGAATCCGCTGATTGCCTTGCCGAGATCCAGTGTCACATCCTGGAACGTTACAACAGCCGAACCGCCAAAGTCCGTGCTGACGCCTTTGACACTGCTGAGCCGTATATCAGCGAAGACCTGGTCGTAATGAATGATGGTCGTCAGTTCCGGCAACGAAATATCGCCGGCTTCAATCTTAATTCTTGCCTCCAGATCGACATTGGCCTCGGCCTTAAATCTCGCCTCGGCGGTGAGACCTTCCACTCCTTTGTTTCCAGGAGTACCCTTAGGATTGAAGATCTGCCATTTTCCGTCGTTGTTGGTGTCGATCAGATTGACCGTAAACGAACCAAACAGGCCACTCGCTCCATCCGCATCAACCGCATCCTTCAAGCCTGCCTTCAGGAAAAACAGTTGAGCGTCAATGTTAGCTTTAGGGATTGTCACTCCCAGATCCAGAACCAGTTCATCACCCGTTTTTGTTACGCCGGAAGTATCAACATAGAATCCCGCCTGAGAATCAAATCCAAATCCCAGACCAAGCGCGTAATCCAAGTTGACGTTGATATTGGTGTTGCTGGAAAGTGCAAACCCAGGGAAAGCCGCCGCAAAATCCAATGGCACTGTCAAAGGACCATCAAAGACAGAACCCGCCAGCAGCACGTTAAAGGAAATCCCCGTCTTCGTGACCAGAACCTGAACGTCGTCAGCCGTTTGAACGCTGCGATACTTTACGTTCCCTCTGCTGTCGTATTGAGGCTTGCCATCTACGACCACCGGAACCTTGAGCACTGATCCGAGTTTGTCGAACAGTGCCTGCTGGACTTTCGCTACGATTTCATTGAAGGTTCCTCGATTGTGATCAATCGCATCCTGGAGGAAACCGCCAAGGCTGTTTAGGTACTGGCCATTTGCCCGGATATACTTTCCGGCCGAATTTGGCTTGCCAAGCAGATCCTGCTTCAAGTCCGTGATGAAATCTGCGGCATCGGCCAACTGGTCTCCGACCAGCGGTAAGTTCTCGTTGGCGATGTTTTCTTCGACTCTGCTCTTCAGCCCATCGAACATGGACTCCAGACCCGACAGCACACTCCGCGGATCATTCAACAATGCAAACAGATCGAAACCGGATGACAGAGCCGGCGTCGCATAAGTAAACGAGGTGCTGATTCCCCCCGGAACATTCTTTCCACCAACGATCGTGCCCTTGAGATGCAACGCGTTGTCGGCAATGCCGTCTCCATCCAGATCTTTCGTGGTTCCTCCCAGCGGAAAGGCTTCTGACGGAAAGTACAACGGAAGATCCACAAAGGCGGTCCCGCGGACAAACGGCCCGAACGCTCCGGCGAGTTCACTTAACGTGTATCTGTTGTCGCCCGCACTGTCGTCGGCAAATCCCAGCCCCAAAGTCAGGTTAACGCCAAGGTCGCCATTTTTAATGTACATCCCGACGTCACCAATCACTGGCACGTCGATGGACGCTTCAAAGTTAAGCGGAGCACTGTTGTCAATGCTGAGCTGCGCAGTGATCGCGGACGAATCCTGGAAGAAGATCTTCGGAGTTGTCACGTCCCGCAGATCAATTCCCAGGTTGATCGCCACGGAGGCAGAGCCGCCAATGACCAGGTCACCGCCATCACCTTTGATTGTCAGACCAAGAGCATCCAGAGCTCCGGTGGAATCGAATTGCGCAAGGTCCAGATCCATTGGAAGCCGAATCGGGGAGGGCTTGTACTCAAAGCCCAGTCCGAAGAAGAACTGCGAATCCTGATACTTCAGAGATACCGGATTCGGCGAGCTGGCCGACATCTTCAGCAGTCGCTTAATCTCCGAATTCATCCTGGCTTCAAGACGGCTCAGATCTGTCACCGCTTCGGTGGCCTTTCGGAAACCGTATCGCAGAGTCGAAACAAAATCCGTCTTCATCGACGTGGCATTGACCGCGATTTCCGGACGTGCGCCCTTCTGCGCGAACGTAATCACATAGGGCGACTCACTGGTCCCGGCACCGGTCACATTGACATTGGCACCAAGCGGCAGCAGCGCGTTCTTCACAGCACTGGCCGCGGCATTATAGTTCAAAAACCCGGAAGTTTTCCCCTCGTAAGTAAGGCGGAACCGACCACTGGAACCGTTGTGGAACAGTTTCTGAACTTCAGCGGTTGTGGCAGTGCCAGCCACGAGTGTCGTCACTTCACCTTCCGCAGTTCCGGAGACCAGCAGTTCTGCGGCTGTCTTGTCGATGATCGGAAGCTCGGAGTAAATCCCTGTGCCCGCCGCTCGATCACCGGCTACACCATCCAGCAGTCCATTGATCGCGTTCAGCAGCATCTCGAACGACATGCCCTTGAAATTAAAGACGTCGCTCGGTCCCTGGATTTTCAGACTTTTTGGAATCGCCGACAGCAGTTGCGACAGAGTGGCATCATCCGGAAGCGAACTGGAAGAAGCGGAGATTGTCGCCAGACCTGAGGCCAACCCACTCAGCGCCCCCGTCGGCTTGATCGGCAGCAGCAGATCATAGTTCGAAGTCCCATCCAGACGTGGACTGGAAATTGAGATCCTGTTGCCAATCAGATCGGCCAGTGAATAAGTGCCATTCGCCCCCAGTGAAACCGAGGCCGTAAACGAGGCAAACTCGTCATCAACGCCAACTCCAATTGGTCCCAGCTTCAGATTCAGGTCGAACGTTCTGCGGACAGTGCCACCGTAGTCAAAGAACGCCAGATTTTCCTTTACAAAGATTGTTGTCTGGCCACGATCTGCGTTATAGGAAGGAGCGGCGGCAACTGTGTAGTTACCGTCGTTGTCTGTGCCGCCTCGCACAACAAGTCGATCGTTAATCGCAAAGGCGTTGCGTTGGTCACCAGCCAGCACAAAGCCCGCAGTTCCGGGCGTACCATCAGTGCCCGTGACAAGGTCCAGAATATTGATCTCGTGGTCACCCAGTGAGATGTGGGCCACAACCTTTGGGTTGCGAACCACGAACTGCCCATTCTGATCAAGCCCGAACTCGAACTTCAGATCAAGTCCTCCGGAGAGATCAATTGGCGTCGATTGCTGCACCGTGATGCCCAACTGACTGATCACGGAAACGAACTCACTGTCGATCGCAAGATCCGACAAATTCAGTGAAATCGATTTTACAAAGCTGCCCAGATCGACGGTGCCCTCAAACATCGTCTGAGAAATTGAAGAACTCGGACCAATGTTCTCCAGTCCAAGGATGCCATCAAAGTTCGCGAAGGATCCGGCGTCCAGAAAATACGTTTCCAGTGGTGTCCGGATTTGCGACATCACTTTCGACCTGACCGCCGATGTGTTGATGCTTGGGAACAAACTGGAAAGCGAAGAATTCGTAAATGGAGTTTTCGTGGCGGAGTTTAACAATGACTGCAGGTTGGTTCCAAAATTGCCCGACCAGGTCGCAAACGCATCCAGACCCGCGATCAGCGATTCCTGCATTCCTGCAGCGCTCGCCAGACCAAACGTCTGCGTACTGGATGCCAGTTCGACCAGTGCTCGCGTTGGCAGATGACGAACACCAGTCCCGAGTGAATCGTTCATCAGGCCTGGCTGATGGTCAAGCCCAAGCACGTGCCCCAGTTCATGCATCACGACAGTCAGGAGGTCAATCCGGCCAGCAACGTCGCTGTCTGTCGGAGCCAGTAATCCACGACCACCTCCGCGTATCGAAAACTCACTGTCAGCAGCAGGAGTTGCATCAACAAACCAGCCGACGCCAGCCGCTGTGGGGTCGATCAGAATGCTGTTCAGCCCGGTGCGGGCAAACGCCTGCCCCGGCAGATCCGTCAGGCTGATCTGAACAGAACCCAGCAGGCCGGCAGAAACACCCATTTTTTCCCAGCGAGCAACCGCGGCATCAAGGATAGTTTGTACCTGATTGACAGAAACGGGTGCCACAGGTCCGCTGTTCGTCCCGCCACCTTCCCCCTGCAGGTTTGCACCAACGCCGGGCCCTGTTGCGTAAAACTGAAAGCCATAGCTGCTGGATTCAACCCAGCCACTGCTGTCGGCATCTTCGACGTTATAAACAAGCAGAGTGCTTTGTTTGCCGTCGATCGTCTGGGTGACGCGGATGATGTGATCACTGATCTTGACGATGTCCGGCTTGACAGTCAGGTTCGAGAAATCAAGCTTGTCATGACCACCGTCGATCTTCTCGAAGATGACGTCATTTCCCCAATTGTCCGTCAAAATGTACGTGTCGTCCTCCGGCGAACCGATCATCAGATCGTTTCCGTGTCCTCCCACAATCGTATGGATGTCCTTGAGCGTCCCCGTGGCGGACGGTGCAGCGCCAAATTTGACCAGTTCGGTGGCGTCGATGGTGAGCAATGAAATGCTGGAGTCTGATAAGAGAAGTCGCACTTCCCACGGTTCCGCAGTCAACCCTTTGCCCGTGACTTCTGTTTCTACGCCGATGTTTCGGAGTGCCGCTTCGACATCAGCAGCGCTGGCATCGTGCGTCAACGGGACAGTCTTTTTCGCGCCGTAGCCGAAAATCAACCATCCGCCATCTGCGTTTGTTGATAATCGCTGGAGGCCGTTGATCGCAGTGCCTTCAGTTATCGTTGCCACACTTGCCGTCGTGACGGCAGTTAAGCCTGTCGACTGCAAGGTCATCAGCGCGATGTTGCGCGCCCCCTGTGAGCCCGCAAATGTCACGTCCCATTTACCGGCCTGCGGAGACACCACAGTCACACTGCCACTGCCCGGCAAAGCATTCAGAGCCGCCGCGATATTGGCGGCTGTGATATTCCGGTCTGCGTTGTAGGCAATGTTGGCTGTGGTGCCGTCGCCGACACTAAGCCTGAAGTTCCCGCCTGTGGCCCCCTGAATTCTGATCCGCTGGACTTCGTTGACCGGGGTTGCAGCAGCATTCACAATAGTGCCCGCGGCAGCCTGCAGCCAGGTATTCCTGATCATCGCGACAGCCGCACTCGCCGGAGTGGCACCATTGGGAGTCAACAGGGCTCCGTCGATTGTCAATGCGGAGACTCTGCTTATGACTGACTCAGAGAAAACGACATTGAATCTCTTCCCGCTTGCGACATAAGAAACCTGAACAGTGCCAGACTTCAACAGCGACTGGAGTGAATTCTGGATGACGCCTGCAGTCTGAATTCCGAGGTTGTTAGTCGAGGTGTTGTAGGCTAATGGAGCTGTTGTCTGGCCATCGAGCGTCAGTTTGAACGTCCCGCCTCCAGCCGTGATCTGAAGCTGCTGCGTCTGAGGAGTCGTGAACCAGTATTTGCCGCTGGACAGGTCCACTGTCGTTGTGAAAGAACCATTGTCGAAGCTGACTGTGCTTTTACCGTCGTCACTGCCTTCGATTGTGTCAAGACCGCCATTACCGATAACAAAGACATCGAGACCTTTCAGAATGTCCTCCTTCGGCGAGCCGATGACTTTGTCAACTCCCGCAACGGCAAAGTTCTTAAAGAACTGGCCGACATGGGGAACGCCAGCTTTCTCCAGCCAGTCCTCCAGCCCGCCGAGTCGATTTCCCTTCACGCCATCCGCACTGCCATAGGAGTAGCTGATCCCTGGAAAGTTGAAAGCACCTTCGGTGTAGCTTGGTATCAGCTCAAGGCTGGGACCAGCTGTCGCATCGACATTGACGCCCGTCGTCAGAGGCTGGTAGTCCGAATAATCAAATTCGATTCGACCACCATACGATGAGCCAATGGTTCCCTGAATCGTCGCACCATCCACGAACTTGAAGCGATTAACGCCATGTCCCCCGGAAATGTTCTCGATGTCGTTCGCAACAATAAACTGGATCGGGACCGTCTGGTTTCCTCCCTTGACGTATTCAGGATACGCCTTGACAAGCACAACGTTAGTGCCAATCACGAGCGGGGGAGGATCTGCGGTCTGTCCAGTCGTGGCACCCGAGAACAGATTCTTCAGGATTTCAATATTGGAGGTCGAGACCTGATAGATAGTAAAGTCAAGGTCACCTCGATAACCGCCCAAATCCAGAGTGTCATAGAACTCCGACGCGGACGTCCCATCAATGCTCACATCCGGAATCTCCAGAACTGCCGCCGCTCCCCAGTATCCCTGGAAAACATAAGTGTCACCGCCCGTCAGGCCACTCATGATGTGGACTCCCGGAGCGAGCGTGAACTGGTCCAGAAGTTCGCTGGCCAGTCCCCCGGCGACTTTCAGAAAACGACTATCGTCTGTCTTGATTCCTGCCTTGTCAGCAGCATATTCCGCGAGTGGAACTAACAGATTACCACCCACCTCAAAGGTATTGGCTCCCAGAATATCGCCGTCAAAAACTGAGTCCCAGACGGATGGCGTAACCCCTTCGAGCCCCGTGGAGACATTGTTCCGTGCCGCCGAAATACTGGCCCACTGCGATTTGCTGAGTCCAATGTTTGACCCAAACATGACGTTAACGCCGGCCCCGTAGGCTACGTCGGTCATATACTTCACGGTTCCCGTGAATCCCGACCGCGCTCTGACCCCCTGGAAAGCCTTTTGCGTAAAATCACTGGGCACAAATGCACTCAACGCAGCGGCTTTAGCAGGGTCGTTGAAGGCAATCTCCCATGTGGGTACCGCCGTGTTATTCACAGTCACGGTCACCGGTGTCACCGTAACGGCGGCTGGCCCCAGCATGTTGACATGATTCAGAGCCGCCGCAATCCGTGTGGCCATCGTTGCCGCTGACGACGATATAACGATACTGGCGCTTGACTTGCCATTATGCTTCAGGCTGAATGGGGCGTTCGCCGCTAACTTTGAAGTGAGTACCTGCCCCGGCTTAACGGCAGCTCCGCCTTTCACCAGCTCAACGACCGCTCCGACAGCACTCGGTGTCACGCTCTTCGTCAGTTTCGTCCCATCAATTCTGATTCGAGGAGTCTGCCCGGAGGACGTGCTGGCCAATTCGATCGTCCACACTTTTGTGGTCGAATCCTGCCTTACAATAGCGCCGGTCCCGGCATCCAGCTTTCTGACTTCCGCCTGAATCTGGGCCGCCGTAGCATTCCCGGCAATCGGCAGAGTGGTTGTTTTCTTACTAAGTCCTACTGTATTTAACGCTTTGTTAAGGATTGCATTGCCCGCACCGGTCGACTCAATCGAGATCGTGAAGTTTCCGCCGGTTGCTGGCAGGGAGAAGGACTGCTGGACCAGACCCGCGGCAGAAACGCCATCGAATCGGACAGGAACAGCCTCCGGGCCCACACTCACCTTAGTCTTTGACTCCAACAGTTGCAGAAGTTTCGTCGAATCTGCGTTCATCACGGGGACATTGAAGTCTCCCGTTCGGTCGAGCGTAAACGTGACTCTGAACTTATGAGCCGGTGAAGCCAGCTTTGTCACGGTGGCCGATCCACTTGCTCCGAGAATCGAAGTCTGCTGGAGAAAGGTATTCAGTGCGCTCTGGATGTTGGTCGCCGTCTCCGTATCGTCCGCGCCAATTTGAATCGGCCCGGTAGCGGAGTCTCCAAGTTTCAGTTGAAACGATCCACCCGTGACGGAAGCCGGTAACTGCAGCGTTTGAGTTTCTCTTCCTGACGCTCCCTCAGTCGTCACAGCAGTCGTACCAGTCACTGGAGATCCGTTGTTGGAACTCATCACAGGGGCTGTGGCCAAAGGGGTTGTCACAAAAGCCAACCTGGCAGCATTGCCTGCCGTATTGAACGTAACAGTCAGCACCTTCGCCGCGCCGGTGACCGTAGTCGCCCCACTGCCGAATCGTTTGTTCAGGGCCGCCTGAAGTCTGGTGGCGATCTTTGCGATGGTGTCGTTGCTGCCAAAATCAAAATGCACCGGATCAACGAGCCTCTCGCCGTTAACAACCTGGTACTTCAACTGAAAAGTACCACTCTGTGCAGTCAGTAGATTAATCGTCTGCACTTCACTGACAGCCGTGCCGGTCGGCGTAATCGTGGTCGTGCCAACCGCAGTTTTGGCAAGATCCACGTTAACCAGCGACATTTCTACTGCATTGCCGGTCGCCGTAAACTGCACATCAAACGTATTGGCATCGACGGTCTTCACCGAAACAGCATTGGCTCCGAGCATGGTTGTCGCATTGAGCGCCGCTTCGATTCGGGCACGGGTCGTTTCACTGTTCGTATCGAATGCAATACTGCCGGATGTTTTATTGCCGTGTTTCAGCCTGAAATTGCCACTTGTGGCTTCGGGAATCAGCAAACGCTGAATCTCCTGGCCAGTGATCGCGTCTCGCGACTGCTGAACAGTGACGCTCGACAGGCTGGAACTGAGCAAAGACACATAGGTCGGACTAAACGGTGACGACTGGGTGAAATCGAGTTGATTAACCACCGTAATCTGGGGCAGACTCAGCCCCAGATAATCTCCGGAGACTGCTGTGATCAAGTTGTCCAGGGCCCCATCGGTCGCAATTCGACTCAGGGGACGCATCCCCGTTCCGCCGATCAGTGTTCCACCGAAGGTTGCGTTGCCCGAGATGACATACGTATTGACGTTACGACCGCCATAGATGACCGTTTTCTCGTTGACCTTTTCGAACTTCATTTCGTTGTTGAGGTTAAAAATTGAACCTCCAAAGGCCTTACCGACAACAAGGCTCGTGCTTCCGTCATCTTCCTTCTCAAACACGAAAGTAAGTTGCCAGGTGACCGCCCGAAAGTCGAGCACCAAAGAATGGCCGTTGTCCAGCGCAGGGGAGGTCCGCACTTTCAGTTGTCGGTCCTTGTTCTTGTTTAGAAATGTTGGAACCTGGAACACTCCCAGATTGGAATCGACTCCCCAGTCATCGCCAAACAGAAACGTGTTATCCGCTTTCGACAGCGTGATCGCATCCATTGTGTCGAATGCTTTTTCCGGCAACGTCACACTACTCTTGTCGGCCGATGAAAATGTGCCTGTCACGATCCCAGTGGAACGTGTGGTTCCACGCAGCGAATCCTGCGGAATGGCAGGCGTGTAAACGCCGGTTCCCACCAAAAGTCGACCACCATTTACAACCGTTGCGTTGCCAACATTCTTTTGCTTGCCGGATAGGACGAACGTCAACGGCACAGTAACGCGGCCGAAGTCCAGAGTGTCCGTGCCCTGGTCCGGACTATCAGGAAGCGTGTCGTTTTCCCATGAATCATTGAAAACATAGGAGTCGTTACCATCGCCACCCAGCAATGTGTCATTCCCGTCGCCGCCAATCAGAACATCGTCTCCGGCACCGCCAGTGAGATCATCATTCCCAGTGCCGCCACGCAGAACGTCAAGACCGGGCCCTCCCAAAATCTTGTCGTTACCCCCGGCCCCGAAAATCAAATCATTTCCATCTCCGCCGTCAATGTTGGCATCCACTCCCGCGTCACCGACAATACGGTCGTTACCCAGCCCGCCGAATAACTCCGTTGATCCGGTTCCGCTTTTCGAAATCAGAAGATCATCTGAAGTCCCGCCGGTGATCTTCTCACCGCCAACCACATTCACGGAAACAGTCCCGCCCACAACCCTGTCTATATTGCTGATCGCGTTCGTGGGAAGTTGTGAAACACCGTCGGTTTTTCTTTGCACGGAGACCACGGCTGCGGAGGTCTTCGTCAATTGACTGACGTCCACAGTCATTAGCGGCAGATTGGTCTGTCCTGGTCGCGAAAACGTGACTTCAAAACTAACGTTGGTTCCGGTCACGGTCACTTCGGCAACACCCACCAGCTGTTCGAGTGCAGTCTTGAGGGCTGCAGCATCTGCATTGAAGGGAATCTCGGCTGTTGTCTCACCATTCAATGTCAGCCTAAAGCTGCCTGCCGTCGCCTGATCCAGTCCCCGGATAGTCTGGACCTCATTTGCAGCTGCGGTTGCCAGCCTTGTCCCTAATCCTGTGGCTCGTCCGTTTTGAATGTCAACTTGAGGTACAACACCTGTGTAGTTTACGTAACTCAGTGTGTTCACTTTGTCCGCCGGTTGACCGGTTGCTCCACCTTTGATCGTGCCTGTGATCGCCGATGCTGATTCGACGAGATAGGTATTGTTACCTTTGCCGCCCGTCAGATTACGAACCAAGTGTGCGGTGACCTTGCCACTATCGAGTTTTGCTTTGACACCTCCCGTGCCATCCGGGACTGACAGGGATACGGTGACATTGCCATCGCCCTGCAGAGTAAACATCAGATCTGACGTAACACCGGAGAAGTCGAGATCCACTGCGACATCGGCGTAGTTGCCGGTCTCGCTCTTATTGATCAGAAGATTCTTTGAGTTACTGAAGGTGTTCAAAAACTGAAAGACATTCTCACCCTGTCCCACCTCAATCTTTTCGATGTTCTTCACCGGAGAAGTGAAGATGTCTCCACGATCCACCAATCCGCCGCTCGCTGTGGGGCTACTCCACAGATTGACCTGAACTCCTGCTGCAACCGGATCACCGACCGTGGCAACAATCCGGACCGGTTTTCCATCAACTTTCGCAGGTATCGCAAATTTGAGGATGTCGAGAGTCCCGCCTAATTCTACCTCAGTGACGGTATCACGATTGCTGTCGCTGAAATTGGTCGTTGTAATTGCACCAAAATCTGCAAGATTGAAGACGTAGGTGTCATCATTACTTCCTCCAGTCAACTTGTCAGCACCAGCGCCACCGATCAGAACATCTGCTGCTTCCCCGCCCGTCAACGTATTTCCCAAAGCATCGCCAGTCAGGTCACTGACGATCTTCTGGCTGGAAACATTGCGGATACCCTTGACCCCTTTGACAACTCCTGTTGCCGTTTTGAATCCTGGATTGCTGACCACATTCGTGCTGAGATCCGCCACAACTTTGGCAGTAGGGAGGAGTACGTGAGCGTGTTGTCTCCGGTACCTCCATCGATGAAGCCGGCTAACGTGGCCGACTTTTCAATGATAAATGTATCGTTGCCTTTGCTCCCTTTGATACTGGTTATGTTAAGAGCCGTCAGAAGAACGACTCCTGCCGAGTTCAAGACCACGACCTGATTTCCTGTCGCACTGCTGCTCGACTCCTGTATCCTGACTGTGAGTGGCCCGGTGACAAGATCCAGATCCAGAAGATTCACTCCTGATCCGCCTTTGACCACTTCAACATTCAGGATGCTTCCCTTCGACTTCCCAACAACGGAATTTGTGCCACTGGTAACTTTGTCCAGCTTCCCAGGAGCCGACAGTGTGATCGTTACGTCTGCAGCCACAGCGCTAAAGTCGAGTGTGTCTTTATCCCCGCCCGCTAACTCCTCGATGACCGCGTCATCACCAAAGCCAGCACTGAAAACATAGGTGTCGTCAAGTTTCTTGCCCTGAATTGTGTCGTTACCGTTAGTGCTGACAAGACGATCGGCTGTGGCGACATTATTTGCATCGCCATCAATGTTATCGAGGAGCCCTGCATAGCTGATTGAGGAGAACGAATTCGCCTCAATCGGCCCGCGATTCACTTCCAGAACCCAGTCGCCGCCCAGCGCAGAGGTGCCGGTCTTATCGTCCGACGCAGCCACATCCGCTCCCGTCAGAACAGCCAGCTGGTTTACGAATTGTCTGCCCTGCAAACCAGCGCCGACGTCGCAGCCCAACAGCAGGATGTCCGCATCCGCCGTCAGCGATTTGCTCCACGAGGAAATTTGTTCTGCGCGCGATCGCAGTTCAGATCCATCAACCGATTTTCCGCCGAGCAGTACTTCACCGCTCGACCCGTGTGAGATCAGTTGAATGCCGGATAAGCCGCTCTTTCCCGCCAGGATCTGCGTCATCTGCTGAATGGCGTCGGTGCGGCTATCCAAAACAAAAACTTCGTTCGACTGGTAACCGACTGCTGATGCTGTTTGATTGGCCGAGATCGATGAAACGATCGCCTGGTAATCGGTTACACTGGAATCAACGAACGTCACGATGTGGGACATGCTTCCCGTTGCAGCAGACGACAACGGCTTCGTGACTAACGGAATCTGCGCTTCAGGAATGGCCTGAGACGCGGGATCTTCCGCCTGCTGCCGCATTGCGAACACGTGGGACAGCAGGATACGTTCTTCCAGCAATGCCGCTTCGTTCGCAAACGTTCGGCTCTGTTTTCGACTGGCTGAAGTTCTTTTCCGGTACAGATTTGCCCGAGACGATGATTGTGTGAGTAGTCCCTGAATGCCTGACAGCCAGCTCGAAATCAGCATCTAATGAACTCCTGCCGGTCCCGATCAAGCGATATTACCCCATGCGAGGTCAACATCACCAGCCTGTGTGTCAGGAATCAGCAATTGCGAGAGAGTTGCGGGGGCGAAGAAGAACCAGTGATTGGCCACCCGAAGCGAAAAACAGCGGAAGCGTGCAACATTTCCCTGATTAAGGAAATCCCGCTTGCCTCCCTTAATTATACGGAAAGCCGATCTTAATCAATGGAAAAAATGCTGTCAAATACGTTCAGAGTATTCATGCCCAACATCTGACAAGTCCCGTGGGTAACTTTTTACAGCACCCGGCCAGCGGAAAGGTTTTTTTCATTCCTGGAAGTTAAGGGGTCCATTCCTGGAAACCTAATTTCCGCTAAAATGTTGGGTTCAGGACAAAATGGATCAGGCGACTGTTTCAGTATGACTGGTACGAATTTTGGCGTTTGATGTGTGTTGGTCTTTGAGGTGAAGCTCGCTGGTTCCGTCGATGAAGCAGACTCCGTCAATCAGGTCTGCCAGCTCTCCAAGGTTTTTTGAGACGCGAGGGAAAATCCAGAAACGATCAGGATCGAGACTTTAAGTGTCTCCGGCGGCCGCTAAACTCGGTTCAAACGTCCCAGTTTTTCAGGATGCCAGAACGTCAGGTTCTGCGAAAAGCCCTCGCGATCCTGGTCTGGTTGTAAACTTTTAATGGAGACATACCTCATGTTGCGTCACCTTTTGGTCTGTACGTTTGCTGTTGCTGTGTTGTCAGTGACTGCTCAGGCTGGTGATTATTACCACTTCCCAGCCTATGCATTTTCTGGTCCGCCGGTTTACGCGGTCCCGGTTGTCAGCTACCAGCCGGCGTATGTTGTGCCGACGGCTCAGTTTGTGGCCACGTATCCAGTCACGACTGTAGCCTACTCAACGCAGTATTACGCTCCGATGGTTCCCATCGTTCCTGCGTATTACGCTCCGGCTCGGGTTGTGTCACCTGTCTATGTGGCTCCGGGTTACTATGGCCGCCACGGTCGCTATCGTTCACTTCGGCGTGTCGAAGTGGAATTCGAACGCGACGGCGATATTGAAATCGATTACCGCTATCGTTAATCAAACCCCCCGGCCGGCGACCCGTCGCTGTTTCAGAATTCCAACGCTCTCAGGAATCGGCAAGGAAGGCGCGAGTCACCGAGTGCTGCGGATCTTCAAAGACCTGCTGCGGGGGGCCGCTTTCGATGATGGCTCCTGAGTGCAGGATGTGGACGGTGTGAGCCACATTCCGAGCGAAGTGCATTCCATGAGTCACCACGATCATGCCCTGACCATCTTTGGCCAGATCCTGCATCACAGCGATGACTTCGGACGTCGTATTGGGGTCCAGAGCACTGGTGGGTTCATCAAACAGAATGGCTTCCGGCTGCATTGCCAAAGTCCGCGCAATAGCCACACGCTGCTGCTGACCGCCCGATAACGAGCCCGGCATGGCATCGCATTTCGGAAGCAGACCGACTCGATCAAGCAGTTCCCTGGCCTTGGCCGCCGCCTGTTCGCGCGACTGCTTCAGGACATACATGGGTGCCTCCATCACGTTCTGCAGCACGGTTCGATGCGGAAACAGATTGAACTGCTGAAACACCATTCCCACCTTTTGGCGAATCGTCAGCAGCGCCGCGTCACGCGCGACGCCCGAAGCTGCTGTCAGGCGAGTTCCCGCGACATCAATGGCGCCTTCGTCGAATGTTTCCAGACCGTTGATCGTGCGCAACAAGGTGCTTTTGCCTCCGCCGGACGGTCCGAGTAAAACGCAGACCTCGCCCCGCGCCACCGACATTGTGACGCCCTTCAGCACGTCCTGAGTTCCGTAGCGTTTGACAATTTTATCCAGCGTAATCATCAGTTGCTCCCCTGTTTCAGGCGACGTTCCAGACGACCGGCAAGCACAGACAACGGATAGCTCATTGCCAGATACAGAAATGCGGTCAGAAGTCCCAATTCCACAATGGCTCCGGTGTTGCGAGCCTGGATGTAATACTCCTTCGACAGTTCGACCACCGTAATCACGCTGCACACAGCCGTGTCCTTAAACAGGGCGATGAAGTCATTGGTGACAGGCGGAATGACAATGCGAGTGGCCTGAGGAACGATGATTCTTCGCAGCGCCAGATTTCGCGTCATCCCCAGCGACAGCGCCGCCTCCATCTGGCCTTTCGGAATCGCCTGCAGCCCGGCCCGATAGATCTCTGCTTCATACGCTGAATAATTGATCGCCAGGCCAGCGACAGCCGACCAGAACGCACTGATCCCAAAATGACTTCCCGGAAAAATCAGCTTCAGGACTTCAGGGACCAGGAAATAAATGACATACAACTGCAGAACGAGCGGTGTTCCCCGGACCAATTCTACATAACACGTTGCCGGAGCCGCGACGTACCACTTTCCATACAGCCGGAGCAGGGCCATCGTCAGGCCAATCAGCACGGCCAGTGGCATCGCGGTGACAGACAGCAGCACTGTCATCCATGCCGCCCGGACCAGAAACCAGCCGCGCTGCCAGATCACCTGCACCCCGCGCAATGACTGCGACTGAGAAAGCTTCGGACGCCGTCGTTCGTGCGCGGCCAATGCAGATTCGTCGGACGTGGCTCCGTCTTCATTGATCGCTTCGTCTTCCCGATTGGCTGGCTCTGCCAAACCCGTGAATCCTCCATCAGCTGATGTTTCGAGTGCTCGCAGCGACTGCACTTCATTCCACATTCCGTAGCGTTCGAAGATTTGGCGCATCCGTCCGTCACGAAGACCGGCGGTGAGTGCATCGTTTACGGCGTTCAAAAGAGCGCGGTCCGACTTTCGAACCAGGGCCACATAAAAGCCTCGGCCAACCGGTGGTCCTACCGCTTTCAGCTGCGGAAAATCCTTCTTGTAAAAATTCCAGATCGGCAAGTCCTGCACATTGGCATCGATCCCATCAATTCCCAGTTCCGTCGCCCGCATGGCATCGGTCACGCCGTCGAACAGAGCCAGTTCAATTTTTCCGCTGCCGAATGTCGTCGTGAATTCTTCGGCAGCTGCACCACCCAGCAGTGAAACTTTCCGCGCTCTGCCCGCTGGCGTGCGGAGCAGATCATCCCACGACTGAATGGTCTCATCGTCGGTCCGGGCCAACAACTGCAGTTCATAGATATAGTAGGGAATTGATGTGCCGTAGCGTTCCGCCCGGCCAGGATTCCATTCGAAGCCGTTGAGCACGATGTCCACATCGCCTCGATCCATCAAATCGGGCAGCTTGTCCCATTGCCCCTGCTGAAACTGAGCTTTCACACCGAGATGCGTGGCGATCAGTTCGGCCAGATCAACCTCAAACCCCGTCAATATATTTGGATCTTCATCGAGCGGAAAAACGAACGGCCCACCGCCTTCCTGATCGGCTCCCCAGACCAGCGCCCCTTTTTCGCGAATGGTTTCGAGCGATGTATCCTGAGCCAGGCAAGGGGTAGCAGAAAGAGCCAGCATCAGGACACAAAGAATCCAACCGGTAGCAAGCTTCAGGATTCGGATCAACAGCCAATCTCCCTCTCGATATTGTTCAGACCACCGCGGAATTCGCTGGCCCGTGGGCTATGCGTGGAAATCTATCGGCCGAGCCCTCGAAAGCAAAGTGCATTCCTCGGGCAGACTTCGTTTAACCGTCAGCCGACTGGCGTACGTTGATGAGGCGAGCGGCAGATTTCTGCTTACCCGCGACACCGTGGGCTAGTGGTCTGTCACAGCTAAAAATGAGGGTTTCATCGGTTGCAATTTTCTGAGAGAGTGGGGAGTCTTTTTTACACTCACTCGTCAAGGAAGTCGCAATGAGTCTCAAGAAGTTTATCGTTGATTTGTCGGATGAAGAACGCCAGGTCTGCCAGGAGGTTGTCAAAAAACTGAAGGGAACAAGCCAAAAGGTCAAGCGGGCCAACATCCTCCTCAAAGCGGACAAACGATGGATCGACGCGAGGATTGCCGAGGCGCTCGATTGTCGGGTGAATACAGTGGAGAACTTACGAAAGCGGTTTGTGGAAGTAGGCTTCGAGCAGGCGCTGCAGCGGATGAAGCGGGTCACACCTCCGGTGGAAAAAATTCTTGATGGTGAACAGGAAGCAAAGATTATTGCAATGCGGCTGGGCGATTCGCCAAAAGGATTCGGAAAATGGACTTTGCGGCTGTTGGCAAGAAAGATTGTCGAACGAGAGATCGCACCAACGATCAGTTATCAGACGGTCGCGCGGACGCTGAAAAAAACAAAATGAATACCAGGCGAAATCTGGAATACTGGGTCATTCCGCCTGAAGCAGACGCTGAGTTCGCTGCCCACATGGAAGATGTTTTAGACGTCTATTCCCGTCCCTATGACGCCAATGTGCCCATGTTGTGCATGGACGAACAACCCGTTCAGCTTGTTCAGGAGACCCGCGAACCGATCGCAGCCACCGCCAAACATCCCAAACGCATCGATTACGAATACAAGCCAACTGGTGTCGCCAATATTTTCATGTTTGCCGAACCATTGGCGAACTGGCGTCAAGTCTCCGTTCGCACCCAAAAGACGAAGGTCGATTGGGCATTGGAGATGGGGACGTTGCTGGAAGGACGCTACAAAGATTGCAAGACCGTGATCGTTGTCTGCGACAATCTCAACACTCATACCATCGGTGCCTTCTACACCACTTTCAAGCCAGCACGTGCGCGATCGTTTGTGAGCCGTATCGAATTTCACTGCACCCCCAAGCATGGCGGTTGGCTCAACATTGCAGAGAATGAACTCAGCTGCGTGACGACTCAATGCGTGGCGGGTCGCCGCATCGGCATGCGAAGCCGAACTCCGTGAAGAAACCACCGCTTGGTACGAAGACATTAATTCCATCCAACGTGGCGTCGATTGGCAAATGAAAATCGACGACGCCCGCATTAAACTCAAATCCATCTACCCTCAAATTAAGCTGTGACAGACCACAAGTGCCTTCAGATCATTCTGAATGGCAAGGCCACCATCTCCGACTGGATCCGGAGTGAGAACCTGCAGTCCAGGATAAGCGGTCAGTGAAGCCATAACTGTTCTCCTTGAAATTCCGTGAGAGGTAGTGGATCTATTGTTTAAATTCTATGGGGCTTGAGGAAGGCTGCCCTTACAAGCTCGAAGCGCCAGCGAGTGGGCCAAAAGGCACGCCAGCCCACTCGCTGGCGCTTCGAGCTTGTATACTTTCACAGCCGCTGAGCGAAGATTCCTGTTCAAAATTGACCATCGCGATCCGTGAAGTGAATTCGTGGGACGCATTGTCTTGCAGGAGCAACGTTGACCGATGAATCACGGCGGCTTGTCAACGGCTCGGGACGATTCCTGAACACCAGTCGCATCACAGTCGCATGGCAAACGAATCGATTTGCGGTTTGTGGCGGCACCGGGCAACGCCTGAAACAAGGCTTTCCAAGCCGTCAATGCACACCGCTGTCGGTTGATCGTCAGATCTCGGATGGCGAAATCCATGACCTGTTCTGCTGTAGATGCCAGGACCTCATCCACTGATTTCCCTTCAATACCTTCACATAACATAGACGCACACGACTGACTGACAACGTACCCCTGACCCAAGGCCAGCTCGCACATTGGGATAATTTAGTAAAATAGGGGATCACGCTTTTTGGGAATTTTGAAACTTATCGATCTCAATGGATCCATCATTACAATTGATGTGATCGGGACTCAAGTCGCGATCGCCGAACAGATCATTGACGGCAACGGTCACTACATTCTGGCGTTGAAAGCGAATCAGGACGGACTCTTTCAGCAAATTATGAATTGTGTCGAGGAGAACATCCGCGATGACTTTGCATGCTCACGAATATACGGCTGAAGACCTTCGGCGGATGTTTCGTGATCTGGAGTTTCAGCCGGTAATCGGTTGCCTCGAAACGATTTTTTCAAAGACAGAGGACAAAGCAATGCACGATCAACACGAAAAAGCTCAGCGATACTAGGATTGGATGCTGTTGACTGCTCGAAAACAGGGACGTGAAGAGGGACGCGAAGAGGGCACAATTCTTGGTGCAATTCAGGCGCTCCAGCAGATCCTGGGCGATGTCGTTTCTGGCACTCAAGAGTTATCTTGTCATTCAGACATCGAACTGAAAACGAAGCTGGCCGAACTGCAGGAACGAGTTCGGTCGCGACTGAGTTGAAAGGATCAAGGGGGGGCAAAAGGCCTCTTTTTCGGTCAGAAACGTGACAAAACGTATCCGATTCAGGATGACGAACACTTCTGTGTCGTGTGTGTCGCTACATGGAACGAAACGCACTTCGGGCTGGTCTCGTGAAACGGGCGGAGGTTTGGCCCCGGGGCGTTGGTTGGCAAAACCGGAGCCCGAGCCCAAACTGCTGTCACCGTGGCCGTTGAACAAGCTTCCCGGCTGGATGGCTCGCGTCAACGAGTGTCTCACCAAACAGGAACTGGACGCGGTTCGACTGTCGGCTCAGCGAGGCAAGCCACTCGGCGACGAAGCCTGGGTGGAATCGATAACACGACGGCTCACCCTTGAATCCACCACGCGTCTTCAAGGCCGACCACGAGTTCGTCTTCCAAAGGATGAGGCGAACAAAGAGACCTGACCTCTGGTGATGCTCCAGTCAGGCCAGTCGCTTTTCGGCGATCGTGCCATTGGGTGACGTTTTTACATCGTAACCTTGTTTCTGGATTTCCGAACGCAGGCCGTCTGCCGCGGCGAAGTCCTTGCGTTTACGAGCATCATCCAGCTGGCGACACAAATCCTCGACCGCTGACTGTTCACCGGACGCTTCATCTGATGGAGCTCCCGCATCGCCAAGCGGTGCGACAGCGAGCACTTCGTTGATGCGATTCAGAGCGCCCAATGCGGCCGCAGGATCGGACGGGGTCGATGATGCCCACGGAAGAACAGCACCCAGTGCTCCGGCAATGTTCAGGTCGTCGGCCAGCGCTTCGGCAAATTCTTTCAGGATCGGATAATCCAGCCCCACAGTTTCTGCTTTGCCTCCGCACGCTGCTTCCAGCTTTGTACGGAATTCGGTTAGTCGCTTTACGGCGCCGGCGGAATCAAGCAGGCCCTTCTTTGTAAAGTTCATGTTGGCTCTGTAGTGCGACTTGATGAGTTCCAGTCGCAGCACGGCCGGATGAACCTGAGTTCCCGTGGCGCGGCCTTCGAGCACATCGCGAACGGTCCAGAAGTTGCCTTTGCTCTTGGACATTTTTTCGCCTTCAACCATCAGGAAGCGAGCATGCATCCAGATGTTGGCGAACTTGTCCTTCCCGGTGGCTCCACAGGTCTGAGCGATCTCACATTCGTGATGCGGGAAGATCAAATCTTCACCGCCCGTATGAATGTCGATCACGTCGCGGCCCAGTCGCTTGCGAGCCATGCAGGAGCATTCAATATGCCAGCCCGGATAACCCATACCCCATGGCGATTTCCATTTCATGATGTGCGACTGATCGGGTTTCCAGAGCATGAAGTCGGCCGGATGCTTTTTGTTGGCCTGATTTTCATCGCTGATGCGGCCACCTGCTCCGGTCATGAGCCGATCCAGAGTGTTGCCGCTTAGCTTGCCATATGCCGGGAAACTTTCGACGCTGTAATAGACGACTCGGTCTGGGCCCACGTACGCATGACCGCTCTTGAGCAGCTGCGTGATCATTTCCTGCATCGAGTCGATGAACTGAGTCGCCCGCAGAATGTTGTCTGGTTCAAATGCAACCTTGACGCCCAGAGTTTTTGCGTCTGTCAGGAACGCATCCATGTAATACTGAGCGACCTGATATGGATCGTCGGGATTCTGGATCGCACCTTCGGGAACCTTACCTGACTTCTTGTCTTCCTTAATGCGGCGAGCAGCCGCGTTCATCTTATCTTCGCCAGCTCCGTCGGCATTCGAATCGTCGGTCATGTGGCCGACGTCCGTGATGTTCATGACGTGATGGACTTTGTGACCAAAGAATTCGAGTGTTCGGCGAATGACATCCGCAAACAGGAACGACCGGAAGTTTCCAATGTGGGCAAAGTCGTAAACCGTCGGCCCGCAGCTGTACATTCTCACGCAGTCCGATTCGACAGGCTGAAACGTTTCTGTGGTATTCGTGAGCGTGTTGTAGAACTTGATATCCATCGTTCCGTCTCGAGCATGATGTTGCAGATCGCCGTGGGCCGCTCAAAGGTATTTCCAGCGGACCGGGCGCATAGTGGCCAATAACTCGCGCGAGGATAGTAAAACTGCGTGCTTGAGTGCAGCCCGGTTTCGGCTCGAACAGCAAAGATTCCTGGTGCAATTGCGTCGTTTGAACCTCGAATTTCGGGGCAATCGGCAAAAGGTGCTTGCTAGCCGACCATTTCCCGTGCATTTTAGCTTGGCCCACGGCTTGCAGTTAAACGAAAATGCTAAATCCATGACTAACACACGAACCCGTTTGTCGGGTTTGAATCATGGCAACGGCTGGAAAAAGCCCGTTCGGGCTGTCTTCAGCGAACACCATTCACGACGTTGGGAAGAGTCTGACCTTTGAGCGCCATCACGGCGATGTTGGCGACTGTTTCTCTCAGTTTGCGGACGGCGGGCACGCTGACGGAGGCGATGTGAGATGCCACAATCACATTGCTCATTTTCAGGATTGGATGATCCACCGGAATCGGTTCCGGACTAAAGACGTCTAAAGCAGCCGCAGCAACATGGCCGGACGTTAAGGCGGACGTGAGAGCTGCCGGATCGACGAGGTCTCCACGGGCGACGTTTATGATGATGACGCCTGGTCGAGTCTGCGCAAGGGTTTCGGAATTCAGGAGTCCACGCGTTTCCGACGTTGACGGGCAATGCAGGCTGATCACATCGGACTGAGTGAGCACGTCCTCAAGCGACGTCGGCGTGGCTCCCGCAGCGATGATGTCTGATGCCGCGGCGAGTGGATCGTGAACCAGAATCCGGCATTTGAAAAATCGCAGTCTTGAAACAACTTCGCGTCCGATTCGTCCGAAACCGACAAGACCCACGGACAGGTCCTTTAGGGTCCGCATCTGATTGAGAGGTGTCGCGAGTCCCCAGCGGCCGGCTTTGACAAAGTCTGAGTTACTGACAACCTGACGTGTGGTGGCCAGAATAAATGCGAGCGTCTGATCGGCGACTTCGTCGATGCAATAGTCCGGCACATTGCACACAGGAATTCCACATTCCCGGGCCACAGCGAGATCGACATTGTCGACGCCAATGCCGTATCTCACGATTACTTTGGCCTGACGCATGGCTCTTATGACATCGGCCGATACGGAAGCGAACTGGGTAATCACCGCGTCGGCATCAGCCACCAAGGAACACAGCTCGGCCGGTGGTTTTTTGTCTTTCCAGGCGGTCAGCTGATGGCCGCTGCCGGAAATGATCGCGTCTTCAATGGTCAGGTCAGGAAAGCTGTAGTCGGTGATCGCAATTTTCATGATGGTTTACACTTTTTCCGGCGGAGTGTGGGAAGCCGAATGTCCACCGGGATAGTAGCAGCACGGCCGAGGATTGTCTGTGGCCGCATGACCAATGTTTTCATGATATTTACTCCGCCGAGTGAACCCGTCACCAGATGTCTGTTAGACTGTGATCCGGTCAACACTGGAACGCTTAACGCGGTTCAGGGGTTCTCGTCGGCTTGTCAATGATTTCAGAACAGGAATATTTCGTATGATTACGGTTGGAATGAATTATCACGTGCTTCCAGGAAAGCAAAAGGATTTTGAAGACAAGTTTGCTGGCGTCATTGATGCTCTGAAGGCGGCTCCCGGACACACCAGTTCCACACTGTGGAAAGATGTCAGCGATGACGCATCATATCTGATCACCAGCGAATGGGGTGATGAGGCCGCGTTCCAGGAATTCATCCGCAGCGAAGCGTTTCGCGCGGTGACCAACTGGGGCAAGGAACAAATCCTGTCCGGACGTCCTCAGCACAAAGTTTACAAGCACTGAGAAATCAGGCAGAACCGCCGGCACGACTCTTTTCGTGCCGGTGTGTGGCATGCAGTGGCTTCGCTTTCTGAGTGCCGCTGTAGATGTCATGGGTATCTGCGATGTGGATTCCGAAGTGGCGGCGGACGGCGGCGCCATTGTGGCCAAAGATCATCCTGGCCCAAAAATGTTTGCTGATTATCGGCGGGTGCTGGAGGAAAAAGGGGATCGACTGCCGTTGGGGGCTAACCGCGGGTGTTTTCGTTGTGTTTTTAAGACACTCACCCGCATCTAGCGATTTGCGGCTCTTTCGATCAACAACCCGTTTCCGCTTTGCGTGACCGCTTTCTGGCCGCGGACTTCAAACGAGCTTTCTTAAGATCGCAGGGCTCTACGGAGTGTGAAAATAGTCGAACGCAAACCAGCCAATTGCGGCCAGGACACCGATTGCCAACAGAGTGATGAACGCCACCTTGATTCTCTGTCGGTTCGTTTGTTCCTGGTTCAGATTGACCAGTCTCAACTGGGCTTTGCCTCCGAAGGCTAACTTTGAGCCGTGCTTCAGAATGCAATAGGCTTCCATGGAGCCGTTCACATAAGTCGGGCGGCTCTTTGATTCCTGACGAAGGCGCCAGTTCCGGCCATCGTATTCAATCCAGCAATGGACCCGATCAACTCCGTCTTCCTGAATTCGAATCTCAGCCGACGGCCCGGACCCGACAGCTGTTCGACTTTTCACCAGCGGAAATCGATGATTCTGACCACCGACCTCCAGTCTCCAGCCAGTCGGCGGGGGGCCTCGAAACGTCGCGGGCCGGATGGGAGCTGTGGCAGACGATCGTTCAGTCTCACGACGAGCAGGATCGGGCTGCGAAGTCCGGATGGACGGAGTTTCGGCCTTGCCAAATCCATCCGTACCCTCCGCAAAATGATGACTGCTGGCTTGGAGCCATCCTGACGCGGACGTGATGGAAGACTTCGGAGGTGCGGCCGCTTTTTTTCCCTGGCTCTCGGCTTTGGCCCGCGCCTGCTTGGCTCGCAAAGTCACCAGCTCACGGAAGTCGAACTGAATAGTTTTTCGTTTTGCGAAGGGTCGGAGAGCTTCGCCCACTTCAGCCATCGTCTGAAATCGTTTGGCCGGATCTTTCTCCAGCATCCGAGCCACGAGGTCTCCAACCTCGCGAGGAATCTCTGGCCGCAGCTCGCAGACGTTGCGAGGCGCTTTGTGGCGATGAGCGTCCAGCTTGGCGCGAGTCGTTTTTTCGGGGAACGGAACATGCGCCGTCAATGCCACGTAAAAGGTGGCTCCGAGACTGTAAATGTCGGCTCGGGAATCCACTTTGCTGCTGTCCACGATTTGCTCGGGGGCGATGTAGTCGGGCGTTCCCAGACAATCGTGACCGAAGACCATCGACAGAGAAAATTCTTCGTCACCACCATCGTGAACAAGGGCCAGACCAAAGTCGAGGATTCGCGCGACGCCTGTTTGTTCGATCAGAAAATTTGCCGGCTTGATATCGCGATGAATGATGCCACGATCGTGAGCGGACTGCAGAGCATCCGTCGCCTGAAGCGCGATGTCGCAGGCCATCGGCCACTTAATTGCCCCGAACAGAGCCACCAGTTCGTGCAGGCTGATCCCGCGAACAAGTTCCATCACCAGGTAATGCACGGCGCCGGTCGTGTCCAGGCGATACGTCTTAATAATGTTTGGATGAGTTAGACGCATTCCGGCGGCCGCTTCCAGCTTCAGACGAGCCAGCATGCCGGCATCCAGAGCATGTTCTGCGGACAACACTTTCAACGCCACTTTGCGGTCTTCATTCGGGTCCTCCGCAATGAAGACGCAGCCCATGCCACCAAAACCGAGCAGCTCACGAATGCGATAGCCGTCGATCACCAGACCCCGATAACGACCTTCCAGCAGGCGTTCGGCCTGAAACGGTGTCAGGAACTTTTCTCGGACCAGGCGGCGAGCGGTGTCTTCCGAAGAAGTGGCCGGGTCCAGCTGCAGTTTTTCCTGTGCGCTCAAAATCTGTGACGCCGTCATCAGACCGCTTTTTTCGATCAGATCGTAGAAATCTTTTGCTGCCACTGGCGACTGCATATTCAGATCTCATCATCCGAGTCGGCGTCCGTGACGATTTCCCGAATACATCTCCGGAAAGATCGGTCTTTGGTCGCTGATGCTCCGACACAAAACAGAGTTTACGAAACGTCTGTGCGCTATTAAGCGAGAAAGGTTAACATCTAAAAAGCAGAATTCCAATTCTTAAAAGTGGCCGACAAGCCAATCCGTTCCAGGTTCTGCAGGTCAGATCGGTCTGTAGCAGACAGTCGATCCGTGCGGTCTGCCGCCGCCCGGTCAGATTTCACTCGACGGCAATCGCGGTTATGCTTCCTTCGGGATGTGATTGCTGCCCGGGGGAGACCGTAAACAGTGTGCCCGGCACTTCGAAGAGGACATTGGTCCCATCTGAAAAAGAGACTCTTACCATTTCACACGCCAGAAAGGCCACCAGTGTCAGGTTTGCGTTTTATAGAGCTCGAAGGTGTTCGAGTTCACAACCTGCGCACGATCAGCCTGAAGGTTCGCCACGTTTCGCTGACCGTCATCTGTGGTGTCAGTGGTTCGGGTAAAAGCAGTCTCGCCTTTGACACCCTGTATGCCGAAGGTCAGCGAAGATATATCGAAACGTTCTCCCCGGCGGCTCGGCAGTTTCTTGATCGTGTCGAACGACCGGCGGCCGATCGCATCACCGGGCTGCCGCCAGCGATCGCCATTCGTCAGCAGATGCGCTCCGATGGCTCACGTAATACCCTCGGCACACGATCGGAAGTGCTCGATTCCCTGCGTGTGCTCTACGCCAGAACGGGACAGGCGTTTTGCCACGATTGTCGAATTCCCATTGAACCCACGTCTGCAGAATCGGCCGCTGGAAAAGTGTTTGATGCCTGCCAGGGAAGTCGAGTCATGGTGGTGGCCGAGATCGCCCTTGATCCGGCGGATTCCGAGGAAGCCGCGGCTCGCTTGGTACGTCAAGGCTACGCTCGCTGCCTGATCGATCAAAAATCCGCAAGGCTGGAAGACATCGGCCGTGTTGCTGCCGCGTCCAGTATAAAGGTCGTTGTGGACAGACTGAAGGTCGAGAGCACTATTGCGCCACGTCTGGCCGAGGCCATCGCCAATGCAATGCAGCTTGCCGACGGTTCTTGCCTCGTTTTGTGTGAAGCGATTTCTTCGGAGCGTTCTTCCGAAGCGGCTGAGCAGATTTCAGTGGATGGAATTGGGTGGCACGGGTTTCGCTTTTCCAGCAAACGCGTTTGCGTTCGCTGCAATCGATTGGTGCCGGACCTGTCGCCCGAGCTGTTGAGTTTCACGTCACCGCTGGGCGCATGTCCGGAATGTGAAGGCACTGGAAATGGGCAGACGTCCGCCGATCGTCGACGCGGTCGGCCGACGAAGACGGAAACGGTGTGCTCCGCGTGTCACGGTTTGAGACTGAACCGGGATGCTGTCGCAGTTCAGTGGGCCGGTCGGACGTTGCCCGAGCTGTGCTCACTGGAATTGTCGGAGCTGCTGCACTGGCTGAACGAGCGTTTTTCCGAACTGCCCGCAGTGCTTCAGCAGGGTCTGCATTCGCCCATGGAGCATGCTCGCCAACGTCTGCAGTTCCTGATGGATTGTGGGCTCAGTTATTTGTCGCTCGGTCGCGCGATGAGCACACTCTCCGGCGGAGAAGCGCAACGTGTGATGCTGACAACGGCCCTTGGTTCGGGCTTGATGAATACGTTGTACGTGCTGGACGAACCCACGGCCGGACTGCATTCCAGCGACACTCAAAAGATCATTGCCACCGTTCGTCAGCTGCAACGAACGGGCAACACTGTGGTTGTCGTGGAACACGACCCTGCGTTCATTATGGCGGCCGACGAAGTGATCGAAATCGGCCCCGGCGCCGGAGAAGCCGGTGGCAAAGTCGTCTTTCAGGGATCGCCCGCGGAACTGTTGAATGCGTCGACATTGACCGCCGAGAAGCTTCGCCAGATGCAGGACCTCAGACCGGCGACTTCCGACGCATCGACGAAAAATGCACGAGGCCGAAAGGCGTCCACTAAGAAAGCTGCGGCGGCCGATCCGACTCAGAGCAATCTTTCGCCTGACTCTCAACCAGACACGGAAAGAGCGGGAAGTGGAATCGCGGGCAGCGAACTTCGAAAGCGTCGTGAGCCCGAGCAGTGGCTGGATCTGACAGACATTCGATGTCACAACATTCACGGGATGAATCTCAAACTTCCGCTCGGTGTTTTCTGTGCGGTCACGGGTGTCAGCGGCAGCGGAAAAAGCTCGCTGATTGCGGACGCTTTGTTTCCCGCTGTGTGCCACGGACTGGGAATTGCCGGGCCGGGAACGACCGAAGGCACGATCGGTCAAATTCAGGGACTGGAGCAGATCGAAAACGTGCTGCTGCTGGATCAAAGTCCCGTCCAGCGGTCGCGTCGCAGTATTCCGGCCACATGGATTGGTGTGTTTGACGACATTCGGATTTTGCTGGCTGAGACGCACGAAGCGAAGAAGCGAAATTATTCTCGAGCTATGTTCAGTTTCAATGCGTCGTCAGGCGGCCGTTGTCCTGTCTGTGAAGGCCGCGGCGTGGTGACGGTCGCGATGCAGTTTCTGGCGGACATCGAAACCGTTTGCGAGGAATGTCAGGGGCGCCGCTTTCGTCCGGATGTGATCGAGATCCGATATCGTGATCGATCCGTTTTCGACATTCTCAATATGTCGGCCGACGAAGCGTTTTCATTTTTCAACGGCCACCACCGAATTCAGCAGCGACTGAATGCCGTTCGACAAACGGGCCTGGGCTACCTGCGCCTTGGCCAGCCGCTGAGCACCGTGTCCGGGGGTGAGGCGCAGCGGTTGAGGATTGCGGCGATGCTGGCCGGTGTGCCACTTTCTGACGGTGAGACTGCGGCAGAAAATCGCAAGTCGTCCCTGCTGACTCGCGCAGGCCGAACTCTGTTTCTGCTGGATGAACCGTCAAGCGGTTTGCACATGCAGGATATCGAGCGACTGCTGAACTGTTTTGATTTTCTGTTGCAGACCGGACATTCCGTCGTGGTGATCGATCACGACGATTTTCTCACATCGCAGGCCGACTGGCAGATTGAACTGGGACCCGGCCCCGGAAAACTCGGTGGAAAGCTCGTGAGATCCACAGCCAACTGAGGCCTTTGACACTGAGGCGGCTCAAAAAGTAAAAAAACCTGCGGCAATAAAGCTCACTAACCACAAAACGTTTGCTCGTGCCAGGCAAGCTGGCACGGGGCGAGTGTGTGCTTTGGTTTTTCTGTCAGTGATCGATCAACATCCGGTGGATTGATTAACTTCCGCTGGTCTGAGCACCCGGCCATTGGCTCCACCACGTGCGGAACAACTGCCATTGCGATCGAATGAATTCCTTCTGGCTGGGGCTGAGCGCATCCGTTGGATTGAAGTGATGAGCGTATTCCGGATTGCCTTCCAGAACCATCAGATGCTTGTAATAAAGGACAAGATCCGGGCCCTCATCGTAAGTCGACAGAACGAACAGGGCTTCATTCAGTTCCTGCGCCAGGCGTCGCGATTCCGGGCAGCCGGTCGCCGCCTTTTCACACAGCTCAATCAGCCGCAGCACTTCCTTTGGCAGAGCGTTGCCAACGCCCGTGATGGCACCGGATGCTCCGCAATGCACGAAGCCGTGATAGACCTGCGTGTCCACCCCGACCATCAGCGTCAGCCCCGGATCGCGATTGGTAATGTGCTCGGCCGCATAGCTCAAAGATGCGGCACCACCAAATTCCTTAAATCCGACAAGGTTTGGGAACTCTTTCTGCAGATCAAAGAACAGATCGGCTTTGGTTTCGAAGCCATAATAAGGGCTGTTGTAAATGACTGCTGGCAATCCATCAGCGGCCTTGAGTACGCCGGCAAAGTGATGGCGCTGTGCGGCCGATGAGGTGCCTCGGGAGAGAACTCGCGGAATCACCATCAGCCCGGCGGCTCCCACTTTCTTCGCATGGGCCGCGTGAGCCGCCGCGATGTGTGGATTCTGAGCTCCCGTGCCGACCACGACGGGAACGCCTGCCTGAGTCAGTCGCTTCACACCTTCTTGACGCTGTTCGTCGGTCAACAACGGCCAGTCGCCCATGGAGCCGCAATACACAACTGCCCGCATGCCAACACTGATCAGCTCCTTGCCTTTCGCCACGAGCGCATCGAAGTTGGGAACTCCGTCGGCAGAACAAGGAGTCATCATGGCCGGAATGCAGCCACAGAATACGTTGGATTTACTGGCCATAGAATGGTGATTTCAGAGTTGCGGTGAAGAAGACTGAGCGACGTGTTTACAACAACCAAATAGGCAGCAAAAAGTCACACCCGCTCCCAACAACTGCCGTTTCATCATTTGTTGAGCAAACGAGTTCGTATTTCATGGGCGAGGTCAATATTGTCGTCGATACCGACGGCGGAGGTGGATCGAAGTTGTTCTTCAATGGCGGCTTGGGCAGACGCTTCGAACTGAGGGATCTGCTCTTTCAAATCGGCAAGTTTGGCGACGGTCACACATTCATTCAGGACAGCGATTTTCAACAAACGCGAATTGCATCGAGCTGCAGCGGCGGCCGAGCGATTCAGCAGTTGTACCACCAAAGGCTGGCGGTCGCGTTGAGACATTAATAACCGCGCCGTCAGGACGCAGCTAAGGTCGGGATCTGATCGGAGTGCTTCTGGAACGCGAACGGCGTTGCGGTTCGCCGATGTTGATTCCGGCACTGTGATCGGCAGACTCGTGGCAATGGCGATTCGCTCGTACAGGGCGTCGCGATGTGTGAGTGGCATGCGGTCGGAAAATGACAGGGCAACGGTAAGCAAAGGAAGGTTAAGATCGTCCATCGCCACCAGCTGCGACACCGTGTCATCAATTCGCTTGATCAGGTTTGGATCTGTGAACTCCGGCTTTCTGATAGAATTCAGCAGCACACTTTCGATGGTCAGACGCTGCAGCGCGTCTTTGTCGCTTGTCCGGGGATCGGTGACGCCGGACAGCTCCAGCAAAATGTCGTTTGATTCACGCACTGTGCCAGGCGGCGAGCTGCCCGCGAGATCCGACACTGACATTTCGAACCAGGTCACAAGTTTTTCGAGCGTCATCTGCTGGCGAGCCCAGCGTTGAGACGCATTGAAGCGTGACTTGAATGCGATGGCCTTGTCGTCGTCGAGATCGCTCGTGAATTCAGTGATGTCGTGCGGGGTGACATTGAGCAGCAGGCGAGCACCTTCAATGGGGAACCCGGAATGCTGGATCTTCTCACCCGCCTGGAGCAGCTGGCGGATGGATTCTGACGCCTTACCGCTGTCGGCCCCGGTGCTGATCAGCATTTTCTGAACACGCTGATTCAGGATGCTGCGGGCTTTCTGAGTCTGTCCAAGCGATTCGTACACACTGCCCAGTTCATCCAGCACACTGTCGGCCACATCACTTCGGGTCTCGGCGTCCTGTTCAGCGATCTCAGCAGCCAGTGATTCCAACAACGCCAACCGCACGCCATCCCATTCTTTGCCCAGGTCTTTCAACCGAGTGTTTAGCACCAGAACGCCAAACTCGCCTTTACGACTGCCCTTCTCCCCCTCGGGGGAGAAGGTGGCCGTCAGGCCGGATGAGGGGGCCTTCGTCGCAGCGTCGACAATCATCGCAGCCACGCCGTTCTCAACCTCCACTCGCTCCCCCAGTCGAGCATCCAAATAAATCAGCATCAAATCCGTCTGCACTTCAGCGAGCTGAGGGCGTGAGCCCGCCGACTCTGATTCTGTCTCGGACGGCACAAGATGCGAAGGAGGCAAAGACACGGAGGGCTGACGCCCAGCCGCTCGCCGGGTGGTGAGAAACTCCCGCAGTGTTTTCAGACTTGCTTCATGCTTCACTCCCTGTAGAATCAGGAACGTTTCATTGCAGCGACTGAAATCCGCAAAGGCGTCCTCAGAGATTATTTCTTCCTGGATCGCGGGCAGCAGTGTTTCCTCTGCGACCACATCGGGACGAGCAAGAAAACCGCCGATGGCCAGACGCCGAGTGTTCTCATTAGCCAGCATGGCTTCAACACATTCTTTGACCACAGCATCGTTGGTCTTTACGCGAGCCAGATCGGCTGTGATATTGATCAACAACGCGGCATTGCCGCTCCAGAGTTCCGGATCAAGACTTAATACTGCTGTCAGAAAATCGGCGTGTCGTTTGGCACGCTCGAAGGCCTGAACGTAGGTCTCCATTTCCTCGGCGAACGCTTCCGGATCGTCCTTCAAAATCTGCAGATAGATGTCGCACGCCCCACTGACATCGCCGCTGTTTTCCAGAGCCACCGCCTGCGCCTTGAGACTCGGCGGAGCCTTCTTCGACAGCAACGCGATGCGGTCTCGTTTCTCGGCGAGCTGCGGAAACTGTTCGGCCGCTTCATGGAACTCGCACAAAATCTCCAGCAAGTCCAATGATTCCGGCGACGCTTCCAGCATCGCTTCGTACCGATCAATCAACGGCTGCAGTCGCTTCAGTTTCCCCAGTGCCTTGATCGCCTGCAGACGTTCGCCGCCATCGTCTCGATCATCATTCGGCCGATGGCCCGAGAACAACGTCCCACCGGACGCCAGCTTCAACAACTCCCACGCCACTTCCCCGGCAAGTTGTTCATTTCTTTGAGCCAGATAAGTCTGCAACCGCCGACCAAGAACGGATTGCCTGGTTTCCGTGCCGCGACCAAGTCTGGATTGAACAGCACTCAGCTCGCTCTTCATCTGAAGTCGTTCGAGAACCGGAATCAGAAACTGCTGTTCCTCCACAGAGACCGGAAGAGCAAAAAGCCGCTTCGCCGCAAGTCGTTTTCTGTCTTCCGAAGAATCGCCAAGTCTCTGAAGCACAAACATCTCACGCCATATCTGTGACTTTGCCGTGGGGAAGTTCAGCGAGTCGAGGAGCTCCAGAGCCGCTACGTTCAGCCCCAGTTTCGCTGCACGATCGACGATTGCCGCTCGCAGAGAGATACTTTCAGGCATCAACTGGGCCGCACGAATCAGATAATAAAGCTCCGATTCGGGCGAATGGCTGATACGAGCACTTTCGGCAAGCATCAGCTGAATCTCCGCATGCTGCGCGAGCGTCGGAGCCGTCAGTTCTTCCAGAATCCAAAGTGATGACATTTCGCCGATGGAACGCGAACTGGGTCCCAGCATATTCTGAATGGCAAATTTTTCTTTTATCGAAAAACGAGCCAGCAGCGGCTCAGACAAAACAGACTTCAGGTCTGGATCCGGATCAGGCGAGAAGTTCCCGGAGCGACTCGTACTCAGGATCAGCAATCTAAGTGTTAAGCGATTTGTCTCGTCGTCAGGCAGAAGCAGAAATAGAGTTGCATCAGAGGGCGGACGAAGTACGGCGGCGTCAAAGATGGACGCGAAATCCGGCTCTGTTCTCAGGCGATCCATCAACACCCTGATCATCGCCTCGCGAAGTTCCTGACTTTCAATCCTGCATGCGAACTGAATGAGATACTTGAGCTGTAATGCATCAGAGCTGATAGTAATGTTTTTTATCAGCGGTTCATGAAGAGGTTCATGAAAGTCCGCTTCTTTTTGGAGGTGCCGAATTGCACGAGAGAAATAAAAGAACGGGAGATCGAGCCACTCAGGTTCCGTTTCGATGATACGTCGCATCAGGCGACGTATCTCCATCTTATCTTGCTGCAAATCGATTGCACTGGTTGAATGACGATCCTTTTCCGTTGCCTTCGCCTCAAGTGCGAGCCGTTCGGATAGAGCCCAAAGAGTAGTCGCAGTGGCAGCAGAAGAAGTATCTCTGGCGAGATACTTCACGATATTATCGAGCAGCGGCCCAGACTCTTTATGTTCGACGAAACATTTCAGCAACAGATAGTAGCAGAGACGCAACTTGTCTTCAGGACGCAGATCGTCACGAAACACCTGCCGGAAATCCGCAGCAGTTGGCATGTGCTCGACCTGCAGCAAGACGTCCCCGGCAGAATCGCAATAGACGGCGCCAAAGTGTCCAAATGTTTTATGGATTGTGAACTCGGTCCAGGCATGGAGAGAGTGAGGCGTGAATTCATTTTTTTGCACGGGAGCCGGATTGCCACTGTGGTTGACAGTGCCGGGCAGGTCGAACGGAACTGCCAGGGAAAGGATTCGACTGCGGACTTCTTTACTTCGTTCTTCATCGTTCAATGCTGTTGCGAGTCGAAGCCAATGCAGTGCTTCCCAATCATTCGCGTCCGCCTTCACTAGTTGCTCGCAAATCTTTCGCGTGATTTCTGAATGGCCGTTCTGGAATTTGCGATCTGCGATTCTTAATAGAGTCAGACGATCTCTGGCAGATGCAATCTCTTCCTGAACCAAACTCTGGTCCATCTCGCCATCATCACCATCACGAAACCGATTCAGCAAGTTCTCTGAATCGCTGTCAGCATTCGTCAGTGTCGCAACTCGTCTCTGTAAATCTATCTGCTTGGTAACGCTGCCTTCCGATTGAGCCAGCACAAGGAGCTCCCGCAGCAGGCCAACGTCATTGGGAGTATCAATCAGAAACTGCTCGAGCGTCTCCCTGGCCTTGCGAAAATCCCCAGCCTCACGGTACGCCGTGGCGAGACAACGAGTCATCTCCGTTGGCAGATTGAGTTCTCTGCTGCGGAGTTCTAAACGTTCGATGAGTTTGGGGAACTGGTTGCTTCTCAGATAGAGGTTGCTGAGGGCCACGACGATCTGAGTTTGGCTTTCGAGGTCGGACGCTTTCTCGAAGGCACGCCAGTAGAGTTCGATGGCTTCGGGGGTTTGGAATTCGTCGGCGAGTGTCTTCGCGAGGGCTCGCAGGGACGCTTCGTCCCCGGGATTGACTCGCACGGCTTGTCTCAATGATTCGACCGCGATCTTTGGCTGGCCGACTTCGAAAGCGAGGTCCGCGAAGAATTGCCAGGCATCAGGATTGCCGGGCGTGGCCTTGATCATATCACGGCCAGTGGCGAGTGCCGCGTCGAACTGGCCGAGTCGCACCTGAAGACGAGCCGACTTGCGGAGATATTCTGAGATGCCGCGCCGATCCAGCGATGCGAGTTTCTGCATCGCATCAGCGGCATCGCCCAGTCGACCCGTGCGTTCGTACAAACCGGAAAGCAGAGTCCACCCGGCGATCGAATCTGGCTGCAGCTCGACGACTTTCATCGCCGACGCTGTAGCATCGTTGAGCTTCTCCGCGACGTCCTGATACAGAGCCAGCGTCCGCCAGCGTTCCGCTGTGACGTTTGTTCCAGCATTCAGTTCCTTTGACAGCCGCTCAATCTGCTGGTCAAGCTGCCCGGCGGCGATGAGACACTGAAACCGTTCCTTAAGAATCTGCTCACGTTCATCGGGCGTCTCGGCGGATTGTTCGGCGAGATCGAGTTGTTCGAGTGCTTCGGTGATTTCTTCCTGTAGGCCGGACCGAGCTTCGCCAGTTCCGGCTTCTTCGCCGTTAGCCGCGGGTTGCCGGAACTCACTTCGTTCGGTCCGGCCTACGAGGAAAGAATAGTTCCGCAGCATCTCGGCAAACTGAACGCGTTCGAGCGGATCGGGATTGAGTGAGCATGCTTCACGCATGGCGATGATTGCGGCATCGGTTTGAGCGAATCGATTCAGAACTTCGGCCAGACGGATCAGATTTGCCTTGTTGCGACGATCTCCTGCGGCAATCAATTTCCATTCCGTAATAGCGTCATCAATTCGCTGAAGCTGATAGAGGTACTCACCAAGGTACTCGCGATACTGCGGCTCGGTCGGAGCATTTTCAATGGCCGTTCGATACAACGCGATCGCGCGATCAGACAATTCGGCACGGCGGAGCAATGACGCCAGCTTTGCCAGCGTCACAGGATCGTCCGAGCGATTCTCCAGCAGACGTTCCCAAATGACAGCCGCCTTTGTCTGACGTTCCTTAATCGGCAGGTCTTTGCGTAACAGATAGAGCTGCCCCCAGCTGGCAATATGATCCGGATTGCCGCCATCGAATTTGGACATCGCTTCGTATTGGGCGATTGCTTCCGCCAGCATGTTTTCTCGCGCCAGTTGTTCAATCAGAGATTCTCGCAGGCGCGGGCTGGACGGCGCAAGCGTGATGGCTTTGCGATACCAGTCGGCAGCTTCGGCAGTTTTATTCTGCAGTGAAAGGGTGCGAGCCAGTCGAGCCATGGCGTCGAAGTCTTCCGAATGGCTCTTCATCCATGTTTCGTAATACACCACCACCTGCGACAGGTCATTGCCGGTGCGAAGGATTGTTTCGACGCGACGGCGGATTTCGTTGTACAGCCAACTGTCGGAATCCAGATCTCCGAGCTGCCCTTCGAGCACCGCAATGGCTTCCTGAGATCGCCCGAGCTGGAACATGAGATCGCTGGCAGACAGATTCGCCTGAACTCGCTGATCGGCATTCTTCGTTTCCTTCGCAAGGCTCTGGTACCGAGCCAGCGCGTCCTCCCAGCGGCCTTCGCTCGCCAGAGTCGCGGCGATTTGCTCTTTGACACGCAGGTCACCGGGAAACTCCGCTTCCAGTCGCTTCCATGTTTCCAGTGCTTCTGCGGGCTTCTGAGCACGCTGTTGATTGCGAGCCAGTTCTTTATAAATCTCCAACAGATCGACCCGTGCCGGTCGTTGCTCAATGGCCTGTTCCAGTGCCGCGAGGGCGTCGTCAGTTTTCTGTGCGAGGAGAAACGCGCGAGCCAGATACCAGTGAGCCACAGGGTCCTTGGGTCGCAGCCCGATCGTCTGTTGCAGAGCGATGATGGAGGCGGTGGCTTCGGAATGCCTGAGCTGAATCATTCCAAAGAGCATTGACGCCGCGCCGGGATCGATGCTGGCTGGCAGAGCAATGGAGACCATGTCGGCAGTAATCGTTCCGGCTGCAGGAGCCAGTTCGGCTGGCAATTTCGCGGCGACTCGGAGTGATTCCTGAAAAGCTGCGATGGAACCTCGATCCACATGAAATCCGTACACGCGGTCGAAGGCAGTTCCAAAGCGAGGGTTTGCCAGCAGCACCTTCAGAAATCTTTCAGCTCCGGTACGGGCCTCGGATTCGTCCTGTTCGTTAGCCGCAACAGACTGGGAAAGCAGGAGTGCAAATCCGCACAGAAGGGAAATCCAAAGACCGCCGTGGCACACCGATGCCCTGAGCGCTGGCGGCCTGAGCATGAAACGCGAGCCCGATGAGGACAGCTCAAAAAATATTGGTGACGACGAAATCATGGCGGGAATATGTTTTTGAAGAAGTGAATCAGGCGAGTGTTACATTGCTGAGCGAATGGTCGACTGATGACAATAGTATTCCGCAACTCAGCGAACGGGAATTGGCTTTCGTTAGAAACGAGATCCTTCACCGAGCGTTGCTGCGTTCCGGATGACAGGATTACTGCCGCTTTATCAAGGGATCGATGGCACCAGTGGCACAACTCTTGCAACACGCGTTCGCATGGCCCGTCGGAAATTGGCTGTTGAGGGTTCTCGCGGTGAGTCGCGTGGTGGCCAGCAAGTGCGACCGAACAATCGTTTTCACTTGAGTTCCAGCCAGGCGTCAGCCAGTTTGACCGCATTTTTAGATAAGGAGCAATTCCGGATGAACAACAGTCAGACTCTCTATGTCCCCAATCCTCGGATAGGCACGGATGAAGAAGAGTGGAAGCGACCTCGTGAGGGCAAGGCAAGTGAGCCTGTAAACACAGCAGAAGTGCCTTCGCACGAAATTCATGGTGGGCGACGTGACGAAAAGCAGTCTGGCCGAAACTCGACCTTCGCTGCATCTGTGCGACCAGTAAGGGCCCGGATCGCTGTCGACCGTGAGCCTGTGTTGCTTTCATCTGAAGAAGCAGCCTCCGCCATCGTCCAGCCTTCGATTGTGCCCACAAGCAAGATGCAGGGAACATGGTTTCGCGAAGAGCCGTGGTAATTTAGGGCTCAACCTGGCTCTTGTAGCAGAACTCGCCAGGAGTTTCGGTTTCCCCTCACGAACCGGGGTGCCGAAAGTCCTGGCGACTTCCCCTACGGCTAAAGTCCACGCCATTTGCTGGGCGGTTCGGCGAAAGCTGCAGGTGTCAGCAGAAGTTTGCCAGTTGGCGAGTCGCACAGGGATTCACAACAAAGGGAGACCGGTGAATTGATCGTGATGGCTCTTGCGAAGACTGGAACGGCTTGTGAAGATTTGCACCGGGGTGCTCATTTCACCGGTACGTGCAAGGTCAGAGAGCTTCATGAAGAAATGTCGTCGTTGTACCAAGCCAGCCACACTTCATATCACGGAAATACGCGATGGGCAGGCTGGCGTTGTTCACCTTTGCGAAACCTGCGCGCGAGAATATCTTGAGAATTCTCCTGACGGCGACCACACCCCGTCCGGGATCGATCTTGCATCGAAGCTGGAAGAGCTGATTGCCGAAAGCGAAGAGTCGCCGGCAGCGTGTCCCAACTGCGGGATCTCATTCAACGAATTTCGAGAGAGCGGACGTTTCGGCTGCCCTCACGATTACTCTGAGTTCCTTACGGAACTGTTGCCGCTGCTCGAAAACATTCACGAAGACACGCGGCATATTGGCAAGCGGCCTCGCAGTACCGTGGTGGGAACACAGGAGCAAGCTCAGCTGATTCACCTTCGCAATGAACAGCGGTTGGCAATCGAAGCCGAAGATTACGAAGCCGCCGCTCGTCTGCGGGATGAAATTGCGGCACTGGAAGTCGCTTTGCGTGCTGAAAAGCAAGCCAAGCCGAAGACTCGCCGAAAACCCAAAGCGGAAAAGCCCGACAAGGACGCGTAAAGACGTTCGCCGCGGAACGAAGTACGGTCGGGAACAGGGAACGGCGATTTCAGATTTCAGATTTCAGATTTGAAATTAAGGTCACGGCAACTGTGGGCATTGGAAAGCAATGATTGTTCACTGCCTGTACCGAGATGCAGCAGCCGCCTACAATCCCCTCAAGTGGTGAGTCCCTTCGCACTTGTCGTGCCGACGCGAAGTGTCTCCCACGGATGGTACTCAGATGCAGCATCGGCCCTCATTTTTATTTCACTGCATTTCAATTTCGTTGCACAACTTTGATTCCATTGCACAAGGAAGAGTTCGTTGAGTTCAGATCGTCCTGACAATTCTTTCTGTCTGGCTGAACTGGCTCGCACCAGCGGAGAATGGCTGCGCGGAGACGGTCCGGAATCCGACATCGTCATTTCCAGCCGCATCCGTCTGGCACGTAACGTGGCCGGATTTCCGTTCATTACGCGCGCTTCGGCTGATGTACGCTGTCAGATTGTGCAGCTTGTCCAGTCAGCTCTGCGAACCGAAATTCAGCACCGCCCCGTGCACCACGTGAACATTGAAACCTTGTCGTCCCTGGACAGTCAGTTGCTGATGGAACGTCAGCTGATCAGCCGCGAACTGGCTCGCAGCGAAGGACCGCGAGCCGTCGCGGTCAGTGAAGGCGAACGGCACAGCGTGATGATCAACGAAGAAGATCATCTGCGGATTCAGGTGCTTCACAGCGGATTTGCACTGGATGAATGCTGGCTGGAATGCGACGCGCTGGACGATCAGATTGAAACTAAAGTTCCCTATGCGTTTCATCCGGAACTTGGTTATCTGACCGCCTGCCCGACGAACGTGGGGACCGGAATCCGCGTCAGCGTGATGGTGCATCTGCCGGCCCTGCGAGTGACTCGCGAGATTCAAAAAGTGCATCAGGCGGCTCAGAAAATCAATCTGGCAGTCCGCGGCCTGTATGGCGAAGGCAGTCAGGCCATGGGCGATTTTTACCAGATCTCCAATCAGGTCACTCTTGGAAAATCGGAAACCGATCTGATCTCTGAAGTGCAGGAAGTGGTGACTCACATCATCGGCTGGGAACGGCGCGTGCGTGATCTACTGCTTCGTGACAACAAGTCTCAGCTTCATGATCAGGTGGCTCGCGCTTTTGGAACGCTCACCAGTGCGCGATCGATCAGTTCTGAAGAAACCATGCTGCTTCTTTCCAGCCTGCGGATGGGAATTCGACTGGGACTTGTCTCCAATCTGGACGTGGCCGCCGTCAACGAATTGTTCATTCACACTCAGCCGGCCCATTTGCAGAAGCTGCATGGTGCCGAACTTGAGACGGCCGAACGCAATACGGCGCGAGCCAACTATCTGCGGAAGCGGCTGGATTCATCGTCGCTCGGTTGACACACTTTCGCCTCAACGGCTCATCGCCTGCGGACTCGTTTTTTCGCGGATATTTTCCGTGAAGATACGTACGATCGATTTTCGGATTCGGCCGATTTGAAGCGTTGATGTTCCGCCCAATGGGTTTCCCGCACGAACGATTTTCCGCATACTTTGCAACAACTGCGCCTTCGACATTCCTGCTGAACGATAGCCTTTCAGGAACCTGAGCTTCATGGCCACGACGATCACATCTTTTGAAACTTACGATCTCCGTTTCCCCACGTCACAGCATCTGGATGGTTCCGATGCAATGAATCCCGATCCGGATTATTCAGCCGCCTACGTGGTTCTGAATACCGATTCGAAAGAGATGTCCGGCTATGGCATGACGTTCACAATTGGACGCGGCAACGAACTGTGCGTGGCTGGAATTCGGGCCTTGGCGGCTCTGCTGCAGGGGCAAACCGTTGAATCGCTGATGGCGGAACCTGTCACGCTGTATCGAAAGCTGACCGGCGACAGTCAGCTGCGATGGGTGGGCCCGGAAAAGGGTGTGATTCATCTGGCCGCTGCGGCCGTGATCAATGCCGTTTGGGACCTGTGGGCTCGTTTGCAGGGCAAGCCTGTGTGGCAGGTTGTTTGTGACATGTCGCCGGAGCAATTCGCCTCCTGCGTAGACTTCCGCTATTTGACTGACGCACTGACAAAATCGCAGGCTGTTGAATTGCTCGATCGTTTCTCCGGCAGTCGTCGACATCGGATCGAAGAACTGCATGCCGTCGGATATCCCAGCTACACCACGTCCGCCGGCTGGCTGGGGTACTCGGATGAAGCGCTTCGCGAGAAATGCACAGACCTGAAGGCTCGCGGCTGGAGTCATTTCAAGATCAAGGTCGGCCGCGATCTGAACGACGACCTGCGTCGCTGCAGTGTGTTACGCCAGGAAATGGGCGAGGCGGCTCATATGATGATTGACGCCAATCAGGTCTGGGATGTTCCTCAGGCGATCGAATGGATTCGGCATCTGGCTCCGTTTCGTCCGTGGTTTGTGGAAGAGCCGACTTCCCCGGACGACATTCTGGGCCACCGCGCCATTGCACAGGCGATTGCTCCGATTCGCGTCGCGACAGGGGAAATGTGTCACAATCGTGTGATGTTCAAGCAGTTCATGCAGGCCGATGCGTTGCAGGTTTGCCAGCTGGATTGCTGTCGTCTGGGTGGCGTGAATGAAGTGCTGGCCGTGATGCTCCTGGCCGCTCGCTTCAACATCCCCGTTTGTCCTCACGCCGGCGGAGTCGGGCTCTGCGAGTACGTTCAGCACGCCAGCATCATCGACTACGTCTGTGTGGCCGGCACGATGGAAGATCGCGTCACCGAATATTCCGACCACCTGCATGAACACGTTTGCGATCCAGTGGTGATGCGACACGGCCGTTATATGCCGCCGCAGGCCGCGGGTTACAGCGTGAAGTTTACGGAAGCGGCGCTCAGCGGTTACACTGTGCGAGGCTGATCGGCCCGGGGTTTCACGGAAGTCGCCGCGAACCTTCAGCGTGACTCAACAGAACGCACGCTGCCAATGCAAGTGGGGCGTATCAGCGTTCCTTGCGGACCGATCTTTTGATTTCGTCCACGTCGATGTTCAAAAAGTCCTGCGCGTAGTCGGCATCCATATCGGTCGCTCCCGCGCCGTGAACTTCCTGCATTGGCGATTTTTTCGGTGGAACGGAGGGCACGCGTCTTTCTTTTGGTCGCTGGACTACAGTTTTTTTTGCGGACATTTTTGGCTGCAGCGAGGGTTCCTGAAGGTTCAGAAAGTCCTCACTGTCGATGCAGCGGGCGCGGCGCCGGCGAGCGGCCTTGTGCAAACGGTGGTCGCTGGAAATTACCAGGATTTGTTTGGGGCTGCTGTGTGTGGCCAGCAGCAGTTCAATTTCGGTGTCCGCGTCTCGACCATTGCTGGAAAAGAGGACGGTCATCGGAGGAGCGGTCTCTGGCGGCAAGTCACTGGCCAAAGGCTGAGTGGCGTCAAAGACTATCGTTGTGTCCGCGGCCGCCGTTCGGTCGAGACGGGAATTGACCAGAGTCAACAGGCGTTTACGGGATTTTTCAAGGTCCCCTCGTCCATAGGATTTTCGGCCCAGACCTGCGGCATGCATCAGGTTGTAGCCGTCAATGATAAGGAACAGGCGAGCCATCGGAATTGTTTCACGTCGAGAGTGACTGTCACTTCGCTACAGAGATGATAGCAAACCCTCTGATGCATACGAGAAGAAAACACCCGGTTCCACGTCTCATGACAGCGGGAAAGCCAGGCGATTCGAACAGTGTTGCCGAATTTTTTGAACCTACAAATCAGGAATCGAGGCCTGTGTGTCATCTTTCCTGAAATTTGCATGTTCTGTTAGCCTTCCACTTTGCATTCACGAAGATTCACTGGACAGCGCCATGTCTGCAGAAATGGCGTGTTTTTGAATCATCAGCCGGAACGCGCTAGCGTCCGGTTTTTTATGTGTCCCCTGCACAAACCGGGTGCTAGCGCACTGCGGCTAATCAACTTAGATTGACCCGCCCCGTTGAAAACGCATGATAAAGATCTGCCCCGCAACGCCACGAACGACTACGTCGGAGTCGCCGCCACAATCATGGGGCTCGGCGGCTTCGGAGGTGGAGTTGCCGCAGCCCGCTTCCTTGCAATGCACGGAGCCATTGTCACTGTCACAGATCTTAAAAATGAAACGGAGCTGACCGAGGCATTGCGGATGCTGAGCGATGTGCCGATCCATCGCGTCATCACCGGTGGACATCCGGATGAGGCGTTTACTGACTGCCAGCTGCTGGTCGTGAACCCAGCCGTGAAGCCAGATCACGCAATCGTGTCACGGCTGCGAAATCAGGGCGTTGAAGTAACCACTGAGATTCAACTGTTTCTAAAACACAATCCGGCGCCCGTTGTCGCCGTCACTGGAAGCAATGGCAAGTCAACTACCACCGCGCTGATTCATCATCTGCTGACGCACGCGTCTGCAAGTATCAAAGGCCAGACAAAGCCGGGCCGAGTCTGGCTGGGTGGAAACATCGGGATCAGTCTGCTGGACCGGCTTCCGGAGATGTCCGGTGCTGACATCGTCGTTCTGGAATTGAGCAGCTTCCAGTTGGAGGCTTTGCGAAAGAAGAACTTCCGACCGCAGATCGCTGTGCTGACCAACTTCTCTGCCAACCATCTCGACTGGCATGGAACAGAAGCTGCCTATCGATCGGCCAAGCAGGCGATCTTTGATGCGCAGACGGCGGACGATGTTTCAATTGTTCCAGAAACCGACGCGGCACCGCTGGAATGGCGAACTCGTGGGCAGCGGCTCTGTTTTGGAATCGCCGACACCGGTGAAGACGGGGCGTTTCTTGAAGGCGGCGATCTGATCCTGCGATCCGCTCGCGGTGCCTTTGAGGACGCTGTTCGGACGGACGTGCCGGCTCAGCTTCCGGGAGTTCATAATCGAAGAAATGTGGCTGCGGCCGCCTGTGCTGCGTGGCAGGCTGGGGCCGATCCGGAACGATTTTCCGCCGCGTTGAAAAGCTTCCAGCCTTTGCCTCATCGATTGCAGATGGTCGCCGAGCAATCCGGACGGCAGTTCTGGAATGATTCGATTGCCACAACGCCCGAGTCCGCCATCATGGCTTTGCGAGTCTTTCCCGGTCGATCCATCCTGTTAGCTGGTGGATATGACAAAGGTCAGAACCTCAGTAGCTTTGCCGACGAAATTCGCCAGCAGGCCAGGGCTGTTATACTGATGGGACAAACGGCAGGTGCTTTGCGGGATCTGGTGAGTTCAGGCGATCCAAAATCCGGGATCAAGGTCTGTCAGGCGAAAGACTTCGAAGATGCTTTTGCGCAGGCAGTTGCACTCAGCCAGCAAGGCGATATCGTCCTTCTCTCGCCCGGCTGTGCAAGCTACGGGTGGTTTCGTGATTATCGGGAACGCGGCGAAGTATTTACTCAACTTGCCAGGGATTGGAGACCTGCCGAATGAATTTGTTGACTCGCATGCTGCCTCACGTGCTGCTGACAGCCGTTGTATTTGCCAGCGCTGGCTGTGGAGAAAAGAAATCGGACATGGAGATCAGCGCAGCCGAGCATGCTCGCCGCGCGGCCCGGGAAGATTCGACGACCTTAAAACGGAAGCCGGAAGATCTGCGCCGGGCTCTGAAGACCAATGAAATGGCGACGTTTCTGGTGTCGGGCAACGACATCGTCGAAGCGAATCTGTTTCGATCGGGCGTGCGGTCCGTTGAAGCCCTAAAAGGTGTGCCGCTGCGGGGGCTCGATCTGGGTTTCACTTATGTGACCGACCTGGCGCCGCTGGAAGGCATGAAGCTGGAAACGCTGGTTCTGGAAAACGTGCCGGTGACGGATATCGGCGTTATCAAAGGAATGCCGCTCAAAGTGCTTAAGCTGCAGAACACTCAAGTGACGGATTTTTCCGCGCTTCAGGGACTGCCATTGGAGCAACTGAATCTTCTCAATCTGCCGTTTACAGATCTTTCGTTGCTGACCGACATGCCGTTGCAGATTCTGTGGCTGACGGGAACACCGACCACAAATCTCACCGGTGTACCATCCAGTCGGCTGGTGAGTCTGGACATTGAACGGACCGCAGTAGACAGCGTGGAAACGCTGGCCCCAATTTCCTCACTGCGTCGTTTGAACATCGCCGGGACTCAGGTTTCAGACGTGACACCTTTGCATGGCCTGCGTCTGGAGCGGCTGGTGCTGTCCCCGGAACGCATTCGCACAGGCATGGAAGGCCTGCGAGCCAGCAAAAGTCTGGTACTAATCCAGACTTCAATCGACGAGGAATTGTCAGCGAGCGATTTTTGGAAACGGTATGACCTCGGCGTCTGGAAGCCAGTCGAAGAACCTGCCCCTGAAGCCACGCCCGCTGAGCCAAAGCAATAAACTATCGGGCGGCAGCCTGCTTTGTGGTCGGGGCTTCAAGTTCAGCGCCGAGTTCCAGTGCTGCTTTGACGATGTGTTCTTCTACATCCGGAGCCCACTTTGATGGCAGTCCGTAATAAATCATGGACGATTCACCTTCATAGCCGCCTTCCAGAAGAACTCGCTTTGAAGGAATGTAGGCCATCACATCGTTGCTGTAGCCGGCGATCCAGTTTGTGCGGCCCGGCAATTCGGAACTCAGCCGAAGCGCGTAATCAACCACGACTTCGCCACCAAGAAACGTCAGGCGAACATCATTGCCGATGCCCCAGATCTGAATCGGATACGGATACGTCGGCGATAACTTTCCATCGCGAGCAACCTGCTGGCTAAGCCACGTGGCTCGGCGAACGATGTAGACATTGTCCGACTTCGCGTCCGCCGCAAGTTCTTCTGCGGTCGGGATGTGATCAAGAGCCAGATCAATTTCCCGATACACGGCTTTCAAAGCTCCTTTGACTGGCTGCATCGGGCTTTGCAGAGCCCGGTCCACTCCGTCTGCCGTCTGTCTGCCATACTCAGCCGCCAGCTCCACAGTTCGGCGGGGCAGTGGATTTTGATCGGCCCCGCAGCCAGCCCAGAACATGGCAATGGTATCGGGATGTCGTTTTTCAATTTCCAGCTGAGCGAATCCGGGCCAGTCCCCGGACCAGTCCATCAGGCTCAGGACAGTCGCATGGCATGCATAACCGAAGACGACTCCTCGGAGCTTTCCGGCCAGATCACGCACTGAAATCACCGGCAGAGTGTGATCGACAGGCCCTACCAACATGCCGTTCTCTCGCATCATCGGAACATCGGCTTCTCGATTGTTGCGGCGATTGACAGCAAACGAAGCCTGCGATTCGCCGGTGCTGATTAACGCGGGTGCCAGTGAAGCAAACGCATCCGCAGAGGCTTTTGCAATCGCATCGGACAATTGAACGGTGTACTGCTGAATCAGTTTCAGATTTTGTTCGTCGAAGGAATACATCGACAACAGGTTTGTGCCAACGACAGGTCCTGAATGAGTATGCGATGTGGCGATGGCAATCTGGGATCGTTCCAGCTGGTGAGCTGTCTGCAGCCGTTCGCAAATCTGCTGCGACGTCACGCGATCAATGCCAACGAGGTCCAAAGTAATCAGGACAAGTTTGTGTCCGGCGGGATCCTGAAGAACAACCGCCTTTGCCCAGAGTTCATGAATCTTTCCCTGAGCCGGCTTGTCGCGCGATGCATAGCCGGACATCCACATCGACTGAGCCGGCGTGATATCCACTTTTGCAATCCCTGCCTGCCATGGTTCCCCGGCGGGAACCGCGGGTTCCTGAGCTGAAGCCGAGATGCAGGGAAGTAGACACAGGACAGCCAGCGCGGCAATTCGTACGAACAACATATCAGTCTCCAGAGGCGGGCGGGAACGGCGAAAAACAGGCGGGCGATCAAAGGGGAAGATGTGGTCTAACGGTTTCCCGGAACTCTTCAAGTGAGTTAAGACTTCAGACTCACCATGATTTTCCCGGAAAGAGAGATCCAGCATGGGAGCTCATGTGATATTCTCCGCGAATACGGAGCGCAGCATGTTTGCCTCCTCAGGCCGGTGTCTCAACAGGCAACCGGCTCCTTCAACCACAATTTTGAACAGGAGACTGCCATGGGTAAGGGAGACAACAGCAAGAAGAATGACAAGAAAAACAAGAAGGCGAAGAAGGACGCAAAGAAGCCAGAGATCAAGAGCATCTTGAACGTGAAGAAGTAGCCGTTGTTCACCAGAATGACACGCAATCGCAAGAAGCTCGACTTGAGAAAGTCGAGCTTCTTGTACTGCCAGACGAAAGGATTTCCGGGCGGCACACGCGTGTGCCGCCCGGACCAGTGATCCATTTTCTGTTCCGTTTTCATCGCAGCAAAATTTCCGGCAGCCGACGACTGCTCAGACGAATTGCAGATTATGGATTCGCGTTTTCTGCGTCGGTCCAGTCATCGGTCCGGAACGGGGAAGCAGGCAGATCATCGCCGTTGTTCAGATTGGGTTCGGCAAGCTGGTGCCATCCAAATCGAACTGCCACCGGCTGTGTCACACCTTCGGCCGACACAACAACGGTCTCACCACTGATTGTCGCTTTTGCCGGAACGAACTTCTTATCAGCGCCCGCAATCGACCACCATGACAGCTCTTTGCCATCACGTGACTTCAGCCCGGCCGCGTGATCAAACGTGATGACCGCTTTATCGCCATCCGCCTTCATGGATTTGTACAGAGGACCGGAATACACAATCCCCGGCATTCCATAAGAATTGCTCAACGCCCACAAGGAGAGACGACGACCCACTTCCTGTTTGTTTGGCGGGTGAATATCGCCAAGGGTTGTGATATCGGTCAGCACAGCCATTCCGGTATTTTTTACGGACAAGGTTGCGGTCTGAGCTTCCCAGATGCCGGCCAGACGTGTGGGATCACCGCCGTAGTTGTACGGGGCCAGCTGCGCGAACAGGAATGGAAAGTCTCGATTGCCTTCCTGATTCCAGACGGCCCGCCAGCCTTCAATCAGCCCTTTCTTCATCTGAAAATAGTGCATTCCCTGGCCATTGTTGGATTCGCCCTGGTACCACAAAAAGCCGCGAATTCCAAAGGGAACAAGCGGATGAATCATCCCGTTGTACAGACCTGTATGCTGATAGTTGCTGTTCAGCGGATGAGCCGGAAAGTTGGAGGGAACGGCGGGCACAGGTTCGCCCGGCTTCACTTCCGCAAAGGCCTGGGAGTACGCCTTAAGCGATTCGCTGTATTTGCCAAGTGCATCAGCGTAGCCGTTCAGCATGCCCAGCATCTCTTTTTTCTCGCCATCCAGTTCTGGAACGGCGCTGTATCCCTGAGCCGGAATCCAGGGCTGAATGCGAGTCCCGCCCCAGGCCGTTGTGATCAACCCGACAGGAATGTCCAGCTTCTGATGAATTTCGCGGCCGAAGAAATACAGCACGGCGGAAGAACCACCGACGGTCGCAGGTGAGCATTCTACCCATTGGGCCGCAACATGTTCGGACGGCGTACCAGACGGCACCAGCGGAACCATGAACAGTCGAATCTTCGGAAAGTTGGCATTGGCGATTTCGGCGGGAGCATTGAGCGACGCATTGACGCTCCACTGCATGTTGGACTGGCCGGAACCGGCCCAGACTTCGCCCACAAGGATGTTCGAAATCTTGATCTCATTTTTGCCCTTCACGACCATTTCGTGAGGTCCGCCAGCTGTTTTAATGGCCGGAAGAGTGACCTTCCATTTGCCGTCTCCGCCTGCCGTCGTTGTGACTGTTGCTTCACCAAGTGTCACGGCGACTTCTTCGCCCGCGCTGGCCCAACCCCAGATCGGTAGCGGAATACCCTTCTGCAGCACCATGTTATTACTGATCACTTCCGGCAATTGCACATCGGCCGCAGCAGTCTTCACACCAGCTTCAAAGGCCAGAATCGCAATCAGACACCATCGAACCATTTCCATACTGCATGACTCCTCAAAATTCGACTGATTCAGCAATGCGGCGCATCGCTTCTGTATCATGTTACAGCTCGGAAGAACCATTGTCAGTCGACAGCCTGCACGAGCCTGTTCGGTCACTTAACGTTGTGAGCCAGGTGATGAAAATCGGCTGTTCCTGCTGGACGTTTTTCAGGCTTCGTCTAAAACATCCATAACCGGCAGTTTTGCTCATGCAGCAGGTTTCGCCGGAGACACTCGCCAACGAAATTGGACTATGCGACTCACATTGATTGCCCTCGCCGCGTTTCTGTTCGTGCCATCCGTCATCTTTGCAGCAGACCGCTCGCAATGGACGCAGTGGCGAGGTCCCTCACGTACCTGCGTGATCTCAGCGGAGCCCTGGCCGGAAACACTGGACGAACAAAGCCTGGTGGAAATTTACCGAGTGCCATTGCAGGCCAGTTATTCCGGCCCGATCGTTTCGGCTGACAAAGTCTTCGTAACAGAAACCGTCGACAAGGAAAAAGAAGTCGTTCGCGCTCTGGAACGTGATTCCGGGAAAGAGCTTTGGAAAGTGGAATGGCCGGGCTCAATGACCGTCCCATTCTTCGCGGCATCGAACGGCAGCTGGATCCGCTCCACGCCAATCTTCGACGGCGAAAAATTGTACGTCGCTGGAATGGTCGACGATCTGGTGGCCCTGAATGGAGACAACGGTGCCGAAGTCTGGCGGATCGACTTCAAAAAAGAGTTCGGCACAAAAGGCCAATCCTTCGGATCTGTTTGCTCTCCACTGATTGAGGGAGGATTTCTGTTTGTTCAAACCTCCGGCGGTCTGGTGAAGATCGACTGCAAAACAGGATCAATCGTCTGGAGAAGCCTGAAAGAAGACGGCGGGATGATGGGCGGCGCGTTTTCATCGCCCGTCATGGCCACCGTCGCGGGGGCTCAACAGTTGATCGTGCAGACGCGAGCCAGGCTTTGCGGTGTTGATCCTGAAAGTGGCACAGAACTGTGGGCGATTGAGATCCCATCCTTCCGCGATATGAATATTCTGACACCGACGGTCATCGGCGATCGCATCTTCACCAGCAGCTACGGTGGTGGCGCTACGATGTATGAAATCACAAAGACCGATACCGGGTTTTCAGCCAATCAGGTTTGGAAGAACACGACGGAAGCGTATATGTCATCGCCCGTTGTTGTGGATGGCAAGATTTATCTGCATCTGCGAAACAAACGTTTTAGCTGCCTCGATCCGGCGTCCGGCGAATCGCTCTGGCGCACGACGCCGTTTGGTGCCTACTGGAGCCTCGTAGCGAATGGCTCGAAGCTGCTCGTACTGGATGCGGACGGTGACCTGATTCTTGTGGATGCAAATCCCACGGAATACAAAGAAGTCGCGAAACGTCATGTCAGCGACAGTTCGACGTGGGCGCACCTTGCAATTGCCGACGACCAGGTCTTTGTGCGAGCTTTGGATTCGCTGATCGTCTACCGCTGGAAGAAGTGAGCATCGAGCGGGAGATAATTGTCTGCCTTGAAACGTGGGACAGGCTTCCAGCCTGTCAATTGCTGCACGACAGGCTGGAAGGCTATCCCACGTATCCTTCGCCTGATGCTAAGCTGCTATTGGAACGCCGAAGAATGGGAGCGGACAAACGGAGCGAATCATTCGCTCGCCAACTCGGTGCCCATGGATTGTCACTGCGGTGATCAGCTGTCGCGAATGCCTAAGCTTTCTCAGACGCCTTACCGCGAGTTAGAGGATTTTCGCTGATTCAGCATTGCGATTTACACTCCTATTTTGCCATTTGGATGGCAACTGAGAAAGAGCTGGAAGAAGCCGAGACAAGCAAAATTTAACCAGGATTTTTAACGATTTCGGAGTCGTTCGATTTTCATTGTGAGTTTGAACGGCGTTGATTAACACTCCGACTGTTCAACATGCTCGGGACACCAACGAAAACAACCCGCTGAAGACAGCGGGTTGTGAGAGATGTTCTGATTCGAGCTTGCAGACGTCGAGTGTGCTGCAGACTGACTATTGCCGGCCGAGACCACTGTTAAGCAAGAAGTTAATCTGGAAGAGACTCAAGAACACATTCCCAAGTTCTTCAGCAAGCGTGTACCGCACAAGAATGACATCTCCAGGCTGAATAAGGATCCGTTCTGAAGGATTCTCCAAAGCACGGTTTAGATCTACTTTCATAGCAATCGAATTTCCACAGGCCAGTTCTCTGACAATGATAGCCTCGGATGGCTGGCAGGATTGGCCTCCACCGCCTCCACCGCCTCCACCGCCTCCACCGCCTCCACCGCCTCCGCCACCAAGAGCTCCTACACCAGTACCAGACCGTCCCAGCGGGCCGCCTGCCATTGCGATCGCCCCAAGAATATCCAGGTCCTTATCGCGAGGCAGAGCGTATTCGCCGCCACCAAGGACTCCGGCGGTTGTGAAGGTTTCTCGGTCACGACTTCTAATGATGATGATGTCGCCATCACTCAACAGAATGTCCTTCTGAGTAAATACAGGAGGTTTGGCAGGATTGTATCGCAGCGGAATGCGAGTGACGTTTGGCGGATCCGGCAGTGGAGCTTCGTTGCAGAAACAAGGATCTTCGCAGTCACTTTGACAGACATTGCTAAGGATTGTATCAGCGTCTACACCACTGGCAAACAGTCCGCGATAGATCAGGATTTCGTTCTTAGCATCGGTCCCTGGCAACCCTCCGGTAGCGTTCAGTGCATGCAGCACATCATTCTCGTAGGCAGGCAGATCCACAACATTGCCAGTGCCGCGTTTTGAAACGCCCTCCTGACCGCCTGCTTCTTCGCGAATCACCTGGACTCGCACTTTTCGCGACTGAATCAGAGTAATGATGATACTTTCATCGCCCTTCTTGATAATCTCGCGAGGATATGTATAAGCATTTCGAACAGCCGTTGTTGCTTCTACCAGCGACATACCTTCCAC